>LWDU01033336.1_pt1 | contig 103316 bp, 80 predicted proteins | sample 727161 | NCBI WGS metagenome assembly LWDU01 (sample SAMN04566230, study PRJNA314399) | hydrothermal vent metagenome | isolation source: deep sea hydrothermal plume seawater | place: Mexico: Gulf of California, Guaymas Basin | collected 2004-07-11 | reverse complement strand
ATAGCTGTTTTCTGAGCCTCAAGGAGTTGCTCAACTTCCTCCCTTGTGACCATTTCTGGTATGTCGCGTGACATCGTGTTATCGGGTGATACGGAAGATTTGTTCCCTATCTTGTCCCTGTCGGATTTAGCCAGTTCCAGCTCGGATAAATGTTCCGGGATGCCATGCCTTCTTTGCTGGTCTATTGATTGAAAACTCACTGCTTTTCCTGTTCGACAATTCCACTTTCCCGCCAGCTTCGTCCCTTGACTGTGCCCTTATGTGCTTCGTAGTTCATCGTGAAGTCAATCCATTTCCACCCGTGCGAATACCATTGCCTGTAATAAAGCGTGGCTTCACCATTTGGGTAGAGTGTAACTTCTTCATCAATCACCAGTACGTTGTTGATCCAGATTTGCTCCCTGGAAGTTTCTTTCTTTCCAAAATGGCTAGCCGATACGATTTTTTTGACATGTATGGGAGGTAGTGTGTTTCTTGCGGATGGGATCATCACCATCCTGACCGTGACTGTCGGATGAACTTCGTCATCGGCATTCTTCACTTGGTATGTTAACAGCCCGGAGATATTGTTCTCCGTTAGGGATGAAAATCCGTCTTCTTTTACTTCTTCTGTAGTGCTAGTAAGATATGTTGCCAAAGTTGCAATAGCTCTCCAGGTTGCAGCTTGTTCAGCAGCCGCTACCGCCCGCGCAGGTGAACTAAATACTTCCTTCCAAACGAACTCTGTTTGACTGACGATAATTTTTACGTCCTCAAGCTTCGTCGCTTTAATTGGCTTAACGTCAGCCTCATTAATTGGCTTGACTCCATAAAAATCAATTGCCTTAACTCCAAAATCCAAATCATGGAAAAGGGATGAGAGTTCTTCGGAAAGATGCGAGAGTTCTTCGGAAAGATGCGAGAGTTCTTCGGAAATATGCGAATTGCTGAAGTTTGCTACCGTTTGATGTGGTGGAGGTTTTGATTGGGTCACGGGCGCCTTCTCAGGCGATGGAATTGGCTGCTCTTTAGCCTGCTCGCTCTTTCCACACCCCACAACCAGCGATAGCAGCAACAAGATGGCAAGTGTTTTCTTCATGGCGTTTCCCCGTAAGACATTATTCAACAGCCCCCATCTTCGCCCTCTGAGGCCGGGAGTGCAAGGGTTTTGGCAGGAGGCTGGGTGTCTGCGTGCGTGGGCGAAAACGGTTAGAGCAATGGCCAGGCTGAAGGCTGAAGGCTGAGTACTACGTCAAGCGACTAATCGATCAGGCACAGAATCGAGTCTACTCAACCAATGGAGTATAAGGTCAAAAAAGTGCGACCGCATGGGATTAATAGCCCCCACGACTCGCTGCGTCCGAACTCTAGGCCGATTACCACCCATAGGGTTCTGTACGGTATTTCAGCTTGTCCTAACTTAGCTTATCTCCGGTCACACTTTTAATATATTAAATTATCATCCAATTGCAAACGCGGTCGTCCCCATGCCCAGCGTCGCGCACCGCCACCGCCAGTTTGGATGAACTGCTCAGTGAAGTCGAAGCCCGTTATAACCAAGAATATTGGGGTGTCGCACAATCTGGCTGACTTCTAGAAGCCTCCCTCTTGAAGCTGTGCGAAATTAAAAGCGAGTCCTGCAAAAGCTAAAACTGTATAGACAACCAGAACAATCCCGCCCACGATTACACCTGCTAATGCCATTCCATTGCCACCGCCGGTTCCTGCCTTTACTTTTTGCATTCCTATAATCCCTGTGATAATGGCCGCAATACTCAGAGGAATGTGTAGCCAACAGCAACAGCCAATAGTTGCTGAAAGGATGCCCAGCACTAATGAGACGATGGAAAGGGTCTGATTAGGTTTTTGGGGCTGAGCGGCGGTTGTGGTTTGAATCTGCGGTTGCTGATAGGGGTTGGAGGGGTCTTGTTGTTCCATGTGCCTGAGCCTTTGATTATATAGAAAGTGAGTTATTGAGGGAGATGATTTTATTTTAGCGATTTGGACGTGCTGTGGCAAGTATAATGATGCATGGGGGCAAGTAAAATAGGGTATCAAGCAAATGGTGGATTCAGCAGCGATAGCATCGAACACATACCGACAGATGAGGGGTTAGGCTCCCAGCAGTTATTCGCATCCGAAAAATAATTCATAAAACCAAAACAAACCAAAAATTCCCATTACGAGAAGGCGCCAAAAGTTGGCAGGGTTGGTCGTCGTATCCCAAGGGCAAATTACGGCTGCAAAACCACCGATCGGCAGACACATTCCTTGACCTCGCAGTACCAAGAATATAAGAGTTAGCAGATCCGCATCTCCATCACTAAGGCTTTTCGTCTTTTCTTTTCGCCTGACTTTGGTCTCGTTCTTCGCCGGTTTTCCAAGCCATTTCAATCTCCAAAACAGAATAAGCTCAGACGTGAGTACCGTTGAACATGGCGAACCGACACTGACGGTTCTCCGGCTTCCCCCCATATCATTTTACCGATTATAGGTTGTAATGCGACCAAACATACGCAAATGGCCATTTTTACGCTCACCTAACTATTCAAATATGTATAAGACAAATCGAAAGACTAGGAAAGCCAGCACTAGAAGGAGGCAACCGAGTTGTGAGTTCTTTTTCTTTTTAGGATGGTCGACGGGTGGAGAGTATCCGCGTTTGCCACCAGTTCGATCAGGAACACCTTTGTCAGCTTTAAACGCGATCTGTCCCTCGCCCTCACGTTCTGCTAAAGAGATGATTGCCCTGAACGACTCGGTGGCAAATCGAATTAGAGGACGGTAGGGGCGGAAATGGTATTGGAGAGTTCCTCTCAGAACGACTGGAAAGAATTCACCTACATCCGTGAATCTAATTCGACGTTTTCCCACGCCAAAAACCTTGAGAAGCAACTGCAAGGTTTCAAAGATAACATCGTAGGTAACTGGCGGGGAAAGACCGACCAGGGGTGCGACGGTCGCGGCAATCCGGATGGCATGAGTGGCAATCGGTGGATGGTTTGAATCAGCGTCCGAACCGGCGAAATTGGAGTGCGGGTACTCCTCGACCGCATCATGTTTTGCTAATTGTGGGACCGGCGCGGATTTGAATTCCATATTGACGATATCTCGGCTTCGCATCAATCTAAAATCACCGAATGGGAAGAAATTGAAAATCTCACGTTGTTTACCGAACATCGTGGGACTCATAACCGTGTGCCATAGGTGTTTGTGAATTTCTTTCACCTTTTCAACCGGTACACCTGTTTCAAGCGCGACGATCTTGTCAAAGTCCTTCTGCACGATCGGGTTTTGTTGATCACCCAGAATTTTACGCCGCAATTGAGCCAAACGGCTATTGAGCGTCGTTGTTTCAATATCTTCCGTTACATCTAATTCACTACTGGCTATGCCTTGCTCCTCAGTGTCGGATTGTTGATGTACGTTCGTCGCCGCTTTTAACGGCGGTTTGACGCGTGTGGGGACGGATGTAGTAACCGCCTCCTCCGATTGAGAGACCTTGTCGTTAGCAGTGAACTTAGAATTTGGGACGTCCGCGATGATTGCTTCTTTGACCTCGGGGTGTGCTGCAGTGTCAACCGGAGTCGGCTTTTCAGTCGGAGATTGGACAGGAAGCTCTTGGACTAGGTCTTGGAGTTCGGCGGAGTCCTGGTTATCAGACTCCGGATGGACTAGTGGCACATTGCGGGACTGGGCCTTAATGATATCGTCTGCCGCTTCGGAGAGGCGTTGCTGCGATTCCATTTGCATTTGTTGTATTTCGTCTAGTAATACATCATTTTCATTTGACGAGGCAGCGTGTGTCTGTTCTCCCTCATCAATGGCAGGGGGCGTGACTTCGTCTGTACTGATTGATGGATTATCGTTTCCCAATTCCTCGGCTTCGAGTAGTTGTCGGACTTCGTCGTAATTAGTAATTGTGACGGTAATTGTGAACGGCGTGGAAACGTCGTGGTCAGCGAGGGAGATTGAGGACGACTGCGTGCACCTGATTGAAAGTGAGTTGTCGCTGTCGTCTAACTGAAGGATAATCGTCTTGCCTTTACGTAAACGTTGTTGCCGCAAGTACCCTGTTGTATTGCTAACGCGTGATAATATTCCGCTGACAAGGTATTGTTTACCAATTAAATCGGCTTGTGCAGATTTGCGCGCTTCGCTGAAACGATTCGTTGTGACAAACTTTTCGAGCCGAGTGACTAATTCAGAATTGTTCATGGGGGTGTGCTTTGCAATGTGTTCGAATTACCACCAAACTAGTTGTGGCGGTGGTAAATTCATTTTAGTTAAACCTAGCGAACCGTGAACAGACAATATTAGGTAAACTGGAAAGTGTTGCCCTGGCTTTTGGGGCGTAATTCGCCGTGTATGGTGGACAAAGTCGAACACCTTATCGTTTGGCATCATGTCTTTTTTTGTTGGAAGATTTATTAGAATTGTTATGCGTTTATCAGGATCCTCTTCACCATTTACTGTTGCAACAATTCGAGCGTGGCAACCATTGACGCCCGGTAGCCCTGAGGATTGGCGGACGACATTAGGGCAAATCGTGGTTGAGGTCGTGCTCGATTCGGGTGTTATAGGCCTAGGCGTTGGTGGCGGTGGTTTGGCGTCGATTCACGTGATTCACCATGTCATGCGAGCGGAACTGACGGGTAAATCGTTCATGACACCCCTTCATCTTCATGAACATATGCGGCAATTCACCAGCTTTTACGGACTTAGCGGTATCGTCCCGATGGCCATCTCTGGAATCGATTTAGCGATTTGGGATGCCTATGGAAAAAGTAATAATTCAACGGTTCTGCAACTATTGGACCCGAACCAGGACACAAACGCTAGCTGTCCGATGTACCAAACGGTTTTTGATGATGTTGGGGCATTGCAGGCGGCAAATCTGGGCATGGCGGCTGTTAAATTACATCTCGAACGATATGGCAGCAAGCCGGATGTTGGCAAAATTGAAGACTTGGTTCGTAGGACACGCGATGCGATAGGCCCGGACTGCCAATTGATGTTGGATGCGTTTGGGAAATGGGACGTTTCAATCACTCGTAAGTTAGCGGATCGGATTTACGAGTACGATATTGGTTGGATTGAGGAACCTTTGCTACCGCAGGAAATCGCGTCGTACACGGAACTCTGTGAGCACTCGCCGATTCCAATCGCAGGTGGTGAACATGAATACTTGATAAATGGATTTAGTCGCTTAATGGACGCGCACGCTCACGATGTGTACCAACCGGACGTAAACTGGTGTGGCGGTTTGTCAACTCTTATTGCGATTTACGAGTTGGCTAAACGTAATGACGTCCGAGTGTGCCCGCATCGCGGTAGTGAACCATTTGCTCTACCGGCAATAATGGCATTAGACCCCAATCCTTTGGCCGAGTCCGGTCGCGATTGGTTTAGTGTCTTTAAGCCCCCAATTAATGTCGACCAGGGCAGGGCAGCTTGCAATATCGGGTTAGGTTTTGGAATTGAACTGTTAATGCCCGAATGACGTTGGATAGGTAATCGTCTGACATCATCCAAGCTGTTTTTTTTACACGTGCGCTGTATACTACGTTGCAGCTAATACAACCGATTCTGACAACTGTTGGACACGAACATATGAATATCCCAGCAAATCTATTACCTGATGAAGTACCAGTAATCAACTACAGCAAGTCGAACTTTACTTGGTTCGTTGTAGCTGCAGCAGGAATTGCCGTGGTCCCATTTGTTATGTTTGTTTTTAACTTCTACGAACGAGTGATGAGCCCAAACCTCTTCTTAGAACATCTTGGCGAGGAAACGCAAAAGAGTATGGATGGCACGGAGGATATGTTGACTTATGTCCTGATGCTTTTTATGGGTTTATCGTTATTCGGAATACTCGCGGGGTTAATCGGTACGGTGATCATGATGGTATTATATAATTCCGAGGCAGGGTTCAAGGCGATTCGCGCCGGCTGCGGCACGTCGCTCTGTTGTCAAGGGATTCTCGTGATTTGCGCCTGTACCGTTTGGACTGCCAAAGCACTAGCATTATTCAACGGTGATGTGATCATAGACGAGGTCCGTGTTGTTTATACCCCGGACCGGCTCTACGATATGTCCACAGCGGTGTTTTTAAACGACGGAATGATCTGGGGCGTATGGGTAATCATTTTACCCGTGTTCATCATGATATATTTCGCTGAGAGGGACCTGCAACGCCGCCAACCGACTCACATCTGACGAGTTAACAGTGGCACTGGATATCATACTAGCTCAGGGATTATTTCTTATTTTTCGATACCAAGCAGGAATCGGCCGCTGATTGGAATTACTATTGCTAGGACTGTTATAGTTCGCTGCGCGAACATTCCCTGAGTTATTGTATCCATAGTTAGGACGGTAATAAGCACCGTTATTCATGTTGTAATGATAAACAGGTCCAATCGACGAAAAGATTGGATTCAAGCTCATACGCACATGGCGTCGATCTGGGGAAACAACGGCGTTCGCGGTCAATTGCGTTCCTTGTGGTAGCCACGAGACAATCGGCATATATGCCACTTGAGGTTGTCGAAAATTCCAGGGTAGGCCGCCAAAGGGCATAGCACCAAATGCGTTTTGTTGTAACCACATTTGTTGGACCAGCCATTGTCGATAAATCCAATTGTTCATCTGTTGCTGGCGTTGACCTAAGAGCATACGTTGTTGTGGGTTGAGTATGTTTTGTAATCCATTGATTTGGCCTCGTTGCATCCGTTCGACCTGGGCACACCAATTCTGCCAATCCGCGGCGTTCTTGAACATCTCACGCCCCGCTTGCTTAACAAACTGCTTTTCTAGTTGTAAATTACTTGCTGCTTGTAGCTGTTTAAGAACATTATCTTCGCCGACCAGAACCGAATTTGTGGCGGGTAAGCATATGATCAAAAACAGGGTGAGGGATCGAATGTTCATAGTTCAAGGTCCTTTGGGGCTTCAGTTCAAACACATTACCTAATACTAACGCATATTCCGCGCCAAACCCAATACTATTTAGAGGTTTCAATACTTAGGCGTATATACAAGGGTATTAATGAATGACAACACAACCGTAAAGGTAGCAACCTGCTCTGGCGCGACGTCGTAATGACGACACGTGTCATCAAAGCGTGACAGTGGCCATATTGTTAGCAATTAAGTCGTGGATCCTGCTTTAGCGCGTACGAATTCCCGATTGAGTACACCAATATTATCCGTGCTAATATTTTTGGGACAAGCGGCCTCACACTCACCAAAGTTGGTACAACTACCGAATCCCTCTTTGTCCATTGTTTCAACCATGGAGGTGACTCGTTCTTTGCGTTCGGAGTTCCCCTGCGGTAGATGCGCCAAGTGCGAGACCTTGGCGGACACAAATAGCATCGCCGAGGCGTTCTTGCAGGCCGCCACACAGGCACCACAACCGATGCACGCAGCGGCGTCGAACGCAGTTTCGGCATCTTCCTTGACAATTGCATTGGCGTTGGCATCGGGTGCGTTGCCAGTGTTTACCGACACGAAACCGCCGGCTTGAATAATGCGGTCAAAGCTACTTCGGTCGACAACACAGTCCTTGAGGACCGGAAATGCAGCGGCCCGCCACGGTTCGATAAAAATGTCCGTACCTTTAATGCTTCGCATATGTAATTGACAAGTTGTCGTGGTTTCGGGTCCATGCGCTTGACCGTTTATGACTAGGGAACAGGCGCCACAAATACCCTCACGACAATCATGATCGAACGCAATTGGTTCCTTGCCTTCAATTTGCAGGGATTCATTGAGTACATCAAGCATTTCCAGAAACGACATATCATCCGTTATATCAGTTACACGATGGCGTTCCATGTACCCTGGTTTGTCCGATGCGGATTGCCGCCAAACGTGGACATTGTAATCAGTCATCTATTTATAGCTCCGTGTAGCAAGTTCAACTGCTTCGAATTCCAACTCTTCTGTGTGCCTCGTGGGAACTTCATCATCACCAGTATATTCCCAAACGGCGGAGTGGCAGAAATCTTCATCGTTCCGTAAAGCTTCGCCGTCGGTTGTTTGGAATTCGGCACGGAAGTGTCCGCCTGCTGATTCCCGTCTGGCAAGTGCGTCACGGCACATTAGTTCACCGAATTCTAGGAAATCCGCTACTCGCCCGGCTTTTTCAAGCGCCATATTTAAGGTCTGGCTACCACCGGTGACGTTGACAGAATTCCAAAACTCAGCTCGCAACTCTGGTATTTTACGAATCGCTTCAGACAACCCTTCTTCGCTTCGCGTCATACCACAATGCTCCCACATGATCCGGCCAAGTTCACGATGAAATGAGTCAGGCGTTCGGGTTCCACCCACATCCAATAAACGTCGAACGTCGTCATTGCAATTCTTTTCTGCGTCGACAAAACAAGCCGAATTCACTTCTACCCTTTCCGGTGAAGCGCCCATCTGACCAAAATAGTTCGAAAGTGTTTGAGGCAAGACGAAGTATCCATCAGCCAGGCCTTGCATCAACGCACTCGCACCTAATCGGTTGGCACCGTGATCAGAGAAGTTGGCTTCACCAATCACGAACAATCCCTTAATCGTACTCATGAGGTTGTAGTCGACCCAAAGTCCTCCCATGGTGTAGTGTGGCGCTGGATAGATGCGCATCGGCACTTCATAAGGATTTTCCGCTGTAATCCGTTGATACATTTCAAAGAGGTTGCCATAACGAGCGGAAATCGCGTCTTTGCCCAAGCGGCCAATGGCATCTCGGAAATCTAAATAGACCCCCAAACCCGTAGCCCCCACACCGCGACCCTCATCACAAACTTCCTTAGCGCTGCGGGATGCGATATCGCGTGGAGCAAGATTACCAAAGCTTGGATATTTACGTTCAAGGTAATAGTCGCGATCCTCTTCAGGGATTTCTGCCGCCGGCCGATTCTCATCAGAAGTCTTTGGAACCCAAACGCGGCCGTCATTGCGCAACGATTCGGACATCAACGTAAGCTTTGACTGATGATCACCACTAACGGGTATACAGGTCGGATGGATTTGTGTGTAACAGGGATTGGCAAAGCCCGCGCCTTTCTTAAACGCGCGGTATGCCGCTGTTACGTTACATCCGACGGCGTTTGTTGACAGATAGAATACATTAGCGTATCCGCCGGTCGCTAAGACTACCGCATCACCGCAGTGACTTTCAACTTGGCCACTAACCAAATCGCGAGTCACAATTCCACAGGCCACATTTTCCTGCGTTACGATTTCCAGCATTTCTGTTCTGGTATGCATTGTTACTGTGCCGGCGCCAATTTGTCGGCTCAAAGCTTGATAGGCACCAATCAATAATTGTTGTCCCGTTTGTCCCCGCGCGTAAAAAGTGCGAGATACCTGTGCCCCGCCAAAGGAACGGTTGGCTAACAGTCCGCCGTAGTCACGAGCGAAGGGCACACCTTGTGCAACACATTGGTCGATAATTTCATTACTTACCTCTGCAAGTCGATGTACGTTGGCTTCCCGCGAACGGAAATCCCCACCCTTCACGGTGTCATAAAATAAACGGTGGATACTGTCACCGTCGCCGGGGTAGTTCTTCGCGGCATTAATTCCACCTTGCGCTGCGATACTGTGCGCCCGACGGGGACTGTCTTGAAAGCAAAAACACTCAACTTGATAGCCCATCTCGCCCAAGGTAGCAGCCGCTGAAGCGCCAGCCAGACCGGCGCCAACAATGATCACCTTAAATTTTCGTTTGTTGGCGGGATTTACTAGCTTCAATGATTTCTTGTGGATAGACCACAAATCTCGTATTGGCCCGTCTGGAATGTTTGCATCGAGTTTCATCGCGTTAATTCAATTATATGAGAAGAGTGTTCTATCTAAATCGAGTAGGTTGATCCTAAATTGACGTTCCCGTCTGTCTAAATTAACCCCATCCATACTGCTAGCGGAATGGAAATATTACCGCCGGTTATAAGAGCGGCAAGAGCTATCCCCAGTAAACTAACAGGTTTCTTAGTCGTCTGAATTCTCAGTCCCAAAGTCTGTAAAGCACTCGATGCACCATGGTAAACGTGCAATCCTAAGACTATCTGAAAGCAAATGTATGACAAGCTTATCCACGTGTTACTAAATCCTTGAATAACCATTTCATAAACATCATAGCCGCCACCTGCCAGTGGTGGGGGAGCATCTCCAATTTGGTAAAACGTAAAATGTGCTAAGTGGTAGATCACAAATAGCAAAATTAATAAACCCGAGAAGATCATAAACCGCGCGCTCGCCGTGGCTGTACTATAACTGTAGGGATGACTGTACCGCTCCCCGAGCAGACCCGCTATTGGTGAATCCGAAACGGCGGCACCGCGTGCTTTGTGGTTCGATCGACATAACTTAATCGTTAAAATGATGTGCAAGGAAAAGACGCATAACAATCCGATGCGGGCAATCCAAAGTAAGGGGCCCAACGATTTAAGCTTGGCTGCATAGGCATTTAGAGATTCACGGCCCGCGAATATTTGTAAGTTGCCCAGCATGTGCGCTAGTACAAATATTATAAGCGCGATACCAGTAACCGCGATGAGCATCTTGGTAGCAACCGATGTCACGTTGAGCGGATTATTGAATTCTTCTTTTGGCACAAAAACTATTTCATTCTTTACTGTTGGATATCGGAAATAATTGAAACCGTGGTGCTGCGTTGTAATGCGTGTAAAAACATTAGCTGTTGGCAGTGTAGTTACCCACCAATATAATCAATCCCCGTCTTGCTTGCACTAGCAGAAAGCCATGGGTCTCCCAACGAACCATAACAAGCTAGCTTGGACGTCATAACAGTCAGTCGGGCCTTTAATCGCGTTCGTATTCTTTGAGATAACCCTGGAACAATACCAAGTGTTCTTCTTCGTCCGCGAGCAGTCGGATGCATAGATCCTGCGTCACATAGTCGTTGCCATCGGTCGCTTTAATAATGGAGTTGTACATAGCACACGCCCGTTTCTCGGTATCAATCACCCCTTTGATTACTGCGACAACGTCGCAAGTGTCCTCAGGCGGTTGAATTTGGGTGCCGAGTGTTAATCCCTTTGAACCGGGTACCAATCCGCCGATTTGTTTAATGCGCATGGCAAGTTGTTGTGCATGGAGTAATTCTTCGGTCACATCAGCAGCTAAAGCTTTTTTAATTTCCTCAGCGCGAATGCCATCCATGTTTATGCTGTTGGCGATAAAGTTAGTGACAGTCTCGATCTCCAAGCAGTATGCCTCGATGAGTAAATCGATTACCTCTTGATTATGATTAACCATCAAACACCTCTTTCCAAATAATGTCTCGGCCACATCTCTACAAGTCCTTCGGTCAGCGTTGAACGCACGGCTTGTCTTTTCACATTCTACGCTAACATACACGCTAACTCATCTGGACGTAAACCCCTTTTTTGGCGGCGGGCATCCGCGACATATGGAAAAAACTATGGTATTCTGAAAGCTGTGACGTCGAGGTGAATTCCGCTAGGTATTTAGGCCGTATACGTCTCAAATTCGATCATCAACCACATACTTATAGGATTTCGTAATGCTTCGCAATCAAACATACCCCACCGCGTTACAGACGATGGGCGATACCCCTCTTATCAAACTTAATCGCGTCGTGCCTGATGGCGGCGCCACCGTATTGGTGAAATGCGAGTTTTTTAATCCACTCAATAGTGTGAAGGATCGTATCGGCGTTGCGATGATCGCAACTGGTGAGCAAGACGGATCGCTGGATGCTGACACACACGTGGTTGAACCGACAAGCGGAAATACTGGTATTGCGCTTGCCTTTGTATGTGCGGCGAAAGGATACCGCCTAACTCTGACGATGCCTGAGTCGATGTCGATTGAGCGCCGAGCATTGTTAAGACAACTGGGAGCCGAATTAGTTTTGACACCCGCGGCAGAGGGCATGAAAGGCGCAATCAACAAGGCGGCGGAAATTGTCGCCTCCGAGGAGAATGCATGGATGCCCCAGCAATTTGAAAACCCAGCAAATCCCGCGGTACACGAAGCCACTACGGGTCCCGAAATATGGGACGATACCAATGGTGAGGTGGCAGCAGTCATCGCTGGCGTGGGAACCGGCGGCACGATCACTGGCACGTCGCGATTCCTAAAATCTAAGAATCCGGAAATTCTATCTTTTGCAGTTGAACCTGACACGTCTGCCGTGATCAGTGGAGAGGGCCCCGGAAAGCACCAAATTCAAGGAATTGGCGCCGGATTTATTCCCGGCAATCTTGATACCACGGTAATTGACGAGACAATTACGGTATCGAGTGAGGAATCATTCGAATGGTCTCGGCGACTCGCCAAAGAAGAAGGGATTATGGCGGGTATTAGTAGTGGAGCGAACGTTTGCGCAGCAGCGAAAATTGCCGCACGCCCTGAATTTGCCGGTAAGACAATTGTCACCTTTCTTCCTAGTCTTGGAGAACGCTATTTGTCGACTCCTTTGTTCAGCGAAAATTCTTGAATCAGCCAACCGTAATAATTGTAGATCCAATAAGAAATGCATCCATTGGGTAAATAGGGCGTCGGTTTAGATTATGCATGAGTACATTGAGCAATTCGCGCAAAACGCGCACACCTGGACATTGTTGTTAGCCACCGTGATCAGTATCGCCATTCTCGGTACGAGTGCGGATATACTCGTTGATAATGCGGTTAAGATTTCCATAAAAACCGGGCTTCCCAAGGTAATTATCGGCGCTACGATCGTCTCCATTGGTACAACCTTTCCCGAAGCGGTAGTTTCGGTAATGGCCGCGATCCGTGGTGATCCAGATTTCGCGTTAGGAAACGCTGTTGGATCCATCATCTGCGATACGGGACTCATCTTGGGCATCGCCTGTCTAATGTCACCTTTGAAACTCGACATGAAACTGGTAAATCGGCAAGGTTGGGTGCAATTCGGAGTGGCAGTACTACTTGTGGCCATGTGCTTACCCTATGGTCGTCTCAACGAACTTTTTAGCCTACCGGCTGTTCTGCATCAATGGTCTGGATTCGTCCTCGTTGGTTTGCTCGTCGTCTATCTGGTTTGGTCCGTACGACTAGCACGATTAGCGGACCCTGTCGTGGAGAACGAGGAAGCGGGCCCCAAAATTTCCACATTGCAGTGTCTAGGGATATTGTCCATTGCATGTGGCTTTGTGATTCTCTCAAGTATTGGATTGATAGAATCGACAAAAGTCTTGGCCTCGCGGGCTGGCGTGTCCAATGCAGTCATTGCCGCAACAGTGGTCGCTTTCGGTACAAGCTTACCTGAGTTGGTGACAGCAGTTACGGCTGTTCGCAAGGGGCATGGTGAATTGGCTATCGGGAATATCATTGGTGCGGACATTTTGAATGTGTTGTTTGTCGCTGGCTTAGCGGCCGCAGTAACCCGAGATGGTCTGTTTGCTGACAAGATATTCTTCAGTTTGCAGTTCCCCGCAATGCTGTTCATCCTATTATGTTTCCGTGTCGGCATCAAAACTTCCTCTAATGGATACCTGGGTCGCCGAACAGGATTTTTACTGCTAGGCACGTACATCGTATATATCGCTATTACTGTTTCATGACTACGCACCGGTAGAACAAACTAGAGATACATCAGAAAGAAATCCATTCATTGCAAGATAGCCTTTAACATGTCTCCAACCCAACTGTTTAATTGCCCTGACTGCTCTTCTGAAACACGGGGAACAACTGGTGCGACACTCATTTGTGCAACGTGTACTTGCCAGTTCATCGCTGAGGCGGCAGTGCCCGTCGATGACGTTGAATTGACGTTGGCTCCGCTCGACGAATTGCCAACAATGGCGCATACGCTGCCACCGGTGACTACGGGAACTGCCGATACCTCGTTGCATCTTGAGGAAGAGATATCGCAGCCTGATCGGCCCTGTAAAAAGTGCAACGAACTGATGAAGTTTGACGCGATAGAGTGTCCACACTGCGGTTTTAACATTACACTCGGCAGGAATTTTGATCCCGCGGAGCTCGATCCCTATCATGGGGTGTATGGTTTCGACCGGTACTTGATGCGCCACACGCAAGACAATAATACTGGCGGTTTGATGTTGTGGTTGCACATCTTTTTTGGTTTTGTCGCAGTCGGGACAATGCTCGTCTGGAAAGGTTGGTTGTATTTCATTGTGCCGAGTCTGGCATTGGTTTACATCGTCTACCGCGTGAAGGCGAATTACAGCAACGCTTTTCAACGCGGAAAAGGCTTAATCCCGAGCCTGCTGTTGCTCTATAACCGCGTAACGACATGGAAAGGGTTTGTGTCACGTGGTAATCCCGATAACGGCATCGTCTCAATGCGGACGTCTCAATTTAACGATAACAGCATCGCCTCGATAGAGGAGCCGAAATCAATTGAGATTTTGGATATCGCCGGCTCAGCCATCACGGATAACGGTATTCGTTTTTTGACGACATTTTCGAATCTCCGGGTACTCGTCGTTGCAGGTTGCTCCGTCGGGGAACAAGCCCTTGATGACTTACAAGCCGCGTTACCACGGGTATGCATCTGGCGACCGTAGTTCTCACTCTGTTTCAGCTCTAAGCGCGTCCACGACACCGCACATGTCCTCTGGAAGCGGGGCCGAAACTTTCAATCGCTCACCCGAACTTGGATGGTCAAATTCAATTGATTCGGCATGTAACGCTTGCCGCGTTAACAATATATCGCGTTCTGATTCGGGTAAATTGTCGCGACCGCTTAATAAAAAACTACGACTTACATTGGACATAGCGCCGTACAATCGGTCACATAGGACCGGATTTCCGACGTGCGCGAGGTGAACACGAATTTGATGCGTACGTCCTGTTTTCGGACGTACACGTACATAAGAAATCCGTCGAAATCGTTCCATGACCTCATAGAAAGTTGATGCTTGTTTAGGATTCCCGCCGTCCTCTCGAATTGCCATCTTAACTCGATTGGATGGATGGTGACCGATTGGGAGGTCAATCGTGTCCCGATCGCGATCAACTTGCCCCAAACACAGACATACATATTGCTTTTCAATACTGCGATTTTCAAATTGGTGAGCGAGTGTTCGATGCGCCTCATCTGTCTTGGCGATCACAATTACACCGGTTGTATCGCGGTCCAATCGGTGAACAATGCCAGGGCGGACAGATCCACCGACACTACTTAACGTATCAAAATGATTCGCTAGACCGCTCACCAACGTACCCTGCCAGTGCCCTTTTGCTGGATGAACCACCATAGCCGCTGGTTTATCTATCACAGCCAACGCTTCGTCTTCATAAAGTACGGAAAGCTCCATTGGCTCAGGTTGAGGGCCTGCTGGAGTCGGAACTTGAAATTCACATCGAACTTGTTCGTCTACGGCAAGTCGATAAGATGGCTTAGTATGTTTGCCATCAACCCACACATTACCAGCGGTGATCTCGCGACGTATCTGCGTGCGGCTTAGCGAGGTACAACACTCCGCTAAGAATTTATCGAGCCGTTCCCCATCATGTTCCTCTGAAACCGCAAACTCCAAGCTGTCAGGGTCAGTAATGTTCATACCTGTACCTGCGATGGTTGGAAGTGTAACTCGGACCGGCGTTGTCGATCAACGATCATTTTACTCGTCGACGGATTCCGTGTTCGTCGAGCCTTCAGGTTTGTGCTTCAGGTTTGTCATCCGCTTCAGGTTTGTCATCCGCTTCAGGTTTGTCATCCGCTTCAGGTTTGTCATCCGCTTCAGGCTTGTCATCCGCTTCAGGCTTGTCATCCCCTTCAGGCTTGTCATCCCCTTCAGGTTTGTCGTCCCCTTCAGGTTTGTCGTCCCCTTCAGGTTTGTCGTCCCCTTCAGGTTTGTCGTCAACGCCTGGCAGTGCTGATTCGCGTTCTTCGTCGGAACCTAGATTAGATTCGACACGAGGGTCAATTGTATTTGCTGGATTTAACGGGTCGTCCTCAGGCGCAATTTGTTCCATTGGATCATTTTTCGACAGCCATGACAAGAATCTGGCTTCCGTCAAAGCATCTCCCTCGTCCCAACTATCGGCCGACATGGATTTCACTGCGGCCCAATGATCTTCTACTAATTTCAGGATACCGGCAGTCCCATCGATAGCGACGCTGTCTCTGGTCGTCTCCCACGATTTCACCGCTGCGGACTTATGGCTTTCAAAGTCAGCTGGGTCGCCGACAATCATTAAGGCTTCGCTACAATACGCTTTTCCGTAAAGGGCACGGAATTTAGCAATTTTATCGAGCAATGTTTCTTTGCGCGCTTTGGGGGTTGCCGCGGCGATAACTTCGTCAAAAGCTGGAATCGCCTGTTCAAGATTTACCCGCCGTAGGTCAAGAATCCCCGACAGAAGGGAAGGTTGACTACCGTTGGGATTTAGGGGGTTGGGCTGTGCGGACGTATCCGGCATTAGGGCCTTACTCAAAAGCAAGTTTGCCTTGAACAGTTTTGCCCACGGCAGGGACCCATCAGCCTCCATCGCGGTTTGATGTTCTCGAATTATGTTGTCTACATCAATAACTTCAACAAGTTGCACATTCGTTAACTTAGCAACGATTTCTTCGTGATAAGCTGTCCAACCGACCGATGCAGATATATCGTTACTCGTACTATCGATATACGCCCAGGCTATGGCAATGGCGATCATGGCAATCAGCACGGTACCCCAAACACGCGGCTTGGCAAACAGTTTCGCCAACTCATCCGTGGCATCAGATTCGCTAACCTCTTCGGGTGCACGTCGTGTCAACATTGTTGACTCAGGTTGAGGCGGGTCATCGCTGTTTTGCCCATCCTCGTGTTGATCTGCGACGGACTCTACTTCTGCTGATTCATCTTCTTGATGTTCTTCGTTCATTGCGATCTGGCAATTCCGTAGGGGTGATTGGCGATTTTTATTAACGGCATATAATTGCCTCAGGAATATGTTATCTTCTTGATAGATAAAGGTGTATACCCCGATTCATTAAATCAAAATCCTTTTTACTAAAAAACAGCTGAAAACGTTATTTTCGAACGAAATTGCATGGATGCCACACTAAATGACGCTCAACGTGACGCCGTCAACACACTCAACGGTCCCTTGCTAGTGCTTGCGGGTGCGGGCAGCGGTAAAACTCGCGTTGTGACGGTTCGAATTGCCAAATTGATCGATACGGGTATTTCACCGCGCCGAATTCTTGCGATGACATTTACCAATAAAGCCGCTAACGAAATGCAGCATCGTATTCGTTCGATGATATCGACGCCGCATGATAACCAGCCTGAGATTTCCACCTTTCACTCACTGTGCGTTCGAATTCTTCGTCGTCAAATACATCACATTGGCTATCCCGCCAACTTCACCATTCTTGACTCCGCGGATCAAAATTCAATTTGTCGTAAAGTATTACGGGAAATACGGGTATCCGATGCAAGTCTAAAGGCAAGGGACTTGATGTACCAAATTGGCCAATGGAAGTCCCAAGGGATTTCACCGCAGACTGCGACGCGTTCTGCGGTTAGCGATAAGGAACATCTTGCTGCGGTTGCTTATCGTCGCTATCAGGACGAACTTGTTCGCTGCGGGAACGTCGATTTCGATGACCTGTTGCTGCTGACGAACGTTCTGTTCCGCGATTTCCCTAAAGTCCGCGAGGTCGAGGCGGCTCGGTTCGACCACATTTTAGTAGACGAATACCAGGACACGAACGATATCCAGTATAACATCGTAAAAGCATTGGCTGAAAAACATCGCAATCTATGCGTGGTTGGTGATGACGACCAAAGTATTTATGGCTTTCGTGGCAGCGACGTACGTCATATTCTAAATTTTTCGAAGGATTGGTCGGGCGCTAAAACCATACGTTTAGAAGACAATTATCGCTCGACCGAGGCAATTCTTGAAGTGTCAAATCGCCTTATTAAATTCAACGCCAATCGGCATGAGAAAGTCCTGCGAGCTGCCCGTCGAGGGGGACAAAAACCTCGCATTGAACAATTTGGTGATGAAGAACATGAATCCAAACAGGTGGTGACTTCGATACGGCGAGATCTCGAGTCCAATGGTCGTCAGCCAAGTGACATCGCAATATTGTTTCGAACCAACGAGCAACCACGATTGTTTGAAACGGAATTGCGGAAACACGACATCCCTTACATTTTACTGGGAAGTCATTCGTTTTATGATCGAAAGGAAGTCAGAGACTTGGTGGCATATCTGCGAGTCGTTCATCATTCAGACGATGAACCTAGTTTACGGCGGATCATTAACAACCCACCTCGTGGGATTAGCGCGAATACGGTTGCTAAGTTGGTGGAAATTGCGACGCAGAGAGGCGTTAGTCTATGGCAGGTGATGCTTGATAACGAAGCACTTCAGACACTCAAAATACCTCCCCGCATGTCGATTCGAAAATTCATTGAGACAATTCGCTCGCAACAAGAAGCCTTTAAGGAAAACATAGATGTATCCACGTTTCACTCTTTTCTCTCCGCAATTGAATATAAAAAAGAAGTTACCCGCAATTGCGACGATGAATTAGAAATCGAGCAACGCTGGGCAAGCGTTGAAGAGTTGACTAACGTTTTTGGATCCTATCTTTCTCGAAAAAGAAAACCAACACTCGAGGGGTTTCTTGAGGAAATTGCGCTGGCTGAGACGGACTTTGACGATGACAAGGATGAACAACTAGACCGTAATGCGGTCGCGTTACTGACATTACATGCCTCGAAAGGCCTTGAATTTCCGGTCGTATACATGGTGGGGCTTGAAGAAGGCTTACTTCCGCACGCTCGTGCTGTCGCTTCGGAAGGTCCGGCAATCGACGAGGAACGTCGTCTAACCTATGTCGGCGTGACACGTGCGCAAGATGAATTGACGTTATCCTTGTCACTAACACGCCGAAAATGGGGCCGAATACAAGAACAAAATCCCAGTAGGTTTTTGTTTGAGATGATTGGCCAGGCGGATAATCCACATGAAGCTGCAGAACGGCGTGAAGCAGAGACTACCAAGGGATGAGACCAGCATGATGAACGACATTCATATTCAACTCGCGGAAGACAATGATCTGGAAACTGTAATTGAGTTGACACTCGCCGCGTTTGCGGAGGTATCGTTTGAGAGTAATATCCAATCGGAATTTGGACTCGTAAATGGTTTGTCATGGAAGGAGCGTAAAGCGGATCACATTCGGGGCGATTTCGGAGACCCTGATGGACGAGTGTTACTTGCCAAAAGGTCTAGTCAAACAATTGGTTTTGTGTCTATACGTCTCAATCGCACATCTAAGATTGGAGTGATCGCCAATCTTGCTGTTGCCGGCACATCACGGAACGGCGGAGTAGGGCGTATGCTAATTCAATCAGCAATTGAACTCATGAGGGACGAATCGATGGAATTAGCGAGAATTGAAACGCTCGAACAAAATGAGGTAGGGCAATCGTTGTACCCCAAACTTGGATTCCGTGAGTTGGCGAGACAAATATACTATTGCCAAGATTTGCGGGACGAGAATCAGGGGTAAACGCAACTTGCCACCGCGTGGCCAGCGGTGAACCTAAAACTGCACCAAGTCAATTGCTCGTTTCCGCCGCTAGCGATTCGACCGGATGAAGATCGGGTTTCAGATAAATGAAGGACTGGCCTAAACGTCCATTGTAGTTTCCGGCCGTTATTAATTTTAGTCCTGGCGTTGATTTGGCGGCTGTGATGGCTGCGTATGTCGCGTTGGCGACGTCTTCCAGAGACGAGCCGTTGACTATTATTTCCATTATTGAAGTCACGCCCTGTGGAACGCCACTCTTTTCGCCGAGTTCCTCACGTAACGTCGGACAGTATTTCTCGAATGTACTCGCGATAAGAAACTCGTATTTGCTACCGGCCTTGCTAGCACTCGACGCCACACCACCGGGAAACGTGGTGACGACACCTGGTGTCGCATCCGCGGCTAATGCTGCGGTTCTCGCTGCTGTGATCGCCGCGTCAACGGTTTCCCCCATAAACCATAAATTACCTCCCATCAGACCTTCACGGAATCCAAATCGGCGGGACAGTTCAAATTCACCGCCCATGATTGGAATAACCCACAATTTTTGGCCATATCGTTCTGCACGGAATTGATATCCGTCACCGAAAAAGGCAATCTTCTTACCAACGGTAAAGTATTCACCCTCGTCAAGCATGTTGAATACACGTGCTGTCGGACAGGTCAATACGTTTTGACTAAGCCGAGAGATTAGAACTTTTTCAAGATGTCGTTCGCGATTACGCTTAAACTTAGGTACATGAAATTGAACAATAGCCCCAGGGCGATTGTCCGGAGTAAGTGATTCATCCAAGTATCGGTCGATTCCTGCTTCACAGTCACACATAATTGTACTTGAAGCATGTCCAGTACAAGCTGTTACAGCACGGTCTAGCCATTCGCGGTCCCGTGCGGTGATTAACACCTCGGCGTAAATTCCCTTAAATGCTTCCGCATACGTGTCTTCAATTTCGCATTCCAAAGCTTCGTCTTGGGTTTCCACTTAAAGCCTCTTTCAAATCAAAGTCTATCGCATCAATTGTTATAACGTATCGCGAATAAGGATGAGTGTTGCCCCTACGTCCTACCGACGCCTTCGTAAGTTGTGTCTTCAGTTATCACCTTGTCCATATAAATGTCATGTGATTGAACTGGGATTTCATCGAACATTTGGCATTCAAAACATACGGCAACAATCGCAGCATCCGGCCTGGCATGCTCTAGACACTTATCATAATATCCTTTGCCCATGCCGGTTCGCCCCCCGCGAGAGTCAAAACCAACGCCAGGAACCATAATTAAATCCAATTCCGTTACTTCGATTCGTTTAGCGGCAACGTCCCGCAGGTGGACCGCTGGTTCTAAAATCTTATACATTCCAATTTCCAATTCATCCATGGACTCAAGGTGGAATAGTTCCAGTTCGCCCGCGTCGTTACACCACGGGACAACCACTCGCTTTCCTTGCTGTAGTGCAATTGGCAAATCAAAACGCGTCCGGACTTCCGCTCGCACGTCAACGTAAAACATAATGGTCTGCGAATTTGCATATTCCGGCAACTCCATAAACGTCCGCATGATAGCGCGACTCAGGTTGTCCTTGTTTTCCTGATCGCGTCGATTCGCGAAAGCTATTTTTCGAATGGCGGCTTTTCGTTCAGCACCGTCGGTTATTGCTTCTGTCATTGTTAGGCCTCCATTGCCTGTTCAGATCGCATGATTCCATTTAGATACAGCCCGACGCGTACACATCCTTGTGTGTGGATGAAGAGTGGGCTAGTATCTGCTAGGTTATATCAAACATAGATTAATATTCAATCAACTAAAATTGAAAACAACAACCGTAGGTGCAATTTATTTATGAATATCTCTGCTGTATTACGCTCACTATTGGTACTGATTCTATTGTCAGTCAGCGCTGAGGCTAAAGATTCTACCCGCACGGATACGGCGTTTGAGAAGATTGTCCTAACACACTGGAAGCAAACGCTCGCGGCTAATCCATTTCTAGCGGCTTCCCTTGGGGATAAAAAAAGCGCCAATAAACTTCCCGATGTCTCGCTAGCGAATCAAGTTAAACTCGCTAGAGATTCTGCTCAAATCTTGTTCAAATTATCGGAATTTAACCCCGCTGATCTATCAGCAAACAACCGAACTAACTTAGCGATCTTGATGCGATTGCTGGTCGACGATGCCCATGAGTTCAAATATAAGACCTATTTAATCCCTATATCAAACAGGTCAGGATTTCATATGCAGTTTGCGGAACTGCACAAATCGTTACCGTTTAAGACAGTTGAAGATTATCGCAATTATCTTGATCGGCTAGACCAATTTGGAGAATACACGGACCAACATATTTCACTGTTAACGGAAGGCATTGCCGAGGGTAACGTTTTGCCGTCGATCGTACTGGAAGGATATGAAGAAACGATTTCCGCCCACATTGTTAAGGACGCCCAAAAAAGCCTTCTGTACTCGCCGTTTCTTAGCTTCTCCGAGGCTTTTACGGACTCAGAGATAATACAGTTGCAAGACCGGGCCCGCGCAAGCATCACGAACATTGTCGTCCCCGCCTATACTCGATTCCACGAATTTATGCATCGCGTATACATTCCGGCGGCGCGGGGGACAATTGGTGCATCCGGCCTACCCGACGGACGCGCGTTCTATCGCTACCGAGTGCATCATTTTACCACGCTCGAAATATCTCCAGATGAAGTGCATCAAGTTGGTTTGACTGAGGTAGCCCGTATAAAAGGCGAGATGCTCACGGTTATTGGTGAAGCTGAATTTGACGGGGACTTTGCGGAATTCCTCCAGTTCTTACGAACAGATAAAAGGTTTTACCCAACAAATGCGGAAGATTATTTAAAGGAAACTGCCTATATTCTTAAACGAATGGACGGTGAGTTACCTAAACTCTTTGGTAATCTTCCACGGAATCCTTACGGGCTCAAGGTAATCCCAGCATACATCGCACCCAAAACGACAACGGCATACTACCAACCCCCACCAGCCAGCGGAAAGCTCGCAGGACAATATTTTTTAAACACGTACAATCTTAAAAGCCGACCTTTGTATGAATTAGAAGCATTGAGCCTGCACGAAGCAGTACCCGGACACCACTTGCAAATAGCGTTGCAGCAGGAACTAGCGGATCTTCCATTATTTAGGAAGTACAGTGGCTTTACGGCGTTCGTTGAAGGTTGGGCGTTGTACGCGGAGAGATTGGGTTTGGAGGTTGGTTTCTATACGGACCCTTACAGTAACTTTGGTCGGCTGAGTTACGAAATGTGGCGTGCCTGTCGCCTCGTTGTGGATACGGGGATTCATTACCAGGGATGGACCCGTAAACAGGCAATTGACTATATGATTGAAAACACTTCGCTTTCACGACACAATATCGTTGCCGAGGTGGATCGATATATAGCGTGGCCGGGGCAGGCACTCGCGTACAAGATGGGCGAACTGAAAATTCGCGAGTTGCGGGTAAGGGCGACGCAAGCACTTGGATCGCATTTTGATATTAGAGAATTCCATGATGAAGTTCTCCGGCACGGCGCTGTACCGTTACCTATTCTTGAATCAAATATTGACCAATTTATAGAAGATCAAACACCGTGACCAATTCTCAAATTCCCCGCTCTCATCCAACAACAGTTGTTTTTGACCTCGATGGTTTGATCTTCAACACAGAAGAGATCTTCCTCGAGGCAACTAATCAGCTACTTGCACCGCTTGGAAAAAAACAAACACCAGACGTGGTTGCACAGATAATGGGCCAACCTAGCGATGTTTCGACACAAATACTCAAAGATTATCATTCACTTACTGACAGCGTAAGTGAAATCAGAGCTCAACTCGATCGGCATTTCGATTTGGTGTTGGATTCCATTTTGGCGTTCATGCCGGGATTTGAGGAATTGCTGCAACGACTTATACAAGAAAATATCCCGCGGGCGATTTGCACTTCCAGCAGCGCCGGGTATGCGACTGACTTGATAGACAGATTTGGGTATCTAGACGAATTTGAGCTAATCTTCGGTGGTGACCAGATTGAAAATGGAAAGCCCGCACCAGACGCGTATCTTAAAGTAGCAGAATTGCTAAAAATTGAACCGACGACAATGTTAGTCTTAGAGGATAGTGAAAACGGATGTCTTGCTGCGATGGCGGCGGGAGCATTTACCGTCGCCGTACCCGCGGCCCATAACATGGGCCAGAGTTACGACAACGTCGACTTAATTGCCGAGACACTCGCTGATACGAGGATTTTGACTTCGTTAGGTCTTTAAAATTGATAAATTACTAGGTTTACATTAAACAAGTTGCCGGACGCGTCCGATTTGTACAACATTCGAAATCGTGATGGAGTTTGCAAATGTATACCGTACGCAGTCATGTCAAACTAACGCTTGGTACAACCGTAGCTAGCCTCCTATGTGTATTTCTAGGCTGCTCGCTGCCTAATATTCCCGCTGACGACACCTATGAGGTGCTCGGTGGTATTGTAAAACGCGAACACCCGTCACTTGGTCGCGCAAATAGCGCGTTTGAAATTAACCAGTCGGAATTAGTAACCGAAATGGAATCGGTGCAGGCTGCACCTATGCTTCCTTCGATATTGAAGGATCCGGAACCTCTAGAACCCCTCAAGCATTCTCCGATTATTCCCTAGTTGACTTTTTGCGGAGTACACGAGTTGCCAGTATCGCTGGTGTCGGTTCGCCGTATTGGATCGTGGTGGGCAAAATTCCGCTTTCAGGGCATGAAACTAGCTGCTCGAACTGCTATGCTGTTAGGATATTACGTTACTTGGCACGTGGCGAAATTACGTTAAGTTACGTGTTATTACCCGAAAAATCCGTCTGGAGCAACAATGTCCGAACTCGACAGTAGAGATCCTAATGCCCCCGTGGAAACCCCTCCGAGTTCAATTCGAGGTATTCTTAGCAAACTAGGTCCCGGCTTAATCATAGCGGGATCCATCGTTGGTTCCGGTGAACTTATCGCCACAACGACGACCGGTGCCAAGGGCGGATTCGCACTACTTTGGTTAATCATCATCGGGTGCCTAATCAAGGTGTTTGTTCAAATCGAACTTGGCCGCTACACGATTACAACGGGCGTCACGTCGATCAAAGGTCTCTCGAAGTTGCCTGGACCGCGAATTGGACGAGGTAATTGGTTTATTTGGTACTGGTTCATCATGTTTATTTTCATCATGGGCCAACTTGGCGGAATCGTCGGCGGCGTAGGCCAAGCGATGTCCATTTCGATGCCTATTACGGAATACGGAAGCGATCATAACGCCTTTAGAGAAGCTGAAACGGTGTTGGAAGTTACCCGTGCACAACACTCGATCACGTCAGACGCAAAAAAACGTAAATCACTTCAACGGGAAATCATAGAAACGGAATTAGACTCGGCGGAGGCCTTTGCAAAACTTGATCCTATTAACGAGGAAAGCATTCCCAACCCTGAGGATCTCAATGCCCTGTTGACCCCGCTTCTTAATCCCGATTTATCGCTCGCGGAACGGTGTATCGTTGAACAATTGTTACCCGACACCCGCTTGCGACAGCTAATAAAAGGATTGCCGGAAAACAGCGGCACTGAGACAGCAGAAAACACAAAGCTCCTATCGGTTCTTATGATTGAAACTGACGCTTATCTGCAAGCTGGTGCGACTGACGATTTAACGCAAGACAAAGCCTCAGTATCGTCATTTTTGCAATACTACAAGGAGGCGGTGACACGACCAGCGATTGATCCCTCAAATGACCACAATTGGTATGCGGCTGGGTTAACTATTGTAACGATGGCGCTGTTGGTGATAGGTCGATACACCTTCATCCAGACGTTTTCAACAGTTATGGTCGCGTTATTTACGTTGGTTACCATTGCGAATGTATGCGGCTTACAAACCATGGATTCGGCAATCGCCTGGAAAATTCAATGGGCGGATATTAAAGAAGGCCTCAGTTTCGGACTCGGCCCCGGGGAGTGGACGGAGAGTTTGGGCTTTGCGTTGGCTACATTTGGAATTATTGGAGTTGGGGCAGCGGAACTGATTGCGTACCCGTATTGGTGCATGGAACACGGATACGCTAGCTTCACAGGTGCACGAGACGATAGTAAAGATTGGGCTGACCGCGCTCGCGGCTGGATTCGCGTAATGAAGTGGGATGCTTGGTGTTCTGCTGCGGTCTACACGTTTGCCACGGTCGCCTTCTTTCTATTAGGCGCTGCTATTCTGGGCCGTATTGAACTCATTCCGGCTGGAGATGATATGGTTCGATCTCTCAGCGTTATGTACCGTCCGGTCTTTGGCCCCACAGCTCAATTTGTCTTCTTGTTCGGTGCGATAGCAGTCCTTTATTCGACATTCTTTGTGGCGACCGCGGGTAACGCTCGCATGCTTTCTGATGTCTTCCGGACGCTTGGCTGGATTAAGGATACCGATGCATCCTATGGTCGTAGTGTTAAGTGGATGTGCGCTCTCTTGCCGGCAATTTGTGGCATAACTTACATTATGGGTGTCAGGCCAGTGGTTGCCATCATCATGAGTGGTGTTATGCAATCTATTATGCTGCCGATGCTCGGTGGTGCGGCTATCTATTTCAGATATAAATATTGTGACGATCGACTCAAACCCGGTCGCAATTCTGATTTACTGCTTATCGTATCGGCGATTGGATTACTTATCGCGGGTGGTTTCGCGGCCTACACCCAGATCGCTAGCTAACTTGGCTAGTTAGGAAACGCGGTTCAATTTTCTATCAAAGACAACCTTGGACAACTGAGTTAAGGAATATCATGACAGCGACGTTGACTACTAATTTTGTATCACACTTAGAAGGTGCCATTGACGGCGAGCATCTTCCTGCGGAGGTTATTCACACACTCCATAACGACCGCCCGATCTGGGTGCGTTACGATCTTGATGCGGTCCGCAGCACAATCACAAAACAAGATTTGTTAACGCGTCCCGCGACCCTTTGGCGATACGCCGAATTGTTACCGACGTACGATCCGGAAAAGATAGTATCACTTGGCGAAGGCATGACTCCGATCCTTCCGTGTGCAAGGCTCGGCTCAAAAATGGGCCTCAGCGATCTCTACGTCAAAGATGAGTCGCAACTTCCCACAGGCAGTTTTAAAAGTCGTGGGATGGCATTGGCGATCACGATGGCGAATCACTTTGGAATTGAAACAGTCGCTCTTCCCACCGCCGGCAATGCGGGTGGTGCCGCGGCGGCATATGCAGCGCGGGCGGGGATGCAATGCTATGTGTTTATGCCACAAGATACCCCCATTATTAATCAATACGAAGCCGCGGCGGCAGGTGCTCATGCCTTCCTGGTAAACGGTCTAATCAACGATTGTGGCAAGATTGTTAATGATGGCAAAGAAACCATGGGTTGGTTCGATCTCTCAACGCTGAAGGAACCATACCGGATCGAAGGTAAGAAGACCATGGGCTTAGAGCTAGCGGAACAGTTCAATTGGAAACTTCCCGATGTCATTTTCTATCCTACCGGCGGGGGGACAGGACTGATTGGTATGTGGAAAGCCTTCAATGAACTACGTGAGATGGGTTGGCTCGATTCCTCAGTAATGCCTCGCATGATCGCTGTGCAGAGCGATGGCTGCTCGCCAATCGTCAATGCGTATCGTAGCGGCACAAAGCACGCGACTCCTATCCAAAATGCACAAACGATAGCGGGTGGAATTCGCGTTCCAGGGGCTGTGGGCGACTTCATGATTCTCGACGCGATTAGGGAGAGCGGTGGAACCGCGGTCGCCGTTGAGGAGCAATCAATCATCACCTGGATGTTGCGGGCAACGGCGACCGAGGGCATCAGTATCTGTCCGGAGACGGGCGCATGTTTCGCCGCGGTCGAACAGTGCCTTGACGATGGAACTATATCCCCGGATGACAAGATCGTTGTTTTCAATACTGGCGCTTCTCAAAAATATTCTGAAGCTATTGCACGGGACTTGCCTCTGCTAGATATAAACCTACCGATAGATTGGTCGACAATCTAATAAATTATATTTGTTTACCATAGATTAACGGATTATCGTCTTGGCACGAAATGAACAGTTAATTCGACAGCACAAATTGCTTCAAGCACTGGAACGTGCTCGTTTTGGCAGTACGCTCACGGAACTGCGTGACAGCTTAGTCGAAGATCTTGGATTAACATCACTGCACACCAGGACGTTACGCCGCGATATTGAAGCATTACAGTCTGCGGGAATCGATATCGTTAACGAAGATCTTCAGCGGGGTAAGGTCTGGAAACTGGGACCCAATGCTAAGCACGCTTATACAATTACTGCGACGGCCACAGAACTCGTAGCATTATCGCTCGGACGAGAATTACTATCACCGCTCAGCGGAACATTTATTGGGCAGGGCATCAATTCGTTTTGGAATCGTGTGCAGGAGGAAGTTCCGGACAGCGTGTGGCAACATTACCAACGGTGTCGGCAAACGCTGTTTATCACCGGAACGCCATCAAAAACGTATGAAAACCACCAGGGGTTTCTCAAGACGCTTGAGCGATGCGTAGTGCAACATCGGTGGTGTGAGATTGAATATTCCTCACTTCAGCACGAAGCCAGTACCCGCCGTATTGCACCCCGGGCTATCGTATTCTATAACTCAAGCCTCTATGTCATCGCCCATCAAGACGCGGTTGATTCCAGCCCTCGGCATTGGAAATTGGATAGAATATCGGGTGCGGAAGCGTTAGATGAATATTTCTCGCCCTCCGACGAAGATTTCCATAATTATCTCGAATCAGGAATTGGTATTTTTGCCAACGAGGGAACGACGACTTATGAGATTCGATTGACCAGTGCCGCTGCGAAGTGGGTTACGGAGGAGCCTTGGCATCCACGGCAAACACTTGAGCCATTGCCCGACGGTGGTGCTATGCTCAAGGTGCCAGCGCATCACGATATGGAAGTAATTCCGCGTGTGTTGGGGTTCTGTGCTAACGCTGAAATTCTGCAACCGGAGTCGTGCCGGAAAGCCATGATCGAACTCTTAGGCAATATGGTGGCAATGTATGGGTGACTAGCTATCGAATATTGCGCCCACATCAGGTGCGTGTTCAATTTCGGCTTGATCGTCAAATTCTAGCAGATCCCGATCGTTGGCGAATCCAACCATGCTGGCATAAATAATGGTTGGCACAGATTTTCGGTGGATATTGAAGTTCGTGACTTGGTTATTATAGCCTTCCCTTGCGCGAGCTATTCCGTCTTCGGTGTTTGACAGTTCATCCTGGATTTTTAGCATGTTCGTATTTGCCTTTAAGTCCGGGTAATCTTCAGCTAGGGCAAACATTCGGCCCAAAGAACCGGTCAAGGTCTGTTCCGCACCCATGAAAGCCTGCACGGCGCCCGCATCACTCGGCTTGATTGCTGCGCCTTTTAAAGCGCCCTGGGCCTGATTACGCGCCTGTATTACCGCTTCTAAAGTGCCACTTTCGTGGGACATATATTGCTTTGCTACAGCGATCAGGTTGGGGATTAGGTCATACCGCCGCTTGCAATAAACGTTGATATCCGAAAACCCGTTGTCAGCTAATTCGTTTAGTCGTACCAGTCGATTATATCCACTCCATACAATCATCAAGGCAATAAGGACGAAAAGGCCTAGGACACCGAGGCAAATCCCGGTAAGCCAAATCGCACTAACTTCGGAAATCAGGAAAAACGAATTCATAATTGAATACCTCTCAGGAATGCTAATTTGATAACCTCATCCATTTATAGTCGTTTTACGGTTGCTATTGCAAGGATGAATACAAGTTGATGAGTTAAGTTGATACCTGATGAATGACAGGGCGTCTGCCGTAACAGCAATCCATCACCTATAATACTGTTCGATTTTACGGGGCAATTATTGTGTCATTTCCTAAGAATTATATATTATTGTTAACCGCATGAGCGCTATCAACACCCATAAATCCGCCCCTCCAACGGCAATTGTGTTATTGAGTGGAGGACTGGATTCCACAACCGTGCTTGCAATTGCCTTAGAACGCGGGTTTGAAGTAGTAGCGCTGAGTTTTCTGTACGGACAGAACCATAGCCACGAAATTGAACAGGCAATTGTAATCGCCAAGCAGGCGAACGTTGTGGATCATTGCATTATCAATATCGATTTATCGCAGTTCGGACAATCAGCTTTAACCACAGATGTCGAAGTACCTAAACACGAGCACGTCTCCGAGATTGGCTCCGATATCCCAGTTACTTATGTACCGGCCCGCAACACTATCTTTTTGTCCTACGCATTGGCGCTCGCTGAGGTTCGCCAAGCACACGACATATTCATCGGAGTTAATGCACTCGACTACAGTGGGTACCCTGATTGCCGGCCCGAATTCATCAATGCATTTGGCAAACTCGCGAATTTGGCGACAAAAATCAGCGATGGCGATGCGGGTTTAGCAGATGGAAAAACCAAGATTCACGCTCCGCTTATTGACATGACAAAAGCTGAAATCATTAAGGCCGGTCGACGTTTAAATGTCGATTATAAAATGACCACTTCCTGCTACGATCCTGTTGGGCAGTTGCCGTGCGGTCACTGCGATGCCTGTTTGCTACGTCTGCAAGGATTCGCGATAAATAACCTAACCGATCCAATTGAATACGCTTAATAGTTCAGCACAACGTTATTTCACCACAATTGACACCGTATCGTGGGCGGAGACGTGCCCCACGACGACTGCACCTTCACATCCTTTGTCCTGCATTTGTGTCAACATAGAATCGACACGATCCTCCGATACTGAGATTAACAGCCCACCGGAGGTTTGAGGATCATATAGTAGTTCGGTCAGCTCGGAATCTGCCGCGGTGGCGTCCACGTCGTCCTCGTTGGCACTACGGTTTGAGGCGGATGCCCGCGTTACAAGTCCCTTACGATAGTAATCGAGTGCTTCCGGAAGTTGCGGGATATCCGACATCTGCAGATTTAGTGTAACACCGCTTGCCATAGCAACCTCACGCGCGTGCCCCGCTAGACCAAAACCAGTGATATCAGTCACCGCACTAGCTTTTGCAGCGCTAGCAGATGCGGATGCAACCATGTTTAATGTCCGCATGGCATCAATTGCGGCGTCCTCTGCCGCCTGGCTGGCTTTACCGGCTTTCATGGCGGTTGTCACGAATCCCGTCCCAATCGGTTTTGTTAATACGAGAACGTCACCGACCTCAGCACCACAATTTGCGTGTAAGTCCTCTTTACGACAAATACCAGTAACCGATAGACCATACTTAATCTCGACATCACGTACAGTGTGACCGCCGGCGACAACCGCCCCGGACTCCCGTACCTTATCATCACCGCCCCGCAGAATATCAGTAAGCACGCTCAGATCCAATTTATCGTCCGGAAAGGCAACAATATTCAACGCCGTTACTGGCGCAGCTCCCATTGCAAATATATCACTAAGGGAGTTGGCCGCAGCGATTTGACCGTAGATAAAAGGGTCGTTAACTAACGGAGGGAAAAAGTCCAATGACTGAACCATCAACAAACCGTTTTCAAGTTGGTACACCGAAGCGTCACTAAAGCCCTCAGCGCCGATAAGTAAATTCGCGTCGTCTGGCTTCGGGAGAGAATGCACAACCTGTGCAATAGCTGCTTGTGGCAACTTCCCCGCTCAGCCAGCACAGCTAGCGTAATCTACCAATCGTTTTTTCTTGCCCCATAAACCCATTGTATTGCTACTCTCAAATATAGATACACAAAACTAAAGCCGACGAGTGCCAACGTTGACACAATAACTTTAAACGCTATTATATTGGTTGATGAAGATCTTGCGGTAGCCAAGATTACATTTTCAATTGAAAGATAAGCGGAATATTGCCGCGGTTCTCACTATGCCCGAATTTATCATTCCGCTTTTTGCGTTAACTGCCATGGAGATCGTCCTTGGCATAGACAATATTGTCTTCATCGCTATCCTCACCGGCCGGCTTCCCGCCGCAAAACAGGCTCTAGGTAGAAATCTAGGACTGATTATTGCGTTAGGCACCCGCGTTGTTCTTTTATGCTTTCTGTATTGGATCAATACGGATGCGGTATTCGAGGGCGCGATTTTTAAACTCGATTCACTAAATATCGACGTTATCGGGATTTATAACTCGATTTCCAACGGCGAAGAATCACTGGAAAGAGCCTCGGAAGCATTTGCGGCAATTAACAATGTCACCGCGAAAGATATGATTATGTTGCTCGGTGGGATATTCCTGATCGGAAAAAGTGTCCATGAAATTCACCAGAAATTCGACGAGCCACAGTCCAGCCAGTCCGGCGGTAAACAGGCAACGTTCGGCGGCGTTCTGTTTCAAGTTGCCTTACTCGACATCGTCTTTTCGCTAGACTCAGTGATCACGGCCGTTGGAATGGCGCGTCAATTATGGGTGATGATTACGGCGATGGTGATCGCTATGCTGGTCATGCTGATTTTCGCCAAACGAATTGCGGACTTTATTGAGAACAACCCGACGTTGAAAATGCTTGCCTTGAGCTTTTTAATCCTAATTGGCGTCATGCTCGTAGCCGAGTCGATGGGTACACACTTTAATAAAGGTTATATCTATTTCGCAATGGCGTTTTCGCTGATCGTGGAGTTTCTCAATTTGCGGTTGCACAACAAGAAAAAGCGTAAAGTTGTTGACGCGGCAAGCTAGACGCAACCCGCACTGCCCGTTAGCTGGGCGTCCCAACCAATCCTTTGATAGCCAAGGCGAGCATGCCTAAAGCAATCCCGATTAAGATTACGTAAATACGTGATTTCCAAGATCTGCCGTGCACCATTTGTTAGTTGTCCTTGGTGGGTTTTTTGAGTTGAGTGAGGTACGCAACAACATTCACCAGATCTTGAACCGTCATCACTTTCTGTAAATCCGCTGGCATTAGTGAAACGCCTGTCTTGATAATTTCATCAATTTCAGAAACGGCTATAACTCGATCGATTCCTTCCGCATTTCTTACAACAACTTCCTCGTCACTACGGCTAACTACGATACCAGACAAAACGTTTCCACTATTCAACGCTATTGCATACGTCTCGTAGTTATGACTAACACCTGCGCTAGGGTCCAATATGGATACGAACATAGCCTCTTTTGAAAGCTTGCTACCAATCTCAGTCAAACTGGGTCCAATTTCTTTGCCTGCTTCACCTATCTTGTGGCATTTAATGCATGTCCCATTTTTATCGAACACGATTTTACCTGACACGGGGTCTCCCTGTAGTCGTAGTAGTTCATTGACCGGCGGCAACGGCGTCGCGTTGGCGGTCGTGGGGAGCGTAACCAGTTCCTTGGCGGACTTTACAATGTCAGGATCGGAGCTCGCAAACAGCGCTGTTCCTGTGACAAACATTAATTCTTCCGGGATACGACCGGTAGTCAGCAGGTCAATTAAATACCGTTGCCCCTGTTTAGTAGTACCAACTCCTTTAATCGCAATATTTCGAATTTGGCGTGAAAGTTGCGTATCAATAATTAGAGCCCTAAGTATGTCAGACCGCGCGGGATGTCCACCGAGTGATAAAGCCTGCGCAACGGCAAGCGCCCGTGCGTTGTCTTCGCCATGGATCACCTTCTTTAATTGCACTGATTGTTTAAAATCTAACAACATCGATGCCGCGTTAACTCCCATGGTATCGGTGGGCAAAGAAATCGTTAGTTCTAATAATTCTGGAATCGCCTCGCGAATGCCAAATGTTTTAACGAGCTCCAAATATCGGGGCGTTCCCTCAATTGTTTCTAAATGTCTACCGATTGCCGCTTTCCATTTATCATTAGCGGAAACGTCATATCGCTTGAGACGAAGCAAGGTCTCAACTATTAGCTTGTCTTTACTAGGAGAATCCTGACTGGCAACGTTTGGCGACACGACCAGAAAAGCGAGACAAACTGCGACGAGTGCTGAGCATGGGTAAACGGTTGTTTTGCAGTGCGTCGTCATAGTAATTATTCTTGCCCCATTATCGCAGTTGCCCTAATAGAATTTTTTCAAGGGCAGCATCTTTTGCTGGACCGGTGTGATAATCAAACGCACGCAAATACCGAGGATGCTCCTCTTCCGGTGTATCCTCATCCAACAAGATATCTGCCAACAGCGCTGCCGCGGCGACCGCCCTACTGCGCCACACGATATCCCGTCCCGCCGGTGTACGCCATTTCCCGTCGATTACCTTCAACCAAGCGGCAAAACGAGTGTCCCAATGATCCGCCGCCCCTACCCCTAGAGTTTCTAAATACCAGCGGTCGTGTCCATCATGCTGAGATGCCATTACCGCCCAAAGTTGATCAGCTTCAGGACCAGCGATGCCGTGCAAAGCCACCAATGCCTCTCGTCGTACGGCAGAATTTTCATCACGAGCGACTTTGCTGACCACGGCGACAATATCAATGTCGAGTTGACGTGCTAAGCGGATACCAGTTTCTCGAATTTCCGAGTTCGCGTCGCCAACCGCTAAGTTTACGTAGTGCGAACCTCGTTCAGGGATTTTACCCAAAAGCCACAGTGCACGAGCGCGGAGTCGTTGATCTTTGCCGTTGTACTTTGCCAGCAATACATCTTCAGCCCCAGCGCCAGCGGAATGTAGTTTTGTCCAAGCTAGATAGCGAGTTGCCAAATTTGGGCTTGCCAATGCACTAGCGGCCCCACTCAATGTTTCCAGATCGATTGGTTTGATGTCGTACGATGTATTTGGCGGTGCGACTCTAAACAAACGTCCGCGCACGATATCGCCCATGTTGTGGCCACCGACGCCCGGATCGTACCAATCCGTAATGAAGATTGACCCGTCAGGTGCCGTGCAAACATCAGCCGGTCGAAACCACTGGTCGGCTGAATCAACGAATTGGATTTGTTTAGCGGTGAACCCAGCGCCATTGGATCGCACAGGGTAGCTACGAACCGTATTAGGACCGGCGTCACAATGAATCATTTGGTTTTGGAAACGTTGTGGTAACAATTTTCCTTCGTACAGCATAATGCCCGTTGGCGAGCCAGCGCCAGTAAGTAACAAGTTGGGCATAACACCAGGATCGTTTTGGTGCCAGTGTCGGTTGGGAATATCACTGGCCATTCCGGTGCGTTCGGCCTTCCATGCAGCGCCCGTCAATTCGTCTTTGTATCCATAATTACCAAATTCGATTACATAGTTGATTCGCACTGCCTTGTTGCCGTCATCATCATTGTCCGACTGCCAAATCCGTCCGAATGAGTCGACGCTAACCTCGTAATTGTTACGGAAATTATGTGCGAGCACTTCAAAGTTCGAACCATCGGCATCGCAGCGGAATATCATGCCACCCACATATGGTTTTCGATTATCAATAACGCGGTTCCCGTAAACGTCTATGACTGGTCGACCCATTTTGTCATGGACAAATTGTCCCGTGTTGCCATAGTTCCAATAATATTTACCGTCCGGGCCAAAAACAAAGCTATGAGCCGAGTGATCGTGCTGGGGCTGACCGGTTTTCGTAAACAACAATTCTTTCTTATCCGCTTTGTCATCGCCGTCCTCATCCGTGAATACTAGGACATTGGGAGAACAACTGACAATAACGCGGTTTCCTAAGACACAAATGCCCATCGCGGAATCTACATCATGGCCCTGATAAAAAACGGTTTGTTTATCCATCACTGCGTCGTGGTCCGTATCCTCCAAGATCAAAATCCGGTCGCCCTCGGGGCGTTTACCTTGGTTCTTCCTGTAATTCACGACTTCACACACCCACACGCGACCACGATGATCAATATCGAGGTTAGTTAGGCTTTTCAAGTTTGGTTCGGAAGCCGCTAGCTTTATCTGAATGTCTTGGGGGACACGCATCGAAGCAATGGCTGAGGCAGGAGATCGTGGGTCCTTATCGGAAACATCCTCCGCCAATTTTAGCCGTTTACGGACTTCATCGAAGTCATAATTCCCCGGCGCGTCGTAATCTTGATTTTTCTTTAAGGCATCCAGCGTAAGCGAGTCTGAACCGACTCCGTTGCTAGGGACGTCACCGTGTGCAGTCCATACTATGGCATTGAGTACCACTTTACGGAAATTATTGTCAGCCCAATTCCAGTGAAAGTGTCCGCCGGTAAAGCCAAAACCTCGACCGCCGTTCTCATTTTCCGACGCCCACGCCACATGTTGTACTTCACCTGCCGCTATGGCCGCGCGTACGTGCGGGTTACCGCTATGCGGTCCGTCAGCACGTGATAGTGTGTTCTTTGGTGGGAGCGCGCTGAGGATCGGTGTCACGCCTTGTAGATCATCGCGAAATCGCATGTGGTAATACCATTCGTCCTTAATGGCGAATGGCTTCACGCCTCGTGAGATAGGATGGTCTGGAAATTTTGAAAATGACGCTGTCCAATGCGGATTGACCGACCAATGCGCCTCAAAATATCCACCTATCCAATCCAAGAAGCTATTTCCGACTTCACCTTTTTCAACTTCAACTCCATAATGAATACAGACGATACCGACGCCACTTTTTGCCAGTTCGTCTACGGACTTTAAGTGCGGTACTACAGGATGTCTCACCCCGCCATCCGCGTACATGACGATACAATCAACGTCGGCCAAGACCGAGGCGTCCTTGGGCCAACCGTTGCGAAACACATCAATCGCATAGTCGGGCTTCGCGGTACGAATGGCGTCTGCCAATATCATGCAGCCCGCAAAATGCTCATGGCTACCGTAACCGTGACTTCGAACTCCTGCTATTAACGCAATCTTTTTTTGTTTGACGGGCAGATTCCTAATTCGGATATTTTTGAACTGAACCGTCATTGGCGGTCCAGCGTGTAATTGAAGAGCCAGTAATCCTTTTGTGGCGGCTTTGACCGTCTGTTTATCTGTTACATCGATCGTCACATTACCATTAACGATTTGAACTAAGTGGTTTCCATCAGCGATAATGGTGTAGTCATTCCAACCTTCTTTATTGATTGTGGCGAGGATATCTTGTTCCCCCGTCGTTGCGGCAACCCGCGTTTTCTTTCCCGCACCATCGATGACAACTTTGTTTCCACGTTTCGCCAGGACACCCCGTCCTCGTTCTTCATAAAGCGTACCTGTCCAAGCGCCGGCACCATCAAAGTCCGCTTGATATCCACCCACTACCCACTTGTTGACTTCCTTACTGCGATATTGGACCCCACTATTACCGCCAACAATTCTAAACTGCAAACGTAACTCGAAATTACTAGGCTGTGCACCACGGTAAATAATAAACGTGTTACCATCGGTCGGATTCTCCTTAGTTGTCTTTCCGGTGATCGCGCCGTCAGTAACCGACCAGAATTTGGGATTTCCGTCCCAGTTCGTAAGAGTTTTGCCATCAAAGATTGGCTGAAATCCATCATCACCCTCGATCACTGAGTTCGCGCCGAAACTGCATAACACCATGACAAAGATTAAAGGTAGGAGCTTTTTCATCGGTTGTTATTCCTTCTAGTACATATTGAAAAACAATTCATCGGTTAAGGATGAATCAGCAATTAGAGTCGTCTAAAGTGATCTATATAATCCCTTCGTCAACGAAGATGGTATGCAATTGCATGCTCATCTGCGGGCATTATAACATTGTCGGACCACTAGTGTGATACTAGAGACTATCCATTATAGATAATCGTTCCGTTTTCCAGAAAAGGAACGTCTAGATGCTTGGGCGTGTCTGTCGCGGGATCGAAGATTACCTCAGGTGAGTATTGAGTTACATAGGCCCGTCGCATTGAAGATGTGCGGTTGGGGCTACTGCAATGGAACACTAGGCTACTAAAAACGACGAGCGTTCCAGCTGGGACGATAGCCTGAACTCCCTCCGCGTCACCAAAATACCCCACTTTATCACCTGACTCCTCGTTACGAATGTGCTCCACTGGTGAACGGATTCCCACTTCTGAATATGGCAACAGGGACACCGTACCATTTTCCGCGGTCATGTCATCTACAGCTGCCCACACCGTCACATATGGAGTGTGTCGGAAATCTAAGTACCCACTATCCTGATGCCAGGCGAAGGGGCGACCTATTTCCGCTGCCTTTGCGACGTACTGGTCATAAAACAGAAAGGCATCTTGACCAACCGTTGCCCTGCAAATCTCAGCCATTAACTCGCCAAATACGTATTCATCGAGGCCGTTGACCTGGGAGTATTGTTTGGCAATATGATAGCGTTGATTGCGATGGCTTATATGAAGGTGATCTGTTCCCAATCGATCCATTTCGGCATGTATGCGGTCGATCAATACATCACAGGCGTCACCTAGTAATTGTAACGTTTCCGAAGACAAGGCCGACTCTAGAATGAAATAGCCTTCTTCCCTAAATTGCTGTTGTTGTTCTTGCGATATCAATGGAATACCTTGACTAAATACGTTCGATACAGCGAGCCAAATACTCCCGCGATTTATTGATCACCGCGTTGGATTCTTCAACCGACGGCATAATTGGGATACCGCGCGGGGTAGGGTGCATGAATATTTCTGTTAGTCCCTGATATTGTATATCTCGTAATGCCGCCAAAATAGGTGTGAAGTCTAACGTGCCAAAGCCCGGTAATTGCATCAACTCGTGCGGTTTAGGCATCTTGCGATGGCAACCCATGCCATGTTCCCACGCATAAAAATGCACGATACTTTTGTTGCAATGTTTGATAAGCTTGGCGATTGTCTGACTGTTTTGGGGAAGATGATAAGGTGCTAGGGCAATCCCGAGGTTTGCCGATTTGTTCATGTCGGCGAAGTATCTCAGCGAGTCCAGTGAATTAATCAATGCGCTGCTGTGATTCTCAATGGCAATAACCACTCCCGCTTTTTCGGCAATGGCAACATGAGGTCGCATCTTTTCTATAAAATCGGCCACCTGTTGTTTGAGTGACCCTTCTCGATTACTGGTAGAACCACAGACGATCATCTTGCCGCCAAGTTGCTTAACAGCCTGAATTTCATCTGCTAGTCCGAACGGGCCTAGATCGTAACGTGTCGTCATTTGGGGACTGACTTTAGCGGCTTTACACGCCATGACGTATTGTTCGTGGCCAATCGCATCAATTTGAATGCGTTGATCACCGTGTGATGGAGGCCATAGGTCAATACATGTAGCGCCAATCTCGGTGACCTGCTCGATGCATTTACGGACGTCGAGTTTTCCATACATACATGAAGCTAGCATGTAATTGAGTTTGAATTCGGTAGAGTCAGTCTTGGCAATTGACCAATTCGTCGCTGTCAACGAACTCGCACCAATGGTCGCTAGCATCGCCCGCCGCGATATTGTTCTGTCGCTGGTAAAGTTCATAATTGCGCCTATCAAGATAGATATTCGATTCGATTTTGTAGTTTTACATTAACACTTTGGTAATCGTCATGCAAATTCCCTGAATCAAATAGTGATTGTCGGATATACTCCGTGTCGTCCGCGCCGATCGCGTTGTCAAAAATCGGCTGTAAATATTGTTGCGCCGTTGCAGTGATATCAAAATTTACGACGTCGTACAGTTCTGGGTGAACCGTTCGTGGGTGTATCTCTCCCCATTCGTCACGAAACACCTTCGCGTCATAATCGTCCACGGCAAATGTGAGATCCTCAGCGTTCCACTGCAGCGTCGCTACGCGGTTACTTTGACCACCAATTAACATCTCAACGGAGTGATAACCTAATTGCGTTGCATGATACCGATCAAATGACAATGGTCTCCCGCCTCGTTGAGTATGGCCCACTTTTCGTGTAAATAGTGCTGTGTCTGGATCTGAGAAGCCCCCAAGTTCCCGCAAGAACGAATGGGGAATTTCATTCAATAGCGATTGTTTTAGGGATGCCGCCGCGCCGGCAAACCTGTGGTTACCTGCGGGATCACTGCTGCGCCGCGAGTCACCAAAAAAGTTACCATCGGCGTCCTGTATGCCTTCTCCGCAAACGATAACCGCATGTTGTTGATGCTGGCAGATCTCTTGGACCTTTCGGGCGAGTGTACCCACGTCCACTCGTACTTCAGGGATGAGTACTATGTCAGGTTGACCGTAGCTAGCACCTACGGCGATATATCCCGAATGCCGTCCCATCACCTCCACAATCGCTATGCGACGATGACTTTCCGCGGTGGTGCGTACGCGGTGAATTCCTTCTGCTGCCACAAAAACGGCAGTGGCATAACCTGGCGTCACGTAATTGACAATTGATTCCAAAGCGAACTTATTGGATTCATCACTTGAAACCTCTCGCCGGGTATAAACTACCTCAGCACCGTTTTTCTCCCGCAGCCACTCCGATGCCTCACCTAAATAATTAAGACCCAGATCATTATCAATGGTTTTAGGCGCTAGGACCGTTGGTAGGCATTCACACAGTGGTTGCATACCGTTGAGCGTGCCATCACCTCCGACGCATATTAGTCCGTCGAAATTTAACAATTTAAGACGTTCAAACGCAGTTGCTAGTGCTGCGGGGTCGGTTTCATCAACATAGGTTCGCGACGAACCCAAGATAGTACCACCACGCGTTGCGTCGAGTTCAGGTATCGCCGTTAGTCCGGGATTCAATAACAGATGGGGTACATCGGGGCGGTAAAGAGCTTGGAAACCTGATAGGAGTCCGATCAACTCGATTCCACATTCGTTTGCTTTATGAACAGCGCCTAACAGTGTGGCATTCAAGGCCGGCGTATCTCCACCAGCGGTCAAAATTCCAATACGTTTCATCGTTTCTCTTATCGCGAACTTGGTAGAGCGCGTTACTCAGAATTGATAGGGTCGCAAATGCGGCTAGAAATTCAGTATATCGGCAAAGTAAGGAAGGACAGTGCTAGCAGCGACCGACGAATCCGATAGTAGCAACAATTCAAGCGACGCAAGTTCTTGCTGCCCCACCATAGCGGTGACATCGACTACCGTTCGGTTTGGGATTTCCACACCATGAACCAGCTCAGCCACGCCTTCGATCAATACGTTCTCGTTGTCGTAGAATTCTGCCAGAGCAAGCAGGTCCGGATCATCGCCGAAGTCGACTTCAACCACACTCCCATCTGCAAGGATAATATTGGAGCCAGTCGTTTCACCACCGATTACCACCACATCGTTGAAAATCAGCTCGCCAATATAGGCGGATTCTAGAATGCCGTCCAATAGCGCGATCATTTCCTCTGGAGTATCAAATTCATCCGTCACGAATTCGTCGAGATCAAAGCCCGCGTCATACGCACCTTCAATATCATCTAATAATTCGCCGACATCATGACCTTCAAATACGAAGCCGTCATATTCATCGGTTTCAAGGATACCGCCCACGAATTCATCCAACCCAAATTCCGTGTCATCGTAAGTTTGGAATACGTCATCAAAATTATCGATGACGTCACCATAATCAGGTACTTCAATATCACCTACGACATCGTCGATTTCGTTGAACAATTCATCAAATACATCTTCAACGTTGTCGTACGCGTCAGGGTCAAAATCATATTCGTCCGGGTATTCATCTACGGCCGTTGGATCATCTGGAAAATTTGCGTTTACCAACTCAGTTAAACCGACGCCAAGTTCCTGAAGGTCTTGACGGTACTCTTTATCAATTACGCCCGTTGCAACTTCGATTTCATGGTAACGTGCTGTGATTGCCGCATTGTTATCTAGTGAGAAATTTAAAAAGTCGGTGAGCGATGTGTCTAGAAGTACTTTGGAATCGGAGAAATCCGCAGTCGCATCAATGAACTGCTGGGCAACTTGCTTCAGTCCCTCGGGGATATCATTGAAATTGTCTTGACAATATTCTGATGCGAATTCAAATTCTGTGTCGACGGCATCTAAGTCGGATTCAATCGTACCGTTAAGCAAATTAATAATGCTGATCATATCGTTGGGAGCGACGATGCTGTCGCCCGAGGTGTCCAGGTACGCGCCCACCTTACCGTCATAGAGGTCAAATCCGTTTAGGGTATTTACGATTGCGAGCGCATCCGCTGGTGTAACGAATGAGTCGTGCGTTACATCCATAGCGTGGGTTGGATTTTGGAATGCAAATATATCGGCGGCGAGCAAACATCGTTCCTCTAGATCTTCACCGCGAAGTTTTCGGACATGATCAGAGGAGTTTGGTTTTCGGTTGGATCGCAAGTTTAGCATTTGACATTTCCTCAATACGCTATATCGACAACAATAAACGATATTCTATAAGCGTCGTAAAGCCGACTCATATGTTCTTACTTGATAAACTGTACATGAAGTACACTCGTAAGTTTAACATCCGTGAATCAATAAATTACATATTAGTTGCTCAAAACACACAAAGTCAATGCAATATGAATTCTTCCGCTGATTATCTGCTGGGAATAACGGTTTTACCGGAGTATTTTCAAGTCGAAGGCGCTGCTCAAGTAATAACCAATTGCGTCGAAATTGCCCATGCAAATGCTATAACCACTTCACCTTACGTGATGCGTGAAGCCCCCTCCGATGCACATTCTGGTCAACGCGAACCCCCAATTGATGCTGGCGCCGGTGGTGTCCGTTTGCTCGACCGACCGCTGTGGGGAAAACGGGAATTATTTGTACAAACTGCCCCTGCTTTTTCGCCAAGTAAGACACTTTACCGTCATCTGAAATATCAACCCCCTGCTGAATCCGAACTGACGCACGCACATCACCATCACATTCACGATGCCCTAAAACTAGCCCGCGAAAACAATGTTCTGACATATATGCAGGTTCAAGCAGCAATCCCACCTGGGTATCGCGTGCAATTTGCGTCTACTGCACCTGAGGACATGCCGCTACTGCCGAATCAGCAACCAGCGCTAGACCGGGTTGCGGCCAATGCTTCCTTAGCGAGCGAGGATATTCTTAGTTACCATTGCGCACTAGTTGTAGACCTATGTAATCAATACCCCAGTCTCACGGGCATAAGAGTCGACTGGCCGGAATATCCTCCTTATAGACTCGACAGTGTGTTTTTGGATTTTTCACCGGCGGTACAAGAATTTGCGTCTCGCCGAGACGGTCCGTCGTTTTCGTCGATCCGTCGAAGCATCGCGGCATTTTATGATGCGATTCATGGAAATCCAATTCCGATACTTACAAATTCCCTACTCGAGGACATCATCAACTCAGCCAGTCCGTGGGCGCTGCTCGCCGAACGGTTTTCCGAATTTGCCATCCGTGATTGGTTACTTCTCAAGCAAGACCTCGTGTTTAATTACATCCAGAAATTGAGAGATGCACTTGACTCCCACGGCCACCAAGACAAGCAACTGGTACCGCATGCATTCCCACCGCCCTTTAACATTATGAGTGGGCTGGATTTTGGACGGATAGCGCCCCTGGCGGATCATATTCCCGTAAAACTATACACAATGCATTGGGCAATGATCGCGCGCTTTTATTTAGACCAGCTCAGTGAGAACAATCCGCAGGTAGATGAGGCTTTACTCGTTTCGGCTTTATTCAATTTATTGGAGATCTCCGATGGATCGCCGCCCACGGAAATCGCGAACGTAAAATATCCCTCTCCGGACGAACCACACCTACCCAGCGAAGGCGCTCAACATCGAAAAATAGCCCATGCACAATTGGCGGCGGGCGACACACCGATAGCGGCACTTGTCCACGGGTACGGTCCCGTTGACGATACCCTCAATCGACTAGCTGTTGGCTTACAAGCGTCCAACAATCGCATCTGGGTTAATCGCTACGGCTACCTCAGTGATGAAAAACTCCGTAAACTCGGGGAACTTTCACGCAGTTATACACGATAGGATGTCATGGACCACGACAGTTCCCAAAAAGCCGTAGGATTGCCCTCCCTTAGCGACTCCAAGTTTCGATGGTGGATCCTAGTTCTTCCGTTTCTAGCGATTGTCTTCCTCTTCGGTTGCTACGGGTTGGTTAATGGCGATATCTGGTGGCACCTTAAGACGGGCGAGTTGATTCTTGAAACGCAGCAGATACCCACGGAGAATTTATTTACGTACACCAATCCTAAGTCATCGTGGATTGATTTGCATTGGGGTTTTCAGTGTTTTGTTGCGTTGATCTACACGTATTTTGGCGCGTTCGGACTAATTGTTGCTAAATCGTTGGTCGGCGCCACCACTTTTTTACTGTTGTTACTGACAGTGCGTAATTCATTACCTGCTTGGTTTATGCTCTTGTGCTGGGCTCCTTTTCTTTCCGTCTTCGCGGGTCGGTACCATGTTCGTCCGGAAATGTTGTCAATGCTCTTATTGGCTTGTACGCTCTGGGTGCTCCACAATTCCGCCCGTCGCCCTTCGCTACTATGGTTGCTCATACCAATTCAGATTGTGTGGGTCAATGTTCAAGGCCTGTTTATCCTGCAGCATCTTCTGGTAGGCGCATATCTTCTGGAGCAGTTGCTGACATTTCTATTTGAACGACGCAATGCACAGTTACTGCGACGATTATTGCTGGCCTTCATTCTCTCGACGATGGCGACCTTCATTAACCCTTATGGGCTTCAGGGCGCATTGTTTCCGCTAGAGTTGATGGGCAAGATGTCCGGCGAGCTACGCGTATTTTTTCAGTCGTTGGCTGGCGAAACTAATGGTATTTCTGAATACCTCAATCGCTATGGGCTACTTGCAGTTACCAAAGACTCAACCATCCTTATGCTGTTCGGTACCGCCTTTACGGTCGTTATCAGTCAGATTGGCTCCACTCTCTACCGCCGTAAATTGGATATCTATCACTGGTCGTTGATCGGTGGCTTTGGATATTTAGCGTGGCAAATGAATCGTAATTCAAATCTATTTGCTTTGGTATATGGATACCTACTTTGCAGCAACATGGCTAACCTCGTCCAGTCTTATCGCCTCGAAAAATCGAACATTTCGTCTCAACCATTTTCGAAACATTGGTCTTCATTCGCGCAACTTGCCACATTTATTATCCTCGTTGCCACCCTGTCTGTGACGATCAACGACGCACAAAATCACGGCGAGCAAACCACCGGTCAAAGCCCGCGCAGGATATATTTTACTGAGGAGCATCCTTGGTATAATCATAATGCAGCTCAATTTATTTCAGATATTCCAGCACCACTTAATGTATATGCGAGGCACATGGGTACAGGCTTTGCGGGAGTGGTGATTTACCATTGTTTTGATAAGGTGTCTGAAAATGGCAAGCGGGTTTATGCTGACGCGCGTCTCGAAGCTAATTCTGTTAAAGTACTTGAGGATTTTGAGTCTATCCCCAAACTCCTTGAGCGTGACATGCCCGCGGCGGAAGCTCTCCTCATCGATGATCAGGGTCAGTTGCCATTATTAGTGTTGGGTAACGAGCTGCTTTTACGACGCCCCGGTCTATGGCAATCGCTCATCGACAGCGAACGATGGCAATGTATCTATATCAGTGAATTTAACGGACAGTCATGGGATCGTGGTGTTTGCATGTTCATGACAGCGACGAAACGAACCTCGCTTAACCTCCCCCGCGTATCCGTGGAGTCGTTGATGCGTTCGCGCTAGATTTTCCAACAACAGCTGCTGACGAACACAAATAATTACCGTATGTGCTAAAATGCATGGGCACTCTCAAACGTCCTGACTGTTTTCAGATGGGTCTTATGTGAAACCTCCTTTCGACATTTAATTTTCTTAGGTACGACACTATGCATTGTTTTAAGTCATATATCTTTTCCGCACTCGCAACATGTTCGGCGATTGTTTTATTTGTGCCTTTCACACATGCCGCGGATTGGTCTATTTTCCGTGGGCCCTCGGGTGATGGCGTCAGTACAGCAACCAAGCTTCCGCTAAAGTGGTCGGCGACTGACAACGTTGCTTGGAAAACGCCAATCAAAGGGCAGGGGTGGTCTTCACCAGTCCTAAGTAAAGGGGTCTTGTACATCACTAACGCCGTCGCGGAAAATACGGATGCTGTGCAAACCAGTTATAAACTCAACACTCTCGCGATAGACGCAAAATCTGGTAATATCCTGTGGACGACCAACGTCTTTACGCAGCCAATTGACTCCGCAAGAATCCATGCGAAAAATAGCCATGCCAGTCCCACGCCAATCGTGACGCCCACGCATGTCTTTGTCCATTTCGGCCACCTCGGAACCGCCTGTCTCACGATTAAGGGTAAGGTTGTTTGGAAGACATTAGCATCTGAATACTCGCCTGTTCATGGAAACGGCGGTACGCCGATCTTGCACGATGGCAAACTATATTTTAGCGTGGATGGAAAAATCAAAACCCAAGTAATTTGTCTAGATAGCGCGACGGGGGATACTGTTTGGGTTTTCGATCGCCAAAGTGAGTCATCCCGAAAATTCTCATTTACGACTCCGGTCATTATTGAAGTCGACGGAAAACAGCAATTGATTTCTCCGGCCAGTGATATCGTACAATCAATTGACCCGCAGTCTGGAAAACTTATTTGGCAGGTCAAATACGATGGCTACAGTCTTATTCCCAAACCGGTGTATCACAAAGGGTTGTTATACGTTTGCACGGGTTACAATACGCCGTGGCTGTACTGCATCGATCCCCGCGGCGAGGGAGATGTAACCGATTCTCATGTTCGATGGAACATCCAACGGCAGATTCCGCATACGCCGTCGCTCATCCTCAATGATGGAAAACTGTTTATGGTCTCAGACCGAGGAATAGGTTCTTGCCTGGACGCCACCACGGGTGAAACAATTTGGCAGGAGCGTATTGGTGGAAATTATTCCGCCTCGCCTATCTTGAATAATGGAAATATCTATTTCACGAGCGAACAAGGTGATACCACGATCATTAAGGCGTCCGAGGAATATCAAGTGGTAGCTAAAAATTCGATGGGCCAGTCGACACTGGCTTCCTTTGCAGTCGCTGACGGAGCTATATTTATTCGCACCGATTCTCATTTATATCGAATCGAATAGCGGTCGTTGTTAAGGATTCCACTGGATATTGACAGCCGATGAGAGATATTTTATCTCTCCGTTAGCTTCGACACTGACGATGAACGCCTTGAAGGGGCCAGACGTAGGTGTGAATTTGGATCCCACATTAACGCGTCCACCAGCAGGGGACACTGGAACACTTATAAATCCAAGTAGCTGCGAGTGCACCACGCAATAAACAGTGCCCCGTGACGTTCGATTCTTCTGTTGCAGGATCTCAGTTGAAAACGTCATTACAGTGCCGTTTTGCGATAGCAGGGGAGTAGCGACGCTATTAATCAAGGAATATGCTGGGCTCGTAATATTGCCTGGTATGCGGATGCCTGCCGCGGGTCCCTTTGCCTGGGAAGCGGGCTTCCCAGTACTTGGGTTTTGCGAGTTTGGGCGCATTGCGGCTTTGGGCGGATTGTTGGATGCCCCAATAGGTTTATTCCCGGATGATTTACTCGGGCGGTCTCGAATATTGGGAGCTCCACTTTTCGTGGTCTTAGCGGGCAATTGTTTCTGCGGACCACGACCATTTTTTGGTTTTTCCATCCCGCCAACGCCACCTCCAAATCCGCCGAGGGATTGTTCGCCTCCGAAGTCGTCTAGAGGTGGTTCAAACATGCCCCCACCTAGACTTTCCAAGTAGCCAGGCGTTCCGTCGCCACCGCCTAAATTGGCAGGCTCAAGCATATTCATTTGCGCAGTCATATCGGTGTCGGCGCCGCCCTCAAAGCCACCTGTGGGGTCATCCATTTGCATCATTTGCTGTTCGTCATCAAATCCCATAAGGGTCCCTCCGTCTTCCATCCCTTCCATTGCCATGTCGTCCCCGAAGTTACCGATCATTTCCGAGTAGTCTTCGTTCATCGGTCCATCACTAAATCCATTCATACCGGCCGATTCGTTGGCTCCTAACTGAGCCATGGATGTATTCCCACCGCCTCTTTGCGAAGGGTCGATTGCGTCTGCATCGTCGGCTTCGGAGAGTTGGGCTGAGTCACCCTTACTAGGAAGTATCTTCGCCAGTTGTGGGCCAAGGTCATTGCAACCCAACATAACTGCAACTAGAGCAATGCCTGCCAAGCTAGGAAGAATTCGAGAGATTTTCATAACACCTCCACGTATGTCTGAATCTTACAGCTTTTATTGTATAGATACTTAATTGAAAACTCAAAGGTGAATCTATAACGAGCTGTCGCATATATTGTTCAACAGACCACCATCATTGTCGTTTGGCACTTAGTTTATAGGAAATCGCCACGTTTTCGAAGGATAGGAAAAAATTGGCCTGACACCGGTTCACCCACAGAAACCACTGGTGTTCCTGCAAGTAGGGGCGATGTACTATTTGACACCACTCCATCCGCTAACATATTAATAACTGCCCCCGGCCTGGAATGTTCGGTAGTATTTTGAAAACTTCCGTGGACAGTCAACGGATGATGAAATACCATCTGCCCGCGCTGCAATTCAATTGGCTGAGGATTCTGAATCGCCGTGAATTGTTCCACACTTAACACTTGTTCAATAGACTCCATGTCACCCGCAAGTCCTGTAATCGGTAACAAGTCCCAATGATTGCTGCCTGGAATGTAATGTAAACATCCGTTAGCCAAGGTTGCATCCTCAAGTGCCACCCAGCATGTAAGATGTTTCATCGGAGTCGTACGTGACCAGTACGAATAATCTTGATGCCAGGCTACACTGCCGCCGTGTTTAGGGGGTTTATAAAATATTTGATCATGCCAAAAACGTACGTCAGCGTCTAACAATTGAGTTGCTGGTATCGTTACCGCGGGTTGCCACAAGAGATCATGAAAACTTTCAGATATTCGCCAGGCACCTAGAGCGTGGAACAAAACATCCCGTCCGTTGTCGCATTCATTTAAATGGCATTCATGCCACAGAGGGTTACTGACGTTTTCTGGGACCACGAGAGAGTCGAGATCGCTACAAAGCAGGTCTACGAATTCATCAGTCAACGACGCATTGCCTATCACAAATCCGAGTGCGTGAAACGATTCAACTTGACTATCAGATAATAGAAACTGTTGAGGATCTACCTCGGCCGGATTTGGCAGATGTCTTATCGGCTTTGGGATCGTAGAGAGATCTGTAATCACGATCTATTTCCCGTCTAAACTTGGTACTTTCAAGGTAGCGCGAAAGGTATCCCATTTGGCGCGAGTCTTGTCACGTGATTCTTCGTCAGCGAATCCTACTCGCGAGTAGCTAAACTGACCGCTCGTAAGGACTTGAATGCGTGGGAACCCATATAGCTTAGGATCCTCCTTAGCTAATATTAGCATTGCCGCAATCGCTACGTCCCGCAACTGCGTTTGGTATTGGACATTGTTAATTCGTTGAGTAACGCCACAAAAAGATTTGTCGACGATCCGCAATTCCAACACGGGTATATCGTTTTTATCACCGAACATTGAAATAGCTATCATCACTGATTGCACAACATGGCAGGGGGTTTGTTTATCTCGCACTAATTCGAGGGCTCTTGGTAAACACTGGGGAATATTAAGGTTCATTGCCAATGAAAACGCCATCTGAGCGTCCCAACTTTCACAGTGCATTAAGCAACCCGCAAACAACTCTCGCATAATATTTGCGTTCGTGTTGGAAGGATAGGTATAGTTGCCTGCGTTACTACGGACCCGCAATTGCCCGGAAAAAGTCGGTTGGTTACATAATCCAAAAATTGTCTTGACGCTATAACGATTCATTTTTACGTCGTCCATTCCGGCAGCAAAAAGCAATCCGGTAATAGTCCCCAGCGAAATGGTACTCATCCGATTCTCTCGTTGGGCAACTTGAAGTTCTGCACAACGGCGATCAATTTCTTTAGCGGCGAAGGCCGCGCCATGTTCAATGGATCGGCAAAGGCGTGGTTCAGCGCGACTTATTTGAGCAAAGACTCGACGAGACTCCGCTGTCTCAGGTATCTTCGTACAGAACATTTTCCAGCTAGGTAAAATTACGTGTTTGTCTCCAACTCCGGCCTTAATGAATTGCTCGAGTTTTTGCTGAAACACGTTTTGTTCAACTGCGTCGAGTACTCGGCCAGCGCGAAAGCGCGTTTCGCGATTCCCATTTCGGATTGCCGCATTGAGTCCAGGTATCGCGTCGGCACCGATCGCTACCAAACGGCTCATGGCTCGCTGCCGCACTACAAATTTTGGCGCTGACAAATCCTTAATCAAAGCGTTGACGTATAGTTCGTCGTTGTCTGTGTCTTCGGCGAGCACATTGGGTACCGTCCCAAACAGCAATGCGGCACAACATCCAAATATCATCAATTGTAGTCGGGCCGAACGGACGGTAAATTGTCGGAATCTATCGACGGCGCCATAAAGCGCGGTATTACTCGGCGTGGTATAGGTAGAATTCATTTTTTACTGCCATTTACTGTACCGGCGGGTGCTGGACTCTCAATCTCCACATCCTGCCTCTATTATGCAGCAGTGAATGACGAAAGGCTAGAGGTTACTCAGTGCTTGGTCCAAGTCTCCAACTAAGTCATCAACATGCTCTAACCCAATGGATAAACGTATAAGTCCGTCGTGGATTCCGTTGGCAAGACGATCCTCACGATCGTAACTTGCATGCGACATCGACGCTGGTTGGCTGATCAACGATTCAACCGCGCCCAGCGAAACGGCTAATTGAAATAATTGAGTTGACGCAACAACGTTCTTAGTCGATTCAAAGTCGGCATCAATTTCCACGCTTAGCATGGCACCGAATCCACCTTGCATTTGACGCTTGGCAATGTCGTGTCCGGTGTGCGTCGGCAGTCCTGGATAAAGTACACGCTTAACTTTGGGGTGTTGTTGCAAGTGTTCTGCCACGAGCATCGCCGTTCGGCATTGTTCGCGAACTCGTAGTTCCAATGTTTTGATTCCACGGGTGACCAAAAATGAATCCCATGCACTCATGCAGTTGCCAACAGAATTATGGATAAAATATAGCTTATCGTATAGTTCATCACTGTTTACGACGAGCATCCCCCCATTGGCGTCGGAGTGACCGCCGAGGTATTTCGTGGCCGAATGCATAACAATGTCAGCGCCCAACGATAACGGTTGAGTCAAGACTGGTGTCGCGAATGTGTTGTCAACGCCCAATAGTACGCCATGTTGCGAAGCAACTTCCGCACATGCGGCAATGTCCGTAATTGACATCAAGGGGTTTCCCGGACTCTCGATCCAAATTAGTTTTGTTTCCGGTCGAATCGCTGCTGATAACGCTTCCGTGGTACTTGAATCCGCTAATGAAACTTCGATTCCGGCACGGTTGCAAATCTTATGTAGCAGGCGGTAAGTACCTCCGTAAATATCAGTACCAGCAACGACGTGGTCGCCAGCGTTTAACAGCATGGTGACACTATGGGTTGCGGCCATACCTGTAGCGAAAGCTAGCGCGCCGCTACCGCCTTCTAAGGAAGCTAGCGTAGTTTCTGTTGCATCACGAGTCGGGTTTCCGCTGCGCGTATAATCATAGGGACCCCATTCCCCGGGCACCTTTTGTACAAAGGTCGAGGCAACATGTAAGGGTTGCACTACAGCACCCGTCTGTTGATCCGCTGCATTACCAACGTGGATCGCGCGAGTTCGAAATCGTAATTGTTTTTCGTTATCCATTTTGGATTCCACTAGCCCTGCAACGCTTGCTCTAGATCGTGAATAATATCGGAAAAATCTTCGATTCCGACTGATAGGCGTATCATGTTATCTTGGATGCCAAACTGTTTACGTTCGTCCGCACTGAGCTCAAAATAACTCATAATCATGGGTTGTTCGATAAGCGATTCTACGCCACCGAGAGACGGGGCGATTCGAGGAATTTTGACCGCGTCTACGATATCAGCTGTTTCACGCCAATTCGCCCCAGCTACTTCAAACGTTATCAATCCCCCGTACCCGCTCATTTGTCGGCTTGCTAAGTCATGGTATGGATGCGATTTCAGGCCAGGATAATATACTTTTGAAATCCGTGAATGACCTTCTAAAAATTCCGCGACCGCCTGTCCATTGGTGTTATGTTGTTGCATTCGCAATGTGAACGTCTTGAGACCACGTTGTAGTAGATACATATTGTGGGCCGAGTTGATGGAACCCATGATTCCCCGTAAATTCCGGACGTCTGCAAGTTGTTTTTGTGACCCAGATATTACGCCTGCAAGTAAATCGTTATGACCCCCCAGGTATTTAGTTGCCGAGTGCAAAACGTAATCGATGCCATAGTCAAGCGGTTGCACGTTGTAGGGCGTCGCGAGCGTTGCGTCAATCAAAGTCTCGACGCCGTGCCGTTGTCCTAACTCCGCGAATTTTTCTAGGTCAACGATGCTCAAGTGAGGATTAGTCGGTGATTCGCTTACTAGCAATTTCGTGTTTTGATTAATTGCTGCATCCATGGCCTCATAGTTGCAAGCTTCGACTTGCCGCGTGACGACTCCGAATCGCGCGAGGTGTTTCGCGCAAAATTCACGGCTGCGATGATAGCATTCATCAAAAAAAACGATCTCGTCCCCGCCGCTCAACTTGGTCATTACCAATCCAACTAGAGCGGCCATTCCGCTGGAATATACTATTGCTTCTTCGCCACCCTCAAGCGCAGCCAGTTTGCGTTCAACAACCGCTTCGTTTGGGTTGCCATATCGTCCATATTCCTCGCGAGATTGCCCTTGTTCGATATAGTCAATAACCGATTGGCTATCGACAAACGTATAAGTCGAGGCAAGGACGATAGGATCGGTGATGGAGTCAAGTGCCTTGTGTGCCGATTCGCCACTGTGGACCGCACGCGTCGCGCGACCTATCGATTTGTGGTTTTCGAATTCCATTATCCCGATACCATTATTGCTTGGAATATTAAATGTAATGAGCCATGATCAAGAAATGCGCGCCTAATAGCAGTCGCTGTGTGCAGAGCCCAAGGAACCGTAACGCCAATTTGGAGGTATTATCGATATCTGGTAGCACTTTAGCAGGTTAAGGCTGCAATCGGCCGCAAATCCCTATTTCAGTAATCTACTTTCGGCGACGTTGGCCAACAAGGCGTAAAATACCCCTCCTAAGCTAAAATCCGTGTGATCGCCTATCGACGCAGTGGATTATTCGGAATAGATGGTATTCCCCTACCATTAGGCAAACTAGGTACACTGTAATTGACGGGGCGAACCAGCGTTGATCGCACACCATTACCAACGGGAAAACCCGACGGAGAAGGCAATACGGAAGACGTTGTAGGTAAAACTTTCGAAGGAATCTCCTCGATTTCCTTTGCGGGTGTCGGGCCCTCTAGGGGAACCGATTCATAAATAACGCCAGGCATCACACGATCGCAACCCTGACAATTCGACCCGTAAAAACGTTCGGAGAAAAACAACCCACGACCTCGACAAGGGAAAATACAATCTAGAGTGTCGCGTAAGCCCTGTGCCAATGCGGGCAATAACGGAAGACCGCATCCGCAACCGTGCCCGATGAGACCAGTATCGCCGCTAACGGTTAAGGTGGATCCCGCAATAGTCTCGCTAGCGGAAATACGATTTCCCGAGAGCATCGGATAGTTCATCGCGACACGCGGTTGATAATAAGATTCGCTGGATGTCGGCAAACCCTCTTGTCCGTGTGTCTCGCAAATTCCAACTCCCAACAACGCGACTGCTAAAGCAGACACAACTATTCTTTTGCAATACATAATGCGTGCATTCCACTCCGATAAGAAGTTAATTCAATTTTTGTCAACGCCACCTTCACTCTTCTTCGGCACGGAATAATCCATTTATTTAATACCAGCGGAACATGCGGTTTACCTTGCGTATACCCTCGGCCATACCCAGCTACCGTAATTTACCAAACGATAATTTCAATCTTGACGTGGCGTTGGTTTTTTTAGTACTTATCTACTTCCTAAACCGGTGATTTATGTTGAGAGCCCCTTCCCCCAAGTCTTTGTTTTGATGCTAATTCCAAAATCCACCTACGACATTGTGCGTTTGTCTGTCATCATTACGTCGTTGAACTTTTCACTTTGCTATAGCGGTACCTTAAATGCCGCGCCCACAACTCCGATAATTCAATTTGCTAGCTATCAAGATACGGGCGACTTGGGGGATCCTGATTTTGACGCTTACGAAAATAGTGGCGCTCCACGTCCTCCCGCATTTGGAGAGGGCGATAATGGCCTGGGATCAGCCCCAGGACGACCTTGGTTTGGACCGGAGTACACCGAACCGAAGGCCCCTCCAAGTAACTCCCTATTCTCTGGCCGTTTATTCAGTCAAAATCGACGTTCAACAATATTCGATATTTTTCGGTTCGCCGAGACGCCTCAAATTCAATATGCTTGGATCCCCAACGGGAGTAGTGGGAATTCGGTAAGCATGAGCGAATTCGACCTCTCAGTCGTCTTCGCGTTTCCAAATTTCATGGAATCGGAGCAGCCGATCTACCTCGCGCCTACATTTGGTTTGACCATGTTCGAAGGCCCGCGAGCCGAAGAACTTCCTGGTCAAGCATACAGTGCGTATTTGGACTTACAATGGACCTCCGACGCGACACAGCGGTTCTACGCTGACCTCGGCCTCACTATTGGTATCCATTCTGACTTCGATACATTGACGACGGACAGCCTACGTCTAACGGGTCACGCATTCGCGAACATCTCGCTTGAAGAAAACACCACTATTAAATTTGGCGTAATGTACTTTGACCGCGTTGACATCAAATTGCTACCAGCATTTGGAGTGCTTTGGAATCCGCATCCCGAAATCCGTATTGACCTCTTCTTCCCGCGACCTCGGATGTCTCAATATTATACGTCGATCAATAACTACGACGTCTGGTGGTATGTAGGCGGCGAGTATGGGGGTGGCAGTTGGACGATGAAACGCAACGGCGTCGCTTCGACACAAGTTGACATCAACGATTTGCGACTGGTAACCGGATTCGAGTTCGGACTCGCGGAACAACTGCGTTTAGGACGTCATATCGGCTTTGTGGAAGTGGGAATTGTGTTTGACCGCGAGGTCATCTATAAAAACACTCCGGCCGATAGCTTTAGTCCAGGCACAACGGTTATGCTCCGCGCCGGTTTAGGCTATTAACTTAGACACTATCACTATTCGGTCACGGACCACTGTGCATGGGGTTGTCCACTTGGCACTTCTAATTTCACCATCAGCCGTGTTTCGCGAGCAGGGCGTTTGACACCGATCGTGATGGCATGTTGCCCCTGTTTCAATTGCAAATCACAACGTGTTCCATTTAACGGCGTGGGTGTGCCATCTACCCAAAGCATAATGCCCGCTTCATTGTCGAACACAAGTGTACAACGCCCATCTTCACTTACGTCTAGTTGTGTTCGTAAAAAGCTAAGGTTCTCCACACTGGATCGAGGCTTGAATAATGGCAATTCAGCGATTTCTACGTTTCCTTGTACCGTTGCGTAGAATGGAGCCCAAGTCAAGGCAGCGTCGTTGCTCGCGACAGTATCTAAACTGGTACGATTGATGCGATTGTGTGCCTCGTCAGTCCACACGAGTTGTTGCCAAGTACGCGCTATTTCCTCTTTGCTAATTTCAAAGTCGCCGACTTTGCCAAGTTGGGACATGAAAGCCACTAGGTCGATTATTTCTTGTCGCGTTAGAGCATCCACAGCGCCATCGGGCATGAGGGAGCGGCTTTCTTTTTGCAGGTCGATGTCTGCCTTAAGGATAGTAACCAATTCGTTTTTAGCGTTTCGAATTACTACCGATTTATCGTCTGAGCGGACTGGAACACCGGAATATACCTGTCCATCAACATCCAGTATCTGTATCGAATGATAGTTTTCTTTGACTTTCCGGTTCGGGTCAATCAAGCTTTCTACGAGATAGTCAACGGGGGCACTTCCGCCGATACTTACTAAGTCTGGGCCCACCTTTCCGCCAGCCCCGCCAATTGCGTGACACAACATACATTGCAAAGACGGCCGCCGGAATATCTCTTGCCCCTTATTAGGAACCCCGTTATTGAGGGCCGCAACAGCGAGTTCTTGAACTAATTGTTCTGAATATTTCCAGCCGGCATCAGCGATCTTACCTGCTGTACGCAGTGCGTCGATTAGAGCCGAGTTATCGCCGGTGGCACGCTGCGCAGCGCGTACTGCGGTCTTTGCCACGTCTGCGGTGATCGTTTTGTTCGCTAACAAGCCTGTCAAAACCACCGAACCCCGGTTATTGCGCAAAACCGCCGAGAGCGCATCGTTTGTTTTGACATTCGCACCTCGCTGCATCATCACTAGCACAGATTCGGCCGCCTGCTCTACAGCGAACGTTGACAACGCTTCAATTGCAGCAACGGACCCAATCTGATCGTCTCCGTTAGTGATCTCACTCAGGTCGATTCGTGCAGCGTCGTTTTGATAAAAGCCAATCGCTCGGATCGCTTGGGATTGGGTCACGCGATTTTCCATTTGCCTACTGTGAGTCACCAACAGGTCGTAGTATTTACCCAGTTTCCACGCACCTGCGGTGGCAAATACTGCGGGCATATATGCATCCCCCGCTGAAACCATGGTTTCAGCCAAGGTTTCAATCCCAGTGGGCCGCACGCGTCGTCGTCGCAGCTCTTCAATCAATTCAACCAATATCGCACCACCCGCAACCTCGTCGTCTTTAGCGTTATCCAAAATCCATGCAATTGCTGTACCTGTTTCATTGGCCCCTCCGCTACTTGCAATCGCCCGCAAAACTCGCTGTGTTCCGCCGCTATTGAATTGGAGTCCTTTCAATATGTTGATCAGCGTGGGTGCAACATTCCCCGAATCCACTGACTCCAACGCATAAAGCAGTTTCTTGCTATCACCGTTAAACGAGTACGCACCGGATTCTACCGAAGTTAGCCATACTTCCTTTAGGTCACGCAGGGCTCTCCATGTGGCAAAATCAAGAAAGCGATCCATTGGATATTCCAAAACAGACGAAATCTCAGTGACTGCGGCAAGGTCCGTTTCACTTGACAATGCCCGTACCGCCTCGAGTCTGACACGCGGGTTATCGTCACGAACCGCAGCGGATAGATAACGTCGATATCTCGGTAACCTGGAGCGTTGATGGGATACAACACGGACTGCGGCTGCCCGAATTCGATGGTCAGCGTTATTAAGCAATTCCTCTAACAAGGAAATATCCACGTGATCGACACATTGTAATACCCACAACGCTTCCAATAATTCGTGTGAGCCTTTGGCGTTCGACGCATTGCGTTGGGTAGTCCATTTAAGCGTTTTGGCAATAACGTCTTCGCGGGCATGTTCTTTGAGCTTTAACTTTGCGTTAAGCCGCACCCATTGCTCCGGTAACGTCAGTACGTCGAGCAATTCATCAATATCCATACTGTCCACATCAAGTGGCTTAACCAACGGACGGTCCTTTGCCGTGACCCTCCATATGCGACCATGAACGTGATCGCGTCGTTCGTCACGAAAATCAACCTCGCCATGTTGGATAATTGGATTATACCAATCTGCAATGTAGATGGCGCCGTCTGGTCCCATCTTCACATCGATTGGTCGGAAAGCTTGATGACTCGATTTGATCAACTCTTCAACTTGCTTTGATCGATATCCCGACTTGTCCTCGGTCACCTCAAATCGACAAACACGGTTTGCGCGGAAATCGTTTGCGACCATCGTTCCACGCCAACTCTCGGGCAGATGCCGCCCGCTGAGAATTTCTAAGCCACAATGTTTAGGACTGCCTGGATTTAGCCCGATTAGGCGACGTGGCTCACCAGGTGATGCTAGGAATACAGCACCTGGGAACACGTAGTTAATTCCTTCCCCTCCAGCGCCGTCCGTTGCGAAGGATTGTCCCCAAGCATCAAAATGATGACCCCACGGATTAACTAGACCCTTGCATACCACTTCCAATTGCATTGACTCAGGTCGAAAACGCCAAATTCCCCCTCCCAACAGTCGTTTGACACCGTAGGGCGTTTCAATATGGCTGTGGATATAGATTGATTGATTCATATATAACCAACCATCAGGCCCCCAACGCAACGTATGTAATAGGTGGTGTGTATCCTCCGAACCAAATCCGGAAAGTACGACGCGTCGTTTGTCGGACACTCCATCCCCATCGATATCCTGAAAATGCAGTAAATCTGTACTATTGGCGACATAACATCCGCCGTCTCCAGGAACAACGCCAGTCGGGATTAGTAACCCATCGGCAAAGACACTCGTTTTTTCCGCGACTCCGTCTCTATCAACGTCTTCAACGATGATAATCTTGTCGCTCGCCTTTTCGCCTGGCTTAATATGTGGATAGGATTCGCTCGCCGCTATCCATAACCGACCCTGAGAGTCGAAATTCATCTGAACAGGTTTCGCCATGCGAGGGTCCGACGCGTATAAATTGACCTCAAAACCTTCTGCTACTAGAAAGGATCTTAATTCTACGATGGGATCGACACTCGGTATTTCTTTCAGTCCACGCTGCCCAAAACATGTCAGTACAAAGCAACACGTCATCGCACACGCCACTACCCCTTTACCCAATTTCATAAGCTTGTTTTCCTGCTAATCTTATTAAACGTCGTTGAATAACAAATATTGATTAGCCCCTACGTATTTCAACTTTGTAGGAACTTGATTTTTGAATCTCTTGAATCCTTTTCTCAAAGCCATCGACAATTGGATCAAACTGCGGGACCTCCACAGCATTGTTACCCTGTTCGTGTTTACGAAAAAGAAATAAATACGTTTCGTTTTGAGGTCGATGACGGTGAAAAAACATCATGTTCTTTTCCGCCGTTAGTTCATAAGCCTTCTTAACCGCCAATTGCTGAAATGACGATGGTATCGCCACTCCCGATTTCAGCTGATTTGCAGTGGTACGAAAAACTTTGGTATCGTCGATATAGATGCTGTATTTCCCGGATTTCAAATTCGAAAACTGCATACGTATCTGGCCAGCGTGTGTTTGATCCTCGCCCTGCCGGCTGGGCAGTTCCAACGCACCGATTCGTTGCATGGTCAACACAAAACTAACGCGGTCAAGAGTCGACGTGTAGTCGGTTATCTGGACGTTCGTGCCGTCCTGTTCAACAACGTTTAATGTCGATTTAGGCAAAGCTAATCCATCTGCTATTCGGCGGGCTAGCACTTGATAGCCGTGTGACGAAAAATGTATTCCGTTGTTGGTCAAACCAGAATGTTCCGGCAACACCCGCCAGTTCCTAGGCTGTAACTCAGTTTCAAAACCATCATCTTCTGGGGGTTCCCGCTCGGACAAATGTATCACGGGGAGATTCTCTGATGTTCCTAGCGCGTCAATCGCCTCAATATAGATCTTCAATTTCGCGTTATAAGACTGTGGGTCGGGCAGCGGAGGACCTAAATTCTCATAATACCGCGGCGTAATAAGAACAATCGTTGTTTCATGTAATTTCAAAGTCTGCAAAAGTGTTTGATATCCCGCCACAAATCGTTCTAATCCAGCAGCTCCCTCATGCGCTTCATTGGCGCCATAACTTACAATTATTACCGATGGCTGTGCCAACGTCATATCATGTTGCAACCGTTCAAAGCCCTGAGCAACGGTTCCAAATACGGCACGACTCTCCCCCCACACATTATCGCCGCTCCAACCTAAGTTGCGATATGTCACGCCTGAAACACGGCTCGATATCTCCGCTTCAACATGCCCATAGTTTTGCATGCGTTCGATAAATGTTCCGCCTAGGAATACTATTCGATCTCCCGATTTGATTAACGGTTTGGCGTGGGTGGTAACCCCACCACAAAAAAGAAATACCGCCGCTATACACATCCATAATCGAGATTGTCGAACCATCACGCTTACCTCATGGCTATTTGTTATCCAATTGCACTGCACTACTTCTCCGCATCGTCGTATGTCTTCATGCTTTTGAAAAGTATAACTCATTTCGCAAGCAACTACTGCGCCCTCGTGTAACCCTATTTGGCAAAAAGATACACTATGAGGGTGGTCCCTGGGTTGCCGGCCTAACTCCGTATTCTTTGGCAGTAAAATCAGCGAAGAAAATAACAACGGGCCGCACCGGTTGTTTATTAGTTATCGCGTTGTGTTATAATTGCGCCCACTCACAAGTTAACATTTACGCGATACTGCTGTAGCCCCACTTAGGAAATCATGACATGATTCTTCGCATAGTAACTAGGTATATTTCTCGAGTCCTATGTATCGGTCTGATCATCGCTTTGTACAGTCCAACGCCCTGTGCAGCCGTAGAAATCGACGAGTTGACCGCAACGATTCGCAACATTGGTCCTAAGGGCGAAGGTCACGCTGCCGCTCAGGAAGCTTGGAAGTCACTGGCGACACAACCTGCTTCCGAACTCGTAGCCGTGCTCGACGGATTTAAGGGTGCCAATCAGCTCGCGACAAATTGGTTACGAGGCGCGGTAGATACCATTGCTCAAAATGCACTTAACGAAAGCAATTCGCTGCCGCAAAACGAGCTCCAAGAATTTCTGATTGAACATGATAATGCCCCATTAGCACGACTCACGGCATACGAATGGCTGCTTCGAGTGAATCCTGAGTTGAAGGAATCATTACTGCCTCACTTCCTGAATGACCGCTCACTTGAATTGCGACGGGACGCAGTTGCCGCATTGTTAAGCAAGGCTAAGTCGGCGGCCAATGACTCACAACCCGAAACGATTATCGTTGCCTATCGTACGGCGTTAAACCATGCACGAGATCTTGATCAAATAGATGAAGCAACCAAACAAATAACAGACCTTGGAGGTAAAGTTGATTTGCCTCGACATTTCGGGTTTCTGCTTGACTGGGACGTCATTGCACCTTTTGATAACGCGAACAAAAAGGGATTCGACGTCAAATATTCACCGGAGGAAGACGCAAACCGCTTGATCGACCGCGAAGCTACACACGCGGGAACAATCCCAAATCTTAAATGGAAGAGCACAGCCTCGGAAGAACGCTTTGGAATTGTGAATCTTAACGATATTTATCCGGACAAATACAAAGGTGCGATTGCCTACGCACATACAACTTTTGAAAGTTCGTCTGCTCAGGATGTTCAAATACGACTCGGTTGTATTAACGCCAATATGATATGGCTCAACGGTAAACTACTGACACGCAACAATGTCTATCACGCAAACATGATGATCGATCAATACATTGTAAACGCAGCGCTTAAAAAGGGCACCAACCGTATCCTGTTGAAAATCGCGCAAAATGAGCAAGAGGAGTCTTGGGCACAACGTTGGGAATTCCAGTTGCGGATTTGCGACGCAAACGGTACCGCTGTTCTAGCAAATGATCGGTAACACACTCTTACGACGAACTTATTAATACAAGCCATTTTCCCCATCAAGAATATTGAAAAACCTTATGACGCAATACATTAAAATGTTAACGGTCGCGGCCCTCGTTTTGGCTACTTCAACACAAGTTACAGCCGATGACTGGGGTGGTTTTCGTGGTCCACAAGGAAACCCTGTTACGAGTAGTCAGCTCCCCCTCGAGTGGGATGTTGAAAAGGGAACCAATATTGGGTGGAAGTCCAAATTGCCCGGCAGGGGCGTTTCAGGACCGATCGTTGTTGGAAAACGGGTATTCGTAACCGCTAGCGGAGGAGTAAATCAACAACGTCTCTATGTACTATGCTTTGACGTAACATCCGGTAAACAACTGTGGAGACGTGATTTCTGGGCAACAGGGCGAACCTATAGTCATCCAACAAGTGCTAATGCGGCACCGACGCCCGTGTCGGATGGCAAGTTGCTATTCGCATTCTATTCATCCAATGACCTCATCTGCCTAGATCTCGACGGAAATCTAAAGTGGTATCGCGGTTTAGCACATGACTATCCTAAAGCTGGTAACGACGTGGGGATGGCAGCGTCACCCGTTGTTGCTGGGAACGTCGTTATTGTACAAATCGAAAACCAAGGTGACTCCTTTGCTTGTGCAATTGATAAAAACAGCGGTTTAGAAGTCTGGCGAAAGCCACGTGACCCACGTGCTAATTGGTCCTCGCCCACGACATATACCCATCACACTGGCGCACCGACAGTCATACTTCAATCAGGTTCCGGTTTGAATGCATTTGACGCGGACACGGGTCAAAAAGTTTGGGATATTGGCCTTTCCTGCGGAACGGTTTCTTCGCCACTGGTCGTCGATAATACACTGTACGTGACCTCTGGTGGGATAACCAAGCTAGACCTGAATTCCTCTGCCGAAAAGCCGAAGGTGATATGGGCGGTTAATAAGCTAAATGCGAATGGCGCCAGTCCCGTCGTGCTCGGAGATAACTTCTACGCCTTAGCAGGAGCCATAGCCAAAGGCGCAAATTCCAATACGGGCGAAATTCTTTGGCAGCTTCGTCTCAAGGGACGATTTTGGGCTACACCGATACTTGCAAATAATCACCTCTACTTTATTAATCAAGATGGATTAGTACAAATTGTGGAACTTGCCGGAGACGGGAAGGCGCAAACTGCCAGTATCGTTACCGTCATAGACATGGGTGAATCGGTTCTCGGTACGCCCGCAGCAGCGGACAACGCGTTATTTATTCGCGGCGACAAACATCTATGGAAAGTCACCGATACCACAAAGATGAAATGATCCTTAAGATCCTTTCGAAAGCGATTCCACTTGAATAAGATGTTTCACTGCCAACTATGCACTGGACCGGTAGCGGGTGAAATAAGGCCACCGGGTTCAAAATCGATTACGAACCGAGCGCTCGTGTGCGCAACGTTGGCCAGCGGTTGCTCGACATTGACGCACGTATTAGATTGTGACGACACCCAGGTCATGGTTACTGCACTTGAAACCCTCGGGCTCTCTATAGACTGGCAAAAAGATGTCAACACTCTCGTAATCCAGGGTTGTGGAGGCCAGGTCCCCGTTACTACAGCAGATCTCTACGTGGCCAATAGTGGCACGACCGTTCGGTTTCTCACAGCAATTCTCGCTAGCATGCAGGGGGAATTCACCCTCGACGGTGTCCTCCGCATGCAACAGCGGCCAATCAATGATCTTGTCCAAGCCTTAAATGAGCTGGGAGCGAGGGTACAATCCGCTCCCAACGGTTGTCCACCCGTAACAATAAATTCGACTCGATTTTCCGAAAATAAATGCCGCATCGCGGGAAATACGTCCAGTCAATTTCTAAGTGGACTAATTCTAGCTATTGGAAACTCAGATCTTGACATAAAACTTGAAGTTACCGGAGCACTTGTTTCACAGCCGTACATTCAGATGACAATCGACGTGCTGGCAACTTTTGGCCGGGATATCAGGTTTGATAACAACGACACGTATTCATCCCGTGGTGGGCAACCCTTAAGGGCTATCGAATACGATATTGAGCCGGATGCGTCGGCGGCAAGTTATTTCTTTGCGGCCGCCGCTGTGACTCGTGGTGACGTGAGGGTAATGGGGTTGTCTAAAGATTCTATTCAAGGCGACATAGAATTTTGCGATTGTCTAGAACAAATGGGATGTGAAATTGAATACGGCGCGGATTATATACGCGTTCAAGGTGGCGACCTTATCGGAATCGATATCGACATGAATGCCATCAGTGATACGGTTCTAACTCTCGCTGTTGTAGCCCTATTTGCTCAAGGGCCGACGACGATCAGGAATGTGCGACATATACGCGACAAGGAAACTGATCGCATTACCGACCTGGCACGTGAATTACGGCGATTGGGCGCCACCGTCGAGGAATTCGAAGATGGAATGACAATTACGCCAAGTCAATATCAGGGCGCTAAGATCGAAACGTATGATGACCACCGGATGGCGATGAGTTTTGCGATCGCGGGCTTGCGGATTCCAGACGTCGCAATCAATGACCCAGAGTGTTGCAAAAAGACGTACCCCAATTTCTGGAAAGATCTAACCGCGTTGATCAACGACTGACAAAACCTAATTCAACTATTTTGGTTTCCCAAGGTTATTGTCCGCTTTGTCAATCAACTCATCGACGCGTAATAGAATGGCGTCACTACATTCCTCGTCACTTGGAGTAAACACGTCTTGTGCATCGCCGGCCAAAAAATCGCCGCCGCAATGATTACAGACCATTTCTCGCCCTAAGTATTCAACGCGGACCTGAAGTTTCCGACCGCATGTGGGGCATTCCTTGACGAAATATGTAGTTTGAGGCATCTTAGATTCCTTTGTACAATACAATATTGGGGCTGCCGCGGTATCGTACCGCCCAAGTTTGTTTAAACGAAATGTTAAATGATGAGAGTATCTCGTTTAGCGTTAAGCGTCGATTTTATAGACAAATCGATTGTGCCACAAGGACTAACTCGTGTGGCTACGTATATTCAAACGTCCGTTCTATTTACTAAACGAGAGTACGTGCTAGTACTAAATATCCGCTAGATAAGCAGTAAATACCGCTATGAGGCAGTTCTTCAAGGGGAAAAATACCAGGGATGTTGCCAAGGATTCAAAAATGAGTTTAGTCCCGAATATATGGAAATCAACAGACAAATGCCCCACAACGAAATTAATAACATCGATTTACGGATGATCTTCCATGCTGGAATTAGCATTAATAGAAACAGAGGTGTCAACCAAAAGAACCATCGGAAGCCACTAGCCACGCCGCCATAATTTCGATCGGCTAAGGGACGCATTGTATAAAAGACTAATAACACGATAGTGAGCGTGAGTAGTACGTAAGCGAGTTGCCGCCAGATAGGTTCTGGGTCTCGCCAGGCAACGGCAATTCCTAGCAACGAAAATATCCAAATCGGCGTTAGCGAGAAAATCCCATGATGCCCAACGGTCATGTGTATAAAGTACTGCAGACGGGAGGGCTCTCCCAAATCAACCCCGCGTGCTGACCCAGGAAGCCAGTAACTCGGTGTACCGTTCACCTCATAATCATACCAATTATCCCAAACTCGAATTTCAAACACACTTCCAACCTGTTGCAAAGCATAACGCCGTGTGTTTTGTAGGTCAAAGATGCGCCACCGACCAACCGTGGGGTGCTGCTCAATTACAATGTCGCTCATCCCAGGTAAGGCCACATCTTCGCCAGTCTGCCCACCAAATAGTGCGAGAGTTTCGGGGACAATCCCGGATACCAATAACGCAGCGTCTTCTTGTTCCAAGTAGGCCAGTACTTCTCCGTCACTTCGATGCGCGTAGGGAGGTTGTAGTGAACCGTGCGCCCAGTAATTACTGCCCAGAAATGCGGACGCTACAATACTGATGCCAAATACTCCGAATGTTAATGTCTTAACCGGTGATCGCAACAATAACCAAATTCCGACGAGTCCCAAGAATGATAACGCGGGCAGTTCGAACGTGACAGTTAACGCAGTCATAACGCCTATGGAAAAGTACTCAATCCAACTTGAATTCCGATCGCACTCAATACGAATCATGAGAGCAATAGTGGCTAATACACATACCGCTGCTGGAAGGTGATTATTCAGTGATACGGCAAAAGTTGAAAGGAACGTCCCGAATCCTGCAGTTAGTCCCAAGCATATCAAAACAGAACGGTGCTTTACAAAACGTTGGCAAATTTGTAAGTAAAGCCACAAGAATAGACCAAACAATAAGACTTGATTGCAGAATACGAGTCCCTTGATAGCCCAAAGTGGATTTACCAACATGTCCACACCAAACACACGGTTCAATACCCAGTATTGGGATGAGACAAAAAGTATGTATAGTGGCGGCTTGCTGGAATAAAAATGTTCCTCGCCGGACCTGTCGATGTGATAGACCTTGTCAATAGTACCCCAATTACCGTTAGGACCGCGTAAACGATCGACATCATCTATCTGCCATGTTCCTTGGTGCACCAAGGACACTACGGCGGCCCAACGACTGCGATCGTTGGCACAGTGCATACCCGTCACGGCCTCGCGTTGTTCAATGAACGGCCGATCGACCTTGGAATCATTATCAAAATATTGGTGCCACAAGACCAAGCGAAACGTAATTAACAACAGGGCCGGTAAAATTAGCCACGCTAAATTTCGTTTAGACAATAAGGGGGTTGGTTGACGTTCGGCGTTTCGCACACGAGTACCTTGAGCGGACTGTACGTCAGCAGGGGTTGATGCTTTATCGTCTTGCGGTTTAAGCATCGACGTTGTCCTGGTTGCCGACGCGGTCTTTGATGGAATATATTTGCTCGTCTCGCACAGTCTTTTTAGTAATAAGTTCCGCTAGAAACCCGGACGTCAACAACTGAATGCCAATGATGACGCCGCCAATTGCAAAATAGAATAGAGCCCGTTTATGTAATTCAATTGGAGAGTCTACAGCCATCACTCGGTGGACGATCCACCAAAACGTGAGAATGGTCATGGTCAGCCCGGAAATAGCGAAACAACCTAATCCAAGAGACCCCAATAGATGTTGAGGACGATTGCCGTACCCGGTAACCAAGTGTACCGTGAGCAAATCCAAAAATCCTTTTACAATTCGTTTCACGCCGTATTTGGATTCACCAAACTGTCGTTCACGGTGATTAACAATAATTTCGCCCACGCGCCATCCGCGAGCAGCCGCTAACACGGGGACAAACCTGTGGAGTTCCCCATAGAGTTGTATTTCATCGAGCACTCCCCGGCGATAACATTTGAAACCGCAATTGTGGTCACGGAGTCTCACGCCTGTCAGTTTACTAACCATGTAATTAAACACGCGGGATGGCCCTACCTTGTGCCATGGATCATAACGTTTCTTCTTCCAGCCACTCACCACATCAACATCTAGGGTTTCTAGTGCTGTTAGAAAATTAGGGATTTCTTGAGGATCATCTTGTAGGTCCGCATCCAAGGTAAACACAATCTCGCCTTGCGCTAGGTCGAAGCCAGCATTCAATGCGGCGGCTTTTCCAAAGTTCCGCCTAAATTGGAGACCCAGTACGCGCGAGTCGTTTTCATGTTCCTCAACGATGACATCCCATGATCCATCGGTTGAGCCGTCGTCAATGAAGATAACCTCGTAATCAAAATCGTGCTGCGCAGCTACGGCTTCAATTTCTCCAACTAGGGGGCTTAGACTTTCCTCCTCGTTAAAAACTGGAATTACAAACGATAGCATTATCTAGACTCCGGAATTTGTTGAAGCTTTTTCGCTTAAGCGCTTCCTCCGTTTGTTGTGCAGTACAAAACCAGCGGCCGCGCCCAATTCACATAATAACCACACCACGCGTAAACTAACAGCAGAAATAATCGCGAATACGGGACCAATTAACGGTATAAGTATCGCCGAAAGCACCATTTCTCGTACGCCCGCACCACCAGGAAGTAGCGAAAGGAATCCAGCCACCATCGACAGCGCCACGGCAGCGATGATTTGCGGCGAGTCGGCAATATCAAACTGCGTACTACCCTCGATCGATGGGAATGCTAGTAGTAAAAATACCATACTGCCGCCGAAAAACATCCATCCCACTGCCGCAAATAACCAACCTTTTGCGAGAAACTGCCATGTTAATCCGTTAATAGCCTCGTTGAGCGCGGACAACCCGCGCCGTTTACTGAGGGATCGTAATACAAATCGGAACAGTGGCGGACTCGCGGCCACTCCAGAACCCACAGCGAGCCCTACCGCTAACCATATTAACCATCCGCTGTCGGGCGTGTGCCAATGTCCTGCAATAAGCATGACACTGGCCAGGATCCCTCCAACCGCCATCATCCCCAATGTCTCAACGAAGACACCGACAACAGCAACACTTCGTTTGACTCGAGATGAACTGACTCGGTCGCTTCGAATAATCACGACTAGTGCCTTACCGGGCACGTATTTTCCTAGGTGACTTAAAGTGTAGGATCGTAACGATTCCAACACCGTAGGGCGCTGCCCCATAGCAAGAAGTGCCTGATGCCAAAACAAACCGAAACAGGCTAATCCAATTAAATAACTCAAAGCGGCTAGGGTTACACACATCAGGTCCAAGTCGCCAATTGACAACTGTGTCGTGGTAAATTTATCGCCGGCATCTCGAAACGTTTTGACAATCCAAATAACAACAAGCACAACAACCGCAAGTCTGATACACAACTTGAGATTGCGTTTGGTTGGTTTTTGCGGTCCAACGGGCGGCCCGACAGGGATGGCCTGCTCAGATGCAGCTTTATCGTCTTCTGAGTGTGCGTGTGGTTCAGACGTCATTTGCGATCCAACTATGGGTATTCACCCCATTTACTTCCTGAGCAATCCGTTGATATTGTCTATAATAGCAGATCACTAGCAGCCAGCTATCGTGCCAGACGCGATTTGGTTTCCCTCGACTGCCTTGAGTTTTAGTATACAATGCACCCTCACATAATTGCGAACAACTTGATACCAACTCATGGCTGAATCAAACAATAAATATCGACGTTTAATATCATTTCTTGTCCTTATTGCCATCATCGTACTTAGCGGCGCGATGTTCTATAAAGTCATGGCATCCTTTGTGCTGCCGTTGTTTCTCGCCGCTGTATTATGCGTAGTGTTTGCCCCGCTACATCGTTACGTCCTTCGGAAAATGAAGCATAGAATCCGCCTGGCCGCACTAACCACAACAGCGGCCATCGGCCTAGTAGTCCTGCTCCCGTTAATCGTCACCGTTGGCATCGCTGTCGTCGAGGGGAGTCGACTCGCATCCACAGTGACGCCTGCAGTGATCGCTGATAGTCTTGCCGACTTACGACAGAAATTCAAGCTAAATATCCCCCATAAACCAACACTGCTCAAAATTGAAGAAGAAATTGATACGCTCACGGCAAGTGCGTCCGTAAGTCTTTTTGACCAAGCCGCGCAAATAAATACTGATCACTCGTCGCTCGATCGGGTCCAGTTGTTATTAAGTGGCTTGGCGTTGGATTTGGACGCGGACAAACATGCTGCAGCGGCGAAGCGACTGGTGGAACTTAACGAGTCTATTAAGATGATTTTTTCCCATCTCGATGACGAGGCGTCACAAAACCATGGGCCTGAATATCTCGCTCAACTTGTTGACGCAAACAATCTCTATAATGAGTTCAAAACATCTCTCTTGGGCGGTACTGTCCACGCTTCAATCGTAGAACTTGTTAATCCGTCACCGAGTGAGTTGCGAGATTACAGCGCGAATTTCTTTGACAGCGGCTTTCGCAAACAGATTCTAAGCGTGGGTGCCAATACCCTAGCTTTCGGTCTACAGATTCTTGCTGGAATCGTTGTAATGCTCGTCGCCACGTATTTCTTTTTGATTGATGGTGCGCGTATGGTGCAATCCATCACCAAACTATCACCGCTTAAACAGGATTACGAGGAAGCACTGATTGACGAATTTGTGACGGTTAGCCGTGCTGTTGTGGTCGCTACGTTGTTATCGGCATTAGCGCAAGGGTTCTTAGCAGGAATAGGGTTTTGGATCGCAGGAATGAACTATGTATGGATGTTGACCGTTGCGGCGACACTTTTAGCACTGGTACCGTTTATTGGCGCAGCGGCCGTATGGCTGCCCTGTGCGGCGTACCTGATCGTCTTTGGAGACCAACCATCATGGGGTGTATTCTTGTTGATTTGGGGGGTTGGGCCCGTATCATTAGCTGACAACATAGTGAAGCCATACATTCTGCAGAATAAGTCAAATCTACATCCGATGCTCGCGTTGCTCAGTGTTGTTGGAGGGGTGCAGGCGCTTGGACCAATTGGTATCCTGACCGGACCAATGGTCGTTGTGTTCCTTCAAACGCTACTTAATCTCTTACATCGCGAAATTTCTAGCATGGACGGACATGATGTAGCCCAAGAAGCTTCGGCAAGTGATGAAGAAGATAATCCGGACGGTGTAGCCGAAGATGAACCGGTAAGTGACGAGGCCCAGGATGAACCTGACAAGGCCGCTGACTAGAGACCACGGTCGAGATTCGCAACTTGTCTAATCAGAAATGGTATCTTTTGGACCAGCCGCACCCGACGACGCGACGTTCCGCTTGCGATAAAAACCCAGCACGGTCATACCTAGATACACGTTTCCACCGACTGAAACTAATAAGCCCAACAGCGTAATGCTGAACAATGGCCAGGAACGGGAGTCAGCGGGCAGTGCCTCATTTGGCGGGACATTAGAAACGCGGTTGGTAACATCCGCTTCACTCGACGTTGCGCTCGCCAATCTCACAAAACCCGCTTCATTATCACGTAATAATTCGGGTTCGTCATCTATTGTGCCAAGCGGTACTGTATTTTCATCGGACGAGATTTCTAAATCTGGTAATTCTTCTAATACGATCCGGTCATCCGCCTCACCGTTATCTAGAAGATCCAACTCCGCAATTTCCGACTGGGCGTTGTCCTCTGAAGTCAGAACAAAGATATCCGAACCCACGCTATCGAATACCGGCTCAATAACGACTGCGGGTACTTCGATGTCCACTGGGACTTGCGTTAGCTGTGGAAGTATTGTCACATCCGGCTCAAACACCTGACGTACTCCTTGAGCGTCCGTATCCGAAGCCACTGAAACCCCGGGTAACTCGGTTGCATCGACTTCCTCAGGAATTAATTGTCGGGTTTCTGTCTGCTGGTTTGTTAGTGGATCTGTTTGCAACGGGAAGGCATCTATATCGATGTCGCTTGACTCTCCATCGGGCACGTCCCTAGGTGTCTCAATACCGTTGGGATCCGCCGCCGATTCCAAGGCGTCGCCTTTCGGTGCAGTTGACAACGGTGTTGGTTTAGTGAGTTTTTCATTTCCTATTTGTATGCGAAATTTCCGAATACCCTGTAATTCAGGAGGGATAACGCTTTCTATTACGTAGCCCTCAACGAGTTGTCCGGCCACTTCCGGCTCAATTTGAATAATATAAACGGAACTCTCTTTTCCGTCGGGTATGACGCCATAGTCCACAACAAAGAAATTTGCTATGAGTATTGCAATTATTCGGCTCATCTTAGAGTTCTCCCCTTAATACAAACAATTTTGAATTATGCTGCTATACGAATCCAACCACCTAACGCCTTACGCCGCTAAGTCATCCTCATTTTCAGTGTCATCCTCATCCCAAACTTCCTCTTGCCGGTCCACTATCTCGGCATCGAGTTCGTCACCATCAAGAGCGTACACTTCATAATCGTCCTCGTCGATGATCTCGATTTCATCAAATTCCTCTTGATCCGTTTGTTTACGTGAATCTTCAAGCGCCCGCTCAACCAATTCTCCTATATCCATAATCGCGGGTTCTAAGTCATTCGTGGCTAGCTTTGAATCCGGACGAGATTCAATCTGATCCATTTCGCCAGCAACCGCTTCGACCAGGCGATCCACAACAGCAATTTCTTGCTCAGTCGACAGTATTTTATCGTCGTCAACTGCCTCTGTATCGCGGTCTTCCGTTGAGATTGCGTCTACGTTTTCTTCAGTAGTTAAATGCGCGCCTGGTTCTTCATCGGGTCGTAGTTTATGCGGCAACCCGTTTGCTGGAACCACGTGTCGCTCTGGAATATCCGGACTGTAACTATTCTCGAAAATAACAGAATCTCGCTCTGTATCGACGACCACATCCCTTTGCTCGTCAACCGTCGTTCTCGATTCTTGTGCACTTGCACCAATATCGAGTTCCTTGGTGCTTGTAATCGAATATCGTTTAATATCAGGGGCGACAACATTATCCCTGAGTGTAAGTTCACGTACGTCCGCGTCGGCCGACTCGAAACTGCTAGCCAAGTGACTGTGACAGGTAAAGAAGAACACCTGCGTTCCTTGAGCGGCAAAATCCCGCAACATGGTAACACCATGTTTTGCACGGGTAGAGTCACAATTGACTAGGACATCGTCGAGAATCAATGGTAGGCGAACACCACGCTTGATGTAGCTATTTACCAACGCGAGCCGCAAACAAATAAACACGGACTCTCTCGTTCCTCGACTGAGCATGTCAACTCCCCATGTTTGACCGCTGCTGTCATCGACATATAGGGCATCTTCGTCAAGCGGCGTCCAAATACGCGTGTACTTACCGTCTGAAATTTTCGCGAGCCATTGCCCCGCATCCACTAGCGTCTCTGGTTGTCTCTCTGACTCGTAGACATCGCGTACTTGTCGCAACACATATTCCGAAACCGCCCACACCCTCCAACGCTCTTGCGCGTTCGCTAGTTGTTGTCGTACCACATTTCGTTCCAACTTAGCGGCATCGAGCGAAGGGTCTTCCAACAGTTGTTGCAATTCTTGTTTTTTCTGCCCTTGCTGTTCATGTAAATTCGCTAACAAATCTGCAGACTGAACAAGCTGAATACCCATCCGATCGATTTCATCCCGCAGATCGGGTCCATTGTGTTTGTCTAAAATCGCATATAATTCGCGTTCACCAAAATCCTTGTCTTTTAACTGTTGAAGAATTACTTCCCGCGCTTCGTGACTTCGGCTTTTCAACTCTAGAACGCCGCTATGGCTTTGCGAGAGAAGTTCAAGTCCTGCTAGGTCGGACACTCCAGCTCGGACAAATACTCGATTGAGAGATGTTTCCAATTCCTGTCGCTCAGCAATTATCTTGTTCCGCTGTTTCTTCAATTTACGCGCGGACTTCTTTAGTGCTTTTCTTTGTTGTTTAGCTTTGCGCTGGGAATCCAGTAATCGACTTAACTGCTGTATTTGGCCAGCCGCGTCTGATGATTCCGGTTGAATATCCATTTCGACCAAGATTTGTTCAATGCGATTAACTAAATCAGCTAAATCTGCTTCACGTCGTAACAACTCCGCTTTACGATCTTCGAGTCGCCGCTTGCGTTGCGCAATCACGTCGGAGTTATCAGCAATCGCGTGAACGTCACAAGGACGTAATTCTGCAGGAAGCCCTTGCTCAACAAGCACGCTCTTCCACGATTTCTGAGCCTCGTCCGAATTACGTTGACAGTCCCCCAATCGCGTACGTGACAATTTAAGCCGTGCACTGGCAGTCTTAAGCTTACCTAATACGGGCACCATTGACTCCAGCTGAGAGTGTTGTGCGCCCAAATCTCGAAGTTGTATATCCCACGACGCGCTGCCGAGGTTATTACTTGTTTCGATGGTTTTTATATCTGCACGGCACTTCGTCTGCTGACGACTCAGCAGCGAATGACGCGCGATACCCGCAGCCACCAGTTGTTTCATATGTAGCGACTTTAGTATTCGGTAGCCAATACCGCTGGCAAATGAAACAACACCCATGATACCAATCAATGTCGCAGCCGCAGCGCCTATTGAGAACACTTCAGCAAACACAAATCCGACGGCCATTCCTACAAACCCGGCGATCGTTAATCCCGCCGATAGTATTAATACGTTTCCCGACGGTAACAGACGACCGCTCCTATTAGAGATCCGAACCTCCTCTGCTTCGATTTCTCTTTGCAATCGCGTCTGCTGGTCGTCTAATTCAAGACGTGTACGTAGTACCCCAATTTCGGATCCCAACTCGGATAACATCGACTCAAACCCAAGTTCATCAATTGTGGAGTTCGACGAGTCCGCTTCGGACCGATCTGAATCAACGATCAATTGAGGGGCATTTGCAACCACCAACTCCATCCATGATTGCTCTACATCTTTAAGGTCATCTTGGACCTGATCAACAAGTAACGACTGTTCTGCATATCGTTCATCTGCAAAGGTCAGTTCAGTTTCAACTTGATTCACTGCCCGTAATGTGTGCTGGTCCACTTCCGGCATCGGACCAACGATCCGGTCTAATAATCCACTCGACAACTCAAAGTCACTTTGATTACTAAGTTCAGCGACGTCCTTTTTTAAGGACGCAACTTGATCCTGCAATGAAACTAGCCAACTGGAATGTTCACAAATCGCCCGAATCCTCACGGCGTTGGTCGCAACATCGGTGTTGATCGGTATCGCTCTAATATCGCTCTTTACCGCGGAAACCTTTTCCGTCAACTCTTGGATTTCGTCGCTTAGAGTAAGTCGCTCGCCCTCCATTTCACGTAGCCGCAGAACGGAATTGGAGTTCGCAATTTCTGCAAGACTCTCACTCAAATGTGGCAACTCTTCTAATTCCTCAAGGGCTTCATTACGTTTTATCCACACTTCCTGTGTCAGCGCAGCTATCTCGAACAGCTTCCTGTCGTGTTGTATCGTGTGGGATTGTTCCGTGATCCGCAAAATATCCTGTTTGCCCGCATGCAACTCGTTGCGTAACTGTGACCACGACTCAAGCTGTCTCAAATCCCCGTGAATCAACTTGTCAAGTTGTTCAACGCGACGTTCCAATCGGCGAATTTCCGAACCTTCATGTTTGCAATCAAAAATCGAATGCCGTGTCTGGGTAACACCGTGCATTACTGCCCCCAGGGAAACGCGGTCCATGCCGGTCGTCATTTCGTAAAGAAATTCGGCTGCCTCGGTCGCGTTAAGTGTGTTGAGATGCTGTAATTCATCTAACCCAACAGTGAACACATTTCGAAAGATGTCATGGTCTACTCCTTTGAGCAGCTCTCGGTTCATTGTCGCGGCGGAATGTAATTGGCCACCGATCAGTATGTCCAATTTCTCTTTACGCTGCCCATCAGTGGTAGCCAATTCACGTGATACAGTCCAAGCTTGTCCATCACCGCTTTCGATCGAGATCGATCCCCCATATGTTTGCTCGGCGCCGCCACAAACGTACTTTTCGCGACCATCGTTCGTTAAGCCATAGAACACACCTCGAATAAACTCCATGCACGTAGTTTTGCCCGCTTCGTTAGGGCCATATATAACCAGTAGGTCGTCGCTGATATCGTCAATCTCAGTGTTTTGGCAAACACCGTACTTTTCCACGTTAAGGCTGCGAATCAACATTTCAGGCAGCCTCCGAATCTATTTCTGGATTTATTGGAGGTTGCGATACATTAGGGGAACCCCCGAGCAATAACTCGCCCAGTCGCGCGGCATCATCGAGTGTGCGTAAACCAGCAAGGTTCTCTTGAACACTCGCCCAGTCATCCACCTCCTCACCTAACTCCTCGGCGCCAGCCAGCTTCATGTTCGACCAGCCATTTTCTCGAAGTGATTCAAGCGCAAACAAATAATCGCCTAACAGATCCTCGCCATCGACTGATATGCCGCTGTCTTGTCCATAATGAACGTTAACACCCAGGGTAAACACGGATGAACTCGGTAACATTGATTGTTGCCCAAACGTTTGCTGCCACTGCATAAACTCCGTGTTAGTATTATGGAATACATTGTTCGAATCTTTGCAATTTAGGTCCCATTGAACCAGGCTAATTCGATTAGATTTCCAATTAGATGTTTCGGCATGTTCACATATCAGCAGTTCTAGCTCGTCAAGATCGCTGATCGACTCGGCATCAATGGAAATATTCTCATATCGGATTGCTGAACAATCTAACATCGTGCGTTCGACCTGTTCGCTAACGCGAATTAGCTGCGCACCGCGCGGTCCACTATCGGCAAGGCACCGTCCTTGTGGAACGCCGGCATAAAATATGTTCGCGTTTCCGTCGACGAGATGCTCTGCGTAACTGCGACCACCAAGTAGCCATAACTCCGCCGCTTCGAGATTCTTGAATGTGTCGACAGTTCCGCCGCCTATTACCACCTGATGATCACCACGCGACAAACCATCGAACCATTTGGGGTGGATATTCCCGGCGGCATCACCGCCGCATCCCAAAACTTCAAGTTCCATTCCCCCTACGGTCATTACTCGCCGATCGAGACTGCCACGGTCAAAGCGAATTGCGGAATCTGGCCAAGCCATTGACGTAGGCCATTCGCCCAGTGGGTCAGTCGCGCCAGTTGCCCACACCACAGGAATACCGTGTTCGTGCATACGCGCGAACTGGTCTGAAAGAAAAGATAGTGAGCGAGCACTTGATTTACGGGGACACAAAAGGTTTCCCGTCAACGCGAGCATATTGACCTGATGTTCTATCGCCAAGTCAAAAACGCGGCGCGCAGCCTCTTCGGGTGCCGCTAGCACTTCTTCTTCGATTGCCTCAGGGATCCACCGAAGTCCACCCAGCGGGTTGTCCAGTTGAAAGTCCGAAGCATGTAAAATGGTGAATCCTTCACCAGCCATCGTTACCTCCGTTGTAACTCTTGGCGTTTTAGTCGGTACAAAATATACAAATTCGCCCAAATTGTAACCAATCCAGCCAAATCATAAAATATTAATTTCGCGATTTGCCGCAGCAAATTGGTAGCAATTTGAGGCATGCGGTCCACCATGAATGCAACAGTCACGGCTATTACATTGCGGTACCTACGGTCGAAAACCAATTGCGCGATGGTACCGCTGGATATTGCCCATCTGTCGTGGCGGAGATTTCGCGAGCGACTGAACATAAACTGTTATTTGGGCTAGCTCGTCGTCACTAAGTGCGCCACTGCTAGGCATCACCGTTCCGGGCATACCTAAACGAATTACTCGAGCAATCGTGTCGAACTGATTTCCCGCCTTATATGGATCCCGAATTAAATCTCGGGCAAACGTTGGAAACCCCTTATCATCGACTAAATCCACACCAAAACTACCTTCCCCTTGGTCGCCGTGACATTTATGACAGTTCTGTTTCAAATATAGTTTACGGCCATCCTCTAGGACGCTATCGCTACTGGGCAAGACCGGCGGAGCAACCCAACGCTGCGTGGCTACAGTCTGTTGTATCGTATAATCTATCACCGCCTGTTGACCCTCGGAATTCAAAATGCCATTATCAACAAGTAATCCATCCTCTTTCAGTACCGTCAATACTCGTTGTCGAGCTCCAATAATTTGCATTTGTTGAACTTCCGCTACCAAGCGGTCAATCAAACCAGTACTAAGTTGCTTCCAACTTTGCATCGAGGTGTTCGGCACACCGTTGAGTAAAACCAGCTTAATATCATCCGCAGAAGCGATCATATTAGAAGAGGTTGCCAAACGAAAGTTCCCGTTAAGCAAATCTCTAGGTTTGGGATACAGATATCTTCCGGCCTTGCCTTGCCCATCACCAGTATTCCCGTGACAGGCTCCACAATATTGACGAAATTCCTTGCTTGTTTCAAACTCTGCAGACAAGCTGATCCCGACGGGTGCAAAGATGCAGTTGAACAGCAGCAGCACCCACACGGCCTTTACCGCCCCGTGACGAATTGATTTTAAAGAATCGCTCATGTGTTAAATCGTAACGATTTTACTCTGCCCGCTCCACCCGAATTAACGATTCTAGTGAGGGCACGCCTTGGCACCCATGTACCCATCGTTCACCAAAACGAAACGCGGGCACACCCGTCACGTTCATCTTCCTGCAATATTCCCAATCAGCGTTTACCTCTTGGGCAGCGGAAGAATCAGAAAGCGCCGCCTCAATATCAATGTCTTCCCTACCAATCCTGCGACATATTTCTTGCAGCGATTCTCGCTGCGAAATATTTTCTCCGCGTGCAAAATACGCCAAGAACACTTCCTTCCTAAATGGTTCTTCGCTGGCAGTGCCTGTTTCAGTATCAAGCAAGGCAATGTACTTGGCCAATTGTTGAGCGGGGCTACTATTATAAGTGTGGGTTCGCGGTCCGTAATCTAAACCTGCGTCCCGCATCATGGTTCTAAGTTGTTGCTGTGCTGCTGCAACATCCATTCCGCGTCCCGCAAAGAGTTGCTCGAGCGTCATGCCTGCCAACGGAGTTTCAGGGTGCAATGGAAAATAGACGTATCTTAACGTCAGGTCAATATCGCCCATCGCCTGGTGGAGTTGTTTCTCGCCGAGGTAACACCACGGGCACACAAAATCAGTAAAGACTTCCAGGACGTTATTTAATTCGCTCATAATACTTTGGCTCAAAGATTGTTGCTTTCACACCGTTCTCGGTGTGAACGTCGCTCGGTAAGTAACAAGAGGTCCCCCAATTTCTCAACGGGCGGTGGTGGCGTGAGATAACTTACACTCAATCCCACTGTCAGAGATGTTACTGTGGTAAATAGACCATCCCACCATGTGTTATTTCTAATCTCCGCAAAACTGCCTAGCCACTGCAGATTACCCTCGGATACCATATTGGTGTACAGTCGTATAAAACTGAACACAATCACCCCAGCAATCATTCCGGCAGTTGCCCCTCTCACATTCGCGCGGGAACAAAACATTCCTAGCAACAGTACGGACAAAAGCAATCCGAAGGATGCACCCGCGATAGCTAATAAGATATCAAACACGGGTGAATTGACTTTCACTAGAATGATAGCCGCGATTGTAACGACCACGCCAAAAATCAACGTAATAAGCCGGTTTGCTACAACACCTACCTCTTGTCCGTTTCGCCAATCCGTCACGTATGACGCGGTCATACTGTTTATTCCACTATCTAAACTACTCATTGCCGCGGCAAAAAGTCCCGCCAAAAGAAGCCCTGTCATCCCAAAACCGGTGGCGTAATGAACAACGAAATGCGGTAACAGCTGATCCTTCGCCTTGCCATTAGCCATCTTGTCAAACGTTTCTAATGTCTCTGGCGACTGTTGGTAGAACACATACAATGCCGTTCCCACAAGGAAAAATAGGGTGCAGGCGAATAAGGTAAACAACCCTTTTACATAAAGACTGCGGCGAGCGTCAGTAATCGTATCAACCGTAACATATCGTTGAAAACCACCATAGGTTGCGACTTGTGCGCCCAAATAGATAACGAAGCCGTATGCACATGCTGAGTAAAGATTACGTTCTCCCCATCCACCACTTGTTGCGAACATTTCAAACTTATCAGCCTCGCTTCCCACTGCCATTAAGCCTGACCAGCCACCATCGATTTTCGTAACGATAAAAAATAGTAGCACAAATAAACCGCCACCGAGAGCGAAGGCCTGAATTGTATCAGTCCATATCACGGCTTTTACCCCTCCGACCGCCGTATACAACGTTGCCAACGCACCCACCACAACAATCATCAGAATCGCATCCGTATTGGATTCCGTCTCAAGAACGACTTCCAGAATTCGTGAAACCGCGAGCAACATCGTTGCCATCCATCCCGCAGAATAGAACATGAATACGCCACTAGCGAACAGTCGTACCTTGCGGTTAAACCGACGCTCCAGGTATTCATACAAACTCACCGATCCCATCCGTTTATAGAATGGAATAAACCAATAGCACACAATCGGTACGATAATAAACGGGATAAATAGAATTGCCAGCAATTGGTGATAGTTGCCGAACGCCCCCTCGGCCGGTAATCCCACAAATGAATTGGAACTCATTGTCGTAGCAAACAATGACAGACCCACTGGCATCCAATGCATGTTACGGCCACCGAGGAAAAAGTCGTCGTTGGAGGATTGGTCGTGGGAAAACCATAAACCCAGGGACACGACTAGCAATAAATAGCCAAGGCATACGCACCAATCTAACGCCCCGACATCTGCGATTCCGCCCAGAAAGCTAATATCATTCACAGGTTAAATGCCTCGTAACAAAAGGTCACAGTACGATTAACACCAAACTAAATATAAGCGACACGTCTAAGAATTACGGAATGACAGCGACGGCGACACCTATACGCTATAAAAGGAGTACGAAATTGATCCTACACCCTAGCAATCCGTGATTATAGTAGACTCAGAAAAAACATGCGCCATCCACCTGCCAGATCCCTACATATCCTTTCCTTGTTTATAGCCGTCGTTGTGCTCCACTCCGCGGGTGTTAGCATAACTCAAGCAAATGAGGTCTCGATTCAAAACGTGCGTTCCGTGTTCAACAACGGTGAGCATAACGCATTCACGGATCTTACATGGTTCAAGGGACACATCTATCTTACTTTCCGTACTTGTCCGGATGGACATATGGTTTTCCCTACTAGCCGAATCATCGTTCTCAAGAGTTCAACGGGAAAAGAATGGGTGCAAGTCCATTCATTTTCCGTAAAGAACCGCGATACGCGTGACCCCCACTTCGCGCAACTAAACGGTTCATTGTTTGTCTATACCGGAACCTGGTATTGTGGGCCCAATAAGCCTAAAATCCGCAATATCAACCAGATGGTTGGCTACGGAGTAAAGACAACTGATGGAACGAAATGGTCAGCAACTTTTATTCTAGAGGGAACCTACGGGCATTATGTCTGGAGGACGGCTACCTATAAAAATCAAATATACATGTGCGGTCGGCGCACTCGTGACTTCGCCGAAGTCACGAACCTGCAGGATCGAGCGAAATTATTACAATCGCAAATACTTGCTTCTGAGGATGGCAAACGATTCGTACCTGTTGGTACTTTTCAAGAGAAAGATGGTGACGAAACTGCATTCATGTTCGACGATGACGGTTCTATCACGGCGATAGCTAGGCGAGGGCGGGGCACTGCTGAGTTAATTACTCTCTCCCCCAATTTTCAAGTCACCGCTCGCCGCGAACTCGACCGATATATAGGAGGCCCCTTTATCGGACGCTTCGGCGACCATACGCTTGTTGCCGGTCGCAATATCGTTAATGGTGTTGCCAAAATGGTGATCTGCACACTCGTCGACGGTAAACTCAATACTCTGTGCGAACTCCCGGCAGCCGGCGATTGTTCTTATCCTAGCTTGATACAACTCTGTCCGGGGTGCGTTCTCGTTTCCTATTACTCGAGTCACGAGAAAGATAGTGACGGGAATCCAATGACTAACATCTATCTTGCCGAGTTGGAATTCTAAAGCGTGCGTGCCTCCTCTAACCTAGCTCGCGTCATCATTTCTGCAAAACCTTGTAGCTTACGATACGATCGAGCCGGTAAGTCTTTTCGAATTCATCGTAATGACAGAGTGCGTTGACGTAGTATGCATTGTTTTGTTGGAAGATCATTTTCGGTGTTATCCTTATGGGCAGGTCGGGATACTCGCCGTACCGAATTTCCAGAGTGCAGCCATCGTCGATAGCAAGTTGCAATTCCGCGAACTCATCCGGCGGAATAATATCAGCCGACGAAAAGTCCGTAAACCGGTATACTTTCGACGCAGCAATGAGGCTATCTAAGTATTCGAATTGCGGCAAAAGCTCAAACGCCATCGTCAGGCATCGCATTAGAAGTAATGAATCTGCCAAACCACGATGCTCTTCGTGATCAATCAAGCCGAGGCGCCTGCCAATCGTTTCAAGTTTATAGTTTTCAAAATGTGGAAACGCTAGTCGGAACAATCGCAACGAACAAATAATTTGGTTATTTGGCGGCGTTCGCTCGGACGCGGTATACGCCGCCGCGAGGAAACTGCAGTCAAAAGGTGCATTGTGAGCGACCAGCAGTGTATCGCTGCCAATAAACTCTTCAAAACTGGGAAGGACGTCACCGATTAATGGCTGGCCTTTCACATCCGCGTCAGTAATTCCATGAATGTCGGTAACCTCGGGCGGAATATCTTGTTCGGGATCTACTAATTGCTCAAATGTATCCGCGTTCGCCTCGCCGAGTCGAAACCGCACTGCGCCTATATCCACGACTCGGTCAATAAACGAGCTGATGCCGGTTGTTTCCAAGTCAAAGGCCACTATCTCAGTTGTTAGCATTTTCTGCATTATGAGTTTCTACCAGGGGCGCCTTCATCTCTACCATAAAGTGTACTGCAAAAACTGCGTTCAACAATCGACGCGTCACCCCTAATACTGATAACACTCACCACTCGCCGTCGCGAAATAGGTCCAGTGCTTGCCAAAGGTACCAAGACGCAATCGTCCGATAGGGACGCCATGATTTGGCGATTTCAAGCATTTCAGTCTCGGTGGCGTGATCATTGAACTTGTACAGTGCGGTAACCGCGTTAACAATACCCAAGTCGCCGGTCGGGAACACATCTGACCGACCAAGCGAGAACATCAAATACATTTGCGCAGTCCATGGCCCCACGCCCCGTAGTTTTATCAATTTGTCCGTGACTTCTTCGTCGCTAAGAGACTTCAATTCGCTCAAACGGACCTCGGAATTGACAATACTTTTTGCAATGCTTAGTACGGCTCGACATTTCGCTTTCGATAAGCCCACTCCACGCAACTGCGTGGTACTGAATAACAACATCTTCATAGGGGACACTCGACGGCCACCATTAAGCACTAGGAACCGATGCCAAATTGTCGCCGCCGCTGATGTCGATAGTTGCTGTCCCACAATACTGCGCACGAGCATTCGAAATCCATTACGGTCAACCGTTATCGTACAGGGACCGACGAGCTTAATTGCCTTCCGCATTATCGGATCACGTCGCCGCAGCGAACGGCAGGCCTTCGCAAAATCTAAACCATCCATCGCGATCCCTCAATTGTAAGTAATTGTCTTGCCGTACACATCATTCGCCCGAATTGCGCCACGTACCCTCGCAGAATAAAGAGAATAATGGATCAGTGCGATTCCACCTCACAGCGTCTATTCGGGAATCTTAACGACGATTTCAGCACAAAACAGACTGGCTGGGTCGCCTCGTTCGCTTAGAGTTCTTGCGATCACTTTTTGTTGTCTAGCAACGAGACCTTGATAAAGTGTTTTGCCACGATATAACACGGTAACCTCCTGGTCGAGGTCCAACATTTTATCATTGAGTAGAATAACAATTTCCGGGACAGTTGAAGTCTCAATCGTCACGGTTTGTGCGTCCACGTTAGCGACTATTCGACTACGCCCCTTTATCGACTCGCCGCGAACCGCCAGCCAATAGAATCGTTGGTGTGTCTCCGCATCCTGTAGCCAAACAATCCGCCTAGGTAACGGATCTCGCGTGTATTTTGCCATCCACGGAATCGCCATGGCATCTTCTCTGTCCATCCAGTGCCCTTTACCAGCGCGAACTTTCGTGAAATGCTCATATCCCGTAGGCGATGCGTTTTGCAAGTCGTCCAGTAGTTGTCCCCACTGTAGAGCAACTTGGTTCCTTTTGTACGCAGCGTCCAACGCTCCGACTTGTATCGAAAACGGAGTGTTTAATAAGCTATCAGGTTTCGCGTCATTTGGGTGTCCTGCCATCATCGACGCGGCCGCCCATGTATCCGCCATACGTGGTCCGATTTGATAGACGCCGTCACCACCGGCCGAATACCCTAACACGTACACCCGATTCGGGTTTACATTCTCAAAGGCTATTAAGTTTTCGATCAACCGCGTAAAAAAACGATCTATGTGTGATTGGTGCCAAAGATTCCAAGTATTTGTGGGTGCCCGAGGTACAAGATATACGCCTTCTTTGACGGTATACAGACGCTTCTGATTTTCCCATTGTTGGTCATTGACCGCTGCCGGTGCTCCACCTCCGCCATGCAATGAAATATATAAGCTGCGACCCTCTTTTGGTGCTTCCCCAAACGTCTTATACCAAAAAGGCATTTTAAGTTCACCAAGTTTAATGATCTTGGAATCCATCTCCGCTTTTCGATCGGCCAGCAAGCTTTCGGTATGGTCCTTCAGAAGCCCCCGTGTAACCTTCGCCGCCTCAGCGTTTGATAATCCTTCCGCCGCGACTGCGACGGTGCCAATGAGTGCCAACGACAAGACCCAAAATAGTTTCTGCATCTGAATTGTTCCTAGAGTTACTTGTTCGCCTTAAATTTAAATACCGTCAAGACGCCGGGTGCTTCAAATTTTACCGTACGACGTATGATATCTTCATCGTGGCGCACCGATATTTCATATTGCTCGGATAATTTCAGCTTTACATTCAAATGGTCATTGGTGTCAAATCGAATATCATTCGTGTTGCCCTCATATACCAAATTGCCCTCCGTGTCGCGAATCTCAATAGCGGCTGACAATCGAACTCCCTTGTTATCAACAGCGCCAAGCATCACTCGGCCAATCCCTGCGGGTAACTCTTCTTTCATTTGTGTATAGCGATCGGTCACGTTCACGGCCCAAACCCAATCTTTCTCAGGCGCCCACCCAAGTGGAAACCGTTGCTTAGTAGGACGGTAACTCACAGCATATATCGCATGCAAGCGACTGTTTCGATCCGCCTGAGCAGCACGACCTAGAAACCAACCGCGGTCCAATTCATCACCCGCCGGCTCACACGCCCCCGTAAAATGCCATCCGCCATTCCAGACTTCCACCCACGAGTGATTACCGCTTTTATTGCTCCACATCGGTGTACCGACGAACCGCGCGGGTATTCCAACGCTACGACAGGCATCGATTAGCATTACCGAAAGACCGCTGCAGGAGGCCAGTCCGCTGTCAATGGATTCACTGGGAGACTGATCGGGCCGTTTTCTCGCGGTGGAATATTTTACGTTCGTAAGTTTGAATATTTCCTGATTAAGTTTTACGGCCGCCTCACCTGGCGTTTGGGAATCCTTGACGATTGCCCGAAACCGCTCATAAAAATCCTTCCGCCACAATTCGCGTGTTTCAGTCACATTTGAATAGGGCAGGATGTTGTTTAGGAAAATGTCCTTCGAAATGGAACCGCTCCAAGCGGCTTCCTGCCACGCTTTGTAGGCATATTCAACGTGTTGCAGTAGGAACTGCGCGGACAACGACTGTAGATCAGTATTTGGCATATAGGCAATCAGAAATTCCATGCCTTCCTGTTGCTTTCGAGGAACGAGGCGAAGAGCCTTGCTTATCTCGCCACGATTGCTACCGGCATTTTTAATTGACTGTCGGGCCAACCTGTCATATTCGCTGCCCCAACTTTCAGCAGTACCCACCGTAATTAGACTAAATAGGATCAATAGGTACGTGAATCTTCGAATCATTAGCTGGAGTCTCCGTGTATTTGGTCACATCCCGCACTCATTGTTCCATGATTGACGCCATTTTGCAATCTAGCAATTATTCAATCCGGGATGTCTAGACGGATATCGAATATTTGTTTGCGTTCGGACTGTGAACACGTGATAATGTGTTCTTCACACGTACCACCCAAAGCGAATCAAATTATGGCCCTTTCAGTTCCACGACGTAAATTTCTGTCATTGATCTCCACGGCAACGTTATTGTCTTTGCCAGCCGCCCATATTCTGGCCGAGGAGGATGGTCGACCACTCGTGAAACGCCCTCGGTCCACCGACGGAGATGAACGTTTTGAACCCGAATGGGATAAGAAGTTCACCTTAACCGTGGGAAACCAAGATGCGGACATCAACGGCAATTCGGACCGAGCATTGCAAGCAGCGGTAGACTACGTGAAACGCTTGGGCGGCGGGACAGTGAAAATTATGCCCGGTAAATTCACGCTTCGAAACTCCGTCATTTTACCATCACGCATTCGGGTTATAGGTAGCGGCGATGAGACGCTAATCACCAAGGGAGCATCCATTAGTACGGAGATTTCTGAGGACTCCGACTGGTATGATCAGGAAATTACGCTCAAGGACGCCAAAAGTTTCCAAGTCGGGGACGCGGTGTTTATCCAGGTCCGTAATCCCAATCACAATGGACTCGACACAATCAAGCGAACATTGGTGGCCCGCAGCGGAAATCGTTTTAAGCTAAATGACGGGCTCCGAAAAAACGTTTGGCTTACCGGCAAGCCGACTGCCACATCCGTGTTTCCTCTTTTTGCCAGTGAACGGACGTCCGATGTACGGATTGAAAATTTGGTGCTCGACGGGAATCGCGAAAACAACGTCAATATGAATGGGAACTACGGCGGTTGCATTTTCCTGCAGGACTGCAATCGATATACCATGCACAACGTCACAACTCGTAATTACAACGGCGATGGAATTAGTTTTCAAATATGTCATGACGTCGTGGTTGAAAACTGCTATAGCCACGGTAATCAGGATTTAGGTGTGCATCCCGGTTCTGGCTCGCAACGACCTGTAATACGAAATAACAAATTGCACGACAATGGAATTGGCATCTTCTGGTGCTGGGGTGTGCGTTATGGGCTCGCCGAACACAATAATATCCAACGCAATCGCAACTTTGGAATTTCTATTGGTCACTGTGATACCGATAACGTGATGCGACTAAACACTGTCGAGGACAGTGGAAAAGTTGGCATCCTATTCCGAGATGACTCGCGAGGTAAAGACTTCTGGGCCAACCGCAATGTTATCGAGGACAACAGAATTATCAACAGTGGTGCTGCCGATGGCATAGGAATATTGATAGAAGGCCAAACTCGAGATACGCAAGTCCGTAATAATACGATTATCGAAAAACGTAGTCCCATGAATCGGACCGGAATTAAAATACAAAAGGACGTCGGCAACCTTAAATTAGAAAGCAATAAAATTGAAGGCTACCATCAAAAAATCGTGGACAATCGCGAATAACCTTGGCTCCCGCTTTCTGCTTGCCGTTAATCGTTCGTAGTCACGGTATTGACGTGACGTTAATGCGACCTACTTTTTGCGTTCCGAAGCCTTCATTAGCGATGCTTTGGGTTGTGCTTGATATGCAGCTACATCTTCAATGAGCAATTCAACGGCCTTGTCCAACTGCGCATCAATCCCAGCAGGCATTTCCCCTGGTTGCGGCCAAATGATCACGTGTGGGCGAGCACCATTTAGCTCCATGTCCTCACCTGTTTCAAGCACGTACCAACCACGAAACGGAATTCGAATACTGCCCGCATCCATGATCGACATGCTGCCGGTGCTAATCACACTTCCAGATGTTGGAACGCCGACAACCTTGCCTCGCCCTAGTCCCTTGACGGCGTGACTAAAGATTTCCGCATTGCTGTGACTGTTTTGATTGCACAATACGATGATTGGTTTGTTCCATGATGCGTATACCATCCGATCCTGAGGGTATCCCTTACCCCCACCTCGAGGTTTTGTAATTGCGTGTCGTGGTTGACTGAGAATGGTCAGAAGGTGGTCCGTTGTGAATCCACCTCCGTTCTCACGAACATCAATAACGATTCCCTCTTTACCTTCCGCGACCTCAAACAACTCCCGCTCAAATCGGTGGAAACTCGACATATTCATCGCTTGAATGTGAAGGTAGGCCAGTTTACCATCTGACAACTTCGCAACTCTAGCACGACTCTGATCCAACCAACGCTCATACAGTAGTCCGCGTATCGTGGCATACGTGGTCGCTCGTATTGTAATGGTTATCGTCTTGTCTGCTCGCTGGACGCTGAGGACTATGTCCTTGGATAGCTTGCCATTCATGACACTGCTCTCGTCAATATCCGGATCTACTTCAACTCCGTCAATGCTCAATATTACGTCACCTATCACCAATTCACTTTTTGCGAGTGCACTAGGGCTGTTTTTGATGACGTCACGGACTTTCCATCCGGGGCCCTTGTGGGACGTGTCGTATAATACGCCCAGGTGGGCTGTAACATCGTCAATCGATAGCGACGGTGACGCGTCAGTCTTCCCCCGAAATCCGAGATGGGAACCGTTCAGTTCTCCTAGCATTAACGCCATCACCCGCGCGAAATTCTCGTTGGACTTACTGGCCGAAGCCGTATCCGCATACTTTCTGAATATTTCATCCCAGTTCCGGTTGTTGAAATTCCCGTCATAGAAGTTATCTCGCATCGCCCGCCAGCCTTCCAGAAAGACCTGACGGTTGTACTCGCTTGCGAGATACGTTTGGCGTGCGCTAAACACGTAGGACTCTCCGCCGCTGCCAGTCGCGCCGCCCCACCCAGGGACTCCGCTTTTGAGCCAATATAGTCGATTTCCAGTGAGCCGCCACTCAACAATCGTAGCCTTTACTGGCAACACCAACCGCGGCGTATCGCTGTTATAAGGATTAATTGCAAAGATACCCTCTTTGGCGTCAATTTTTGCGCTAAACATCAGGGTCTTTGAGTCGGGCGACCAAGTAAGTCCGCTTTCATTTACGTTAGGAATTGAAACTTGCCGTAACCGACGGTGAATATTTACGAGGTCCAGCTCCAATGTTGCAGGTTTAACGACCTTCGCTCCTTCGGCATCTTTCGCGTCACCGGTCTTTTCCTCAACAGTAGGATTGGTTTTTTCCTGATCGTCGATGCTCTCAGTATTTGTTTTCAAAGCCCGTTCTAATTTGACATCGCGTTTGGTCTTCTCATGCAACGCATCAACGAGAGGAACATAATAGATATCCACCTCATCATCAATTCTCCGTCCTATAAAGGCAATCGACTTGCCATCTTTTGACCAGACAGGGGATACTTCATTATCAGGGTGGCGAGAAATGTTCGTTACGTTCTTTGGGTCATCCACGTTCACAACAAACACGTCATAGTTAAAATTGTCGTCAGAGGCGGAATAGACCAACCAATGGTCGTCCGGAGCCCAATCATAGCTAATTCCGCTCCAAGTCTTAACAATTTGTTTCGGCTTAGCGTCTTCCGGTTTTAGTGCAAGTATCCATAATCCATCTCGCGAACGCGAATATGTGAGATAGGTGCCCTTAGGGCTTATTGATAGCGCCTCCTCCACAACATCATCATCCGTAACCTTTTCAATTGCAAACTCCTTGTTGCGCCACCAAGCTTGTTTGTCGTCTGCACGTTGCGCCCGTAGGACGTCGACTTGACCGTCGGTCTGGCCAATGAAGTACAGAGATTTGCCATCTTTTGTAAACACCAAATCGGTTTCCCAAGCGGGAGTATTAGTTATCTGGACAGGTTCCTTGAGCAAGGTATCCATAACCCAAATGTCACCACCGGAAACGAAAGCCATTACCTTGCCAGATGAACTGTAAGTGATCTGTGTAGCCTTGGTCAAAGTGCGTTCGATTTTGTCCTGTAAGAATAGATCGCCCTGATATTCAAGTTCTACGACCGCTGGGGATTTATTTTTAGTAGGGTCAAATCGGTATAGGTCAAACAACCTACGAAATACCATGGTCTGTCCGTCGGACGAGAGGGCGGGGGATACAACCCCATCGTCCTCGAATTTTGTAAGCTGTTTTCGCTTTTGCGATTTAAGACGATAAGTCCAAATATTTCGAGTTCCGTCCGCTTCTGACACGTAATAGAAAGATTCCCCATCCGGTGCCCAAATCGGATATCGACAATCGTCTAAGTCGTCGCCGACTATACGTTCATAACCCGGTTCCCCCAGACGCTTCAACCATATCTGCGACGCTTTACTGCCCGTGTATCCCTTTCTGGACCAGGTCATTCCTTCCCGTGTAAAGAGAACAGATTTACCGTCCGGTGATAATGCTGCCATTGCACCATAAGCGTCGAACAGTAAATTTTCGCCACTTTGCGGGGACGTCGCAGAAATTGTGAAATATCTCGTGTCCCAACGGAACCAATGATCACGGCGTCCACTGACGAATAACGATTGATTGTCACCGGTAAAGCCAACCGGTCGTGTACCTTCGCTATGAAAGGTCAATTGTGTGGGTTGTCCACCTTCAATGGGCATGGTGTAGGTTTGCAATGCGCCCGTACGATTACTCGCGAACGCAATCGACTTACCATCACTTGAAACGCACGGGAAGCCCTCGGTCGCAGAGTGCGAAGTCAAACGAGTAACCCGCCCTCCAGTCGTGGAACCACTCCACACATCTCCTCGCCATGAAAACACCACCCGTTCGCCAGTGGGTGTGAGATTAATTCCCGAAACTAGCTTTACCGGTTCTGCGTGTGAGCAATTTACCGAAGCTAGGAATACAATTAAGGTATAGACGGAATTTTTGAACTGATTCATAACGTGATATTTCCCATAGTAGAATATAATAAGTCAGTATTCGATTCAGCATAATTCGTGAAATGAGCGACTCAAGGCCCTAAATGACTCGCTAGACGTTGAACGAGTATCCTTAACAATTGTTATAAATCGCTATCGCCACGCCCGTATATATAAAGAATACCTCCCCAAATCACCCAAGCGATGACTTTTACTCCTATAAATACCCTTATTCAAAATCTACTTTGCGCCAGTGTTCTGTGCTGCGCACTGATGGTCTCTTTAGGCCAAAAAGTGACCGGTAATCAACCGAATGTTGATGAACCGCCGTCTACGATTCACTGGTACAAACCACTGGCGGGCGGGCCGCTTAAGCTATTGGTGATTTTGCCCGAGAATAACCTCAACGAAGTCGATGAATTAGCCAAACAACTCGACATGAACGCAAACGTTATTCCAACTGGATCACGCCAAACTTGGCGAATTGCCTCCGTCGATCCGTCCGCCGCCTTGGCAAATAAACATCTGGCATTAACGAATAATTATGACTCCATCATGATTGGAAAAGTCGCTTGGGACGCCATACCTAAAATGGAACGTGGTCTTATTCTCGAACACGTCGAGCGAGGTACTGGTTTGGTTTATGTTAGTCCCTACATACACGACGCGACCATCCCCAAATCGGACAATACTGTCATCACATTCAATGATCTCTTCCGCGGTCCGGACACGCTCAATCTGTACCGTACAGTCTATTCCCGTACCGCCTACGCCTTCAGCGAACTTGTCTATTACCGAGATCGCTTGGTCACATCTGATTTACCCGCCTTGCCCCGTCAACTTTATCGCCAATCACCGTTTTACATATCGTCAAAGGTCCTAGGAAAAGGTCGCGTTGTAGGCCTAGATTATGATGACACCGCGATTGTCAATCTAAACCTCCCAGCGTTAGTTCCCTTTGTGGACTCAAACCATCTGAATGTCCTTACGCGACAGATAGTTCCTACTCGGCGAGATATATGGTTGTTTGGACTTTCGATGGCCATTCTCCACTCGAGCGACAAATACTCCAACTCGCAGGTATCATTTCTCAGTAAAAGTGTAGTTCCTACACCACGAGTGGACCGCAATCTTGTGACACCGCGGCACCTGAAAGAATTGAGTCCTCGCCAATTTTATCGGTACCGTTTGCCTGACGCGGAGTATTATGTCGTGCCACCTCGAGCGGATGAAACATTGAAAATGTTTTACTATCGAATTCGCTCATCGTTCAATCAAACCATCGTTTCCCAACAGATCGAAATTGCCGAACAGGATAAAATTACTTTTAAGCTCCCTGTGCTTGAACAAGGACATTACTTGATGGACGGTTTTTATCTCGATAAGCAGGGAAAGGTAATAAACTCGGGTAACACTTCGTTCCAAGTCGTCAGCGTTAGTAAAATTCGCGAGTGCATTATCCCGCTGAATGATCTTCATACTAACGGAACAGCGGAATGCGAATTGATCTTGGCTCAGCATCTCACTGACACTCAACACGTTGAAATTGTCGTTACTGACATTGCTGGCAAAGAATTGAGAAAGATCCCCTTTACGGCCGACGCATTTTCACGGCGATTTAGATTCTCTTTGATTTCACAGAATCTCCCGACTCATCCGTTTGTACTGCAGTGCATGATAGTTGACGGCGACGGGGTGGTTGTTCGGTACCGACAACTGATCAATTCCGCATCGCTCAAGTAATCGGTGGACGGTTTGACTCGTCTGCCAAAGTCGTTTTTTAATTTTGGTATACTGACTTTGATTCAAAATACTATGCTCCTATGGAAATAATGCCCAATGCGTCTTATCCTTCTAGTTTTTGTTTGGCTGTCAACTAACACGCTGTTTGGTGCGACCGAGAATTTAGCGCCACAGTGTGACATTCTGATTCAGAACGGACGTGTCGTCGATGGCTCGGGCAACCCCTGGTTCCATGCAGACGTCGCCATCAAAGACGGTCGCATCATTGCCATTGGAAGGTCGTTGCCACATCTCGCTGCCCAATCAATTGACGCAAAAGGATTGGTCGTATCGCCTGGGTTTATTGATATCCATTCACATTCCGACACCAATATTCTACGTGACGGACTAGCCCAAAGTAAAATTCGCCAAGGTGTCACCACGGAAATTCTAGGTGAGGGGGGATCCGCTGCACCATCAACAGGCGCCCGCGCGCCACGCAGTCTAGTAATTGACGGTCAGATAAGTCGTTGGAGCACGTTCACGGAATATTTTGACCTAGTCGACAAACAAAAAACCTCCGTCAATATTGCTAGCTACGTAGGTCTTAGTACTGTTTGGCAATGCGTGATGGGCAATTCCTTCGCGCGGCCAAACGAAACACAATTCGGGGAAATGGAGAATCTAATCGCGGCGGCGATGCAACAAGGGGCGTTGGGGCTTTCGTCTCAAGTAATGATGCCCCCTGGTTCGCTGACGACAACGGATGACTTGGTACGTCTGGCCAAAGTTGTAGCGCCATTCGGCGGTCTATACTCAACACATATTCGCAATGAAGGACTGGGAATATTTACCTCGGTTAAAGAAGCAATTGCAGTGGGCGAACGAGCAGGTATTCCCGTGGATATCATCCACATCAAGATAGCCGACGAATCCAATTGGGGGCGAATGGATGAAGTTGTACAGTTAATCGAAGAAGCGCGGATTCGCGGCGTAGACGTCCAGACAAACGTCTATCCGTATACACGCGGTAACAATAACTTGATCAGCATCATACCACCATGGGCCCACGAGGGTGGGACTAAACGCTTGCTTGAGCGACTTGCAGACTCGTCGGACCGGAAACAAATACATCATGACATCATTAATGGTGTTGATGATTGGTACAACCATTATACCGCCGTGGGTGGTGACTGGTCTCGCATGTTAATCAGCGGAGACCACCAATTCCGGGGATTAACAATGGATCGCGTGTTTATGCTGCGAGGGAATCCTAAAGACCAGATTGACGACCTACTTTCCATCCTGCAGGAACATGGCGGTGGGATATCCACCGTGTTTGCCCATCATACTGAAAAGGATATGAATTTTGTACTTCAGAAATCATGGTGCAGCGTCGGTTCAGACGGATCGGCTTATGCAATTGAAGGACCGTTGCGAGTCGGCAATCCCCACCCGCGGAACTTTGGTACGTTTCCACGCGTGTTGGGAAAGTACGTTCGACAACAGAAATTGCTGTCGCTCGAGGACGCTGTCCGAAAAATGACGTCACTGAATGCCAACAAGGTTGGATTAAAAGAACGGGGTTTGATCAAAGTGGGATTCGCCGCAGACGTTGTCATCTTTGACGCGGACAACGTTATTGACCGGTCGACCTACACGGCGCCATTCGCTTACCCTGTGGGAATACCCTATGTAGTCGTAAACGGCAAACTGACTGTTAAAAACGGCGAACACACCGGTGCACGCGCTGGCGTATCCTTACGAAAGGGTGCAATGCGAGAAACACCCTGAACTTGCGCAACGGTGAATAATAATTATTGGGTACCATTTCCAGTTGGTCTAGATTCAGTTGGCCCCGCTGCTTTACCGGGCACTCGTGGATCATGTACACCGGTGAACATTCCGGTATTCGGGTCACGATAAATCATTTGGGTCGTACCGGATGATCCTCCAACGACGACCGTATGCCCCATCTTACGTAGCGATTGGGCGACGGATTCAGCGGTGCCCGATTCCAAATATAATTTGTCCGGTGACCACTGGTGGTGAAACCGCTTCATCGCGAGCGCGTCACTCGGTCGGATCCCCAAGTCCAAGACCCGAACTGTGCCCAACAATGCATTTGTAATAATTCGCGGACCGCCAGCAGCGCCAATCGTCATTACCGGTTTGTCACCCTTAAGAATGATAGTCGGACTCATGCTTGATAGCGGTCGTTTAAACGCAACAACTTCGTTTGCTTTAGATCCGATCAACCCGAACGCGTTGGGAACGCCCGGCGCAATCGAAAAATCGTCCATCTCGTTGTTGAGTATCACGCCCGTTCCGGGAACAATCACTTTAGAACCGAATGATGTGTTCACGGTGGCAGTGATGGCAACCCAATATCCTTCCGCATCCACTGCTGTGATATGCGTTGTGTGACGGTCAAATAACCTTGTTTGATCCAGCGGCGGCGTACCGTGTGACAACACAGGACTAGCCTTTTCTAGGTCAATTTGGGAACTCTGGACCTTTGCGTATTGCTTCGACACCAAACCCAAAGGGACATTGGCATATCTCGGATCGCCAAGCCAGTACGCGCGATCGGCAAACGCTAGCTTCATGGATTCAGTAACAACGTGTGTAAATCCGGTAGGATTCTCCTGGTATAGGGTGGCCAAATCATAGTGCTCAAGAATATTTAACATCTGCGCAACGTGCACGCCACCGGAACTCGGTGGAGGGAACCCGACAACCGTGTATCCACGATACGTAGACGTGACCGGCACTCGCGATACAGGTCGATAGTGATGGAAGTCGCGCTTCGTCATTATACCGCCATTTTGCTGCATCCATTGACTAATCAAAATGCTCGGCGGTCCACGGTAAAAATACTTCCCGCCTGACTGTCGAATGCCTTCAAGCGTTTTAGCCAGATCAGTTTGAACAAGTTTGGTACCGGCCAATCGCGGTTTACCGTCACGATCGAACAGTACTTCACGCGATCCTGGAAACTGACTCAAAGTAGCCCGTTTAGAACTAATTCGTTCGGCATATTTCGCGGGTATCGCGAAACCGTCTGACGCATAACTGATGGCGTCGTCAAATAAATCACTCCAAGGTTGCCGGCCCGCGAATTTCCATGCCATTTCATAAGCAGCGACGGCGCCCGGGACGCCTGATGCAAGTGGACCAGTTGCAGATGCATTGGGTATCGGTCGTCCTTCTCTCAAGAACATGTCGGGCGTTGCTGCTCGAGGTGCCGCCTCACGACCATCGATCGCAAACAAATCCCCATCGGGAGTACGAATCAAGATGAAACATCCTCCACCAATGCCTGAGTTGTAGCCATCTACAACGGCTAAAGTAAAGGCGGCAGTGATCGCTGCATCAACTGCATTGCCCCCTTGCTGTAACACGCGTACTGCCGCGTCCGTTGCCTCAGGGCGTACTGTTGCAACCATTGCTTTCTCACTGGTGGCAACGTTCTGCTGTGCCACAACATTTTGCGTGATGGTACAACAGACCATCAATTTACACGCCACTCGCCAGATGCTTTTCCTCACAAGAAGTTCCTCATAATTCGCGGATCGTTCATCGAGCATACCTCCGCCCAGATAATTCTTAGTACTACCAAACTATACCGTAGCCATTTACAAATGTCATCTTTAGGGTTTTGGATGTATCAGACGCTAAACCTCGGATAAACGACGTCGATTACATACAATTTCCGTATAAATATCCATCTATTTTAAGATCGAATTCGACATGACATTACCAAAACTCGCGGCGCTATACGTAATTTAGATAAGATCTAGGGATTTATGGCTAGTAACCGTGCCGCATATTCTCAACTTTCTCGAAAGCAGTCGCCGATATTCCTAGCAGTAAAACGGATTACTGATTTTTCACGGAGAAATTTATCATGGACGGTAAAACATTAGTTAAAAGTATTAAGGGTTGGGTCAAAGAACTTACAGAAATTGGAGTTCTGCTTATCGCGTTGAGCGTTGTATTGGCATTGCTATTAGGCGATAGCGTTCCATTCCTTAGTGGAGCGGGTGAAGTGGTTGGCAATATCACCGCGATGGTCGGCAGCCTTGGCGAACAAGGGATGGTCGGACTGATTGCGTTAGGTGTTATTCTTTACATCTTCAATCGCAAAGATAAACCTGCATAACACGTTGACAATTCGTGTAATTGCGGCCAGCCCGAGTTTTTGCTCGGTGCTGGCCTTTTTTTGTAGCTGCGAAACGTTGCATCCTGTTTATGCAACGGCCACTACCACTTCCCGTCTGCTTGTAAACACCTTGTTGATTATGCCATAATGTCGTATCACGACAAATCACTCAAAATAGGTTGAAACAAATGCAGATCCCCTTTACGGCGAAATCAACAATTCTATTACTTGTTCTTTCATTAACCCTGTCTGTACAGGGCGTCGAGCCGGTGCGGATGGGTTCGGGATATATGACGTTCGACACGGTACCCGGTTGGGGATTGCGTCCAGACGGTTCCTCCGCTCTTGGAGCGACGCATGGGGGAGTCGTCGTTGATAAAGATGGCAACGTATATACCAGCGCCAATAAAGGCGTCGTTGTCTTTTCGGCGGACGGAAAAGTGATCAAGGAGTATCTCGGTGAAAAATATTCGAACATCCATGATATGGAAATTCGAATCGAAGGAGATCACGAGTTTATCTACGGTGCTCGTAATGCCAATGCTGAGGGAATTAAGTTTAATGCTCATACCGGCGAGATCGTGTTGACACTTCCTTTTCCTAAAGAATCGGGACTCGACCTCAAACGGTTCAGCCCCACAGCGATCACGGTAACGGACAATGGTGACATCTATTTGTCAGACGGTTATGCCAGCAACCATATTTTCAAGTTTGACAAAACTGGCAAGTACTTAATGCATTTCGGTCAGAAAGGTAATGAACTTAAGCAATTCAATACTGCTCACGGCATGACTCTCGATACTCGCTATGATCCGCCCAGATTATTGGTTTGTGACCGAAATCACACGCCTAAAGGTCGCTTGGTCCATTACAGCCTCGAAGGGGAGTTCATTTCCGTAGTCGTTACAGGTTTGGGCATGCCTACATCAGCAGCAGTCCAAGGCGATTTTGTTTCCGTACCAGATTTACACGGGCGGGTTGTAATTCTAGACAAGAGCAATACGATCATATCCGTTCTGGGTCATAACATTGATCGTGGTGCTGGGCGAAACTTCAATGTACCCCAGGACAAATGGGTTGAAGGGGTTTTCAGCGGAACACATGGATCCTATTGGGACAACGAGGGGAACTTATATGTCCAGGACTGGAACGTCGCTGGTCGTATCATTAAACTCGTGCGTGTAAAATGACTCGTTCCTTTTTGATTTTTCAAATTTTACTTCTCACATCTTGCTGTTTAACCACGGAAGCGTTGGCAGAGGAACAACTTGAATACAAGACGCTAAAAAACGTCGCCTATCGCAGTAAACTCCGGGAGTCCTCCTACACCGCCCAGCGTTGTCAGCTTGACATCTATTATCCGACAAATGCAAAAACGTTTGCAACCATTGTTTGGTTCCATGGCGGCGGGCTCACAAGTGGCAACCGGTCAATACCTGATGCGTTAAAGAAAAAACACTTGGCCATCGTTTCCGTTGGATATCGATTGAGTCCTAAAGTCAAAGTCGCGACCATACTCGACGATGCGGCGGCGGCCGTCGCATGGACCTTCAATAATATCGACAAATACGGCGGCGCACGCTCACTAATTTTCATTAGTGGTCATTCTGCTGGGGGTTACATAACCAGCATGTTGGGCCTTAATGAAAAATTATTGAATGCCCATAATATCGATTCTAATTCCCTGGCGGGTCTTATCCCTTATAGTGGTCATGCAATCACGCACTTTACAGCGCGAGCCGAGAGGGGTATCGCCGACAAACAACCTATTATTGATGAATTCGCGCCGTTGTTTCATGTGAAAAAGGATTGTCCGCCCATGTTGTTGGTCACCGGAGATCGTGACCTTGAGTTGTTGGGGCGCTACGAAGAGAACGCCTATTTTTGGCGAATGATGCGAGTAGTTGGTAACACCACCACGACATTGGAAGAAATTAAAGGGCATAACCACGGGCAAATGGTAGGCCCAGCGCATCCTTTACTGATTGAATTTATTGAACGCCGTACATCTGTAATCCAAGCGACAGCAGAATAATCTATTCATGAATTACCGATTTAATGCGGTTGAAGCGGTTGCTTACATCCAAGTAAAATGATCGTTACATAACCAAACCGTTACGTGTGTACTATTGCCCAACGTGCGAAAACGCCAACACTATACATTTCACAGACGGGAGATTACAGATGTTCCATTACAGATCGATAAAACTTAAAACCTGGTTGCTCGTATTCCTGCTTTGCATCGGGATTATCACGCAACCGCTGAGATCTGCGGAAAACTCGAACACGGCTGGGAAACCTAATATAGTTCTTATCCTTGTGGACGATCTTGGTTGGATGGATCTTTCATGTCAGGGCAGTGACTACTTCCGCACACCAAATATTGACCGCCTCGCGTCACAGGGCATGCGTTTTACCGACGCCTATGCCGCTTGTGCGGTCTGTAGTCCTACGCGCGCAGCGGCGATGACTGGTCGTTGGCCGGGGCGTGTCGGGGTTACAGACTGGATTAGAGCTCGTTTTCAGAGAGGGAATCAGCCAGCTACCAAGATAACGAGAACTGAATATGTGGGCGGAAATAATCGGAAACTCCTCTGCCCACCTAATCCCTTCTGGATGGAACACGAGGAAACAACAATCGCGGAACTCCTCAAACCAGCGGGTTACGTGTCGTGCCACATCGGTAAGTGGCACCTTGGTGATCCAGACTGGTATCCTCAACGACAAGGTTTTGACCTCAATATCGCTGGATGCGATATTGGGCAACCACCATCCTACTTTGATCCATATAATCACCCTCGCTACAACTTTGATAAGCAAATGCTGCCTCGCAAGCAAGGAGAATTCTTAACACATCGCGAAGGTCACGAGGCAAAGCAGTTTATAGAACAGAATAAATCGAAGCCATTCTTCCTGTCCTATTGTCCATATGCCGTTCACACGCCTATACAGGCGATCGACGAGATTGCGGCTAAGTACGTCCGACCGGATAAAAGTGCTAATAACGCTAAGTACGCGGCCATGGTCGAGAGCGTAGATGATGCGGTTGGGATGATAATGGATACCCTCAAGGAGACCGGACTCGCAAAGAACACATTGGTTATTTTCACGTCCGACAATGGTGGCTTGAAGGGTCCCACGGACAATAGCCCGTTGCGCTCCGGTAAAGGCTATGCGTACGAGGGAGGAATCCGTGTTCCATTAATCGTACGTTGGCCAGAAGTCATTAAACCAGGAACAATCAGTAATGAACCGGTCAGCAGTGTTGATTACCTGCCGTCTATAGCGGAGGCCGTAGGTTGTGATATTCCTGACGAAGTCGAATTGGACGGAATCTCCCTGTTGAAACTACTAAAATCCAATGGACGACAGCAGCTTGATCGTGAAGCTATTTACTGGCATTTCCCCCATTATCGCCATGCTCCGGGGCCCTATTCAATCATTCGTTCTGGAGACTGGAAGATGATTAAATGGTACGAGGGCGGTTTCGAGCTCTACAATCTAAAATCTGATCTTTCAGAGAGTACGGACTTGTCAAATACCATGACTGATAAGGTAAAAGAACTCGACCATCAACTCAAGAAAGAGCTAACGCGGATTGGTGCCAAAATTCCGAAACCCAACCCAAACTACGTCAGTAAACCCAAATAGATGGGCTAAATGTAGTGCTGTTATTATGCGTTTTATATCAATCAACAAGTTGATCTGTTTGAATCTTTTGAGTACCGGCATGGCCATTTTGGCGATTGCGGCGACCATTCTCGGAGGGATGGTATTAGCGTTTGACAAGTCGCTCTGGCCGCTAGATGGACAAATTCTGTACGTGGGCCATATTTCTCTCGTGCTAGCAATTCCGACGAGTGCCCTAGCTTTTACAAAAGGATACACGGCGACGCCTAGGCTACCTGCAATGTGGCTGGTGACCCAAGCCACCATCTTCGTTTTGGCCACGACAGCCGTTATCCTAACGTATCCGGGAATGTTCAATTATGGCTTGTGGCCATCCTGATTTTCAACGCGCCACATCAAATTTTCTATCCAAACATTTCATCTAAAACAAATTGTAGGGGCACACCCTGACTACCCGTTGAATCCACCGACGCCAACCGTTTACTGCGGCCTCAAACCAACCCGTAATATCAAGCCTCATGAAAATGTTAGAACTTGTATAATCGATACCACTCCCTGGAACACTTGTAATGGAAACCCGTCAACGCATCGTATTACTCGCCGTGATCTTCTTGTTTGGGTCCATACCCGTCACCCAGTCTGTCGTCGAAGCGCGGCAGCCTAACGTAGTGTTCTTCCTCGTGGACGACCTCGGATGGTCTGACGTCGGTTGCTATGGCAGTCGTTTTTATGAGACGCCCAACATCGACGCGCTCGCAGTCGATGGAGTGCGGTTTACTAATGCTTACGCGGCCTGCCATGTTTGTTCACCAACGAGAGCCAGTATCCTCACTGGTAAGTACCCAGCCAGATTAAATCTTACAGATTGGCTCAATGGCAGACCTAATACTTCGTTCCAAGTATTGCTCAACGCCAAAAAGGCAATCAGTTTGGATTTTGAAGAGGTTACCATCGCTGAGGTGTTGAAAAAGGCTGGTTACGCAACAGCCTTGTTTGGAAAATGGCATCTCGGTCGGGATACCAATCCGACAGAACATGGTTTTGATTTACATGTCCCACATTCGGTGAATTCAAATCTTGGCAGAAGAGGGTTTTATGATCCCCAAAAGATCCCCGGCCTCGATGAAGGAGAGTATGTGACAGACCGTTTAGCGGAACTAGCGGCAGAGTTCATCGATGACAATAGCGACAAACCGTTCCTCCTATACATGTCGCACTTCTCGGTGCACGATCCCATTCACGGTAGACCGGACCTAGTTGAAAAATATCAAAAGAAATTGGCGGACAGTCCGCCCCAGTCGGGACCAGATTACATTCTAGAAGGAAATCCTGACAGCCCCACTAATCCTTCGAGGGTTGAATTAGATGCATTGTTAAAGCTGCCCGAATACGCTGACACCTACAAGTCCTACGGAAACGATATAGTCAAGGTAAAACAAAAGCAGGACAACGCTCAATTCGCCGGGATGGTTGAAAGTGTAGATCAAAGCTTGGGAACGCTTGTGGCAAAATTGAAGGAGCTTGGCATTGAGGATAATACGATTATCTTCTTCATGTCGGACAACGGCGGAATGTCTGTAATGAACGGTACCCCGCGGCGCATAATAGCTCAGGATAACTTGGACACCGCGACCTCAACGTCAAACCTTCCACTGCGTGGGGCGAAGGGTTGGCTGTACGAAGGTGGCATCCGCGTACCGCTGATCGTCAAATGGCCGCATAGTGGTAAAACAGGAACCGTCTGCGATGAGCCAGTAATCAGCACTGATTTTTTCCCCACGATTCTTGAAATGACAGGTGTTTCGAATAGAGCTAGTGACATCGACGGGAAAAGCATTACTCGTTTAGTGCGTGGTGAAGCTATGGAACGAGGACCCATCTATTGGCATTTTCCGCATTACAGTAATCACGGAATGCAAAGCCCTGGTGGCGCAATTCGCGACGGCGACTATAAGCTATTGGAATATTTTGAGAACGGTACAGTTCAACTTTTTAATTTAACAAATGATATAGGTGAACAAAATGATTTGTCGAATATTGAAGCACAGAAAACAAAAAGGCTCACAAAGCAACTTCATCAATGGCGAAAAGAAGTTGCGGCTCAGATGATGAAGCCCAATCCAGATTATGATCCAGCAACGGATTTATGGTCAGGTAGGAAACGATAATTCAGCGGGTTTGTAGCGTCTTGCTGTCAAGCATCTTTAAGTTGTCGAAAAATCACCAAACCATATATCCAACCCATTATTATTTGCAATTAAGGACACTTCCATGGATACGCCGTTGTCAAACCACCGCATTCTAATTCTCGTCGGAAATATTTATGAAGATTTGGAGTTATGGTATCCGAAACTTCGTTTGATCGAAGCGGGCGCCGACGTAACTCTGGCGGGTCCGGAAGCGCGTACGCTCTACGATGGAAAGAATGGCTATCCATGTACATCCGATGTCGCCTTTAGCGACGTCGATCCCGCTCTATTCGACGGCCTGATCGTCCCCGGTGGTTTTATGCCAGATAAACTACGTCGCGATAAGTTAGTGCTAGATATCGTTCGTCATTTTAACGAACAGGGTAAGTTGATAGCTGCAATATGCCACGGTGGTTGGATCCCGATATCCGCAGGCGTATATCAAGGCGTTCGCGTGACGGGAAGTCCAGGCATCAAGGATGATCTGGTTAATGCTGGTGCCATATGGGAAGATGCAGCAGTCGTCATCGACAATCATCATGTCACTAGCCGTAAACCGGATGACCTACCGGATTTTTGTCGAGGAATATTACAAGTATTAGGACAATAGCCGGTTTTAAGGATTGTCCACGACCGATTTGATTTCCGACCACAATCGACTGAGGCATATGCGTCCTTGCAAACCACATTGGGGATAGGTACAAAGATATAGTCTTTTTATAAAACAGGCCTTATCCGACGTTTGGATTGAGAATGAATATTCGCGAATTAAATTTGAACGCCCTTTCCAATGGCTTGTGCCCCCATTGCGGGTCGAGTTGCCCCATCAATTTTGACACATGTCATGCCTGTAACAAGGAATTCATTTGGGTTTCAGCGACCAAGCCACTCAAGCGAAAAACTCTTGGTTCGACGACACTCCACGGGGCGTGTTTGCCCGGTCAGGAGCAGGAAGCTATCGTACATTTGGACGAGCGAACGGAAATTTTACAAGCCCAAGACGATGCTGCTCACGCTGGTTGTTTAGCCAGTTTAATGATCCTGCTAACCGGCATCGTCGGTGTTGGCCTTCTCATAGCAGTAGCCCTCTAGTACTTGAAAAACTATAAAAAGCTCTCAAAATAGCTCAACAGGGGTCGAAAAGCCGACGTGACCGCAGTTGCGTAATTTATATTTTGGCCGCGCGGCGTCTCGTTGAAGCCACATTGTGGGCAGAAGGCCGCCGTATCTGATATTTGAGGACCACAGTCGTTACATTCTATTAAGCCCATCATTCTCTCCATGTAGCAGGTGTCGACATCGGGTACTATCGGTCCGGGTGATCAATCGTAAATTCAGTAACGTAGAAATTAGGAACGCGGTTTGTATTCATAAAGCGAAGCGATCTAGATGCTTAAAACCGTCTAGCAACGATTAAATATCTAAAATCTTACCCCAACTAAATTTCGCCTTTTTGCCGCCAAAATCCGGAGGCACACTAAATTGTTTTCCGCAGGCATCACAGTCGAATTCAATATGCCCAGTAGGTACAACAAGAGGCATGTCTTCACTTAATCGATCACTCTCCAATTGTTCTGATTTAAGGTAGTCATTCTTAGCAAGTACATCTTGACCTAAACTTGCATGCGCATCTCCGCGATCGCTCTTGGGAGCACTTTCAACAGTCAGTTAACAGAATGGCAACTCCTAGAATTATAACCGTTAGCCAACGAAGGAGACATATGGTTGATTTCAATGTCCAATGGGAACACGCGTAGTAACCTTGGCAGGGTCTTTTGTTGTTTCTGGGACTCGGTGTGTTGATCTGCCGCAGGCGAAGATGGCATAGAGAACCCGAGAAGACCATTCCACTGATGGTTAATCGCTNNGCAGTGGTGATTCGATCTGCATCGCATCGCCTGAGATCGGATGTTCGAAGCCGAGTGACTTTGCATGCAACGCGATTCGCTTGCGAATCCAGCGGGGATGCATGGCCAGTTCTGTTTTGTAGCGAGGATCACCCAGAACCGGATGTTCGGCGTTTGCGAATTGAACGCGAATCTGGTTACGCTTGCCCGTCTCTAAGGTCACTTCCACCAGCGTCGTGTCGGACATTCGCCTGATCACGCGATAATGAGTGATTGCGAGTTCGGTCGTTGGAGATGGCCGGGTGACGTACCTGTCAAGATTCTTACCGGTGGCCAAATGAGAATGAAACGACCCTTTGTCGGTGGAGACCACGCCAGCAACGATCGCTGCGTATACACGCGCCGGCTTCCGCTGCTTGAACTGCTCTATCAGTCGTGTGGCAACCTGCTTCTGTTTGCCGAAGATGACTAGGCCGCTTACATCACGGTCCAGTCGGTGTACCAGCCAAGCCTCTCGTTTGCCGCGTGAATGGCCTAGATAAATGGAAACACGATCGACCAGTGTGTTTTTTTCATTTCTGTCGGTCGGCACAGTCAATGTTCTCGCAGATTTGTCTACCACAATCAAATGATCGTCCTCGAACGAAACGGTGAACGTGCGATCGTCCCAGCATTTCTTTTTCTCACGATAGCCCTGTGTCGGATCGAAGCGAATCGAAACGAGGTCTCCAACAACTACCGTCGTGGCACCGCTTAGAATAATAGCG
>LWDU01039477.1_pt1 | contig 103545 bp, 91 predicted proteins | sample 727161 | NCBI WGS metagenome assembly LWDU01 (sample SAMN04566230, study PRJNA314399) | hydrothermal vent metagenome | isolation source: deep sea hydrothermal plume seawater | place: Mexico: Gulf of California, Guaymas Basin | collected 2004-07-11 | reverse complement strand
GCGCGAGCCAGCGGTAAGACGCGGCATGCTCGACGTTCACTGACTTGAAAACTGTCCTTCATGAAGACGATGAGAGGCCGCTTCTGAGCGACCTTCATAGTTTTTTTTCGATGACCTCCTGCAGCATCGCCTTATCGAGCGAGAGGTCCGCCACGAGCTTCTTGAGCTGCCGAGTTTCTTCCTCAAGCATCCGAAGTTTGCGCAGCTCTGAAGGGCCCAGGCCGCCGAACTTCCGCTTCCAGCGATAGAACGTCTGTTCGGTGATCCCCATCTGCCGGACGATCTCTTTGACCTTCGTGCCCGTCTCAGCCTGGCGTAGGGCGAAGGCGATCTGCTGCTCGGTAAATTTCGATTTCTTCAAGGCGAACTCTCCTCATCTCGAGTGAACTCGGCCAAATTCTAACATTTTGAATGGGTCAGCTTCTTCGGGGCAGGTCATTGACCCTCAAGCTGCTTCCCTTTGCTGTTGTTCCCATTGTTCAAAGAACATTTCGGGCGAACGCCCGCCGACTCCGGCATTCGTGATCAAGTCTCCAATCAAGAGCACCCACACCCGAGGCGCTCCGTATCACCCACAGACCCAGGGCAAGATCGAGCGCGATCACCGGACGATGAAGAACGTCGTGAAGCTTCAGCACGACTACTTTGCGTGGGAGCTGGAAGCGGCTCTTTGGGACTTTGCTCGCAAGCTTCGCTTGCTCCCCGACTACAACAACGAGCGCTATCGCGAATCGATCGACTACGTTACGCCATCCGATGTCTACTTCGGACGACGCTATGCGGTGCTGACCGAGCGATTCAGGATCAAGAGAAGAACGATGGAAAGAAGAAAGAAGGAATATCTAGCCCAGAAGGTGGCTTAGGCCGAAGCCAAAAGCCGTCTCTTAGCGAAGAGCATTGCTTGTCCGACATATCTTGCCGACCTACACGGCGTTATCACGACAATTTTCGCAGTCTTAGCTGTTCGAATCTGTTGATGAAGGTGGCGTCCCCAACGGGGATCGAACCCGTGTCGTCGGCTTGAAAGGCCGATGTCCTAACCGCTAGACGATGGGGACGCGCTGGCCGCGCAGTATTCCACAGGTCGCCGCCCGCGCCACCCTCAATCACCTCTTCACCGGTCCCTCCCTGCCCATATCCCGGGCAAGTTCTCGGACGGCTGCGCGCGAGGCCGCTAGACTGAGACCATGACCGATCGACGAATTCATGCCGAACGTGCCCAAAACATCTGGTCGAGCTTCCAAAGAGCGGTTGACCCCCTCGCGAGAGGCGCCCAGATCATTCCGGCTCCCGAAGTGGGCTTCGATGAGATCGGTGGATTGACCCTCGCCAAGGAAGAAATCCTCACCTACGCCTACGCCCAGACGAGTCCCGAGATCTATGGGCGCTGGGGCACTTTTCCGCCGAGCGCGATGTTGATGATCGGAAAGCGCGCCACTGGGAAGTCCCTGCTCGCTGAAGCACTTGCCGCCCATACAGGCATGGCCTTCATCCGAGTCGATGTTCCTCGCATAGTGCTCGACGTGATTCATGGTGCGAGCAAGGTCGGCGAGTTGATTCAGGGCTGGACGGCAGCGCTGGACGAAATGCCCCCGGTCACCGTATTCTTTGACGAACTCGAGTTCTCACAGGCCCATGATATGGGTCCGCGTGCATCGGAACTCCCAGTCGGCCCGATCATGGATTTCCTCTTCGAATTGATCGATCGAGCATTGGCAGCGCCCCGCTGTCTGGTACTCGGCAGCACCGCCCACCCCGACACACTGCCCCATGCATTTCTCTCGCCAGGTCGATTCGAGCGGGTGATCGAAGTGAACGCCAGCTTCCCGGAAGACATCATTGAAGCCCTCGAAGTCCATGCCAGGAAAGCCGAGGGGCGCGCAAGCCGGATTCTCTTCGAGAACGTGGATTGGGCAAAGGTCGTCGACGGCACGCGGGATCCGAGCATCGGCGATTGGGTTCGAATGCTGCATGCGGTGCTGCGACGGAAGGCCAGATGCGATGCTGCCGGGGAGGAACCCGAAGCCGTCTCGAACGATGATTTTGCCCGCGAGATCAGCCGCCTTCGACAAGCCCACACGCGCGTCCACATGGACGGCGGAAACTACCTCTAGCGAGACGAACGAGCCACGAGGGCTTTCCCACCGATTCGGGCTCCCGCGCATCGTTGCAAGTCGATGGGTGCCCTTGATACACTCCACCTGTCGAATTCCGCTGTTGTGAAAGCACTGCTCTGCCTGCCACCTGCCTGCCCCTTGCCTTCCCCCGGCCAACCCAATGCCAACCCAATGCCGATCATCACACGGAACACCCCTCCTTTTCTACGTGTTTCCTAACGGTGGGATAACATTTCGCCGATGAACACGTCTGTGAGCCCGTCCATACGGCCCACAGCTTGAGGCGAGGACATTCGGTGCCAAGGAAGGCTCGAAACTCGCCCGGAGGCTCCGGTGGAAGACCACACCGTCTTATTCGTCGATGACGAGGTCAATATCTTGAAGGCGCTGCAGCGTCTTCTGCGCAATGAGCCTATCCGGGTGCTCACCGCGAACAATCCGAGCGAAGCGTTCGAGTTGATCGAACAATGCGCGCCCCAGGTAATCGTCTCCGACCAGAGAATGCCCGACATGAGCGGTGTCGACTTTCTCTCCTCCGTCCGAGACCGACACAGCGACGTCGTTCGAATGATGCTCACCGGGTACACCGACATGACGATCGCGGTCGAAGCCATCAACAAGGGCGAAATCTTCCGATTGATCACGAAGCCGTGGAACGACGAAGAACTGAAGGCAACACTTCGCCAGGCCTTCGATCAATACGACCTCAAGGCCGAGATCAAGCGGCTCAACCATGTCACCCGCGAACAGAATTTCAAACTTCAGGACATGAACAAGAACCTGGAAGAAAAAGTTCGCGACCGCACGAAACAACTCGACGGCAAGAACACAGAACTACGAACCGCCTATATACAGACGATTCGAGCGCTGGCTGAGGCCATCGATGCCAAGGATGCCTACACCCGCGGTCATTCAGAGCGGGTCGCCGTGTACGCTTCACGCATCGGCGATCAGATGGGTCTTCGCACAGAACTCATCGAGCGGATCTATTTCGCCGGACTGTTGCACGACGTCGGGAAGATCGGGATCCCTGATGCCATCATCACCAAGCCGGACCGACTCACCCCAGAAGAGTATGAAGAGATCCAGAAACATCCGGAAATCGGCGCGAGAATCCTCGAGCCTGTCGAGTTTCTGCATAGCATCGTGCCCTGCGTCCGACATCATCACGAGTGGTTCGACGGATGCAAGAGTGGCTATCCCGACCGACTCGCCGGCGATCAGATCCCGCTTCCGTCACGCGTCATCGTTGTCGCGGATACCGTCGAAGCGATGACCTCGGATCGCCCGTATCGGAAAGCACTCTCGATAGACATCGTGATTGCCGAGATGCATAAGTACTCGGGAACCCAATTCGACCCGGTCGTGGTCGACGCATTCCTCAAACTCCTCGAAGCCGAAGGCGATGCCTTTATCTCGAAGGATCAAAAATTCGATATCTACGCGTTCATCGAAAGATAGGCATTCAAGGCTAAGTCCGTGCGACATCCCTCCAAACCCACCTCCTCGACCGAGCCCGCTCACCCGCTCGAAATGCTGAACCGTCTTGGCTTCGGTCCCGATACCGTGCTGATGAACGACCCCAAGCTATTCGTCGACGGACGATTCCTGGCGTCGCTGCTCGTTGAGCTCCAAGACGAGCTCAGCGAAAAAGAAGCCGGTCTCGCCCTCTTTCAGATCGGGCTATTGCACGGGCTGCGGGACGCTGCGCGACTGCGCAGCAAACACAAAGATCACGGAACTGAGTCCGCGCCCTATTCCAATGATTTCCCAGAGACCACACCCCTCGTCATGCACTGGAGCGATGGCACCAGCACCGATGAGAGTGGCCGTTTTTCTCTGCGCGGCCGCTGGCCAGAACGTCACGAAGCAATTGCGCGCACTTCAAGACTCGCCATTTCCGAGAGCCCTCAATGTTCGATGAGCGCTGGCTACACAACGGGATGGCTATCGGGGACACTCGATCGCTCCATCATCGTGCGGGAAATCGAATGTGCCGCCGCCGGTGCCAAAGTCTGCCGATTTGAAGCGCGCGAAAGCGCGGTCTGGCAGGAGAGCGACGCGCCGGACATTCATTCAATCATTTCCCATGTTCCCTTCGAAGCCTTTCGAAAGATCGCCCCCAGCCCGACGGTCCAGCGCGATCTGAACCCCCCAATTGAATCCGACGCTCTCGACACCGGCTTCAATCGCTCCGAGGCGGTCGTCCACATCTGGGGTCCGGTGATGGTGTTGCCCTTTACGACCCTCGACGAAGCATTGGGAACAATCGACATGCTCGGCCGCGACTCGGGAATTGGTGAGATCCGCGCTGTCGTGATCGATCTTCGCGATCAACCCCTAGACGAAGGCTTCGGCGCGGCAGCCCTCGAACAGATCCTCGAAACGATCGAAACATGGAATGCCCAGAGCCTCATCACCGGCGTCTCTGCCCAGTCCGAGGCCGCCATCTCGAGTCTCGAAATTTCACATATCGTTCTTCGCAAAGATCTCCCGGAAGCCATCGCGACCGCGTTCCAGATCTCCGATGTACAGCGTCACCAGCTCTAGGAGCATTCGCGACATGATTGCTTCCGCCAACCGCGCCAGGGACGGCGGCGCCGAGAGGAGCAACCACTCATGACGCTGTCCCCGGTCGACACGATTCCCGAAGAGGGAAATCTCGGCGAAGTCACGGTCCCCCTGCTCTTGGCGCATGCCTGGCGCGATCAGCGCTCCGGGACCTTGCAACTTTCGCACGGACAGATCGATCGACACATCCAAGTGCACACTGGATCCCCGGTCGCCGTCGAATCAACCCAGGACGACGAAGGCTTCGCGCTCTTGCTCGAAGACGCGGGAATGATCCAGACGGCGGACCGAGTCAAGCTCGAAGTCTTTGCGCGCGAACGAGGATGCCCCCAGGCTTCAGCGGTTTTGGCTCTTCGCATGCTCGACTCGAAGCAACTCTACAAAGCGATTCGAATGTCCATGCGCTCCCAACTCGGCGAAGCCTTCGAATGGCAGACCGGTTTCTACCGATGGGCAAGCTCGACTGAAGACAGCGGCTCTAAGTCCAAGCCATACGATATCCTGAGCCTCATCCAGCAACAGTTGCCGACGCGCTGGGGCTCGGAACGGCTGATCGCGTCCCTCATGCCCCATAGCGAATGCTGCGGCGACATCTCACCGCGGTTTCGGCGCGTGGCCCGTAAGCTGTCCGAGGCCGGTGACACAGCCCAACAGGCGATCCTGCATCTCGACGGCAGCCGTGCCCTCGGCCAGGTTCTCGGCGAAGTCGCTGGAGATGCGATCGCCGCGGCGACGCTCTGGACCGTCCTTCACTCGGGCATTCTCCGAATCGGTGAGAAGCGCGTGGCCCATGAAGGCCACAGCATCGACCTCGAGATCGAATTCGAAGGCGCGAATCGCGCGACGCTCACAAAGAGTTCCGACGATGGCGATCCTCGTTCAAAGAATTCCAGGGCACGACCGGTCGAAAACGCGAAAGCGGAGGACCTCCGGATGGAGATCGCGGAACTCTTCGCCAGAATCTCGCAGCTCAATCATTACGATGCGCTGGGCCTGACAACCGAAGCTACAGCCGGCGAAATCAAGCGTGCCTATTTCAAAGCCGCCAAGAAATTTCATCCCGACGCGCTGGCCCGCTTGGGGCTGAATGTTGAACGGGATCACGCGGCCCGAGTCTTTGGGCGCATCGCCGAAGCCTTTGAGACCTTGAGCGATGTGAGTAAGCGGGCCGCCTATGATGCGGGTGGAAGCGACGAGCCCGAAATCGATACCGCGCGATTGGCCCAGGCCGAAACCTCCTTCCGAAAGGCCGAGATCCTCGTTCGGATGGGTAATTTCCTTGGCGCTCTCGAGTACCTCGAGCCTGCCGTCGATCTATGGCCGGAAGAACCGGCCTATCAATCTGCGTTGGGCTGGGCGCTCTATAAACAGCCCACGCCGAACCCGAAACGGGCCAGGGAACACCTCGACAAGGCTTCCTGCCAAGTACCCAACGATGCAGTCGTGCTATTCCGGCTGGGTGTCGTGACGCGCTCGCTCGGTGAGACTGAAGAGGCCAAATCCTGGTTCGCTCGAGCCCGCGCGATCGAGCCGAGCGTCGACGAGTAAACCCTAAACATCCGCCTCGGCCCGGGCTGCACCCTCCTCCCCCTCATGCTCACTCGGTTCGGCCCACCACTTCGACACCGGCCGGCTGCTCTGCCGGAAATCCAAAGACCCGCGAATAGAAATAGAGTTCGCCATCGAGAGCCGTGCGGATATTCTCGGCACGCCGAAAGCCGTGTTGCTCGCCAGCGAAGGGGACATAGGCGTGCGGGATCCCGCGCTCGACCAAAACGGCAACCATGGCTTCGGCCTGATTCGGCGGAACCACTCGATCCTCCAATCCCTGAAAAAAGATAACCGGACAATCGAGCTGTCGGTGATGATGAATTGGGGAACGCTCGATATAACGCTCGCGGCATTCTGGAAGCGGGCCGACGAGCCAATCCGTGTAGCGCGATTCAAATTTGTGCGTGTCTCGCGCCAATGCCTCTAGATCTCCAATCCCATAGTGGCTTGCGCCCGCTGAAAACACATCATGGAAGGTCAGAGCACATAACGTCGTGTATCCACCGGCGCTGCCGCCACTGATGGCCATTCTATTCCCGTCGACAAGACCCTCATTCGCCAGCGAACGCGCGACCGCGACGCAGTCCTCGACGTCGACAACGCCCCATTCATGCTCGAGAGAATCACGGTAGGCCCGACCATATCCCGTCGACCCGCCGTAGTTCACGTCAGCCACTGCAAAACCTCGGCTGGTCCAGAACTGAATTCTCGGATCGAGTACTGAACTCGTCGCCGCCGTCGGACCGCCATGACTCTTCACCAGGAGCGGAAAGCGTTCACCCGGCGCCGGACAGTTCGCATTAGACTCGGGTGTATAGACAAAGGCATGAGTCCGCCGACCGTCAACGGAATCAATTTCGAACGCTGTTGCCGAACTGAGCGCAGGCGGCTGATCGAGCGCCGGCGGCTGATCAAGAGTCGCCTCGGAAAAAGACACCTCCGAACTTTCACGAACACATTGCGGCTGACCATTCTCGACGCGCCAGACATAGAGACCGGTCGTCATCGTCGGCGACCCCGCCAGGCACGCCGCCCAGCCCGCATTGACCTCGATCCCACCGATGGACGAAAACGGAGTCGGCCACTCCTGCGTCTGCCCGCTGCCTACGTCAATCCGAACGAGCGAGTCGCGACCTCCACTCGTCATGGCACCGAGCACTTCTGCTTCGCCGATGAAGGCCCAGCGCGAGAGTCCAAAGACCCATTGAGGATGACCGAGTTCGGAACGTTCGCTTTGCGCGCCCCGCGTCGCGGACTCGCCGACCCTCACCAGATTCCACCAACCCGATTGATCGCTCGCGACAAAGAGCGCACCGCCAGCATCAAAGCGCGGCTGAAAGAGTGATTCGGTCTTCCCGCCCGCAACAGCCCGCGCCTCGCCCGCCGGCCCCCCTTCTGCCCAGACCATCCGTTCCAGCGTCGTCCCGTTCCAAGGCATATTGGGGTGATCCCAATGAAGAAAGGCCAGCCGATCGCTCGCCGCCGAAAAACAAGGCGATGCATAGAAGTCGTGTCCATCGGCGATGACTGTAGGCGGTCCCGCTGACTCGAAACCGGCGGAACAAGAACTCGTCCTGAGCGCGATGGCAACAAGCCTATTCTCGGGCTCTCCCTGACTCTGTGGAGCCTCCTCGACCGCCACGAGCCATCGGCCGTCAGGGGACGGCACGAGGTCCGCATAACATGCTCCGCCTTTTGTGAGCGGGCGCGTCGGACCCGCGGACCGACCGCCATGGATCTGCCCATCTTCATCATCGACGAAGAACAAGCGATCCCGCCAAACCGCATACTCACCGCCACCGTATTCGTGTACGCGAGTGCGAATATTTCGCCCGACCGGACTGGCCTCCCCGATCGATTCGAGTCCCCCACTTGAATTGAGAGTCCCAACCATCACCACCTGTCGCCCGCCCTCGGAAGGCCGCCCCTCGAGCCAGAACAAACGTCCGCCCTCGATGCGCGGGGCCGAAAGGCGCAGCGCTCCCCGGACGAGATCTTCCGATCCAATCGGAGAGTTCCAACCTCCACACGCTCGAACCTCCTTCATCAACGATTCCTCCCTTTGCCAGTGGCGTCCGGCTACAGGAGTGTGCATGCTTCGCGGCTCCTGGGCGAATGGTCCGTGCCCAATCCCCGAAGAACATCAGTTGAAGACCAACGAGGAACGTGGATGGACGACGTCACAACCTGGATGATTCTCGCTCTGGGTGGGCTCGTGGCGGGCGTGATCAATACGCTGGCTGGCGGCGGTTCGCTGCTGACTGTTCCACTCCTGGTCTTCATGGGACTGCCCGCAACGACGGCGAACGGCACCAACCGAATCGGCGTGCTGTTTCAGAATCTGGTTTCCACGCTCCGATTTCGAAAAGAAGGATTTGACGGCTTTAGAGGGGCCGCGCCCGTGCTGGTGCCGGTCGTCATCGGTTCGGTACTCGGCGCAGCCATCGCGTCGCGTATGCCCGCGGAGATTTTCAAACAAGTCTTCGGGATCGCGATGGTTGGGCTGCTCATCCCAATTCTGCGACAAGCCGGCCCGTCGAAGGAGTCGAAAAACGCCGCACCCCGTTCAAAGTTCTGGAATGGGATCATTTTTTTGGGAATCGGCGTCTACGGCGGCGCAATTCAGGCGGGTGTCGGCCTCTTCCTCATCGCTGCCCTGGCCCGCAGCGGCCTTGATCTCGTGCGGGCCAACGCAATCAAGGTTCTCGTCATTGGCGTGCTCACGCTCGTCGCCGTTCCCGTTTTCATCGCGCACGATCAGGTGGACTGGCCCTTCGCCTCTGCCCTCGTCGTTGGCTTTGCCCTGGGCGGCGAACTCGGAGCCCGTGCGGCGGTTCGCGGCGGAGAGCGATTGATCCGACCGGTGTTGATTGTGTCCGTTCTCGCGATGGCCGGTCGAATGTTAAGTCTCTACTGACACGCGATTTCGGACTCTGGGCTTAGACCAACCCTGCGCCCGGAGACGAGTCGCTGAACAAGTCAACACGAGCACTGATTCGTGCATAGCTTTTTCGCATCGATACGGAAATACTGAAGCGTCTACGAGTTCACCTTTTCATTTTTTGTAGCCGATCAGGAGCCGGCTCGATAGGATGTGCACCGAAGTGTCACGGGGTTATCCGTCCTGGGTTCCCCTGAGACCACTGCGGATACTCCGGATGCCGCCTGAGGGATTCCCTCCACAGGGGAGCGAGGCAGAACTTCTCCGCCAAGCGGGCGATGTCGTCGTCGAGCTCAAGCCCGACGGACGAATCGTGTTCGTCAGCGCTGCCGCTGAACGCGTACTCGGTCGCCCGGCAAGTCATTTCACCAATCTGAGTTTTCTCGAAGTGGTGATCCCCGAAGATCGAATCACAATCCTCGCTCAATTTCGCAAAGTCGTGGACACCGCTGGTGATGCGTTGATGCGGTTTCGTGCCGTGCATCGCGACGGACACGTCATCGAATTTGAAACCAAATTTCGCTCTTTCATCAATGAGCACGACCAACAGCGCATCGTGGCGATTTGTCGAGACCTGACGGAGCAGTCTCGTCAGGGTGCGAAGGATCGCGAGCGAGAAATCCACCACCGCGCCATCGCGGAATCAGGGACACGGCCTGCCGCCATTGTGAACGCGAGCGGCCAGATCCAATTCTCGAATCGACACTTCCGAGAGGTCTTTGGAAACCACAGCAGCATTCATGGACTTCGCCAGAGAATGAACGAGGAAAATCGAGCTGCGATTGATGCCGCTTGGTACGAGACGAGCCAGGAAGAAGGCCTGACGACCGGCCACGCTGATTTCGAGTTCTCGAATCTCGACGGCACGATTCTGTGGTACTCCGCGACCTGGGAGTCGATTGCCTCCGAAGAGTTGAATCGCCAATTCTCGGTTGTCTATCAGGACATCACGCGCCGAAAGAAGATTGAAAAAGCGCTTCGATTCATCGCCCACGGCCTCTCAGGGCTCGGTGCCGACTCGTTTCAGCCCGTGGTTGCCATGATTGCCGAAGCCCTCGAGATGGACCGGATCGTCTTGGGACTGTTGCCGGAAAACGAATCGAATCAAATCGACGTCGTCGTCGCGTGGCAGGACAACGTATTCCTCTCCGACGAATCCCTATCGCTTGACGGGTTGCCCGATCGCGATGTTGCTGGTGGCGAAGTCTGCATCCACCCGACGGCGGTTGGCCAGCTCATGCCCAGCGTAGGAGAAAAACTCGGACACGACTTTGAATCCTACGCCGGCCTGCCACTCTTTCGAACGGATGGATCCGTACTGGGAATCGTGGGCGCTTATAGTCGAAAGAAAATCCACGACACCGACCTCGTACGCTCCGTGCTCACGTCTTTTGTGGTGTTAGTCTCAGCCGCCATCGATCGACGCCGAGTAGACGATGAAGTGCTCGCCAGCCGCGCCCGCTTCGATGCCGTCGACGGCAGCCCACGAGCGCTGAGCGTCGCCCGTGACGTAACCGAGCGCCGCCGCAGCGAACTCGGTCGAGAACTGCTCTTTAGTGTGCTTCAGCATGGCGCCGACCTAGCCTTCGTGTGTGAAGGAGATGCGACGCTGCTTTTTGCCAATGAGGCGGCGAGACGATTGCTCGGAACCTCCGAAGATTCTGACATCGAGCGTAAGCGATTCACGGAGCTCCTGACGGAATCTGATGCCGAGCGGATGGAAGCCGAAATACTGCCCCTGGTCACGCCGACATCGCCCTGGTCCGGCGAACTCGAGCTCAGCCGGCCCGTCGCTGAAGCTGAGGATGAATCAACATCCACGGCCATTGCCACGGAAGCAACCATCTTCCTCTTCCAGGAAAGCGAACACTCTGACCAGACCTATCTCGCAATCATGCTTAGCGATATCAGCGAACGCCGACGCGCAGAAGAAGCGCTTCGCCAGAGCGAACTGCGGCTCAGTCGGGCCCAGAAGATGGAGACCGTCGGGCGCCTCGCCGGCGGCATCGCTCACGACTTCAATAACCTACTCACCGCAATCATCGGCTACGGTGATCTCGTGCTCGATCAGTTGGGCGAGGGTCACGGTTCGACTCGCGATGTCGAGGAAATCCTTCGCGCCGCCGCCCGCGCCGGAGGTCTGACTCGACAGCTTCTCGCATTCAGTCGGCGTCAGGTGCTTCAGCGCGAATCCATTGATCTCAACGCCATCGTTGCCGACATCGACCGCATGATGCGCCGATTGATCGGCGAAAGCATCGAACTCGTCACTTTCCAGGACGGAAAACTCCATTCCATCGTGGCCGATCCGGGCCAGATCGAGCAGGTGATCGTGAATCTGGTCGTCAACGCTCGTGATGCAATGCCCACGGGCGGTCGGATGGAAATCGAGACGCTCAACTTTTCGACGCCCGTCCCACGGAGGACGGATACCGGCAAACTCGAAGCGGGCGACTACGTCCTGCTGCGCATCTTCGACACTGGAATCGGCATGGACGAGCGTGTGCGGGCCCAGATCTTCGAGCCCTTCTTTACCACGAAAGAACACCACGAAGGCACCGGCCTCGGCCTGGCTTCGGCCTACGGCATCGTCAGAGAGGCCGGCGGCCAGATCGACGTCGAGAGCGCGCCGGACCAAGGCACGACCTTCTCGGTCTACCTTCCCGCGGCGACCGCTGAGGCCCAGCCCCTTCAAAAAGGCGGCGAGGCGCTCGGAACAGGTGGCAGCGAGACCATTCTCGTCGTGGAAGACTCGGAGCCAGTCCGTAGGCTAGTGGCGCGAACCCTAGAAAATGCCGGCTACACGGTCCTCACCGCGGAATCTGCGACGGGCGCGCTGCGCCATTGCAGCCGTCATCCCGACCCGATCGATCTTCTGCTGACCGACGTCGTTCTGCCGAAGGCCTCGGGGCCGGAGGTTGCCAGGCGCGCACTCGAATTGCGTCCGGGGATTCGCGCACTCTTCATGTCGGGATTTACCGACGACACGCTCATCCGACACGGGCTCCGCCCGGGCAAACAGCCGCTCCTGGAAAAGCCTTTCGGGCCCGCCAGGGTCCTCACGCGCGTTCGAGCCGTGCTCGATGCCGCCCCCAACGAAGATCCCGAATCAATGTTCCCCGTGGAACATTCTTAATAAAATCAGTTATTTATATAACTTTACAAGAATTTAATTCATTTCGAAACGAACCTTTCATTTTGAACACCTCAACCCGCAACTCCCTGCGTAGCGGGTGCCCCGGTCGCTTCAGTCTGAGACATCCCCCACGAGCCCGGACTCGGACCAATCCAGCAACAATAGGAGACGAATGACCGCCTGCTTGTGGTTGATCAGCAGGGCCCTGGCCTTCTTCCCGGGTCCGAACGCCGCCTCTCCAAGGCTTTCCTCATCACATTCGAGAATCAAGACCGCCAGACGCCGGGCGAAACGCTCTTCCAGCTTCTCGACCTGCCGGAAAAACCGAGGGGCCCCGTCTTGGCTCCCGCCCCTCGCTTCCAACTGGGCGTTCAGCCCAGCCTGTTCCGCTTCAAGCGCCGCCGCTGCGCCCTCGAGACCCCGAACCAAGTGCCTGGCGCGGCGCGCGTGAAAGAGTCCGACGGCAAGCCCCGCATTCATTTCGTGGCGGGCAAAGGCCGGATGACCGTCGACCACCGCCTTGTTCCGACTCCCGATCCATTGGCCGGCAATCGGTTCCGCGATCTCCTCCGCGATCAGGGCTCTCGGTAGGATGGCGGCGAGTGCGGCGATCTCTTCTCTATCGCTACCGGCGAAATCCGCGGTTGTGGTCGTTTCCTCGTTCTCGTCTTGCTGCATTCAATACTCCGGGCAACGGCGCTGATTGGCATTCATTCGAATCGTCTCGTCCTGCCCATGCTCGACATGCCCGGGTATAGGAGCCGACACACATCGAACTGATTTCGCGGCTGCTAGCTTCGCATACCTGCTCGGTCTCGAGCCGACTTCCGACGAGGTTCTTCCTGTGCCCATTCGATTCGAAATCCAATCCTCCGATCCCCATGTCGCACTCGTCACGATCGATCGGCCGAATCAGGCAAACTCCCTAGATCCCGAATGTTTGCTGGAATTGGCGAATGCTTGGAAACGCATCAACGAGGATGAATCAATCCGCGTCGCGATCCTGACCGGGGCGGGCGAACGCGTCTTCTGCGCCGGCATGGATATGCGAAAAACGATTCCGATTTCCCAGGCGCTGGCCCGGGGAGAGCGAATCGATCCCGCCGATTTCGAAGGTCTACGCTCTGTGGGTGCTGCGACCCTCGCAAAAGGCCTCCTCCGTGTCCCGCTGATCGCCGCCGTCAACGGACATTCCAGAGGCGGGGGATTTGACCTGATGCTGGCGAGTCAGATCCGTTTTTCGGTTCCCTCCGCAACTTTTGCGCTCGAAGAAGTCGCATTGGGGCTCTATCCGACCGGACAAGCGACGATTGCTCTGCCTCGACAGATCGCCGCCGTGCACGCCGCCGAACTTCTCTACACCGCTCAGCCAATTGACGCCGAGCGTGCCCTCGAGATCGGGCTCATCAATGAACTCGTCCCCGCCCAACAGCTTCTCGAACACGCTCTCAAGACTGCACGCCAAATTGCTGCGAATGCCCCCCTCGCCGTCCAGGCGACGCTCAAGGGTATTCGTGAGCTCGAAGGACTCGACCTCGATACCGCCTATCGCAGACAGGAGGAATTCGGTCGCCCGCTTCGCCGAACCGAGGATGCGAGGGAAGCCCAGCGCGCGTTTGTCGAAAAACGCACACCCGTCTTCAGAGGCTGTTAGTCGAATTCCTGCTCGCCTGCCTGTAATCACTCCGAGCTCCCAGCGCGTTCAGCGCGGAAGGCAGGCCCGCAACGGCCCCCAACTCGAGACCGCCAATGCCCCTTCCTCGTTCCGTCCGATCAACACGGCCCCGTCCCGCCCCGTCCACCCGATGACAGCCTCGGCCTGGCGAAGCCGCGACAAAACGGATTTCGTCGGCAGTCCTCGACTCGCATAACACGGTGCACTCAAGACAGCTATGGATGGCGAAACTCGCGCCAGAAATTCAGCGTCGGAGCTCCTCCGACTTCCGTGATGGGCCACCTTCAACACATCGGCGTCGAGTTGCACACCCGCCTCAACCAGCTTCCGCTCCACATCGTGACCGATGTCCGCAGCCATTAAATACGACTGGCCGCCCAGCTCAACCCGCAAGACCAATGAAGCCTGGTTGCGAGAAGCCTGCAGGCTCAACTGTTCTCGAACGGGCCAGAGGACATCGATTTCGAGATCGCCACGTGTCAGCGACGCTTGCTGCATTGGCGCAGCCTCCTGCCAGATCACCTTCGTGCCAAGCCGATCGGCGATCCTCGCGATGGAGTCCAGCATCTCCTCTCGCACCGGCCGATCCGGTAGCCAGAGTTCCTCGACCGGAATCGTCTCAAGCACTCGAAGCAATCCGCCGCGATGATCGAGATCCGCGTGAGTCAACGCCAGAACGTCGATCCGATCGACGCCCGCCGCGCGCAGTGCACGAATCAGACTCGCGCCTCCCCCACCGTTGGGAAGACCCGGTCCCGTATCGATCAGCATCACTGCCTCCCGGCCTTGAAAGAGTGTCGCGTCTCCCTGTCCGACGTCGAAAAAAATCACCCGAGGCAGTGGGCCCATCGACTGCGTGAAAACCAGAGGAGACGCACCCGCCCAGCACGCGGCTCCCCACAGAAGCATCGCCATTCGCCAACACTTCCTCTGAATCGCACGAAAGGAAATGGCGATCAGCACCAGCAAGAAGGGCATCGACAGGACAGGATTCGTCGGTGCATCGGGTAGAACATTCGCCGCCTTCAAAACAGCATCCTGCATCATCATCGCGGGCCAGAACAGAAGTCGATGAATCGCGGGCGAAGCAATGTCCAGGGTCGCAACGGCCATAAGCGAAGTGGGCAAGACGACGAGTCCCGTCCATGGAATCGCAACGACATTGAAAAGCGGAGCGAGAGGCACCAATGGCAGGCCAAATTGCGCCAGGAGCGGCGCGGTTGCGACCGAGATGGCTAGGGAGGCTCGCAGTGTCGACCGCACGGTGTCCCATAGTCCCGAGACGAAGTTCTTTTCGTGCGGTGACGCGAGCGATTGCAAGTCCGGACGAGGAACCCCGGCATCGCTCTGCCAGAACCCTGCACCGACCAACGCCAAACAAGCTGTAAAGGAAAGCTGCGCACCCAGATCGAAGAGCGCGGACGGTTCTACAAACAAGATCGCAAGCGCCACCCACGCCAGAGCCTCCACCGGCTTGATGCGTCGGAGCGTCAACCGGAACACAGCGTACAGTCCGAAGAGCAGCGACGCTCTTTCAACCGAGACTCCTGCCTGCGTCGTCCACGCATACGCGCCGACCGCGATGCCCGCCAGCATCAACGATAAGCTGAACACGCTCAACTTCCGAGAGCCCGGATAGACAATGAGCATCACTCGCAGGAAAATCCAACCCGCAAAACCGGCGATAAAACCAACATGCAGGCCTGAGATCGCCAGAAGATGGGAAAGACCGAGGCGTCGAAAGGCGGATCGAAGTTCCATCGAAATTCCAGCCCGATCGCCTAATGCCAGGGCCCGAACCAACCCTCCGGCTTGTTCGTTTCGGTCGAAATTTTCAGCAACGTGCCGCCGCCATTGCTCGCGTTTCGCCCCAATCGAAACGCTCGAATCAAAACCGGAAAAGCTGCGACGCGAGATGTCCACGATCCAATCGGGATGAACCAGACGTGCCTGCGCACCCAGGTGGCGGCGCGCATAGATGCGTTCCCGATCGGGCGTGCCGGGGTTTCGGGTCGGGTGCAGCGGCCGAATGCGTAGGCCTAATTGGAGTCGTTGGCCCGGCCAGATCAGTTTGTCTGCCCGGGAGTCCAGTACAGCCGTGGACGTCGATGATCTTCGATCCAGCCGAAGCAGCAAACGTGCCGGAATCCGCCCGCCGCCATCGATGGCCCGAACCTCTTCGAGTTCGACCTCGTCGCCCCAGACGCCTGGCCGGCGGGTCCGCACCCGCCCATCGGCGAGACGAATCCCATGACTCGTCTCGGATTCAGCGAGCTCACGGTTCAAGTGACCTTCTAGGAGACCGCTCTGCATCCGTTCGAAGCCCAATAGAAAGCTCAAACTAGCAAGAGCCATCAGAGGTGCGATATTTGAATACCGCCTTGCAGGAGCTCCTGTGTAAATCGTTAGTCGGCCGGTCGAACGAGACTCGGCTAGGAACCTTCGGGATAGACCCCAGAACGATCCAAACACACCCACCAGCCCAATCGTAACCAGTTCGACAGGCACGGTCCCGATGCAGTCGGCCCAGAGGGTTCCCAGAGCGAACGAGAGAACGGATAGAATCGGGAGCATGCGTGGGCATCACCTGACATCGCCAGAGTTCGCCTGACGCTCCACGGACTCCACGGCATTGCCGCGCATCGGCCGAAATCAGGTGGAGACAATCGGACTCGCAAGACGAAATGGATTCATTCCGAGCTTCGCAGGACTAAGCCCCCGGGACTGCGACGGAACTCGCGTACTCCTCGGGCGACCGCGCGGCTTCAGCAAGCGAGCCGGTCAAGGCTCTGTCACGATGATTAGTGGAGAACCCTGCGTTCCGTCTTGGTGGGCTTGGTCCGCATGCGCTGGGCATAGGCGGCAAGAACTTCGAGGACTTCATCGAGCTTCTCAAGTTCGCCAGAGAAGGCACCGAGCAATCGCTCGACCTCTTTGACTTCGCGCAGATTCCGATCGACACTCGCCTGTTGTTCTGCTTGGGCACCCAAGGTGAGTGTCGCCCCGAGAATCAGGGCCGATGCCGAGCCTGATCCGAGCTTGCGCTGCGCCGACATGAGTTCTTCTGCAAGGCGCGAAGCCCACGACTCAGAGACGCCCAATTCGATGAGCCGCTCCTCCCAATCCTTCAGACTTGTCGGGTCGCCCTGCCGGACATTCGATCGTGCACCGGCTGAACCACGCGATTCGGCTCGCTGCCAAAATCGCCAACTTCCATTCCACTCCATTGTCGTGCGTTCCATCCAGCATCAGCCGTACACCCGGCCGTGCAACGACCGCAGCCCCCACCCGGTCTCGATTGAACACCCTTGAAAAGCAAGTTCAATGCCACCGGATTCTGCGCGAGAATAGTCGGACGATTCGGCAGCCGAGCGGCAACTCTCATACACGGCCGAGCCGTGGTGGCTTCAGGGCGTCCATCAGGCGGAGGTTCAGCGTCGATGGATGGCTTCGTCAGGCGGCATCCGAAAGGCTCTCGGGCTTCAGGGTGTAAACGTTTTCCGCCTCTGGACAATTTTCGTTCATTTCAGCAGCCAGTCAAAAACGCCATTGCATGGGTACGCGAGCGTCATCCGCCTCATTGTCCAGGAATCGGACCTGGCGCTCCACCTCTTCGATGGCCTGCTCCAGCTCCTTCTTTCGGACGGTCCAATTCGGCTTGATCTCATCAAGGGTTCTTTCGATCGCCACCCGACGACCCTCGAGGCGCAGGAATTGAGCCCTCCATTGTTCTCGGCTTCGCCCGCCCTTGATCGTCCCGGTCTCTGCCAGGCCGTTCGGAGTGAGTGTCACAATCCCTGACGCGGGATCGATTCGATATTGGAAGTGATTGAAGAAAGAGAGACCAAGAAGACCAACTGACATGGACTTGTTCACATGCGCGGGCACGTTCTCGACTCGCGCCCCACCCAGCTCAACACTGTCTAGAGTCACGAGTGCGGACTCGACAACGCCGTTCGCCGTAGCATAGAGCCCCGTTCGCGCACTTTCGAGATCGAGCCCAAGTTCCTTCGCGACCCATTCGGGCAGGGAAACATCCGATGCACCCGTGTCGATATAGAACGGCGCATTGACGTGATCATTCAGGCGAACGACGACACGCATCGAACTGCCCGTTTTCTGGACACGAACTCGATAGGACTTCGCTGATGAGTGAGTACGCTCGGAGGTCGAGCGCGCACGTCTCGGAGAAACAGCTGCCGGGGGCGCCTCGTACCGCTGAATCACATCGGCGACGCCCTCCTCTATCGCGCCGCCCCTGGCCTGATTACGATATTCTGGCGGCACCTTCCCAAGGTCTTGGGAGAAGTGCAGTCGACCAGCGGAGTCCTTCCACTTGTAGATTTCAGCGGAACCGTGAACAGACGCGAATAACAGCAGCACGACCGCCGCCCCTCCGCAAAGAAGTCGCGAGGCCCAGTGTGCATTTGATTTTCGCTTCGTAGTCGCTGCCATGAACCGACTCTCACTCGCTTCGTTCCCGGCAACCGGGCCTACCAAACATCGGAACGAAGCAGGCGCCGCTTGAACGACGACCTGCGACTCGAACCAAGAGGGGCGGACTGCGCCGCGAGCGGAGTTCAGGACTCTTCGACCGGCATCTCGAGTGCAGATTCAGGGGCGGTCAGCGCGTCGAAGAAGCGACGAATCGAGACCGCATCGCGCCGCGAAATCCCGGGCACCGAATCAAGCGCCTCGACGGTTGCATCACGCACACTTCGCAGGGAACCCAGGTTCTTGAGCAGCGCGTTCCGTTTGATCGGACCAATGCCCGGCAGCTCTTCCAGAATCGAAGTCATGTTGACCTTCGAACGCAGCTCTCGCTGGAATTCGATCGCAAAGCGATGGGACTCGTCCCTTACACGCTGAAGCAGAAGCATTCCTCGGCTGCTCGGTGGAAGCTGGATCGGATTCGTCCGACCCGGACGGTAGATTCGCTCGGCCTTCAGGCCGCCGGATCGCTTGACTCTAAAACTCGGCGAATCCTCGTCGCGTTCTTTTGAGATACCGAGAATCTCGACTTCGAGCCGCGCGTCTTGCAGCGCGGCACTCACCACACCAAGATGTCCCCGCCCACCGTCGACCATCAAAAGATCGGGAAGCGGCTCTGTCTCGACCCGACGAAAACGACGGTCGAGCACTTCTCTCATACAGGCATAGTCATCACCAGCTTCCGCGTCCCGAATGCGATAGCGGCGATAGTCTTTCTTGACCGCAACCCCATCGACGAAACTGACTCGGCTGGCCACCGCAAGTGTTCCCTGCAGATTCGAGACGTCGTAGCACTCAATGTGACGCGGCGAAGAAGACAGGCGACAGCGTTCTTCCAATTCGCTCAATGCCGTTTCAACACTCTCCCGGGCGGCAAGTCGAGTCGCAAGAGAATGCGAAGCATTCCGTTCAGCGATCTCCACCAGCCGCCGACTGCCGCCCCGCTGCGGTCGACGAATCGTGATGGCCTGCTGAAATCGATCTCGCCAGAGCTCACCGAGCGCGCCCTCATCCTCGAAGTCCACCGAGGTCAAGACCTCGCGCGGTGGAGCATGGCCCTCACCCGAGCCATAGAACTGGCCCAGGAAAGAACTCATCACTTCGCCGTCATCGAGACGTACATTCGAAAATGGAAAGTCCCGTGCGCCGATCACGCGCCCTTCTCGAACATGCAGGACCTGCACATCGAGTTCCCCGCCTTCTCGCGCGATCGCAAAGACATCGCGATCGAGGGCGCTTTCGGTCACGATCTGCTGTGACTCGACGGTTTGTTCGACGGCGCGAAGCCGGTCGCGTAATCGGGCAGCATCCTCGAAACGCTCCGCCTCCGAGGCTTCGGCCATTTCCCGCTCGATGTTGTCCACCAACTCGCGGGACTTGCCACGCAGGAAGAGCATGGTGCCCTCGACCTGATCGGCGTACGCGGCTTCATCTGCTAGCCCACAACAGGGTCCCAAACATCTCTTCATTTCATATTCGATACAGGGTCGACCGCGCCGAGCATAGTCCTTGAAGGTCCCCTCCGTGCAGGACCTGAGTGGGAAGAGTCGTCGTAATTTCGAAAGCGAACTCTTCAGCGCAATGCTCGAGGTATAGGGGCCAAAATATTTGGCGCCATCTTTTCGAAAGCGTCGAACCATCGTGACCCGAGGCCACGTCTCTTTCGGATCGACGCGAAGCGCTAGGTATTGTTTGTCGTCGCGCAACCGAACATTGAAGCGCGGCTTGTGCTGCTTGATCAGCTCGTTTTCGAGCAGCAGCGCTTCCTTCACATTGCTCGTAACGAGGATGTCCACCGAGTCCGCACGGTCCAACATGGCCGGAATCCGAATCCGGCCGTCACCGCCATTCACATATTGGCGAACCCGGCTTTTCAGGTTCTGTGCCTTGCCGACATAGAGAACGACGCCGCGCTCATTCTTGAAGAGGTACACGCCGGGCTCGGTCGGAAGGCTCTCGACTTGTTCAGCGAGGGTCATGGTCCGCCAATATTCTCTCAGGTCAGCCGAATTCGCTCGCTTTCGAGCGCCTTCAAACGATCACGCAAATCCGCTGCTCTCTCGAACTCGAGTTCGCGTGCCGCGGCTCGCATCTCCGACCGCAAGGTTTCGATCAGAGCCGGAATCTCGTGACGAGGCAATCCGGGTTCGACCTCTTCCCCTTCCAGTGGAGCCGTCACATAGTCGGCCTCCCAAATCGAGTCGTGCAGGCTCGTAATCTTCTTCTTGATCGTCGTCGGGGTAATGCCGTGCTCCGCATTGTAGGCCTCCTGCCGCGCCCGACGCCGCTCGGTCTCTTCGATCGTCTGCTTAATCGAAGCTGTCTCTCTGTCCGCAAAGAGAATCACGCGACCGTTTGCATTCCGTGCCGCTCGGCCAATCGTTTGGATCAGCGACCGGGTCGAACGCAGGAAGCCTTCTTTGTCCGCGTCGAGGATGGCCACCAATGCGACTTCGGGAATATCGAGCCCTTCGCGCAGCAGGTTGATTCCCACCAGCACGTCGTATTTCCCCTCTCTCAGTTCGCGAATAATTTCCATCCGTTCGAGCGTCTTCACATCGCTGTGCAGATAGCGAATCCGAATGCCCAGCTCCGCATAATAGTCTGTGAGCTCTTCCGCCATTCGCTTGGTCAGGGTCGTGACCAGAACACGCTCTTCTCGTTCGGCGTGGATTCGAATCTCACCGAGCAGATCGTCGACCTGACCGGTGGCGGGACGAATCTCGATCTTCGGGTCGATCAGACCCGTCGGCCGAATGATCTGTTCGACAACGACGCCTTGACTCGCCTCGAGCTCGAAGTTCGCAGGCGTCGCGGAAACGTAGACTCGTTGGGCCTTGCGTTCCTCCCACTCATCGAAGCGCAGAGGTCGATTATCCAGGGCTGAGGGCATCCGCCAGCCGTAGTCGACAAGCGTTTCCTTCCGCGCACGGTCGCCGCGATACATCCCACCAATCTGGGGAACCGAGACATGGCTCTCATCGAGAACGATGATCGCGTCATCGGGAATATAATCGTAGAGGGTATAGGGGGTCTGACCTGGCTCTCGCCCATCGAGCCAGCGCGAATAGTTCTCGACGCCATGACAAAAGCCCATGGTCTCGAGCATTTCGAGATCGTAAAGCGTTCGCTGTTCCAGCCGCTGAGCTTCGAGGAGCTTGTTCTGCCTCGTGAATAACGCCAACTGCTTCTGCAACTCGTCTCGAATTCCATCGCAGGCCCGCGCGATTCGCTCCTGAGTCGCGACATAATGACTGGCGGGATAGATCATCGCCTTCTTGGGTCGCGCGACCACCTTCCCCCGCAAAGGATCGATCTCCGCGAGCGATTCAATTTCGTCGCCGAAGAACTCCACCCGAATCGCCATCTCGCCCTCATACTGGGGAAAGATCTCGACCACATCGCCGCGCACTCTAAAAGTGCCGCGATGAAAATCATGATCATTTCGTGTGTAGAGCATGTCCACGAGCCGGCGAAGCAGATTATCTCGAACCAGACTCATGCCCGCTTCGAGATAGACATGCATCGATCCATAATTTTCTGGCGCGCCTAGTCCGTAAATACAGGAAACGCTGGCCACGACGAGAACATCGTTACGGGTGAGCAGGGAATGAGTCGCGGAGTGCCTGAGCTTGTCGATCTCGTCGTTGATCGACGAGTCCTTCTCGATGTAGGTGTCGGTCGAAGGGATATAGGCTTCGGGCTGGTAGTAGTCGTAGTAGGAAACGAAATACTCGACTGCGTTCTCCGGAAAGAGCTCCTTGAATTCCGTGTACAGCTGCGCTGCCAGGGTCTTGTTCGGCGACATGACCAGGGCCGGCCGATTCAGGCGCTCAAGCATGCAAGCAATCGTGAAAGTCTTACCGCTGCCGGTCACGCCTAACAATGTCTGATGCGCGTCCCCGCGCTCGATGCCCGCGCACAATTCATCGATGGCCTGGGGCTGATCGCCTGCCGGGTCGTACTCCGACACCAGCTTGAGACGCTTCGACGTTCGCGCGTTCATCCCGAGTGCCCGGCGATTCGGCGCCAGCGAGCGCCCTCGGGTGTATCGATGATCTCGACCTCGAGCGCGGTCAGTTCATCCCGAATGCGGTCCGCGGTGGCCCAGTCTTTCACCTCCCGCGCCCGCTCTCGCTCGGCGAGCAGCCCGTCGATTTCTGGATCCTGCTCCCAGGCAGGCTCTGATTCCGCCGCCGCGTCTTCGCCCAACCGCAGACCGAGAATCAGATCAAAGCATCGCAGGAGATCGCGGCGATCGACATCGGCGAGATCATCGCTGCGTGCCACCTCCCAGACGACGGCCATGGCCCGCGGCGCGTTCAAATCATCCGCCAATGCATCGCGAAAACGTTCTTTCAGAGGCGCTTGCGCCCCCGGATTCCCATCGCCTTCGACCAGCTCAAGTGCTCGGCCGATTTTCTGCAGCCGCCGAAGCCCCCTGGCCGCGGCTTCAATCGCTTCGTACGTATAGGCTTGTTGCTGGCGATAATGAGCCTGGAGAAAGAAATATCGGAAGGCCAGCGGATCGAACCCACGCTCCGACAGGTTCGAGAGCGTCTTCACGTTGCCCTTCGACTTGGACATCTTCTCCCCGCCCATGTCGAGGAACTCGTTATGCATCCAGAATTCGACTGAGGGATGGACCTCAAAACCACATTCGGTTTGCGCCACTTCATTGCTGTGGTGAACGGTCGCCAGATCGATACCAGCCGTATGAATGTCAAATCGCTCGCCCAGATAGCGCACGCTCATCGCCGAGCATTCGAGATGCCATCCCGGAAATCCACGACCCCAGGGCGAATCCCATTCCTGAAGACGCTTCATGTCTGGATCAGCGAACTTCCAGACGGCGAAATCGGAGGGATTCTTCTTCCCCTCAGTCACTCCGATGCGCGCGCCCTCTTGCTGGCCTTCGAGATCGAGTCCAGCAAGCTCCGCATAACGTGGAAAGAGGCTCGTGTCGAAGTAGACGCCGTCCGCAATGGTGTAAAGATAGCCGCGCTCTTCGAGACGCTTTCCAAGCTCGATCTGTTCCGGAATATGATCCGTCGCTTTGGGATTCTCTTCCGGTGAAATGCAATTCACCGCAGCGCAATCATCGCGCCACATCTGCGTGTACTTCTCCGCGATCTCTTCGGCCGAAAGACCGGCCTTACGTGCCGCAACTTCCATCTTGTCGTCGCCCACATCTGCATCGGCGACGAGATGTCCCACATCCGTGATGTTGATGACGTGCGTGACCTCGTAGCCCTCACTCTGAAGAAAGCGCTTGATCAGATCCGGCAGAAGTCGCGAGCGGATATTGCCAACGTGCTGCGGCGCATACACCGTCGGACCACACGTGTACATTCCAACGTGCCCCGGCTTGAGGGTCGTGAAGGGACGCTGCTTGCGACTGCGCGTGTCGTAGAACTCGATTTCCTTCACGCGCTCGCCTCTTCGAGGAGAATCACCGCCAGAGAGGCGATGCCCTGGCCGCGACCGATGGCCCCGAGCCGATCCGTACTGGTCAGCTTGAGATTGATTCTCTCCGAAGCCGTCCGGAGCAGATCGACCAGGTTCGCATGCATCGCTTCTTGATACGGAGAGAGCCGAGGTTGTTCGGCAATGATCGTCGCATCGAGATTCCCGATGACGAAACCCGCCTCCACCATCAGAGCAACGGTTTGTGACAAAATTTCACTGCTTGCGATGCCTCGCCAGCGCTCATCACTCGAAGGAAAATGGCGACCCAGATCCCCCGCCCCAATCGCGCCCAGAATCGCATCGGCCACCGCGTGCAAGAGTGCATCGCCATCGGAATGCCCTTCGAGCCCCCGCTCGTAGGGAATCTCAACACCGCCCAGGATCAGGCGCCGACCCTCTGCGAGCTGGTGGACATCGTACCCCTGGCCAATTCTCATCTTCGTACTCATCCCTCTACCCTTGCCACTCTTGCCTTCTATTCGGTCTTTGCTTGCGACAGCAGCGCTTCCGCCAGAACCAGATCCTCTGGGCGCGTCACCTTGGGATTCGGAAATTCCGACTCGACGATCACCACGGGACGACCCAGCCACTCGATCAGCTGTGCGTCGTCCGTCCCAACCCGACTTTCGCTCGCTGCAGCAGCCATCGCCTCGCGTAGCCAGTCGCAGCGCATCACCTGAGGCGTCTGCGCCGCCCAGCACTCTTCGCGCCGAGGCGTGCCCTGAATTCGCCCATCCACGACCCGTTTGATCGTATCGCGGACCGGCTCGGCCAGAATCGCCGCGCCCTCGGATATTCCGGCTGCCACGACCCGCCGGACATCTTTCGCAGACACCAGACAGCGAGCCGAATCATGGACCGCGACCCAGGCGCAATCATCCGGTAAGCTATCGAGGCCTGCCCGCACAGAATCCTGTCGCTCTGCGCCGCCCTCGACGGGCTCGCGCAAAGTCGGTAGGTCCTGGAGCCTCAATTCCTTGAATCGATCGAAGTCCCTCTTCGCCAGCACCGGTTGGATCGCCACAAACTCGTCCGATGCTGCAAGCACTCGAATCGAGCGCTCGAGCAGCGTCATTCCGCTCACCGAAACGAACGCTTTCGGCAGTTCACAACCGAGCCGCGCCCCGCGCCCCGCACCCAAGACCAACGCTGCCACTGACATGGCGGCAAGCATAGACGGCGGGCGAGAAAGGCGCTTCCAATCGACCGCCCTCGACTGGCCCACGACACCGACTCTTCTTCGTTACAGTCCCGCCCGGAGGAACCACATGGCTTCGCAAATACCTCGCACGATCGCTCGATCTGGCTTGCTCGCACTGTTCGCGATCGGATTGGCGACCACTGCGAACGCGCAAACGGATGCATCTGTCGCCGAGCTCGGGGGAACCGAAGCCCTCGTCATCGACGACCAATCCGGAGATATTCGCCCCCTCTATGCAGCCGATGACGTGACGCGAAGGCTGTCCCTGGCTGAAGCATTGGCGCTCTCCGTGCAGAATAATCTCAACGTCGAGGTCGCGCGCTACGAACCCCTCATCGTCGAGCAAGACATGCTCGCAACATGGGGCGCCTACGATCCGGTGCTGTCTGCCGACATTGGCCGAAACCAATCGGAGTCTCCCACGACATTTCTTCTAGACCCGACCACGAAGAGCCAGACGCGCGCCACGGATGGCGGAATTTCGCTGAATGCTCTGCTTCCCTACGTCGGAGCGACTGTCGGAATCGAGTATGAAGCGAGTGAAAACACTCAGAACTCCGGCATTCAGCGATTCAAGCGCCAATACGACAGCGGGATTTTCCTGACAGCCAAGGTGCCACTTCTTCGAGGCTTAATTTGGAGTCGAGCGTGGACGGATGTCAAGGTCAGTAAACTCGCCTATCTAAGTTCTCACGACGGCTTTATCCGTGCCGTCATGGATATCACTGAATCCACGATCAACGCCTACTGGAACCTCGTCGCAAGCCACGAAAAATATGGTGTAGAGCTAAAGAGCCTTGAGACAGCCCGCGCATTGTTGGGTCAGTCGCAGACACAATATGAGGTCGGCGTTGTCTCGAAGGTCGAGGTCGTCGAAGCAGAAGCGGGCGTCGCGAACCGCGATTTCAATCTAATCCTCGCGAGAAACGAATTCGAGAATGCCGAGGATGCGCTCGTTGCTGCCGTCTTCGGTCCGGAACTCGTGGCCATTTCGACTTTTCGTGTCCGCGCCATCGACGACCCCGAAAACTACGAGGCCCGGAAGGTCGACGTCGCTCACTCCGTTGAAATCGCACTCAGCAATCTCCCCGAGCTGAAGATTGCCGATCAGGAAATCGACCAGCGTGCTGTCGAACTCAAATTTGCAAAGAACGCCCGACTACCGGCTCTCGACTTCACTGCGCGGTACGGGTTTCTCAACAACTCAGGAAAGCGCAACTGCGCGGGGCTCAGGGATGACATACCGCCAACGACCGACAAGGCCGACTGCTTTAATGGGCTAGGGTCTGGAAATTACTCCGACAGCTTCGACAATTTCTTCCAGGACGACGGCTTCGAAAACTACGACTTTCGCGGCACCTTCTCGATCCCGATTCCCAATACCGCCGCACGGCGGCGAGTAACCCGAACCCGGCTGGACCTTCGGCGCGCCCGATCCAGGAAAGCCCGAACCAAGCTCGACGTGATCGTGGCGGTCCGATCCGCGTCTCGCGGCATCCAGGCTTCGGCCCGGGGAATTCAGGCAGCGGAGCGACGGCGGCTCGCAGCGGAGGAACAACTCCGCGCAGAACGCATTCGATTGGAGCATGGCGAATCCACTCCCTTTGAAGTTCTACAGCGAGAGAGTGATCTGGTTGATGCGGAGAGTCAGAAGATCGCCGCTCTACAGGCGTATCGAACGGCGGAAGCGAGGTTGGAAAGAGCTCAGGGGACGATTCTCGACACTTATCAAATCCAACTCGACGACGTACGCTCGCCGGGGATGCGTTAAGCTCCTTGGTTCGAATTCCGGGACAATCTGGAATCAAACGGTCGGAGGGTGCACGTGGGACTTTTCAGTTCGCGGGGTAGAGGGAGTAAAATCCCAGAAGACCCCAAGCGCGAAGCGAAGTCGAAGACGTCGGCGGGTTCGGGAGATTCTCACAGCGAGGATCGAAACCAGTCATGCAAATCGACTCCTCTCGCTCAATCCAGCCAATCCAACTCGACCCAAGATCAGAGATCTCGACAACGCGAATCAGCGTCCAGCCAGCAGGCGGACGCACAGGGGGGAAAATCCATGGCCACAATTGGTCAATCCATCGTATTCAAAGGTGAGCTGACAGGCGACGAAGATCTCGAGATCGACGGCGCAGTCGAAGGCAACGTCGACCTCAAGAATCATCAGCTCACGATCGGCGCAAACGGCAGTTTGAAGGCCGAGGTAACGGCCAAGTCGATCATCGTGATTGGTCAGGTCAAAGGAAATCTCACAGCGACCGAGCGAATCGAAGTGCAGGCCACCGGTGTGGTCGAAGGCGACTTGAGCACGCCGAGGCTCAACGTTCAAGAAGGCGCTGTATTAAATGGAACCATCGACATGTCGCCGAGCAACTCCTCCGAAGTCAGGAAGCCTGCCCCGCAGCCTTCAGCGACAGGTCAGTCCCGCGCACCCGGTGCATCAGCGGGTATGTCGTCAAACGCTGGCGAGGCGCTCAGGAGTGCCTGACCCGTAGCCGCGGTGATTCGTCGCTCACGAATCCGACCGCAATTGGGCCGAATGGCCCAACCCCTCACACACGAGTGGCTTGGTGGGAACCGCTTTTGGTACCCGCCGCGCCGTTCTTGCGCCCCTTGCCACCGGCATCGCCGTAGCGCGTCTCGAGAAAGAGCAGCAACGGTGATGCGATGAAGATTGACGAGTAGGTTCCGACGAGCACGCCGAGCAACATGGCAAAGGCGAAGGGCCGAATGACCTCGCCTCCCAGGAAATACAGCGAAAGCAATGCCACGATCGTCGTAATCGAGGTAAGCACCGTGCGCGAAAGCGTCTGATTGACGCTGGTGTTGAGAACCTCTTCGAGATCCGCCGTCGTTCTGAGCTCCATGTTCTCGCGAATTCGATCGTAGATGATGATCGTGTCATTCAGGCTGTAGCCGAGGATGGCGAGCATCGCAGCGAGAATCCGCAGATCGAACTCGACACCGATAATGACGAGCAATCCACTGGTGATCAAGAGATCGTGGACCACGGCGACCACGGCACCCGGGGCGAATCGCGCGTTGAACCGGAAGGCGACGTAAGCCAGAATCGCCAGCGCTGACATGAGCAGCGCGCTCAGGCCATCCGACCGGAGTTCGGCGCCGACCCGGGGCCCCACGAATTCCACCCGCTGCTCCGTGAATCCGCCAATGCTTCCTCGGATGACGTCCTCGAGTTGAATGATGCGCGTATTCGAGGCCAATCCATCGACGGGCTTCTCGGCGCCCTCTTCCTCGGCGACGATTGGATCGGCCTTGAAGCGAATCAGGTATTCATTCACGCCTTCTTCACCGAATCGCACCACGGTGCCATCGGAGAAGCCTGCGCCGCGAACCACGTCTCGAATCACGGACTCGCTCGTCGTCACGCCGTCATCAAAGAGAAGCTGGATTTCGGTTCCACCGACGAAGTCGATGCCGAGGGGAACACCCCCGCGAACCACGACCGCTCCCAACCCGAGCCCGATCAGGACGATGGAAATCGCCAGACAGATCCGGCGGCGGCCGAGGAAGTCGATGTTCGTGCCTGAAGGTACGATTTCGAAGGGCACCATTTTCTCCTAGATGGAAAGCGTGGACACGCTACGCGTGCCGGGATAGATCTGATAGAGAAGTCGAGTGACCACGAGCGCCGCGAACACACTGGTCACGATGCCGATCGACAGTGTGACCGCGAAACCCTTGATCGGCCCCGTTCCGTATTGGAAGAGAATGATCGCCGTGATCAGCGTCGTGATATTCGCGTCCAGAACGGTCCAGGTCGCCTTGCTGAAACCCGTCGCGATGGCGGCGCGAACCGCACGGCCTGCACGAAGTTCTTCTCGAATGCGCTCGAAGATGATGACATTCGCATCGACCGCCATCCCGACCGTCAAGACGAGCCCGGCGATTCCCGGCAGCGTGAGTGTGGCTTCGAAGAGCGACATCAATCCGATCAGCAGCATCAGGTTTGCCAAGAGCGCGATGCTCGCGAAGCCGCCGGACATTCGGTAGTAGCCCATGGCGAAGGCCAACACGAGTACCAACCCAATCACGGAAGCCCGCGCCCCGCTCTCGATTGAATCCTGCCCGAGTCCGGGTCCCACCGTCCGCTCTTCTTCGATCACCACCGGCACCGAAAGCGAACCCGCACGCAGGATCACAGCCAGATCCGCCGCGTCATCAGCGGTGAACTGTCCCTCGATTTGGCCTCGCGTCGTTATCCGCCCGCGAATGGCAGGCGCGCTGTACACGTGGTTGTCGAGAATGATCGATAGCTGCTTGTTCCTGTTCGATTCCGTCAGCTTGCCAAAGATTTCGCCCCCGGCCGGATTGAAACGAAACTCGACGATTGGACGCTGTTGCTGATCGAATTGCAGTCGCGCGTCATCGAGATAATCGCCGGTCAGATCGGCCACCCTCGGAACCAGAAACGCCTCGAGTGTCGCTCCAGAATCCGGATCGACACGAAGCGAAATGACTCGGTCCGGGCCAAGGCCCTCGGGATAGCGCGCCATCAGCTGTTCTTCTGTCGCATCCGAATCGATCACGATCTTGAATTCGAGAAAGCCCGTGCTCTTCAGAAGAGTCCGTGCACGATCGCGATCGATCTGCTCGCCGGGGATCTGCACCAGGACCCGATCATCGCCCTGAAGCGTGACGACCGAATCGGGAATTCCTCGCTGGGGATCATCGATCCGACGACGCAGGACTTCGAGCACCTGGGACATCGTTCGCTCACGAACGTCCTGGGTCCAGGTTTTAGTCAAACGGTATCGGAGATCGAGCCCGGAGCCTTCCGGCGATGTCAGTACGCGAGAGTTGTCGGCGTATTGAAGTAATTTTGCGCGATCGGATTCGGCAGCCAGTGTGATCTGGAGTTCGAGATCCTCGACCCTTGATCCGGCCAGCGTAATCTCATCGTCCTCGAGTTGTTCCTCAATCGTCTTGCGAACGAATTCGAGTTCCCGAGTGATGGCGTTGTCCAGTTGGACGCCCACCACCCAATGAATGCCGCCGCGAAGGTCGAGCCCAAGTCGAAGTCCGTCATTCGGCCAGAAATCGCTCTCGACCCGCTGGTCCTTGGGAATGAAATTGGCGGCGGTGAGAAATCCAAAAAGCAACAGCAGCACCGCAACACTCGCTGCCTTCCACTTGACCGAACCGCTCACGCTTCGCCTCCCTTTTTATCAGCCTTGCCATCGGACTTTGATTGGCCAGGCTTCGTCAACTGATCGACCCGGTTCAGGCTGATCCTGAGTTTGACCTTTTCTCCGCGAACCCGCGCCACGTCGATCTCGAGAACATCGTCTTCGACGGCGCTCACCTTACCGTGAATCCCACCCTGTGTAACGACATCGTCTCCCTTTGCCGCAGTCTTAAGGAAGGCTTCTCGTTCGCGCTGTTGCTTCTGTTGGGGTCGAATCACCAACACATAAAAGATCATGAAAATCGCGCCCATCATCATGAAGAAAGCGATATCCACGCCACCCGAATTCATCTGTGATCTCCCTCTTGACTGGTCTCATCGTTGGGCGGGTCCTCACCCTGCGAAATTTCCTGTAATGATCGGCGGATTGGCAACAGCTGTTCGATGCGTGTTCCCGGATAGAAGCGCGCCAGGATACGCTGATATGACGCTCCCTGCCGCGCCATTGCACGCGCGCCCCACTGACTCATCCCAACGCCATGCCCATGCCCCGATCCAACGAACACGAATTCATCGTCGGATTCACGAATTTCGAAGAGCGTACTACGCAGGGCCAAACCGCCCAGCAGTAAGCGCAATTGCCGGCCCCGAAGTCGGTGCGATCCCGTCGAGCCATCGACGATCAGCGACTCGACTCGACCGCTCGGGGTCCGGTCCGCGATCGTCATATTACGAAGCTCGCCGACTACGATGCCTGCCGCTTCGAGTATTCCCGACAAGCCCTCGCGACCAAACGCCGTTCGCCAATACGTGTGCGGGGCATCATCCTCGTCTTCCACTTCAACGATGCGCAAATAGGGAAGATCCTCGCCCCAGACTTCGCCCGCCGTCGCCGTCTGTCCCCCAGACGTCGAGTGGAAGACCGCCAGGATCGGCTCACCGGCGTAGGTCAGGATCTGTCCTTCCGTCGCTCGGGTTGCCCGCACAGTCTCGCGCGTCTCGGCCTCGAGTCCGCGATACACCTGACTCACGGCCGTGGAACGGACATCCCAAGCCCGATCACGATGTCGGTCCGCCTCGTAGAGGACATAGGTTCGAGCGGCCACAGCTTGGGCACGCAGCGCATGAGCGGGCCAACTCGGAGACATCTCACCGCCGACCGTCGACGCAACATATTCCTCGAGATCCACGCGGTTGAGCACTTCGATTCGCTGTCGATGAGATCGAACGACAATCTCACCACGCACGATTCGGGAACCGACTCGCCATGGCCCATGACCGTTCGGGGTCCATCGTTTCGCCTGTTTCTGCCCGTCGACGACGAGGTCACCATCCGCGTCGATTCTGACCTCGCCAGACCGAGCAACCAAACCCACTTTGATCGGATCCGCACCTCGATAGAGGAGCACCCGAATTTTCGGTTCAACACGAGCGGTTGCGGCACTGCACGCAAGCAGTCCAAAACTCGTCACCATCAGGAAAATTGCAGTGGGGCTACGCCAAAGCATCCGCACTTCGGCCCCCAAGCACCGTCCAACTCATCGGCAACCCCATCCACCCAATCCGATCGGACTGCTTCCGAGTACAAATAACCGGCATCCGTCGGCTCAAAGACCGGCGCGGATGGCCTCAGCCTTGTCCGTGCGCTCCCACGGTAGTCCCGCATTTTCGCGCCCGAAATGTCCGTGGTAAGACGTCGCCCGATAGATGGGGCGGCGAAGATTCAGCTCCTCATCGATCCCGCGCGGCGTCAGATCGAAATGCTTACGAACGATCTGCTCGAGTCGATTTCGATCAAATGAGCAGGTTCCGAAAGTATCGACGCGGATCGAGACCGGTTCCGCCACGCCGATTGCGTAGGCCAGCTGGACCTCGGCACGCTTCGCAACTCCGGCGGCAACGAGATTCTTCGCCACATAACGCGCTGCATAGGCGGCACTACGATCCACCTTCGAGGGGTCCTTCCCGGAGAAGGCACCGCCACCGTGTCGACCCATCCCGCCATACGTATCGACGATGATCTTTCGACCGGTGAGTCCAGCATCGCCCATGGGCCCGCCCACTACGAACCGGCCGGTGGGGTTCACATGAAAGATCGTGTCGTTGTCGATCAATTCACTCGGCAACGTCGCCAGGATGACTTTTGCTTTGATGTCCTTCTGAAGCTGCTCATGGGAAACATCCGGAGAATGTTGGGTCGACAAGACGATCGTGTCGATTCGACGCGGGCGCTCCTCGTCGTCGTACTCCACAGTGACCTGGCTCTTCGCGTCGGGTCGGAGGTAATCGAGGCCCCCGCTCTCAAGTTGTTCGCGAAGTGCCTCCATCAATCGGTGTGCATGGCGAATCGGGGCCGGCATGAGTTCCGGCGTCTCGTCGCATGCATAACCAAACATCATGCCCTGATCGCCAGCACCCTGCTCTTTGTGGAGCCCCTCGCCCTCGCTCACACCCTGGGAAATATCTAAACTCTGCTTGCCCAACGCGACTTGAACAGCGCAGGTCGCGGCATCGAAGCCCATGTCCGAACTCGTGTACCCGATATCGTGGACGACGCCTCGAACGATCGCTGGAATCTCGACCTGAGCGGATGTCGTGACCTCGCCGCAGACCAGCACGAGACCCGTCGTCGTCGCGGTTTCACAAGCGACACGGGACGCGGGATCCTGAGCCAGCATGGCATCGAGAATTGCGTCCGATATCTGGTCGCACATCTTGTCGGGATGCCCCATAGACACAGACTCTGACGTAAACATTAAACGCGATGACATCCGACTCTCCTCAATTCCAGCCTAATTTCATGAGGGCCGCAGCGTAGACGACGGGACCCTGTGGATCAATCGGCGAAGCAGCCGAAGACGCAGCGATAATGTATTCTAGAGGCGAATGCAGTCCGGCATCGTCACGATTGGCGTCCTTGCGGCAGTCGTGCGAGGCAAAGAGAGCGGCCGATGGCCCTACGCCATCCCAGACGCCCGCAAGGGGCCTGTCAGCCCGGGACCTCTTCTTCGCCGGCTTCGATGAGCAGGCCCAGTTCCCGGACGGCCTCTTCCGCATCGGCGCCGACGGCACGCACTCGCAAGGCCGTTCCCTTACTGGCGGCCAAACATAGGATCGAAAGGACGCTCGACCCGTTCACCCATTCGTCGCCGCGTCCGAGACTAATTTCAGACTCGAAGCGTCCGGCAAGAGATGCCAGTCGCCCTGCCGGCCGCGCATGCAGTCCCAACTCCGACTGTACGGTGAATTCGCATTCGACGGTCTGTACTCCCGGGCTCATGATCGGCTTTCCGGCACCAGCTCACTGGCGACAGATATATTTCGCTGCCCATACGCCTTGATGAAGGTCGCCAATTCATCGAGCGGCTTTTCATCGCGCATCGTCGCCAACTTGATCAGCATCGGCAGGTTCATGCCCGTCACGACCTCCACCTGATGTTCGTCGTGAAAGGACAAGCTCATGTTGGAGGGCGTACCGCCGAACATATCCGTCAGAATCAGAACGCCGTCGCCGGCATCCGCGCTCTTTAGACCGGCCGCGATCTTTCCACGCATATCCTCGACGGCCATCGTCGGATCGACCGAGACAGCCTGAAAGCTGGGCGCCTCCGGAAGAATCAGACGCAGGGCCTGGAGAAACTCCTCGCCCAGGCGGTAATGAGTCACAATCAAGACCCCGACCTTCACAGCGGTCTCTCCACATCCCTATGAGTCACGCTCACCTCACGTCCAATTTCCTGAAGTCGTTTACCCATGGCCTCCGCCACCGCGACGGATCGATGCCGACCGCCCGTACATCCGATTCCAACTGTCACGTAGGCCTTCCCTTCGTCATCGTAAAAAGGCAGCAGATACGAAACAAAGTCATCGAGGCGCCCGAAGAAATCCGCGCCCCGCTCGCTCTGCATAACATAATCCGCGACGTTCGGGTCGCGACCATTGCCCCCGCGCAGCGTTTCCTCGAAATAGGGATTGGGTAGGAACCGCACGTCGAAAAGAAGTTCGATGGCGCCCGGCGTCCCATGCCTAAAACCGAATGACACCAGATTGATCACGGTTTTGCGACTACTGCCCGAGACCTGGCGGATGATCGTCTCTTTGAGCTGATGGACGTTGAGGAGCGTCGTGTCGATTTGCACGTCAGCAAGCGAGATGACCTTGTCCAAAAGCGTCCGCTCTCGAGCAATGCCGTCCCGCACAGAGCCCTCCGGTGACAGCGGATGGACCCGGCGCGTCTCTCGGTAGCGACGCTCGAGGGTCTCATCGTCACAATCGAGAAACACGACATCGACCTCGGCGGCCTCCTGCTCACGAAGGTCGGCCACAACCTCGGGGAAGCTCTCCAGGAAATTCTTCTCCCGCGCATCGAGCGCCAGTGCGATGTTCTGGATCGGGCTCGAGGCCTTGGTGCAGAGACCCAGGAATTGCGGGACGAGTTGAACAGGCAGGTTATCGACACAATAGAACGACAAGTCTTCCAACGCCGCCATCGCCGTCGTCTTTCCGGACCCCGAGAGCCCACTCACGAATACGATTCGCTGTCCGTCGACTTTAGTCAAATGCCTTCCCCGTCGGTCAATGTCTTGCTCGCCACAATGCCACCTCGCCCTCGGAGTCGCTCGTCGAGTCGGCGTGCAGCATTCACACCGCGCTCGCGGAGTCGCCAATCACGAACTGCCAGATCGACTAATGTCGCGAGACTGCTGGCCGCGTGAACCGGGAGCAAAATAATCGGTAATTCGATACCCAGAATCGTTTCACGCTCGCGGTCCAAACCTATTCGCTCGAAATCTCCGCCCTTCTGCCAATCGACCAAACGCACCACGAATCCGACTTCGCATTCGTCGAGCGTTGCTTCCGGGCCGAATAAATCCGAAACGCTCAGCAGGCCCAAGCCGCGCACCTCAATATAGTGGCGGATCTGTTCTGGCGACCAACCGATTAGGCGCGGACGCTCTCCTTCGGATTCCGCGCGAAGGCGAACGACATCGTCCGCCACGAGTCGCTCGCCTCGTCGCACGAGTTCGATGACGCATTCGCTCTTACCAACGCCACTGGCCCCGAGAATGAGCACACCGATGCCCATCACTTCGACCAGGCAGCCGTGAATCTGTTCGTCGGCCTGACGATCCGACCGACTCTGTGATGGATCGCTTGTCCCGGTTGTGGAATCCAACGAAGGCCCCCAAGCCTCTTTCTAGAACTTCGCGTCTTCCTCTTCGATCGCGCGAAAGATCTCTTCGAGCTCACTCGCGCCAAGGAGTTTCTCGCGGAAACTCGCATCCCGGAAGAATCGGGAAATCCGAGCCAAAGCCTTCAAATGTTGGCCGCCCGACTGCTCTGGAACCACGAGCAGAAAGAGAAGCTGGGTCGGCCGACCGTCGATGGAATCGAAGTCGACGCCGCCTTTGCTCCGGGCAAATGCGGCGACCAAGCGGTCCAAACCGTCGACCTTCCCATGGGGAATCGCGACACCTTCGCCTATGCCGGTGCTCTGAAGTGCTTCTCGCTCTCGCAAGACCGTCAGGAGTTGACCCGCCTCGAGCGCCGGCTCAGCGGCGGCCAGGGCACCTGCCATTTCGGCCAGGAGATCGTCCTTGGCAGTGGATTTCAGATCGAGGATCGAGGCCTCGCGCACAAGAATGTCGGTGATTTTCATGAGAGCTCCGCGGTGCGCGCGCACTCTATCAGAGCTTCGCCGCCTCGCCTATCCCCTCTTCGTGCGAAAATCGAGTGAACTCTTTCGGCGGCTCTCACCTCGTGGCGCCATGGCGACTACCAGGCAATTGGGCTCAGATGATTTGTCGGCGCTTCGTCGAGGAGAGAATATTCATCGCCTCGCGATATTTGGTCACGGTTCGCCGAGCGATATCGATGTTCGCCGCCTTGAGCATCTCGGCGATTCTTTGATCCGACATCGGGCGCATCGGATCTTCGCTTACAATGATAGTACGAATCTTCTGCTTCACACTCTCGCTGGCCATGGCATCGCCGTTGACCCGACCAATACTCGAGTTGAAGAAGTATTTCAGCTCGAGAATACCCTGTGGAGTATGAACATATTTGTTGGTCGTGACGCGACTCACCGTCGACTCATGCATTTCGATGTCATCGGCAACGTCCCGAAGGTTCAGCGGCTTCAGATGCGATACGCCCAGTTCGAAAAATTCGAGCTGGAAGCGGATGATGCTCTGCATGACTTTGTAGATAGTGCGCTGACGTTGATGGATGGATTTGATCAGCCACATCGCCGACCGAACTTTGTCCTGAACGTAATTCTTCGTATCTCGCTCGAGGTCCTTTGATCCTTCTTTCGACAAAACATCACGGTATGTCGAGTTGATCTTGAGCTTCGGCAGCCCGTCTTCATTCAAGAGAACATGAAACTCATCACCGACCTTGTACACGTAGATATCGGGGGTGATGTAGACCGGGTCATCGCCGCCAAACCCGCGCCCAGGACGCGGCTCGAGTTTGCCAACGATCTCCGCCGCGTCCGCGACTTCTCGAAGCGTCGCGCCCGTCAAGCGTGTGAGCGATCGAAAATCCCGCTTCTGGAGAAGATCCAGATATTCGTCGACGATGACAAGAACCAGCGGATCGCGAATGCGCTTGGCCTTCAACTGCAGCATCAGGCATTCGCGTAGATCTCGAGCCGCCACGCCAACGGGATCGAGCGACTGAATGGTTTTGAGAATTTCCTCGACTTCGGATTCGCCGGCATTGGCCTGGCGAGCCAGTTCTTCGATCGTCGCGCGGAGAAATCCGCGATCGTCAAGGTTGCCGATGATCCAACTCGCGATCTCGATTCCGCGCGGTGCCAGGTCGGTGACCTGCAACTGCCATTCGAGATGCTCTCCCAGACTCGGTCGGCGTGCATAGGTCGCCTCGATCGAGGGGCGGTCGTCGTCAGAGAGTCCACGGCTTTCGAGACCGGTCAGCGGATTACTTTCGAGATACGACTCCCATTCGACATCCGCGATAGTCTCGGCATCGGACTGAACTGGCTCATCGCCGTCCGCAGCACTGAGATTCCCCTCACCGTCGGCCGGAAACTCGTCGAGCGTACCCAGCTCCTCGACTGCTCCGCCATCGGCGTCCTCTGCCGTGTCCCCGGCTTGTTCTTCGCCGCCATCGATCTCTTCCGGCGATGCATCCTCGCGTTCGGCCTGGGTTTCTTCTTCGATGTCCGACTCTTCAAGGACAGGATTTTCTTGAAGCTCCTGGTGAACGAGATTGGCCAATTCCAAGCGATTGAGCTGGAGCATCTTGATCGCTTGCTGCAGCTGAGGCGTCATCACCAGCTGCTGCGAAAGTCGGAGTTGTTGTTTCAGCTCGAGAGCCATGAAATCCTTCGTACCCTGTTCACTTTCATTGCACTTCGGTGTGGGATCGACTTTCGCTGCGCTTGAGCTTTATCACGCTTCGAATATTTTTGCCGTATTCCCGCCTTCTGTACCTACTTCGCGTCCTCTCGACGCGATCTCTTGAGACATAGAATGCCTCATCACGCCGGGGACTGATCGAACATTCCGGCACCGGGAAGTATAAGGACAGAACGGGGCCCCCGGGGTCGCTGACTGCGTCGCCATGAACGTGCTGCCTAATTTCTCTGTTTCAGTTCAAACTGAAGTTTTTCCCCAGATACACCTCGCGAACTTCGGGGTCTTCGGTGATTTCCGCGGGCGTTCCATGTCGCAAAATTGATCCGTCCTTGATGATGTATGCACGATCACAGATCGACAAGGTCTCGCGCACATTATGATCTGTAATGATGACGCCAATCCCGCGATCGCGGAGTTGTTCGATGATCTTCTGAATATCGATCACCGCGATTGGATCGACCCCTGCGAAAGGTTCGTCGAGCAACATGAATTTCGGGTCGAGAACGAGCGCACGTGTAATTTCGACGCGTCGACGTTCGCCGCCTGATAGGTCTGCGCCCTTTCGATTCGCTCGGTCGGTGAGACCCAGTTCCGCAAGCAACTCGACGAGCCGCTCCTTGCGCCGAGCGCGATTACTTTCAACAGTTTCGAGAATTGCGCCAACATTATCCGCCACGGTGAGCTTCCGAAAGATTGAAGCTTCCTGGGGCAAATAGGTAATGCCCATCCGAGCGCGCCGGTACATCGGTCGATCGGTGATCTCCAGATCCCCGATAAGAACCTTGCCCTCGGTGGGACGGATACTGCCCGCAATCATGTTGAATGTCGTCGTCTTGCCCGCACCATTTGGACCTAATAGCCCAACGACCTCGGCGGGCCGGACTTCGAGGTCGATCCCGCTGACCGCGACCTTCTCGCCATAGCGCTTGACTAGACCAACGGCCGAAAGAATTTCGAGATTCACTGATCCTCCTGGTCCGCGATGCAGGTCGATGGCCCGTCGCGCTTCGGTTCGATCACAATCGAAGCCGCCCCATCGACCACCGCGTTATTTCCGGCCAAATCAAATTTAATCGATTCGCCTCGCACGATGTCGCAGCCCTGAACCAATTCGGCATTACCATCGCAGATCAGCCGACTGGCCTTCCGCAGATAGGTTGCGCTGTCGCATTTGGCGCGACGATCGTCTTGTACGATCAGAACGTTTCCCTCCGCGAGAAGCTCCCGAGGCTCGGACTCACCCTTTTGGTAATACGCTTCGAGTCGATCACTGCGCAGCTCAATATTGCCCTGCCTAACATGCACGTTGCGCTGAAAAATCAGTCGACGTCCGTCTGCGTGCGAAATGATCTCCGCCTCTTCTGCATTGATCTCGATTGGGGCATCTGAGCGAAATCCCGAAGAGGGAAAGATGGAAGCCAGATCGCCTTTCGCGGCTGCGTCGGGTCGATCGTGCGGCGCCCCGGTCGCAGTGACCGATGGCGACGGGGCCGTGCTGGCTGCTCCGCTCGACCGCCCGTCGGTCGACCCACAGTCGCTGGCGGCCGGTGAAATTCCCAGGTCGCCCAGAATCAAGAGAGCGAGTTCCTGGACGGCTTCCTGATACCCCGCTCTGGCATGCGTCGAGACTTCGTGGCGTGAGAGCGCGGCACCCGAATGGCCAGAGCGAAGCACGGTCTCGATAATTCGCGTCTGCGGAGCGTCATTTCCGGTCGAGTAGACTCGGCCAACGACGATCGCATCAACGGCTGAGTTATAGGCCCAACGCCTGACCTCAGTCGCGCTGGGCTCGAATACGCGCTCGGCGACGAAGTCACCGGGAGCGATCAAGCGCTCGATCGACGTTCGCGCCAACTCGTCGCCCAGTGCCTTTGAAATTGCGAGCGCCTCTTTTTCTCCGACGAATGGAGCGACGGCAACACTCGCCGTTGGAGCCGTGGACGTACCTGCGGCAGAGCAGTTCGCCGACGCTGCCAAGACTCGACTCGATCCAAGCATCATCGGCAACAGCACCAATCCGGCCACCAAAACCGCGATGGGCAGGTGAACGCGAAATGAATCGAAGTGCGAATCGGCGCGGCGGAATCGAATCATGGATCCTGTACGATGCTGGCTCCGCCCAGGAGGCGAAAGCGCTGCTCATTGACTAAATATCGGAAGCCGCCCCCTCGGTAGCGTCCATCCTCATCCACGATCAAGACCGGGTCGTCTGTGTAGAGAACACCCTTGGCCTCATCATAGACTACCCAGAGCGCCTCAAAGCGACGACCGCCCTCAATCGTGCCGACCACGTTGCCCTCGGCCACTAAATCCTGGGTCGAAAGATTCAGTTGGCCTACATCGCAGCGCATTTCGAAGCCGACCCGGTCCAACCCCGGTGCGACTTCGACGTGAACGATCTCGAGATCGGCGACCTGACGGTCCGGGTAGAAGCGCGCGATGTCCGCGCGTAAAATGAACTCATTGGAGGACGCCTCGCTGGCCACAAAGGTCATTCCTCGAACGTTCAGGACCTGGCCCAAGTCTCCTTCGAGCCATCCGAGATCCGGGACTCCTGCTTGGACTTCGGCGGGAAACGAGAATACAGCGCCGCCAGCACCGAGCGCAGCGAGAAAGCCAACAGCGCACAGCGTCGCCCGGAGGTTGATCATCCTCCTCATTGTAGATCAGTCTTCGTGGCCAAAGAAGGTTTTCAGAGGCTCATGGCTGACCAACCAATGGGCGGGACGCATCAGCACGTAGTCGATCACAACACCGACGGGGTAGAGGACGTAGGCAAGCACACGAACCGGGTGACCCGCATTATCCTCTTCGTACTCGTCCGCCGTGACAGGGCTCGCGAGCCCGATGATCAGCACTACAAAAAAGGCCGCGATCCAGCTCCGGCCGCGGCCCGAGCGTTGATGCCGCTCCTCGTTTTCTTCACGCTCACCCAATGTCTTGCCCCCTGGTCCATCCAATTCAATCGATGGAACTCACGATTCACTAGAGAGGATTCCTCGCCGATTGGCCTCTCAGCAACGATTGACCTCAGCTTACCGACTCGCGCCAACTCCTGCCCAAAGCGTCCACTGCGTCGAGTAGCCAGAAATGAATCCCCGGTAAAAATCCAGACGGTCAGCCACAGCGTCGGCGAGCGGGACGACCCCGCACAAGACCCCGCAGGCCCTTCATGGAACGTCGAATCCCCGAGAACCACTCATAAATGCACCTCTATCTTCGGCTCAACACTGGACCTGCTACACGATCAATCCAGATTCTCAGGTGTAAAAATTATTCTTCCAGAAAGATATTTTAAAGTCGCTAAATGTGAATGTATTTCCATCCGATTCAAAGTTTATTGAATTCTTTATCAAATATTTCCTATTTCTACCGATACAAACAGTGTTCGTATGGATTTTTGATCATTTTATGCCATATTTCAGAGTTCAAAAAAATCTCTGCCTGTAACCCCGTGCCAGGGGTGCATCGCCGGGACATCGCCCCCCATCACGACATCTCGAACACCACGAGAGAGATCAGACGGACCGGCGCCCAAAAACTGATTCAATGCCTCGAACGCGAAGGCGTCGAATACATCTTTGGCTACTCCGGTGGGGCCGCAATGCCGATTTTCGATGCGCTGGTGGATTCCAGTATTGAGCTGATCCTGGTTCGCCACGAACAGGGCGCCGCGCACATGGCCGACGGGTACGCGCGCGCCTCGGGCAAACCGGGCGTCGTGCTCGTGACCTCGGGGCCCGGCGCGACCAATATCGTGACCGGCCTTCTTACCTCGCATATGGACTCGATCCCCATCATTGTCCTCACTGGTCAGACGATTTCTTCAATGCTCGGAAAGGATGGCTTTCAGGAAGCCGACGTCACAGGCATCACCTATGCCGTTGTGAAACACAGCTACCTCCTGAAGGATGGCGCGGATATTCCACGTGCGACGCGCGAAGCCTTCTACATCGCGACCTCCGGCCGCCCCGGTCCCGTCCTTCTCGACCTTCCAAAGGACGTGACACAGGGACCGTGCGATGCCCCGTTTGTCGATGATATCGACCTGCCCGGCTACACGGTGCCGACCAACGGCGACCCCGATGATATTCGAGAGGCAGCGGCGATCCTGAATGCTTCGAAACGCCCGGTGCTTTATGTCGGACATGGAGCGGTCATCTCCAACGCTGGCAAAGCGGTCATTCGCCTGGCCGAAATGCTGCGCGCGCCCATCGTCAATACCCTTCTCGGCAAGGGCGCCGCCGATGAAACCCATCCCCTGCATCTGGGCATGCTCGGGATGCACGGCACCGCCTATGCAAACAAGGCCGTCGATGCCTGCGACTGCATCATGGCAATCGGCGCACGCTGGGATGATCGGATTACCAGTAAGCTCGACGAGTTCTGTCTCGGCGCAGCCAAGATTCATATCGACATCGACCCGTCCGAGTTTGGAAAGATGGTGCAGCCCGATGTGGCGATAGCCGGCGATGCACGTCTCGTGCTTGATGAACTCGTTCCCCAGATTCAGCCAGCCGACACCGAGCAATGGCTCCGGCAGTGCAATGTCTGGCGAAAAAAATATCCCCTGAAGTACGCCAAACAGGGTGGACTTCGGACCCAACATGTCCTCGATCGCCTCAACGCGCTGACCCAAGGCAACGCGATCATCACGACCGACGTCGGCCAACATCAGATGTGGGCGGCGCAGTTCTGTCTTTCAACGACGAACCGACATTGGATTTCGTCGGGTGGCGCGGGAACCATGGGCTTTGGTTTTCCAGCCGCGATTGGCGCACAATTCGGCTGCCCCGATAAGAAGGTCTGGGCCATCGTCGGTGATGGCGGGTTTCAGATGACCCAAGCGGAGCTGGCCACGGCCGCCATCCACAAGAAGCCGACGAAATGCCTGATCATCAACAACAACTTCCTGGGCATGGTGCGGCAATGGCAGGAACTCTTTTACGACAATCGAATTTCAGGTGTCGACCTCGTCGGCAATCCCGATTTTGTGAAACTGGCTCAGGCCTATGGCGTCAAGGCCTTGCGGATTCGACGCCCCGCCGATGTTGATCGCGTGCTCGCCGAAGCGCATGACTATGACGAAGGGCCGTGCGTCGTTGTCGCCGAGGTCGTGAAGGAAGACAATGTCTTTCCGATGATTCCATCCGGTGCGCCGCTCAGCGGGATGATCATCGAGAAGCCGAAGGGCCCCCTCGCCAAGCCGTCGGGCAGCACGTAGAACGCACCGCCCACCCGCGGCCCCTCACATCCGGTGATTCATTCGAATCGCGAAGAAGGAAATTCGAGAATGAGCAGCCCGACTCCCGGCCAGACGACATCAATGAAGCCCGCTGCGACGCCGACCGCGCTTCAGAATCGGATGGGAGTGCTCAAATCGCCCGAGTCCTCGAAAGCCCTGCACACCATCGCCCTACTCGTTCGAAACGCTCCGGGTGTTCTGGTGCGCGTTTCGATGGTCTTTTCGCGTCGCGGTTACAACATCGAGAGCCTCGTCGTGAGCCCTGGAGCCAAAACCGGGTTCTCGCGCATGACGGTGACGTGTTCCGGGGATCCAGCGATTCTCGAGCAGATGATCAAGCAGCTGACAAAGCTCGTCGACGTCGTACACGCCCTCGATCACACCGCCACAGATCGATTCGAAACAGAAATCGCCCTGATCAAGATCCGATGCGCGGGAGATGTGCGACGCGACGTCCTCGAGATTGCGGAACACTTCAACGCCAGAGTCGTCGACTATGCGGCGCAGAGCCTCATCCTTCGCGTATTCGGTGCCAGCGACAAACTGGACGCCATTATCTCGCTATTGGACGAAGAGAGGATCGTCGAGCTGGTGCGTTCCGGGAAGATCGTGATGGCGCGCGCACTGGAAGTGACCTGAAAGCAGCGACCGGAATGAGAATCGAGCCCGTCTGGGCTCAGCCCATCTGCATGACCCAGTCGTAGGCCTCACGCTGGTAACCCCAAACGGTTTTTGCGTCGATCGACAGTTCGGCCGCAACCTCGGCGACTTCTGCAAACTCACCTCGATCGAGGCAGACAGCCAATCGGAGAATCCTTCCGAGATCGCCTTCGAATTTCGACAGCGCCTGTTTGATTTCTTGCGGAAGCGTTAGTCCTGTAATCGCGGCGGTGCGATCGACCCCGACCAACACATGAACGAAAGAGAGGATCCCGACCAGGCATGCAGCCTCACCACGATCCTTCACCGCGGAATCACCTTCTCCACCCGCCAGCGAAACGAGCTCCATCAACCGCGCGCGACTCGCCGCGACACGAAAGAGCGGGCCTCGATTGCCGTTTTGACCCCCAATCTAAAAAAGCAGCAGGTTGAGCCAACGGCTGAGGCCCTTCGCCCCGATCAGGATCAGCGCCTGCCCGACACTTTCGATCTTCTGTGCGCGAGCGAGTTCGAGGCTGTTCACGAGTTTCAGCAAGCCATCAGCCGATGTGGGATTGGCTTCGACCTGCTGAGTGACTTGATCGATCTCGAACCCTCCGCGGGCATCCACCATAAGCTGCAATAGAAGTTTGCCTTCCGGGTTCGCCTGGGTCTCTTTGTTGTCCGAGGCTTCGGAATACGAATCGCCCTGAAGCAAATCGAATCCAGAGTCTCGGATTCGAATGAAATCCGAATCACGTTGGACGGAGTTCGCGAGGATTTGAAGTTTGCGCCGCTGAGCCCGGCGAATGAGTAGACCGCGTGCCTCCTCGTCGAGATTGAAGGCGTCAATCTGCACCGCGTCCGCAAGCTCCAGAAGTTGCTCGCGCGGATCCCGCCGGCAATAGTCAACGAACAGCAATCGCGAGCCCCGGCGGCTATGCAGGTCATAGAACCGATTGGATAGACTCGCGTCGACGGTTTCGGCTTTTGGGAGCCCGAGCAGCATGCGATTTCGCGGCATGTGTTCGATCGCTTCACTGAAAATCAGCCGCCGGTCAACTTGTAACAACGCGCGACCATCGCCTAGCAGAGAGTCCCAATTCGCACTGCTCGCGAACTCAAGAACGTTCGCAAGATAGGCCTCACTCTGTCCCTCGATTGGCTTGAGAGGCTGGCCAGCCGACGTGCCAAATAACAGCTCCCAAGCGATCAGGCGGCGCTCACCAGTAACGATCGGCTGACGGCTCAGATAGAACCCGTCTGTCTCCGACGTACTATTCTCTGCCCTCGCGTAGGCCCAACTCAAGACCGCGGGCTGATCCAGTCAGCCTTCCTCCTCTTTTCATTGTCCGATGTGCGATCTGACTCAAATTTTGCAGCGCTGCCACAACGAACAAAATCGCAGGGATCGCGGAACTGAGGGGATCGCTCCAGCCGAATCGGGCGCTAGGCCCCGTCGCGAGATCGGCCTTCTTCGCGGCCGAAGTCAGGCGGAAGGTTGAGAATCTCAGCCGGAAAAGACTCCACGAGAAACTCAACGATGTCACGAACCGAAATGATGAAGGCGGGCCAGCCGCGATGATCCGTGACGGGAAGATGACGAAAACCACCCACCGACATCATGTTAAGCGCCCACGCCAACTTCGCATCGATCGGCAGGGATTCGGGATCTCCTGTCATGACCTCGGAGAGAGGTACGTCGGCAGGGTTGCGCCCACTGTCGATGATTTTCAAGAGCACATCGCGCTCGGTAAAAATTCCAGTCAAGGGAGATCGAACCGTGCCATCCTGGGTGATGAGGACGCAGCCACGATGTCGTCGCTTCATCGCCTGCATGGCCTCCTTCACACTCGCCGTGGCGGCGAGCGCCAATGGCGGTCGACTGGGCAGAAGCGTCAGGGGCTCCTGTAGCAGCTTCGTATCGAAGGTTCTTCGACGCTCGCGCGCATCATCAAAGTAGGCTTCGTCGTGATTCAAGTCTTCCATCACCTCAGCTTCGATCGACATCAGGGCGGACCTCCATCGAGTCTGTGAACTCGAGACTCCATCTTGCCCCAATCCCGCTTGCCCGTCACTTGTGCGAGGCCGTGCACAAACTGAAAGTCGTTCCAAGCCTCTGTGCCGTCCTCTGCCTAGCCGGCAAGTTGAATCCCCGAGGGAAGACTAAAAGCTCTGAGAACTATCGTTTTTACATGCCATCACGCAAAACCCGACGGGATTCCGCCCTTCGCCGATGTCTAGTTCAGCGTTTCGCCACCCCCACGCAGGTCGCTCAGCACGAAGGTGCGCCAAAGCCGCCTGCGTAGCCGTTCCTTGAACATCGCGTCCGGCGTTGGCAAGAGTCCCGGTTCGAGTTCCTCTTCCTCACTCATGAAGTCAGCAAAATCGGCCAGCAGATCCGCCTCTTCGGTGGTAGGCGTCGAGGTGGGGCTTGCCAGAATTGAAGCCACATCGGCCACTCGCGATTGTGCGGGCCGACCCGCCACCGCCGATTTCACGGGTCGATTTCGAGGACCGCCAGCCACTGCCTGGCTCAAACGCTTCACGACAGACCCTCGGTCGAGACACCGGTCGCACCCGAGGTATCGGCGGCTTCGAAAAAGAGCCGCTTCACGCGATACAGACTCGACCGAACTGCGTCACTCGACCGAGCCGTTCGCCTCGAAATTTCTGGGATCGACAGGTTCTCGAAATGTCGCATTTCAAAGATTTCGGCCTGCCAATCAGCCAGACCCGCGAGTCGCTGGCTGAGCTGATCCCGGAAACGATTCAGGTCGAGCTGCTCCGCAGGTGATCCGACCGTCAATGAAGGCCGCGGCATGAGATCCTCATCGTCGGCCAGGTCGATTCGCTCGGTCATGCTCTTCGAGCGGCGGATGTTGCTATTCGCGGTGTTTTTCGCGATGCCATAGATCCAGGAAAGCAGAGAAGACTGCCCTCGATAACGTTCGAAAGACCGAAAGACCGCGAGAAAGGTTTCCTGTACGACTTCTTCTGTGTCTGCGTGATTTCGCAATCGCGTATACACAAAGCTGTAGATCCGCTGGAAATATCGATTGTAGAGTTCGGCAAAATGAAGCTCACTCTCGGTTCTGATACCGACGAGCAGCTCCTCGTCGTTCAGCGAACTCATCGATTCGGCGCCGGCCGCCTCGGGCGGAGCGGATTCCTCCGCCGCACGAACGGATTGCGGATCAGGATCCTCGTCACGATCCGGTTCACGGTCCGGTCGATCCACGGCTTCACCGGAATCACCCGATTCGAATTCAATATGAGCTTCAGCGTAAACGTCCGCAAAATCGGACGCCTTGACAACGGTCGTACTGGACACAGCGGTCTACTCCCAGTCCCTGTACTCCACACGCATCGCTTCTAATGAGCAAATACGCTTCGAGCACAAAGTCGCTTCCCGATTTCCCAGAGACTGACAGGGCCCCCCCATATCGTCATAGAGGTAAGTGTCATTCCCCACGAAGACGTGGCGCGTTCAATCTCAATTAGGCCAGATTCTGCCCAGGACGGAGTCCTTGGGGGGTGTGCTGCATGCCAATTGCTCGCCGACGAATCAAGTGCGTCTCGACTGCGCGTTGGTGATCGCCTCCTATTGGAGCAGCGCGAGCGCTGACTGCGTCGAGATATTGGCTTGCGCGAGAACTGAAATTCCCGCCTGCTAAAGAACCTGATTCAGAGTCAGCTCCGCGGTTTCGCTTGCGAAGTCGACGTCTCGAATTCTCGACTCCGCGGCCACCGTATTTTCGACGGCGACTCCAATGGATCGAATCGCTGACTCCAGTCGGTTCTGCGCAGTACCAAAGGCCGCCCGGAGCGAGGCAATCTGAGAGACGGCGCTATCGAGTAACGCCAGCGATGAGCGTGCACCGGTCACATTCGTAACGCCAACGGCCGATAATCGGATCGCACTTGCGCCGGCGTTTACAGCCGAAACAGTGAAGCGATCATTGACTGAATCGCCGGTTCCAATTTGAAACGTCGTCGAGGCCGCAGACTGTAGAATCTGAGTGCCGTTGAACTCAGTGGCCGCAGCAATCCGATTGATCTCTGCATGCAGCCCCTGGAATTCGAGGTCGACGGTCGCCCGCTCCCCCAGCTCCAATGTGCCATTGGCCGATTGAATCGCCCGCTCGCGCATTCGAATCAGCAGCGTACTCGTCTCGTTCAGTGCACCCTCGGCCACCTGCAACATCGAGATCCCATCGCTCGCGTTTCGCTGGACCTGTTGAAGGCTGCGAATCTCCGCACGGAAATTTTCTGAGATAGCTAGACCGGCGGCGGCGTCTGCCGCGCGAGTGATGCGCAGGCCAGAGGATAATCGCTGCAGTGATTTTTGAAGGCGGTCAGTGGTTCCGACCAGATTTCGCTGCGCGTTGATCGACGCAATATTTGAGTTGACTCGAAGTCCCATGCTTTCTCTCCTGCCGCGACCTCATGAGGCATTCGTCTCGCGGTCGAATTGCACCGAAAACGCAAGCACGATGCCAGCATGATCAATTCCACCTCTCGTTACCGACTCTCGCGTAGCGCCCTCTCAAGGGAGTAGAAGTCCGTTCTTTGAATCTGTCATGCTGTCAGTCCCCAACGCGTCTTGCGCGATGAGCGGTGGCATTGCAATTTGAACGAGGGGCACGGCAGCATCTGCCGCATAGCACGCAAAAGGCGCTATGCTGCCGACCGCCTACGCGCGCCCCCAATTGAGTGACTCATGCCGACCAAATCAGACCGCTCCGAAGGAGCGGAACCTGTGAACCCTACTGACACGTTCGCCCTGAAGCCGAAGCCAGATACAGGTTTCGGCACGGACAATGGGGCTCTGCGACCGGCGCTCCAGCCATCAGCCTTCGACCTTCAAGGTCTTCGACAGCGAATTCAGCAGCACCCCAACCATCGTCGATGGTTGCTCTGGGCCTGCCTCGCCGGTGGCTTTGCCACGACATTCACGATCACCATTCTGGGCGTCTCGCTCAAAGCCATTGCCGCCGATCTCAATACCCAGGTTTCCACGATCGCCTGGGTCTTGACCGCACCGATGCTGGCGCAGGCCGTATCCGCGCCCATTCTCGGGAAATTCGGCGACCTGCATGGTCATCGCCGTGTCTATTTGATCGGCTTCGTGTTCGCGACGGGAATTGCGGTGGCTACTGCCTTCGCCTGGAATGCCGCGAGTCTCATCGGAATGCGCACGCTTGGGCAACTCGCCGGGACCGCGACCATGCCCGCCTCGATGGCCATGCTTTTTCGTGCCTACGAAGGGCGAGAGCGGGTCAAGGCAATGGGCTGGATGAGTGTGGTCTTCGCTGGCGGGCCTGTTCTGGGCCTCGCGATTGGCGGTATCCTCGTCGAAAGTATCGGCTGGAGGCCGATCTTTATTATCCAAGGCGTTCTGTCTGCCCTCGCCTGCTTGATCGCAGTCCTCGTCTTGGTCGAAACACCCCGCCGCAGGCAAGTTGGCCTGGACGTGCAAGGCGCTTTCGTTCTCGCGCTTGGTGCCTTCGCACTGACCTTCGCCATTAATCGACTTCCGAGTTGGGGACTTCTCGATCCGCGAGTGCTGATCGCCTTCGCCCTCACCCCGGTTCTGCTCAGCCTTTTCGCACGCATCGAGCGGCGCTCTCCGCATCCGCTGATTCCACTCGAGTTCATGACGAGGCGCAATTTCGTGCTTCCTCTACTGATCGGATTCAGTCTTCAATTCGCCTATATGGGCGGGTTCATCATCAGCCCACTCATCATGTTGGGTGTGTTCGGGCTCGGACAATCAGCGACATCCATGTGGACGGTCGCGCGTCCGATTACGTTCTCCGCGAGTTCGCCGGTCGGCGGACATCTCGGCTCGCGTTATGGCGAACGGGCTATGGTCATCACGGGAAGCTGGCTCATCTTGGCCGCGATGCTGGCCTTCACTCTGGGTGCCGCCACCGAGTCCATGATTCTGATTCTTGCGGGGCTGGTCTTTGCCGGCATGGGAATGGGTTTTGCGCAGCCCTCACTCAGCACGATTGTCGCGTCGGCTGTCGATGAAGACGACCACGGCATCGCGGTTTCGACGATGTCGACAACTTCGGGGATTGGCGCCGTCGCGGGCATCTCGATTCTCACGGCGCTCTGTGCAGACTCGGAGACCGCAGCGGGATTTCGAAATGGGTTTGCGCTCGGCGCCGTCGTTGCGGCGATCGGCGTGGTGACCAGCTTTGGTCTGGCCAGAGTCGACCACGACGCTCGCGATGCGAACACCGACCCTTCGGCAGAAGAAGGGCGAGACGATCTCGACGAGGAAGTACTCGCTTCCGTCGCCTAGCGTGCCGCTCGTGGCTATTCATTTCGGTCAGGTCGATCGGCGACAGCGAGGTTATTGGGGCGAGCGCGCCTTGCCCACATCCGTCGATTCTCCGCCACGGACCGCGCAATCATCGGCCCGCATGAACTGCTTCCGACCCGAAAGACGGCATGACACCAGGCGCTCGCCGTCCCGCGACTTCCCGTCAGAACCTGTGAAATGATCTCGAACACCCGCACTCAACCTCGACGCGATCGAATTTTGCGACTCGGACGCGGCTTGCGAAGTCGGGGCCGCGGCCGTCGCTGATTCGGCTGCGAGCTGATCGTCCAGTGCATCGAGTTTTGCGATCGCCGCCGGAACACCGTCCGGGGTGACGCTCACCATGCGAATTCCAATCACCGCGACGACGAGGGTCAATCCAATCCCCAGCTTCGCCGCCGCCTTCCAACACGCTTTTTTCAGTTCAGGTTCCATGAGAACCGAATCGGTGGAATGGTCAAAACTCTTGAATGCGCACTCCGCTCGGAGCGCTGAACGCCGGGAATGTGAGCGACCTCACAGCCGGGACCGGCGTCAGAAGGGTTTCCGTAGGTCGCGCGGAAGGCCGTATCCTCGCTCGCCGATGATGTTGAGTTGAATATTGGTCGCCCCCCCCGCGATGGCCGGGCCCATGGAGAACATGTACTGAAGCACCCAACCCGTCGACGTCGTGGTCCGACTCCAGGTATTGAGCTCCTCGTCCAGTGGCGCCAGAAGCCCATCACTGCCCAGCAGATCGTAGGCACATTTCATGATCCGCTGAGTCGTATCCGTCGAACAAACCTTGTTCATCATCATCGGACGCATCGCCGTCAGCATCTCGCCACGATGCGCAGCCGTAAACTGAAGCAGGTTCGACGTCTCGCTCGTGCGGACATAACCCTCGATCTCTGCAAGGCGCTGGCGAACCCCAGAATCTTCGATTGCGGGGCGACCATTGCGTATGCGGGTCCGTGCAAGCTGGACGAGATCGTCGAACGCTTCGCGAATCATGAATGGGTTGCCAATCAGATTCCGTTCATGGATCAGCGTCGCCCGCGACACGGCCCAACCCTGCCCACGCTCTCCGACGATGTTCTCCGCGGGAATGCGCACATCCGTAAAGAAAACCTCGTTGAATTCAAAGCCCCCGCTCATCTCTCGAAGGGGCCGCACTTCGATGCCATCTCGGTCCATCGGGACCAACAGGTATGAGATACCGGCATGCTTCTTCGCTTCCGGCTCCGTGCGAAAGAGCCCGAACATCATGTCTGCGCGTTGAGCGCCGCTGGTCCAGATCTTCTGGCCGTTGAGCACCCATTCGTCGCCTTCGAGTCGTGCCTGACATTGCAGCGATGCGAGATCACTACCCGAGCCCGGCTCGCTATAGCCCTGGCACCAACTCTCCGTATTAGTCAGCGCGCGCGCGACATAACGCTCCTTCTGCTCCTCGGATCCAAATTCAAGAAGTGTGGGAACAAGCATGCCCGCACCCTGGGACGGCAAATCTCCGGGCGCACCCGCTTGGTAGAATTCTTCGCGGATGATCCGATCCTTGATCGCGTCATTCGGCTGTCCCGAACCGCCATAACGCGTCGGAACACCGCGATACACATACCCGGCATCGATGCCGCGCTGACGAAAGAGGCTTTCTTGCTCCTCCTTTGGAAGCTCCGCTTCATCGCCCTTCAGTGGCCAGCCTTTCAAGAAGGCGCGCACAGATTCCCGAAATTCTTCGTGTTCTGGGGCGTATTGGAGATCCATGTCCTACCAGCCTGCCAACGCGGCACATTGTTCGCGGTGTTGTTCCGGATTGCCGAGAAACGAGCGATCAAACATGATGCGCTTGAACCAGATCTGGACCTCACATTCCCAGGTAAAACCGTAACCGCCGTGGAGCTCGACCGATTCCCGTGCCGCCGCCATGGCACGGTCGGTAATATGCGCCTTCGTCATCGAAGCCGCGCGGCTCGCTTCTTCCGGAAGATGATCAAGCGCGTAGGCCGCATGCCACCAAAGTGCGCGCGTCGGCTCCATCTCGGTCCCGAGGCGCGCGATCGCGTGCTTGACCGCCTGGAACTGTCCAATGGGTTGACCAAATTGCTCGCGGGAGTGGGCGTAAGCCACATCCAGGTCGATGAGCTTCGACGCCGCACCGAACGCATCCGCGGCCAACAAGACCGAGGCCGCGGACACCAACTTTTCCGCTGTACCGTCGCCTTGTTCCAATATTTCCGCCTCGACGTCATCAAAGGTGATGGTCGAAAAAGGACGCGTCCGATCAATGCCATTCTCGTTTGAAATCTCGATGCCAGGCGCTCGTGCGTCCACCCAGGCGAGCTTGCCAGCCTCGAGCCCAACCAGGATGCCATCCGCGATCGCCGCGTGCGTCACGACATTCTTCACCCCGGAGATCCGGTTCCCCCTCACTTCAACCGTCCACTCCTTCGGCGCCCAAGCCCCCACACCTTCTTGGAGAGCGACACATGCCGTCTTCTCACCCTTCGCCAACGCCGGCAGGATCTGTGATCGCTGAGACTCGGTGCCGGCGAGCCCGAGGCCAAGGGTCGCGAGCCAATGACCCAGAAAGGGGCCCGGCATCGCCGATTCACCAAAGACTTCCGCCACCAGCGCAAGATCGAGCAACTCGAGCCCCGCGCCTCCGTATTCTTCGGCAACGACCAGTCCAGTCACGCCCATCTCGGCCAGCGCGGTCCAATGAGCCGGGTCATGGCCCGACCCGTCATCAAAGAGCTCGCGTAATCGCGTCGTTGGACACTCACTGAGAGCAAAGCTCCGAATAGTCTCCTGGAGCATGACCTGCTCTTCACTCAATCCGAAATCCACACCGTCTCCATTGCCCTGCTGAGTTGCGCGACGCGACCCATGGGCGGATTCGGTTCGGGTTCGCTTGGCAGCCGCAGTCTACCGACACGGATCCCACGGATCATCGGCTGGATTGAATCAATGGAGCTGTACACTGCTCGCTCACCACTGATTGGCGGGCGGGCAATTCGATCCTTCACCACCGATAAGTCAAACTTACCTCATTATTGAAATTGAATGTCCTTTTCACTTAGGCAACTCGACAAGACTCAGCTTCTCCACGCCCTCCGACATCAGGTCGAAGCCGCTCTCGAAACCTTGTTGTCCCAGCAGCGAGACTCGCAGAAAGCCGCCACCCACGAAGAAAATCGTTCCGAACACAGCAAGGACACCCGGGCCACAGAGCAGAGCTACCTGGCTCGCGGCCTCGCGACACGCGTCGCCGACCTTCGTCGAACGGCCCTGCAGCTCACCGGTCCGGTCGCGCGAATATTTCAGCCCCGCGAAGCCGTCGCGGCCATGGCGCTCGTCGCCATCCGCATCGAAGAGGAAGGCAAGCCACAGATCTGGTGGTTGGTTCCGACCGCCGGAGGCTTTAATCTAACCGAATCGGGTCTTTTAATTCGGACGCTCACGCTGTCGACCCCGCTTGGGCGCGCACTCCTCGGTTTGCAGGTCGGTGACGACGAAACGTTCACGACGCCACGCGGACAGCGATCCTTCAAACTTCTCGAGGTCGCCTAACGCAATCATGCCCTCGCCCCAATCACATGACCCTAGATCCAAGCCGAGCCTTGCCGCCTCCTCGAATCCCTCTTAATTTCATCATGATCCGATCCAATGATCGGAACGAGCGCCGGGCGCAGCTCCGACGATCGGGATCTGCCATGACATGCGCCATCAGAACAATGAGCGACATGCCCTCAACGGATAGAAGGAAGACACAGTGAGCGCATCGGTGACACAATTTGACTTCAAGAATCAGACCGTCGTCGTAACCGGGGGCTCGCGCGGAATTGGTCGGCGTATCTGCGAAGCCTTCGACGACGCCGGAGCCGACGTCTATACCTGCAGCCGCCGAGGTCTCGAGACACCCTTCGACAGCCCGAGAATCAAGGATGAGATCGTGGACGTCCGCGATCCGGAAGCCACGGCGTCATGGCTCGAGCGGTGTGCCGAAAAGACGGGCGGCATCGACGTCCTCGTAAACAACGCGGGCGGCGCACCCTCTGTCCCGTCGGCCGAGGCTTCGGCCAATCTCACCAACAAGATCCTCGAGCTCAACTTGAACACTCCCCTCATCCTCTCCCAACAAGTCTATCCGCATCTATACAGCGCCCAGGACGGTGGAGTCATCGTCAACATCGTCAGCGTCAGCTCGATGCGGCCAACACCCGGATCCGTCGCCTACGGTGCGGCCAAGAGCGGCTTGATGAATGCTACCCGATCGCTCGCAGTCGAGTGGGGACCACGCGTTCGAGTCAACTGCATCGTTGCCGGCCTGGTTCTGACGGAACTCGCCAAAGACCACTACGGCGATGAAGCGAGCAAGCACGAGATCACGAAAAGCATTCCGGCCAAGCGCTTCGCGAAGCCCGAGGAGATTGCTAAGGCCTGCCTTTTCCTCGCGGCGAAAGACTCGTGTTATGTCTCGGGCGCGGCGCTCGAAGTTCATGGCGGAGGCGAATGGCCTCCGACGATTCCCATGCCTGATCCGATTCCGACGGTGCGCGAAAACGAAACGACGAGCGAGTCGGGCGACTAGTCAGAGATGAAGCGTCTCCGGAAGCCATCGATCCGGAAACTCGAATCTCTCCCGACCAAGCGGCGACAGATCGCACAGGCCGTAGCGGCCCTTCACGATTCTCTCGCTGAGCACGCGGGCGATCCCAAAGGACTGCATGACGCCGCGCCCGGTAAGGAATGCACCTCGAAGAGGTTTGCGATCCCTGGCATGCATCCGGCGATGCCGCTTCGGCCGGGAGTCACGGCATAGAGCCCGGACCACCCGCGCACATGCCCACACCGCTCAAAACTCGAGCTTCGATGGGCCAGGCGCGGCCACACGAATTCTGCAAAATACTCCTGGCCGTCGTAGCCGAAGTCGAAACCCGGGGCCTCCTCGGGAGTCGATAAACCCTCCAAGAAGCGGCCACCGCCCTGACCTTCTAGATGAAAGTAGAGATCGCTTACACCAACAATCATCGTAAGTTCACTCGGATCAACACCGGACCCGAGGTCTCCAGCATGCACGTCGACGAGACAGATCTGCCGCCGAATGGCCTCTGTCACATCGCGAAGCCCAAGTTTCGCGGAAAAAAAAGAGACCAGGCACCAAGGCAATTCAGCACAACTTCGCAACTGATTCACGTCTCGCTCAGCCGGTGTTCACGAGGGATACGATGGGTCGTCAAGACGCCGCGCTTGGCCAGACACATCGCCATTGCCGAGCCGATGACGCCACCGCCTGCGATCATGACGTTCACGCGTTCCACGATTGAACTTCTCCCGAATCTTGACTCGACGCTCAGCCTCCACCGATATCGACGCCGAAGGACTCGTAAACGAGATCCGCCGCGGCATGTCGATGAAATTCGAAATTCGAAGCCAATCTCAGCGCATCATGCTGAATCAGTTGGGACGACGAAGACTCGCCTTTCACATCCTCGAGAATGCGAAAACAGTCCTTGAGCAACGCGACATGCTCTTTTCGCATTCGCTCGACATCCCTCCAAAGACGCGGCGCCTTGGCTTCGACTTCCGCCAGAAGTCCGCCCGGCCCTTCGCTCTCACCAATGTGATTGTCCGCCGCGACGACCAGTCGCAGGAGCGCTCGCTGCAAACGTGATCGCCAGATCGACGCCTCTTCCATCGGTGCCTCCGCCGCCTTGCGAAGTGTTAAGAGGGATCGACCGAGCTGCTCGCGCAAGGCGAGTGCGGCATTCAGGCATGCACGGTCCGCGGCGATCTCTGCCACCGATGCCGTCGCCAGCAGCCCGAAGAACTCGTCGCCATCCATTCGAATGAGAGATTCGTGATCCCCTGCTTCGAAGAAGACCTCAGTGCGTCCCTCGAGACTCGAGTCGATCACCGTGGGCAGCCCGTAGGCGGCACCGAGCGGGGGAACCGCGCCGAGTACGCAGTCGGGAAAAAGATCAACCATCTTCCTTTCGGAGGACAGATGCAGACGTCGTCCAAGCTTGCGTTCGATTTGATCGAGTTCGAGTCGACGCGATGCAGGCAAGACCGCCAACACGAAGCCGTGTTCATCTTCGAGCACGACCGACTTCGCAAGCGAATCTTCGTTGATCCGCGCGAGTCGTGCAGTATCCACACTCGTTCTCGAGACCGAATGCATCTCGATTGTATAGGTGGCCTCACGATCCGAGAGATACCCCTCCAGAACACGTGAAAGTGACATGGCAAACCCTCCTCTATCAGATCAAATCAGAACCTCGCCGAACGCCCGTAGCCCGGGCCATTTGTTCAATTATTTGGGACCCGCCGAAAGAGAAAGACTAAAACGCCCATGCAGCGATTCCGAAAGCAATTCCATGAAATCTTCTCCCGCCATATGGACTACGTCATCGTGGTCGCCGGCCTCGAAATAGATATCGCTCAGATCCGCGAGAGAATCGTCATAGACCGTTGGAATTCGATACGGCGACCCGATCGCGGGCATCGCCCCATTTTCACAATCGTGAAAGAGGTTATCGACCTCGGCTTCCGTCGCGAGTTCCAACTCACGATGGAGTTGCGCGCCAAGGCGTTCGACATCGACCTTGCGCGCCGCCGGGACGACCGCCATGACATATCCGTATTCATCTTCAAAGAGCACGGGCTTGGCCAGGCAATAGAGCGGGATTCGAGATCGGCGAGCGGTCTGGGCGCTATAGGCTGAGCGCGGATGAGGCAGTACTTCGTACTCGACCCCGACTGCTTCGAGATACCATTCAAGCTGCTTCGCAATCGCCATGCTCGCGCCTCCTGACAGGATGTCCGCGACATCTCTGTCGTTTGCGATCTGGGTGCGGATCAATCTTCGTTCCGCATCCAGCTCCGCTTCGACCGATCTTCAACCTCAGTTCAACCTCAGTTCAACCAAGCAAAGACCGAGGCGGCGGTTGCACTCTTCAACCCTCCGTCGGAACACCTCGGGCAAGTCGTGAAGGATCGATGCCGGCGGCGCTGACTGTTCTGCCGATCTGAGCATCGAATCTCTCGCTGCGGCCAGGCGTGTACAACAGTTTGGGGATCGCGGATTCGCAACCTGCACACGCGTGAGCCAATCGTCCATCCGTCTATCTCGCCATGAAAATCAGACAGCCGAGAATGTGCGGATCGAGGGCCTGTGACTTGAGACAGTCGAAGCAGACCCGTGAGCGATCTTCACAGCCCAATTCAATTTGTTCCCGGGGTCGGAAAGATTCCCGCGCTCGTCCCTGACTACGGGCTCGACCCGCTCTCATAAACGACCTGCGACCTTCTCAGGTCCCAGCGGTTGCAGGACGCGTCACTCGCGCACGATACAGGCCGCCGAATACGTCAGACCTGTACGGTAGTTGCTTTGGTCGATTAGTCGACTGAATCAAAATCAATCATTCACGAACATTCACGATGGTCGTCACTTCAAAACAATGAATGCGACGACCTCGCTTATGAAAATCGATGAGAGCAGAACCTCGGTCCTCCTGGACCGTACAGCGACGTACCCAATCAACTTATAGCCAGAAGATCGGTTGTCAATCGTTTTCTATAGTATCGTCAAATTCTTGCTGAGTTCTCTCAGCGCAACACATCGAACGCGGCAAAGGGCCCTCAGGAATTCCCCTAGTCAACGACGTTACGGCAAGCGCCTGCGGGTTTGGCCGGCCCCCCATACTGGTACCAGTCTATGAATTAGCCTTTTCGAAGGCGACAGCAGGCACGGATGAAGCGAGCACGCTTCTCAGAGGAGCAAATCTTCGGAATCTTGAAGGCTGCAGAGGTGGGTGGGAAAATCCGCGCCGCGTGTCGCGAACATAACGTCACGGACCAAGATCGAAGCTTGGCGCCAGGAGTACAATGAGTTCCGACCGCACAGTTCGCTTGGGGAAAAGACTCCCGAGCAGTTCTTAGGGTCTGGGGACTNNNNAACTAACGTTTCAATTGGAACAGGTTTTCGGGGCAGGTCAACAAGCGAAATCCCTAACTAAACGGCTGGTACCGTTTTCTTGGGCTTGCCAAAGCCATTGCGCCGATGGAATATCGGGCTCTTGGGCCGGAACCTCAATGCGAATTGAGAAGGGTCTCCATCGCGGCTTCCCACTCATCCGGTCGGAAAAACATCGGTCCCATGCCGCCTTGATAGGCAACTCGTCCGCCACGCTCGATCAAATAGAGTCGCTCGGGCATCGCCGCGTATGCGCCAGCAACCGAATCATCCATCTCATCGACGACTGCGGGGAGCTCAAGTGCCATTTTCAACATGCAGGTCTGACCGACTTCGATGCGCTCCTCGAAGGATTGGTGCTCACGCACCAGCACGCCATCTTCGACGTTCTCGCCGACCTGCCAACCATCGGTTGAATGAATTTCCTTGATATACACGGTGAGGAAATCAATCTGATCGCGATAGCTGCGGTAGATGCGATTGAGGGTCCCAGCCTGGGACCGAAAAGGCGGTCAGGTGTAGCTACCGAAGACCAGGGCAACCGGCCGATTCGCGAACCGCAGAGAGAGCCGAACTTTTTCGCCATCACTCTTCCCCTGACCGGGTAAATACCGCAGGACAAAATCCGGTGCGGGCTGTCCCGCGCCAGCCTGAGAGTCTGCCCCCATAGCCTGAATTTCGGCGATCGTCTCTGCTGCCCCAGGTGCATTCATCGCCGCTCGCAAGCGATCGATATCGAGTCCCTTCATCTGATCGGCCTGACCGCTCTCAACGAGGTGATCCAACATGGTGTCGACCGTATTGCCTGATTCAGCGATCTGAGCGCTCGCAGTCTGCGTGTCCAATTCCCTGTCCGCCATGCGGTATCTCCTTCCAATCGAGTTTCATGTTCCGAGACTCCGAATCAGCAAAACTAGCAGATGGCCATAACAGACCAATCGTGCTCCCCGGCCGCCTCAGGAAGGGGCCGCACCCTCGCTGTCGCGCATTGCAAGGTCCCCTGGAATTCGCCGGGCCGCCAACACAAAGAGCAGAATTCCCAGCGAGCTGATCATGCCCACGACGAGCATCGCGTATCGAAGACCATCGTCACCGTAGATTGAGGTAAAATGGTCGCTCAGAAGTCCTGCCGTGAGCGGCCCCATCCCCAAGCCGATCAGATTCAGCACGAAGAAAAGAATGGCTGACGTAAGCGCACGCATCGCCGGCGGAACCAGGGTGTGAGAAATCGCGAGACACGGGCCGAGATAGGTGTTGAGCATCATGTTCACGATAAAGAGAAGCGCGATCACGATGCGTATATCATCGACTAACAGATACGGAAAAGACAGGGGCAGAGCAATACACCCGGCGATCGCAGGCAGCCACGCATACCAACGCGGATCCCGCTGGCCGAGCCGATCCGCCAGATACCCTCCGAGCAGCGTACCCGCCAAGCCAGAGCCACCTCCGGCGAACGCCATCAGGAGGCCAACCTCAATGCCGCTCAGTCCGTGACTCCGAATGAAGAATGAGGGCGCGAAGTTTCCGTTCCCATACCCGGCAAAAGCCGTCAGTCCGGTCGCACCCGCGAGATACCAGAATGAGCGGTAACGAGAGAGACGCTGCACCGTCTCGCGAAACGTCGGCCGATAACTCGCCGCCTCAGCGGATTCCCATCGGCCACGCGAAGGTTCGGTCACCGTGAATCGAAAGATCAAGGCGAAGACGATTCCTGGAAGTCCGACCACCATGAAGGCGGCACGCCAACCCAACCATTCCTCGATGAATCCCCCGAGCAAGAACCCCGCGAAGATTCCGGCATGCAGGCCAGCCGAGTAGACCCCCATGGCAGTGCCACGTTCGCTCGGCGCATAGTAGTCGCTGATCATCGAATGCGCGGGAGGACTACCACCAGCCTCGCCGATTCCAACGCCTACCCGCGCCATCAAAAGTTGCCCGTAATTTTGCGCAAACCCCGACAGCGCCGTCATGCCACTCCAGACCGCGACGGCAAGCGAGATGATATTCCGCCGATTTCCCCTATCCGCCCAATAGGCAATCGGGATGCCCGCGGTGATGTACACGAGTGCGAAGGAGAAACCGCTCAGCAATCCAAGCTGAGCGTCGGAGAGCCCCATCTCCTGCTTGATCGACTCTTGAATAATGACCAGGATCTGCCGGTCAATAAAATTGAATGCATACGCAATCGTCAGCATCGCCAATGCATAACGTCTCACACTCGATGAGATCGACGTGTCATCTGACCCGACCGGCGATGCCTGATTTTCGTTGGATTTCAAGTTCGACTCCACTTAGAATTCATAGAGGGGTGGCCTGTCGCTCGGTCTGAGCGTAGTGTGTTCGAGATACCTGTCGAGGAATGACCCATTGAAACTGCATGCCATCAGCGATCTTCATGTTGGATTCAAGGAAAATCTGATCGCGCTGACTGAACTACCGCAGCATCTGGATGATTGGCTCATCCTCTGCGGCGACACCGCGGACACGCCGGATCAATTAGACATCGCCCTCCAGATTCTTGGAAAGAAATTTGCTCAGCTGATCTGGGTTCCCGGAAACCACGAGCTCTGGAGCCTTCCGCGGGATTCATCGCTGCACGGTGCTCACCGTTATGAGCACCTCGTCGACATCTGTCACCGACACGGCACAATCACACCGGAAGATCCCTACCCTATTTGGCAAGGAGAAGGCGGGCCGCATCTCCTCGCTCCGCTCTTCCTACTCTACGACTACAGTTTTCGGCCAAATGAAATTCCCGTTGAGAAAGCCGTCGAATGGGCTGCAGAAAGCGACGTGGTCTGCTCGGACGAAGTCCTGCTGAAGCCAGATCCGTTCACTCATGTTGGGGAATGGTGTGAAGCGCGCTGCCTCGAAAGTGAAAAGCGGCTGGACGCGGCGCTCGTCGAAACGCCCCTTCCAACCGTCCTGATCGCCCACTTCCCACTCAAGCAGGAACTCGCCATTCTGCCGCAAATCCCACGCTTCATGGTCTGGTGCGGGACACGCATCACAGAAGATTGGCACCAGCGCTTTCGCGCATCCGTAGTGGTGTCGGGACATCTTCATATCCCCTGCACACGTTATATCGATGACGTCCGCTTCGAAGAAGTCTCGCTCGGCTATCCACGGCAATGGCGCATGCGAGAAGAGCGACGGGGCTGGGTGCTCGGGGACCATTTACGACAGATCCTGCCTCGACCCGAAAGCGACGCAGGGGATCCGCTCAGCGGTTGGACTTCCGAGAAGACGTGAACACCAACTTTGTTCACAGATCCCAGATTGATCGCATTGCGCCGTCCGCGCCTAGCAGCTCGCGCGGATCGCGCTTATCGATGTGACCTATCAGATTTCTGTACACGCCATAGCCCACCATGCGCTGTAGCCGTTCGCTGAACTGGGCGGCCACGGATTGCGGGATACCGAGTTGCTGGTTCTCTTGTTGGCGAAGAAATCCAGCGCAGTAGTTCATGGCAATGCCGACACGCCGTTCGTCCGTTTGATTTGCGCCGCCGCCGTGCCAGAGGCTCCCGTTCCATACCAGAACGCTGCCGCGTTTCATCTCGGCGGGAATCGATTCGATGTCGTCGCTTCCGTAAACCGGCCAGTTCGGATCCCGATGACTTTCAGGAACGACTCGAGTCGCACCGTTGGCCTCTGTAAAATCCGTGATAGCCCACATACTGTTGCAGACGAGCGCCTGGTGAGGTCTCGGAAGTGCAATCACCTGATCATCGGCATGAATGGGCTGCGGTGATTCGCCTTTTCCAATGCTGATCGACGACACACTCGAAATCAGGCAGCCGTCATTGAGCACCCCTTCGACGACCGGCAATACGGACGGGAGAATCGGAATCTGCTCGAATGGCTCTCCATGAGCGAGAAGATTGTAGATTCGAATAGTCTTGTGCCCTTCGAAGTCATTTTCCGAAGGCACGATCTCCTGATCGCGTTCGATCCGCAGCACGTTCTCTTGAACCGAATCGATGAGGTCCTGGGGAATCGCGTCGGCGATAATGGTGTAGCCCTGTTCTTCAATTTCGTGGAGCGCCTTGGCGAGCGCATCGTCACTGAGGCCTGGATTCGTCATTCCGAGCAGCGTATCACTTCGAAGATCAACCGCATCCCACCGGTATCCGTCTCCTGCGACCTAAGGTCGCAGCTCGAAGTCGATGGGCGCACCGTCTATCGTTGCGACGACCCACGAATCGGAGAGCCGAGCATTGACCCCAAGACTGAAGCTTGATCACCTGGTTTACGCGGTTCCCGATCTGGCCGCTTCGATCGAGTCCTTTGAACACCGACTCGGACAGGCCCCGCGCGCCGGTGGGCGCCACGTTGGCCTCGGCACGCACAATGCGATTCTCCCCCTTGCCAACGAATGCTATGTCGAACTGATCGCAATCGATCCCGATGCGGATAAGCCCAATCACCCGCACCCATTTGGATTGGACTCCCTCGATGGACCACGCCTCGTGACGTGGGCCGTTCGAAGTCGCTCGATCGAATCTGACGTCGAACGGGCACGAACTCAAGGTTACGATCCCGGAGCGGTCCTCAGCATGAGTCGACGCTCGCCTTCCGGCGAGTTGCTCGAATGGAAGCTGACGCTGCGAGTCGATGCGATTGGTGATGGGATCGTCCCTTTCGTCATCGACTGGGGCAAGACGCCGCATCCCGCGAGCATCGCTGCCGGCCAACTGGGAGAGCTCGAACTCGAAATGTTCTGTGGTGACCATCCCCATCGAGATCCGATCCAACAAGCGCTGGATGCGCTCAACGTAGAATTCGAACTCGGGGTCCTCGCGGAGCGAAAACTCACAGCGCGAATCAAGGGGCCACGAGGTCGCATGATGTTGAATTGAGGTTCGAGACCGATGGCGGAGCGGAAAAATACGCGGAATACGCTGCGGCAGCTGGCCCCTTTGTCGCAGAACTCGGCGGCGTCATGATCGATGGCTTTAGGCCGGAGCTGGCCGTCATCGGGGAATGAGATCCGGATTTCTTTTTCATCGTTGAATGGCCGACCCCGACTGGGAAGACGGTTGTCCCAGCCATTCATTCTGGGCAGGCAACTACGATCGCGTCATCCTCCATCGCAATCGGCCCGACATTACGATGGTGGCCATCTCGAATACTCCCGTCGGAAATCTCCACGCCTATCGCGAACGCATGGATTGGTCCTTCAAGTAGTTGTCCGCGATAGTCAATGAATTCAATCGAGACTTCAACGTCTCATTTACGCCCGAGGTAATTGCATCAGGGAAGATGACCTACAACTTTTCCGAGACGGGCTTCCCTTCCTGAGAAGAACCGGGGCTCAGTGCCCTCTGTCGAGACGATGGCGGTTCGATTTCTCACACCTAATCTAGTTATGCCAAAGGGTCGCGACGAAATGGATCTTCCGCACAGCATGGCCTGGCTTCGCCGACCTGATCCGTACTAGGCCACGGCAGTGAAGCGCTCAAGAGAACTCACACGCCCGACCCGAGAATATTCGCCACAAAGTCATCGCCATCGCGTAAGAGTCTGAATTATTGGATCGCGCGAAGCCCAGACTCGGTGCGGATTCACAACGCCTGATTCTCAAGGCTCGGCTTGGAAGAAAGTCGCGGACACGACACCGTTTGACTAGTCTTCGGCATCGCGAACTGACAGATGAGCCTACAAACCCTATTCCCGTCCTTAGATACTCTATGGATCAGATCGCCTTGACTACATCTCCGACGAGATGCGTTTTCCCCCGTCCTTAAGGATGTATCGCTATCTCGGACTGATCCTAAGTGCCTGAAACGCCAACCCCCGGCTGGACGAGAGCCGCCCACTGATTGAAGAGCACTCCGGATTAAAGAGGATTCATTTTTTGCTGACAGCCATTCTACGAACCGCACGCCGAGTATCTCTCACGCTCGCCAGCGCCACGCTCCTGATCACCCCTGCATTCGCGGAGGAATTGCTCGACGACGCGGACACGATGCAGAGGGCCAATCAGAACTCGAAGGAGGCGGAGGCAAATCTCGGCGCCCTCGCCGACGTCAGCGCAAACTACAAGGGCCTCGTCATCAGAACCCGCGACGACGAATTCACATTCGCCTTCGGAGGTCGCCTGCAGTTCGACGCTGCAGTCTTCATTCAAGACGAGACCAAACTCGGCAATGGATCCGAAGTTCGACGTGGGCGGATAAAGTCTTACGGAACAGTCTGGACGAACTGGGACTACAAGATCGAGGTAAACTTCGATCCGGACCTTGACGTGCCAATCACCGACGGTTGGTTCCGATACAGCGGCTACAAAACGTTCACCGTCACGTTGGGGCACCAGAAAGTCCCCTTTGGCCAATCGTCGATGTCGAGTTCGAATTGGCAGGTCTTCCAGGAACGCGCTCTGCCCGATGCATTCAGCAATAACGAGGAGCAGGGGCGCAGGCGACTGGGTTTGGTACTGGCTTCACACGGTGATGTGTGGAGCTATGCCGGCGGAGTGTTCTCGGGAGGACTCGGCGACAGCGGCGCAGAGGATGAGGACTTCGGTGTGGCTCATCGAATCGTATTGGCCCCGATTGCGGAGAAGACAAAGGTCGTAGCGGTCGGCGGCTCAGCCGCCTATCGCTATTTTGATGCTCCAAGCGTCCTTCGCTTTAGCGCTCAACCAGAAGCACACCTGGCCGGAGCAAAGCTAGTCGATACTGGCAAATTGAGGGCCTCGCGGAGTGTCTTCATGTACAACTTCGAAGCCACGGTGGTCGCCGGACGCTTCCATGGGCAAGCGGAATACACGGCCACCCACATTCGCGGACGAATGGGTCAAAGGAATCTCACTCTATCAGGCTTCTATGTGCAGGCTGGCGTCTTTCTCACCGGCGAGTCCAGAAACTACGATCAAAAGAGCGGTAAGTACAAACGTGTAATGACGAAGCGCGAAGCACTCGGCGCATGGGAACTCGCAGCGCGGTTTAGCCAGATCGACCTCACCGACCGAACTCTACTCGGCGGCGTTCAGCGTGACCTAACGGTCGGGCTGAACTGGTGGGTGAACCCAAACGTCATGTTCCGATTCAACTATGTCTATGGCAACACTGCCCCAAACAGTAACATCCCCGACAGTGCTCTAAAGCAGACTGCCGGACAGGATGAACACATCCATGCGTTCACCGGGCGGGCACAGGTCGTCTTCTAACGTCCACATGACCTTCTCTTCGTCGCGGAACATCGAGACAAGAGAACGCATCGCCTGGGGCATTGCCACGGCACGCGAAGCGGCCGGGCTCGATCCGGATAGCCTGCGCTTTGGAAGCTACGTGAACATGGTCTGTCATTGGGATGTCGGAATTGCGCGCCAGCTCGTCACGGGTGGCCTAATAATGTTTGCACGTTTTCAAGTCATGCATCGGAAACATTCCGGACCAGTCGGAGATTCACAGCGTCAAGTCCTCGACGACCGTCATGATCGATACGACATGAAGCATCGCACCCAGGCCGGTTCGCCCCAGATCCGGACTCTCACGGCGGAGTTCATCGACGAGTATACGATCGTCGGCCCCGCCACCCATTGCACCCAGCGACTCCACTCTCTCGCCGCTCTCGGACTCAATCGGATCATCGTCATCGGACGCAGGCGCGACTCGCGGAGCGGATGTTGGCCACAGAGATTCTTCCAGAGTTCTCCGCGGCACGGGCCTGAACCTAGACCCGAACTTAGGTGTTGTCGGTTCGGAATTCGGCGTACACACCGAAATGATCGGTCGGCCAGGCACCGCCCTCTTCTTCATTGCAGACAACGCAACACGCTTCGACCCAGCCGAGCCCCCGGCGACCGGGAAGACCTGCAAAGATGTAGTCAATTCGCCGATTCGGCTCGAACTCGACCCGCGCATAGTCGTTCCGGTTCGACCACGTGATGCCCTGGCCTTCTTCTCCGATTTGCGATGTATCTCCAGCCACCTCCCATGCATCGAGAAAGGCCACACTCTTGCCATCGAGTGAGTGCCGACCTGTCATGAAACGAATTTCATCCGACGCAGGCTCCGCATTGAAATCCCCCGCAATGATCGGCGGGAAGCCATCTCGCGGCCTTCGGTCCCAGGCTCGCTCGGTCAAGAGCTGAACCTGCTTTTCACGAACATGGCCATGGTTGAACTGCCAATGCAGGTGGGTGCAGGTAAAGCCAATCGTCCCAAATGGGCTATCGATGTCGACGGCCAATGCGGCGCGCGTCTCCCAGTCGGCCCGATCGGGCAGCCTGATCTCCTCCCGGTCGATGATCGGCCATCGACTCGCAATCGCGTTGCCAAACTCGAGATGCTTGCGATCCGGCAGGGTCATGGCCGCCACGTAGTCCCGGTGATACTTGGAATGGCCACTGGCATGATCCCCCTCGCCGCTCAGAATTTCTTGGACCTGATCAACCCCGTCTCCGACCAGTACCTCCTGGAAGGCAATCAGATCTGGATCGAGTCGCCTGATCCACTTCTGTAAGAGGGGCAGTCGAGCCGACCACGGTTCCTGGTCATGCCAGATATTCAGCGTGAGCACTTTCAGAGACATGTCTCGAACCTAGCAGCCCCGCCGCCGCGACCCACTTCGAATGAATTGGATTGGCCCGCGATGACGGCCGCAGCCCAGAGCAAGGCGCTCGTTTCGAACAAAACCAAGCGGCGCGACCACAGGCAACTCGGTAATGTTTCGAGACTGTAGAGGAGTTCGAATCGATGTACCCGGGAACCTACGCGGAATCAAAACCTGACCAGGCGGCCATCATCATGGGTCGCAGTAAAGAGACGGTGACCTACCGAGAACTCGATGCACGATCGAATCAGCTCGCGCGACTCTGGCGCGGAGCGGGACTCCGCGAGGGCGACCACATCGCAATCTTCCTCGAGAACCACCCTCGCTACATGGAAGTCGTATGGGCGGGCTTGCGATCCGGACTCTACGTCACGGCCATCAACTGTTATCTCACGGCGCCCGAACTCGCCTACATCTTGAATGACTGCCAAGCCCAGGCGCTCGTCACCAGCCGGGCCAAACAAGACATCATCGCGCAGCTCGACGGCGAAAATACCGCGTCCGGCGTGCACTCACGCTTGATGATGGATGGAGTGATGGCGGGTTACGAAAGTTACGAGCAGGGCATCGACTCTGAATCCAACGAGCGAATCGAAAAAGAGACCCTCGGCACAACAATGCTCTACTCCTCGGGCACGACCGGTCGGCCCAAGGGAATCATGCGCACGCTCACCCGCATTCACCCCTCGGAATCATTGGCATCCCAAGCGCTCGGCCCGATATATGGGTACAACGAGAACATGGTCTACCTCTCGCCCGCCCCGACCTACCATGCAGCGCCCATTGCGTTCATCAACGCGACGCTTTGTTGGGGTGGCACCGTGGTGATGATGGAGAAATTTGACCCCGGTCATTCCCTGGCTCTCATCGAGAAACATTCCGTCACGCACAGCCAATGGGTGCCCACGATGTTCAGCCGGATGCTCAAGCTCCCGGAGCCCGAGCGGGTCGGTTTCGATCTATCGAGTCACGAATGCGCGATTCATGCCGCCGCGCCCTGCCCCGTACCCGTCAAGCGGCAGATGATCAATTGGTGGGGTCCCATCCTTCACGAGTATTATGCCGGCAGTGAGGGCAATGGCAGCACGCGCATCGACAGCGATGAATGGCTAAAGAAGCCTGGCTCCGTCGGGAAGATTCGCGTCGGAGATCTACATATCGTTGACGACGAGGGTAACAACCTACCCGCCGGCAAGGAAGGAAACGTCTATTTCTCCGGCGCCGGCCTGCCCTTCGAATACCACAATGCACCCGAAAAAACCGAAGAATCGCGTCTCTCTGGCGGCCGGACGACGTTAGGCGATGTCGGCTATCTCGACGAAGACGGTTATCTCTTCCTGACAGACCGCAAGGCCTACATGATCATTTCCGGTGGCGTGAACATCTACCCGAGAGAGATCGAGGACCGACTCATTACGCATGCCAGGGTCGCCGACGTCGCCGTTTTCGGAGTCCCAAACGAGGACTTCGGCGAAGAAGTCAAAGCCGTCGTCCAGTTGATGCCCGGCGTTCCGGAAGGCGACGATCTCGTAGCGGAACTCTTGACCTATTGTGGTGAAGAACTTTCGCATTACAAAGTTCCGAGAAGCATCGACTTCATCCATGAGCTCCCGAGACTCCCGACCGGCAAACTCTACAAACGCATTCTACGCGATCGCTATTGGGGAAAAGACGACACGCGAATCGTCTAGCGTCTCAGCGAGTGCCGATGGTCGATCAGACTCCGATTGGATCCATTCGACGGACCGGCGGCGCGGCTCCATCGGCCAGTTCAAGCACCTCGGCAAAGCCATCCTCAAGGCATTTCCCAAAAAGCTCCGGATCGGTAATTGCTGCGCGATCGACATTCGCAGCGATGCAGCACGTTCCGCCGTGAGTGACGAGCGTAATCATGGTTGCGCAACCCGGCAAAGGACCGAATCCGTAAAGGCGTTCGATCCGTGCTCCCGCAATAAAGAGTTCGTCCCTAAATCCGGGCACGTTGCTGGCTTGCAAGTCGTTGGCCTTGGTCAAGCTTCCTGCAAGACTTCCCAGGAGTGGGCCGGGTAGGCGAGCGAGCGCCGGGGCGATGAGCGACATGCCATCGATTGCAGGTTCCGATCGAGCCGAGCGAACCAGCTTCCCAATCGCCTTGATGCGCGCTTTTGGATCCGCGATGCCCACGGGCGCAGCGAATCGGGCACCCGCAAACTGATTGCCCCCCTCGTCATCGTCGCTGCGACGCACAGAGATCGGAATCGCGATCGGCATCTTCTGAATCGCGTATCCCAGCTTGGCGTGATACATCCGGAACGCGCCCAACAGCGATGCTAGGTAGACGTCGTTGATCGTCGCATCGACGGCTTTCGCGGAGGCCCGAAGATCCGCGAACTCGATATCCAGAGCCATGAAATGCCAAGCCAGACTCCGCTTGTAGAGGAGTGGCGACCCCTCGACTTCCGGTTCCCCGACGACGCGGCCGAGCGACTGCATGAATCCGATCGCGTCGCGCATTGATTCACCGGGCTTCTCAAGCGCACCCATCAATGTCTGTGCCGTCTTCCGCAAACCAGCGGGCGCCGAGCGCACATCCCGCGTCAGCTGCTCAAAAAGGAGATCTGTCGGACTGATCCATTCCGGTGCAGGCGCCTCGGGCTGGGGCTTGTCCGGATTGTGTTCGCGGGTCCGGGAATGAAGCTTCGAGAAAAGCTGGAAGCCACCCATTCCATCCGTAGTGGAGTGATGGAGCTTGATGAGCAAAGCCGCCTTCCCCTCCGGCAGTCCCTCCATCAGAACTGCTTCCCAGGGAGAGCGAGCACGATCGAAGGGCGTCATCGCAATCTGTTCTGCCGCCTCGAACACTTCACGCCAACCGCCCCGCTCCGTGAGTCGAATTCGGCGAACGTGATAATGCAGATCAAAATCCGGATCATTGACCCAGATCGGAATTCCGACACCGAACGCCGGCTCGACCACCTTTTGTCGGAACCGCGGAGCCATGCGAGACCCCCAATCACATGCGTCGACGAATCGATCCCAGTCCGGCATGCGATCGAGCAGCGCGAGTGAGCAGATCGTCGACCGCATTTTCGGATCCGATTCTGCGCGCCACATCAGCGCTTCGATCCCGTTCATTTCCCGAGATCGCGCCCAGTTCAGGGGCATGTCTTTTGGCTTTTCCTGTCGATCGGATTCGCGCTCACTCGATTCAGAAGTCATTGGATTACCTGCCTCACCAATTAGGATCTTCCCATCCTACGCCTCTTGGACGAACCCCGCCCAACCCCACATGTACTCGATGAACGCGTCGCCCAGCCCCTCGGCCCGTAGAGTCCGCCACTTAGGAAGTTGCGAGAGCCTTCTGATTCCCTGATTCGATTCTGCCGTGTGGATTAAATCCAGGGAATCTCCACCGTTTAGGCGAAGCGCCCCTTCGGCGTATTGCCGCTTCAAGTTGTCCGGCGTCGGCCGCCTGATCAGCGAACTGAGCACACCCGGGTTGTCGATGACTACCTCAAAGGACGAGCGCACATTCTGTTCGAGCGGAACTTTCGATCCGTCCCAAAACCGAATCGCCAGATCGAGATCGAGCGTCTCTGCCAGGACGGCCATCAGTCCCCGAGCCGACGTTAGGCGCCCTTCGTCTGTCTATTCTCTTACAGCAACCAATGATCAAGGACCCGGATGATTTGCCATTTAGTCATTCGCGTCAGCTCGACTTCCATTGCCCCTCCGCGAATTTCCAACATGAGGACAGCGGCAGGTCTGCTGAAGACAGACCCACCCGAAGGAAGTAGTCGCACGCTTCTAGTTCCCAATCGGGTCCATCATCCGCCTGCACATTATAAAACCGCAGGTCGTCGTCCGCGATCTCGATCTCAAGATCAACGGATTCGCCCGGCTCCAGTTCGACTCGCCCGAAACCCTTGAGTTCCTTCCCGGCTCGAGCAACACGGGAATTCTCGTGACCCACATAGAGCTGAACAATGGTGGCACCGCTTCGCGCGCCGGTATTGCGAACATGCACCGTACATTCAAAAACCTTTCCAACGCGTTCGACGCGAAGGTCATCGATTTCGAACTCGGTGTACCCGAGTCCAAATCCGAAGGGGAATTCGGCGGCATGACCATGCTGGTCCAACCAACGATAGCCCGGCATCAGGTCGTGATGAACTGAAAGAGATGTCACATCCCAGGCCATGAAATGGTCCATGTCCCGGGGAATCGAGACGGGAAGACGTCCGCTCGGTGAAGCCTCTCCGAATAGAATGTCTGCGAGTGCCGCGCCGCCTTGCTGCCCCCCGTACCAACTCATTAAGACTGCGTCGACCGAATCGATCCAGTCCCGCATAATGATCGCCGAGCCACCCTCCAAAACAACAATCGTCTGGTTCGCCGCCAACGCGGCGCGTTCAATCAAGTCACGCTGCTCCAGCGGCAATTCCAATCCCGCGCGATCGCCCCCGCGTGCGAACTCGGTCTCGTCCTCCGCGTCTTGTTGTGCGGTGGGAATAAACTCGCCTTCGTCTTTGTACGTCAGGCCCGCAACGACGATGGCCAGATCGAATTCAGCAAGGCGAGACAGTTCGACATAGCTCCCGAAGAACTCGATCTTGCAGGAACCCACGGCCTGCTCAATTGCTTCGAGAGGCTTACTCACCGCCGAAGGCGTCACCATGCTGCTGCCGCGATCTCCGAGATTTTCGAAATTTGCCAGGTCGCCGACTACGGCAATCGACAGTCCCGCATTCGCATCGAGGGGCAGAATACGCCCCTCGTTTTTCAGCAGGACAATCGACTTGCGCGCCGCTTCGCGAGCCAGCGCAACATGCTCGTCACATTCGACGACCGTGGCGTCGGGTCGACGCTTCCCCGCGACCTCGTCATCCCCGAGCTTCCAGGCGAGCTTCTGATGCACCGAACGTCCGGCATTCCGCACAATCGTCGCCGCTTCGACTTCACCACTGGCCTCAGCCTCGTCCAACTTGTCATCAGCGAACCGAAACGGTGCAGGCATTTCGATGTCCAGTCCCGCATTCAAGGACGGAGCTGTCGAACGTGCGCCGAGGAACCAATCGGATTCGACGAAGCCGCGAAACCCCCAGTCCCCTCGCAGAATCTCATCGAGCAACTCGGGATGTTCTCCGCAGAAAGTGTTATTCACTTTGTTGTACGCACTCATGACGGAAGCAGCCTGCGCCCCAACGACACAGCGCTTGAAATGCGAGAGATAGACTTCGTGCAGACTTCGCGGATCGATCTCCGCACTCAGCTCAAAACGAGTGTTCTCGAGATTATTCAACGCAAAATGCTTCGGGCTGGTGAGCACATGATTCTGTGCGCCGCTGATGAACGCAAAGCCCATCGCGCCGGTGTGATGCGGATCTTCCGAATAGGTCTCCTGCGCACGTCCCCATCCGGGATGCCGCAGTAGGTTGATGGTGGGAGCGAGCAAGACGTTGCCGCCACGAGCGGCGACTTCGAGACCGATCGCCAGACCGATGCGACGTTCGAGATCCATGTCAAAGGTTGCGGCGCGAGCAATCGCGACTGGGAATGCGGTGGCGGTTCCCGAGCGAGCACCTCTTGGCCCGTCCACCATCTTCCAGGGCGCAAGTCCGAGCGATTCATCTCCGCCTGCATAAAAGAGCCCGTCGATTGGACGCGGTTGCCTGCCTCGAATTTCGTTGCGCAGTTGTGCTGGGGTCATCTTGGCGAGGAGTGCGGCCGTTTCTCGCTCGACCTGATCATGATCGATCTCGAGACCAAAATTGCCCGCAGAGATCGCTTCCTCGTCAAACGCCTTCTGTCGGCGACGATTCTCTCCACTCATTTCACTTCCTCCTTACGTTGATGAATCCGCCCATCGACAACAACACAGCGACTCGGCAACGGCACCCTCACGCCGTGTCCGAGCGTAGCTCCAACCGACGCGATTAGGTCGCCCCGGATCCATTCTCGAAGGTCGCCGATATTCCAGCCATCTCCGGCGAACGCTGGTAGCCTCCTCCGATCGATCTTCGAGGATGAATTTGGATATGAAGCCCTACCCGACCGACCTCTCGCCCTTCCCGACTCGTGTGCGCCTCATGCTCTATGCAAAAGGCATTGACGGCGAGAGCGTGACGCCGCACGGCTTCCATGGCGACACGACACCCAAATGCGAGTACGAAGAAATCAATCCGATGGGCCGAGTCCCCACCCTCGTTCTCGAGGACGGGACGTCGCTGCCCGAATCAGAGGTCATTTGCGAATATCTCGAGGACGCCTACCCCAATCCGGCCCTTCACCCCTCGGATCCCGCGGACAAGGCCCGAAGAGCCCTCGCCGAAATTACAACCGCGCTTGGATATCTCGAGGAGTTCATCGGCGAAGCCGAAAAAATATCGGGAAGCCATTGTCTCGGATCCTATCGCCGACCAGCTCATTAAGGAAACGCGGGAAGCCCTACTCGCCTCGATGGAACGCAGCTGAACCCCATTCATCTCGTTGTTTGAGGATGGGTCGAGGAAGCTGGCGTGCACAACAAGAAATGAATCGGAGCGCCCCTTGGCCAGACCACGAAGTTCTCAACGCCACATCGTTCTCTACTCCGGGGGACAGGAGCGTCGCAATGCCCTGATTCATGAGAGTCTGCTGGCCCTCGCCTTGCGAAGGTCGGAAAAGCGCAAGCCCGGCAAGGTGCGAATGACTTACCTGGCCTTTACCCAGGATGGTGCGCGGGACTATTACCGCCGCTTCGTACGTCGCTATCGCGCGTTTGGTGGAACCGATTTCCAGTGTCTCGCCGCGGACGACCCCGCCTTTGCCCAGCGTGGTCCGCAGAGGTCCCGCGCCGCGAAGGCACTTCTGGAAAGTGATGTCGTGTACCTTTCCGGCGGCAACACCTTCCACTACCTGATGCATCTGCGTCGGTCCGGACTCTTTTCGGCCCTGCGCCAATTTGCGGATCGGGGCGGCGTCCTGGCCGGCCTGTCTGCGGGCGCGATTCTCGCCACGCCCAATATCGGGCTGGCGGCGTACCCGCCTTTCGATCGCGACGAGAATAACGTGGAGCTTCCGAAGTCGCGCTGGGGAGCCCTCGATCTCGTCGATTTCGAATTCTTTCCGCATTTCAGGGTCTCACGAAAGATTCGGGACGCCATGCTCTTCTACTCTGAACAGTCGAAATTTCCCGTCTATGCCTGTCGCGATGGCAGTGGAATCGTCGTCGAGGGCGACCGGTTCACCGCCCACGGCGATGTCTGGCTCTACGATCGCGGCCAGGAACGCAAGATCAAGGGCTAGAATCACGGGCGCGGAGCAAGAGCAAGGCCCAAGCACAGCCACCAAGACCAAAAAATGACTCTGCCGAGGGCGATTGAGATCGCTAAGCTCTGCGTTCGCCGTCACGGTCGTCAACCACATCGTTGCCCCTGACGTAGACGCCCACAACTCGTCGGCGTCGTCGAAATCTTCTGACCCATCCGTATCGAATCGAGGAGAGAACCATCATGCGCGAAGCTGTCATCGTATCAACGGCCCGAACGGGACTGGCCAAGTCCCATCGCGGCGGATTCAACAACACCGGCGGCGTCGCCATGGCCGGCCATGCCATTCAACACTCCATCGAGCGCGCCGGAATCGATCCGGCGGAAGTCGAAGAAGTCGTTCTCGGATGTGGCACGCCACAGGGCACGACCGGAAATAACATCGGTCGACTCGCCGCCTTGAAGGCTGGTTGCTCCATCGAAACATCGGGCGTCACGGTCAGCCGACATTGCTCGTCGGGCCTGAACGCCATCGCGACTGCAGCGGGCCGAATCATTGTCGACGGATGCCCGATCGTCGTGGGCGCTGGCGTCGAATCCATCACACATAGCATGACGGGATCCGGGTTTACGCTGCAGGTCGACAAGCCGCTTGCGGAGCAGTACCCGGGCCTCTGGATGCCGATGATCGAGACCGCGGACATCGTTGCCGACCGCTACAAGGTCAGCCGCGAGTACCAGGACGAGTACTCCCTCGAAAGCCAAAGGCGAACCGCCGCCGCGCAGGACGGCGGGCTCTTCGACAACGAGATCGTCCCCATGGACACGCGCATGATGGTCAAGGACAAGGAGTCCGGCGAGATTTCCGAAGTCGATTACACCGTCACTAAAGACGAGTGCAACCGACCGACAACGACCCTCGAAGGCCTTTCGGGACTCAAGCCCATCCGGGGTGAAGAGCATTACATCACCGCAGGAAACGCCTCGCAGCTTTCCGACGGAGCGGCCTCGGTCGTGATGATGGAAGCCGGAGAAGCCAAGAGCCGTGGCATCGAGCCGCTGGGTGCCTTCCGCGGCTTTGCCGTCGCCGGGTGCCAGCCCGACGAGATGGGAATCGGCCCGATCTACGCCGTGCCTCGCCTGCTCGATCGCGCTGGCCTCAAGGTCGACGACATCGATCTGTGGGAACTGAATGAGGCCTTTGCGAGCCAATGCCTCTACTCCCGCGACACCCTGGGCATCGACCCCGAGAAGTACAACGTGAATGGTGGATCGATCTCGATCGGCCATCCCTTCGGCATGACCGGCGCGCGATGCGTTGGGCATATCCTGCTCGAGGGAAAGCGACGCAAGGCAAAATGGGGCGTCGTCACAATGTGCATCGGCGGTGGCCAAGGCGCAGCCGGACTCTTCGAGATCTTCTAGCGAAGACGCTCGCGAGCCCGGACCTCGGTCCAAAGCGAAACCGCCAGCATCGACGATTCGATGCTGGCGGTTCTTTTTTGAGAGTTATCAGGCATTCCTGGGCACTAACAGAGGTACGGCCCGGTCCGAATTATTCCTGTCCGGCCTTTGCTTTCTTGTTCTTTGCTTCCGTTGCCTGCCGATTGGATCTTTCAGCCTTCTTGGCCATTGCCACCTGCTTCGCTGTTTTCCCGGCCGCCTTCGAAGTTTTCTCCGAGCCTGCACCCTTGGCCCCTTTGGCACCCTTAGCACTGTCGATTCGTGCGCTGCGCTTTGATTCCCGAGCGCGTCGAAGAACCTCCTGCGTATTCAGATGGTCATCACCGGCACGAGCCAGATACTCGTCATAGGTCCCATTGAAGTCCTGCACACCTTCCGGCGTAATCTCGACGACCCGCGTAGCGAGCTCGTTCACGAACCATCGATCATGGGAAACGAAGATCAAGGTCCCCTCGTATGCCTTAATGGCCTTGACCAACGCATCGATGGCCTCAAGGTCGAGATGATTCGTCGGCTCATCGAGGATCAACACGTTCGGCTTCTCGACGGCCTGGCGCGCGAACATCAACCTCGCAGCCTCGCCGCCGGAAAGCGCCGAAAGCTTCTTCTTGCTCTCATCGCCCGAAAAGAGCACCGCGGCGAGCTGGCCCTTCACGAAGCCAATCCCCTGCGCCGGACAAAAGTTCCCAAGCCAATCGTCGAGTGTCTGACGTCCCGCTCCGATCTGGTCATTGTGATCCTGTGCGACATAACCGGGATGTGTTTCGTAGCCCCATTCGACACTGCCTTCGTCTGCGGACACCTCACCCATCATCACCTTGAGCAGCGTCGACTTACCGATGCCATTCGGTCCGATGATGGCCACACGGTCCCCGCGCCGGATCGTCAGATCGATTCCGTCCAGAACGACGTTGTCTCCATACATCTTGCTGACGCCTTCGAACTCGACGACCTGCTTTCCGCTCGGCCGCTTTTGTTCGAAACGAAAAGTCGGGTAGCGCCGGGAACTCTCGGGCAGTGTCTCGATGTCGATGCGATCGATTGCCTTCATTTTGCTCTGGGCCTGGCGAGCCTTGGATGCCTTGGCGCGGAAGCGCTCGATGAAGGCCTTGTGGTCTGCGATCACGGCCTCGCGTTTCGAGATCTCAGCCTCGCGACGTTCGCGTTCTTCACGTTTCGCACGAACGAAACGAGCGTAGTTTCCCGGGTAGGCCTTGATCGTCTGATAGTCGACATCGACGATCGTCGTTGCCACCGTGTCGAGAAAATGGTGATCATGAGAGATCAGCAAGGCCGCACCCCTGAATCCATCCAGGAATTGCTCGAGCCAGCGAATCGACAAGATATCGAGATGATTCGTTGGTTCGTCCAGAAGTAGAGCATCGGGATCTGAAGCCAGCACCTGAGCCAACAAGACGCGGAGCTTGAACCCACCCGAGAGCGTGGACAGATTCTGTTCATGGACCGCTGTAGCGATGCCCAAACCCTCGAGAATTTCCCCGGCCCGTGCCTCCAGACCATAGCCATCGCCCTGGATAATGATCTCTTCAAGTTCCGCATAGCGGTCGCCATCGAAGAAATCCTCGGCAGCAGCCAGGATCTTCTCCTTCTCCGCCATCGCCTCCCACAGAATCGCATTACCCATCATTACGACATCGAGAATTCGCACATCCTCATACTCGAAATGATCCTGCTTCAGGACGCCTAGCACCGCACGCTTGGGAATCGCAAGATCGCCGCCGCTAGCACTCTCGTCACCACAGAGAATCTTGAGCAGTGTCGACTTTCCACAGCCGTTGGCCCCAACGATGCCGTAGCGCTCGCCGCGATTGAACTGGAGCGACACACCTTCGAAAAGCGTCTGTTCGCCATAATATTTGGACAAATTCGACAGTGAAATCATGAGTTTAGGTTGGCTCTCGGGGTACGGTGGGCGCCTACCTTAGCGGACGCGACCCCGAACCGCGCCGGCTCAACCTGTAGGCGTCGCAATTCGTCACAGCGAGCGGATTGCCAGGCGAGATCAGCCAACCCCCACATCGCCGGACTGCCGCTTCACGCTATTCTCATGCCAGACCAGAATCCCGGCAGAACCCCCGGCCGCCGGAGCCGGATCCAGAAAGATCGCCTCGATCGAGGAATCAGGTGCAAGACTACGAATCGAAAGCCGCCTACACCGGCCAGTTCGAAGGTAAAGCCTTCTGTCTGCGCAGGAATCTTCGACGTCATTTGCGCTTTCGTGCGCGCTCCTTGGTGCTCTTACTCCTAGTCTTCCCGAACTTCTGGGGCTGCGCAGAACGAGGCACGGGACCGCCACGGATTAAGTCCTTCGGCGGTCCGGAAACACAAACAACGCTCGGACACGATCCGATCCTGCGCGTGGCCACCGCCAATCTCTGGGGCGTGTCCGTTCTCGGTCTTGATTGGGCCGACGAGATCGACCTGCGCTTCGCTGAGTTCGCGACGAGGTTGGGCCGAAACCTCCCTCAGCTCGATATCGTGCTCATCCAGGAAGCCTGGAAGGATGATGCCCGCCGCGCGCTATTGGCCCATGACGGCGTGCGGCGAAACTTCCCGCATCGCGTCGATGTCCTCGAAGAACCCGGCGGCGCGGGATTGGTCGTGCTTTCTAAATTCCCGATCGAAACGGCCGAGTTTCATCGCTTTGCCGCCCAGGGTCGATGTATCAAATTCTGGGAAGGCGATTGCCTCTCCGGAAAAGGCGTACTCGCAGTGCAGATCAAGATTGACGAAATGCTCTACTGGGTTGCCACCACTCATCTGATCGCATGTTATGTGGGTGACGGAAAATTCGAGACAGCCTGCGATCAGCAAGACCCCAACGGCAATGAGCGCATGCGCCAAATTTCCGAGGCGCGACACTTCATGGAACACCTGGTGGGCGAAGCGCCTGCGATCCTCGGCGGGGATTTCAATTTCACTCGATCCTCTCGCTATTACCCGGCTATGACGAGTCGAGTCATCCCCGCTGAAGGAGCCAATATGAAAGTCGCGAAAGACCTGGCTCATGCCCCCGGCGGCTGGACGGAAATGGGTGAGCGGGAGGTCGTGACGGAACGAATCGACTACATCTGGTCTCGACCGGGATCAGGAGCCCACCCGCGCTGGCAGGCCTACAAGGCTGCGGACCTCATCTTCACGGAACCCGTCGCGATTCCCGACGGCTCCTCCATCCCGATCTCCGATCATCCCATCTTGGCGGTATCCTTTTGCCTGACGCACCCGGACCAAGGTCCAGAAGCCGAAGGTTGCCAATCTGAATGACCGCAGGAGAGAGTCCAGCCATGTCCATCGATCTTCGAACTCGGGTAGACGCCGATCAACAGCCGATCGAAGCCAGGGATTTCTTTAGCGACCGGCTACCCGCCCTCCTCGACGAACACCGCGCACTCTTCGCCCCCGCGGCAGTCCTAATGCCGCTGATCGATTTCTGCATTGAGGTCGACGGCGAACCCTGGACGCTCTCCTACGCAAGCGATCGAGTGACCATCTCACCCGGACGGCACGGGCAAGCTCACGTCCGCCTGACTCCGCAAGAATTCAGCGACATCGTAAACGACCAGTCGACGCCGATCGCACTCATGAGCAATGCCAACTTGGACATGCCCGAAGGCGGGCTGCCCGACTTCTTGAACTGGTGGTTGATTCTGCGTAGCGCCCTCGACGAGAGACGGGTCTATTGCAACGGCGACTTCGAACGCAGCCACGATCGCGACGAAGAAACCCACGATCGAAAGTCCGCCGATTCGCACCGCAGCTTTGCATTGGATGACGACGATGATGAAATGCGTTTCTTCCTCGAAGAGTTCGGCTACCTGCATATTCGAAGCCTCTTCGCAGAAGATGAAATGAAGGCGATTGCTGACGACTTCGAAAAAGCAGCTGCGCATTACCAGAAGGGCGATGTCCAGGCGTGGTACGCGACGACGAAAGACGACCAAGAACATCTTGTTCGGATGGAAGGCTTCGACCGCTACTCCGAGACAACGCGAAGGCTGATCGATGACGATCGAATCCAGAGGATTGGGGCCATCCCAGGTTGTGGCCTGGCCGCGTCGCGCAAGCAGGGGCAGCGAGCCGCCGCTCTCGTTAAACCGATCGGAGTCGTCAAGGGGATCTCGGACCTTCCCTGGCACAAGGACTGCAGTCTCGGCCGACACTCCTTCGAGTGCTGCGGGCTCACGGTCGGCCTATCGGTCACCGCAGCCGACGCTCAAACAGGGCAATTGCGCGTTCTGGCCAAGTCCCATCGAGCTCTCATCTGGCCCGCACCCTGCATTCAGCCTGGGCTCGATCTGGAAGTCATCGGCCTGCCAACGCGAACCGGCGACGTCACTGTTCATCTCACCTGCACCCAGCACATGAGTCAGGCGCCTGTCACGAACACTCGAAAGGTCGTGTACACGGGATTCGGACAAGTCCCCGCCGATGCAGCTGGAGCGGCTTCCAACCGTGCCCGCATCGACGCCGTTCGCGGCAAGGCGCATACATCGGTCTCACAGGAACCCGGCTACCTCGACGACTGAGCGGTTCAAAGAAGAACCGCTAGGCCATGAACTGGCCCCCGTTCACATTCAGGGTGTGTCCGGTCACAAAAGCCGCATCGTCCGAAGCAAGCTAGACGGCGGCCGCACCCACATCTGGGACTTCGCCAATCCGTTCGACCGGAAGCGTTCGGGCGATCTCCTCTTCCTCTTTGCCCACCAGGAGATGTTCGATCATTTCCGTCCGGATGAAGCCGGGTGAGATCGCGTTCACGCGAACCCCCGACGGCCCAAGAATCCGAGCGCAGGACTTCGTCAAGGCAATCACGGCCGCCTTGGATGCGGAATAACGCGGGGCCTTGGGCCCTCCGAACTGACCACCCACCGAGGCGATGTTGATCACGCATCCGGATCCAGTTGACGCGTAGCGCCGAGCGGCCGCCTGGGTACAGAAGAAGGTGCCCTTCAGATTTGTATCCAGGGTTCGCTGATTGTAAGTCGTCAAACATCTTGGACAAGGACAGCTCTTGGCTAAGAGACAGTTTCGGTTTCTAACTAGGCCGCCTTCTGGGCCAGGTACTCCTTCTTTTGTTTGCTTCTTCTGGTTCGTCCTCTCGACACGCTCCTTGGGGTCATGGACCCCGGAATGTGTCTCTTAGCTTAGAGGCTCTGACCTCGGACTTATCAGTCGAGTTGCACGAATCAGTGAGACCGAAAGCGCACCTTCAATGCTGTCCTTTGAGCCCGAATCGATTCGACCGGGCCCTTCGCTCTATGCGGCATGGGGACTTTGTCCGATCAGTCCAGAGAAGCGTCCCGATTCACGCCGCCTGTCTGCAACTCGACGAACCGGCGATAGGCGCCATTCTCTATCGCCATCAACTCATCATGCGACCCGCGTTCGACGATTCGACCATCCTCAACAAATAGAATCTGATCCGCGTTTCGGATCGTTGACAATCGATGCGCGATCACGACGACCAACTTCTCGCGACCGACTTCCTCGATGGTCCTCGCCAGGTTCCGCTCGGTTTCGGGGTCAAGGGCAGAACTCGGTTCATCGAGAATCAGCACACTCGCAGGCCGAATGAGTGCCCGGGCGATCGAGAGGCGCTGCTTCTGGCCCACCGACAATTTGCTGCCAGACCGACCCAGTGGTGTTTCGTATCCCTGCGGCAGAGCGTCGATGAATTCCGAGGCGCCGCTACGAAGCGTCGCGGCACGCATTTCTTCTTCCGTGGCATTCGGTGCACCAAGACGCAGATTGTCCGCGATGGAATCGTCGAAAAGCGCGGTCTCCTGAAAGACGAAACCAATCTGCTGCCGAAGCGCCTCCCTCTGGAATTCCTCGAGCGGACGGCCGTCGAGCAGCACACTCCCGCTCGAAGGCATCAGATAACCGCAAAGTAAATGCGCCAGGGTCGTCTTCCCTGCTCCCGCCGGACCGACCAGGGCCGTGACCTGACCTATCCTGGCTTCAAAACTCACAGCATCAACCGCCAGCGTCCCGTCTGCGAATCGGAACGAAACGTCGTCCAAACGAATCGACTCTCTCACCGCCTCGAGATCCCCGGCTCCCTCGAGATCTCTCTCGCCTTCGAGATCCATCAGAAAGAAGACCCGCTGTAAGCCCGCCGTCGAGCCCTGTACCCGAAACCACAGAGCGCCGATTTCGATGGCCGAAGCGAAGATGAGTCCGTAATAACTCAGCAGCAGCAGGAAATCTCCGCGACTGATCGAATCCGCAATCACGAGATCAATCCCATAGAGAAAAGCATTCGCGTAGATCACGAAGCCGGGAATCATCGCGGCCAGCACGGCGAAAATCACAGCACGCACGACGCTGCGGTACTCGCTAAAGGAATCCCAGCTGTCTCGATCGAATCGCTTGGACTCACGCTCGCTTCCGCCGAGACTCTGGACCGCAAGAATATTGGTCAAACCCTCTTCGACCGTGGTCGTGGAAGAGGCACCCGCCGCACGGCTGGCCAAGGACCTTCGACGAATCGAGGAGGCAAAGGGTGCGGTCGCGAAGAAGGAGAGTGGCAACATCGCGAGCGCCGACCAGACCAACACCGGGTGCTCCCCGAAGACCTCCTGTATGACCGCGACGATCCCGAGAATCATTCCCATCGAGAGGATGGGCGTCAAGAGGATTCGATACACGCCATTCGTAATCGAGGGGGTGTCGTACATCACCCGATAGACGGCGTCTCCGACCCGTTCGTCGTCAAATGAAACCATCGGCAGCGCCTGAATCCGTTCGAAGAGCTGCGACCGATAGTGATGGTTCAGATCCTGTGTCAGCTTGATGGTCCATCTGAAGTCGAAGAGCCCGAGGAGTCCTCCAGCCAGACTGAAACCGGCGTTTGCCTCATTCTCGGTCCGCGTGGCGTTGTCGTGGCCACTGGATAGGTACGCCTCGGCCTGGTCATTCTCTCGACCGGAAGTCCCAATCGCACCGACCAGGACTAGCAATACGGCCTGGACGCCAATGCACCAGTAAACAATCTCCAGCGTACTTGCATCGACGAGCATATTCGTGAAAGGCTCGATGAAGAAGGGCAGCGGTGTCTTCGATTCGCCTAGTGGAATGTCCTCGATCGCATGATCAACCAGGATCTTGGCGGGCCATGGAACCAGCACCAGGGGAAACAGACTCAGCATTCCAATCAAGAGCTTCCCGACGAAACGCCAACGGAACGGATGCACATAACGGATGGCCCGACGCAATAAGGCGATCGACTCGCCCGTACTGATCTCGACGGGCGTGGACGCTTTAGTTGAGGCGGAAACCGTCATGCCGCCTCCCCGCGACTCGACATTTTTTCTGCGAGGACAAGACGTCGATAGACGCCATCCCCTTCCATGAGGTCCGCGTGGGAGCCTGACTCCACCACACGCCCCGCTTCGATCACGACGATCTGGTCCGCCTTCTGAATCGTGGCGAGACGATGGGTCACCTGCAAAATGATTCGCTCGCGACCCCAGACGGCGAGATTATTCAAGAGCGCAAGCTCGGTTTCCGCGTCCAACGAAGCAGTGGGCTCGTCGAGCACGAGAATGTCAGCGCTCTTGAGAACTGCTCTTGCAATCGATAACCGCTGGCGCTGACCGGAAGATAGCTTCGCGCCGCGTTCACCCAGGAGCGTGTCGTACCCCTCCGGCAGGTCCGAGATGAAGTCGCCAGCGCAGGCGACACGAGCCGCTTCAACCACAGCCTCGTCGCTCGCTTCCGGAACCGCATAACGAATATTCTCGCGGACAGTCTGCGCGAACAACACGTTCTCTTGGAGCGCAATCGAGACTCGAGAGCGAAGACTCGTCACGGTCAGGTCCCGAAGATCGTGACCGTCGATTTCGATGCTGCCCGAATCGGGATCGAAGAGGCGCAGCAGCAGCGCCACCAGCGTACTCTTTCCTGAACCGGTGGGACCGACGATGGCCGTCACCGTTCCCCGTCTGGCCTCGAAGTCGATGTTTTCCAGAACGGGTCGATCTTGGCGGTAACGAAACTCAACGTGACGAAAGACAACACCCCGCTCGACCGGTGGCAATCGGGTCGCGTTCGGCCTGTCAAAAATCTCAGGCTCGAGGTCAAGTAGTTCGAAGACGCGTTCGAGGCCGATGGCGATGTCCTGGGTCCGCCCCCACGTCCTGAACAAGACCCGAACCTGATCGGTGCCGCTCCCGAACAGATATTTGAATGAGTTGTACAGGCCCAGGTTCCAGACCTGAAGTCCCGCCACAGCCAGACTGGTTCCCGCGAGGAGCTGAACCTGTTGTCGGGTATTGATCGTCGCCATTGTGGTCGCCAGAAGAAAACCGGCGCCGACAACCCAAAAGGTCAACACCCCAAAACTCGCGAGCAGAGTTCGTGCCGAATAGGCTGCAATGAATGCGTCTTGCGAGTCCTGTTCGAAACGCACCTGTTCACGGCCCTCCGCGCCATAGGCCTTGATGACCTTGATGCCGACCAACGTCTCTTGGATATGAGCAGTCAGTCCCGCATTCGCTTCGCGCGCCGCGCGAAATCCGATTCGCAGCCGTCGCGAATAGAATGCACCTAGAACGAGTGCAGGAGGCCATACGCAGACGAGCACCAGCGCAAGAATCGGATCGAAGGCGATCAAGATCACTGACAAAAAAACGAAGCGGAGAACGGCGAAAACCGGCGTCAGAAAAAGAACGTCGATGAGCTGGGTGACCATCGCGCTGTCCTGAAACACCCGGTACATCGCGTCGCCTACGCGATTCTCCGCATGAAAACGCAGAGAGAGGGACTGCAGCCGATCCAGGAGATCGACGCGGAGCACCTGATTCACCCGCTGAAGAATCCAGACCTGGTAGTACCAAAGCAAGATACCCAGGGGCATCGTCGGCCCAAACACGAAGAGTGCCAGCCACATCGCCTGCCGCGCAATCTCTCGACGCATTTCCGCGGACAAGGTCTCTACGTTGACGACTAGACCCGGATCCAAGCCGAGACTCGACGCGGTCGCGAGCGTAAGCGGCTCCCCCTCCAGTGCCCGCGTCCAGAAGAGATCAAAGAGGATGATCACGGCACCAATCACCACGGCACCAACCAGCGCGTAGGCGACAGCCAACGTGACAACGTGCCAGCGAACGGGTCGGAGCATGCCAACGCATCGAACGAGCAGGCTTAGGACGAGCCGGAACCCCAGACGATCGCCCTGCTCGCCTGTCCCGAGGCGTGCATAGTCCGGCTTGCTCGGGCTTCCCATCTCGGGTGTCGCCTGGATCTGTGTCGCTGACATTCTTGATTCTCGCCGCCGCATCTCGCGACCCAGCACGCAACGAAGACTCTGCACACATCACAGCCATCGCACATTTCCCGAACACTCGAGCCTATGTAGTTTACGGAATATAAATCTAAAATTCGCCCGCTTTCTACGACTTGGATTCGCCCTTCTCGCGGTGCTGGCCGTCGCTGTCACGCGCCACAGGCATTACATGGAGCGACTTGAAAACCCGCGCATCGCTCGGGAATTACGAGCCGAAACGGGAGGCGAGCGCGCGCAACGCGTGATGCTGCTGGAGCTTCCAAGTGGTCGGAACTGGCCGAGGACTCGCATTCCATACAGGCCTTGGCCCGAGGCGAAGTCCTCCGCGGGGCTGCGCGGGCGGTTCTGGATGATCCTGAAGGGACCCGAAAGGTCTTTCTCCAGCTCCGCCCGAATGCCCTTGAAGGATTTGGCGTCCTAATCGAAATCGCGCTGGATCCGGCAACATCAGGGTTGCCCTCAGACCCTCGGACCGATCGAGTCTCTTAGGCCAAATTATGCCGGACCAGACGGGCTGCCATTCTCGGCCGCAGCAGCTCTCTCATCAAGTATTCCGCGAATCCGCACATGCTCCGTCTCATCGAGTGAGAAGCGACCTAGCAAATAGGCTCCAATCGCATAACAGATCAGCGGTGCCAGGGAATAGAGCGAAATGATGGCGAACTTCGCGCTCTCGGTCTGTTCCGCATTGGGCTGAAAACCGGCTAATTCGAGCACCCATAGCGTCGTCATGATCGTAATCCCGGTCGCCGACTTGTAGACAAAATTCCACGCCGCAAAATAGGCGCCTTCCTTGCGCTGCCCTGTCTTGTACTCGTCATAGTCGATGACATCTGCTTGAATCGACGGACCAATCATCGCGCCACAACCTCCCGCCGTACCGCCGAGCACAGCCAAGATGCTGATCAAGTAGATCCGTCCCTCGCTCAAGAAGAACATCCCGCCAAACGAAACGGCGGTCAGTAGCATCGCCGAAACCCAAAGTGGCTTCTTCCCAAAACGACGGGAGAGCGGAAGCCACATTCCCACGAAACAGATCGATGCGCCCATATAACAGAGGACGAAAACGGCCGTGAGGTCTGGGCGCATGACGACATACTTGGCGACGTAGAAGGTCAACACGGCGATCGTCGCCCCGCCCAGATTTTCGATCAAAAAGATGACCAGGAGAAGTCGCGCATGACGATTCGCCAGCACATCTCGAAACGAGTGCAGAGGATTATCAGCACCCCGACCCTGAAACTCGGGCCGCTCCCGAATGGCCACCACTGTGATGAGAAGTAAGATCGCTGTAACGGCCGAAACCAGGAAGCTCGATTGGCGCGCCATCGCTCTCGGATCGTCCGCATTGATCAGCATCTGCATGCCGCCGACGGCCGCGACACTCCCAAGCGACCAGATCACGTGCCGAAACCCGAAGATTCGGGTTCGGTCGTGATAGGCGTCGGTGAGCTCTGCGCCTAGTGCGGTATGGGGCACGATGAAGACCGTCATCGCCGTATAGAATCCGATGATGCCTACAGCCATCCATGCAACGAGCGCGTCACCCTGCAGCGTTTCGGGCGGACTCCACATCATGATGTACACGCCGCAGATCGGAATGATGGCCGCCGCGATCCAGGGTCTTCGGCGCCCCATCGAGGTCTGGGTTCCGTCGCTTAAGTAACCCGCGATCGGGTCGGAGACCGCATCCCAAAGCCGTGAAACCAGGAAGATCGCGCCAATCGCACCAGGCGAAATCAGCAGGACGTCGGTCGCGAAGGGCGTCATGTACAGCCCGACGAGAAAGAACATGAATCCGACACCGACGGTCGGCGAGCAGAAACTCAGGATCGCTGAAACGGGAAGGCGTACACCGTCACTCGCGCCCACGGGACTCGAAATCGGCTCCGAGATGGCGGGCTCGGTAATGGAGTCGACGGGGTCCCTGCTCATCACAGGACGTTACCACCTCGGTCACTCTAATTGCTTGCGAAACGATGCTTCGAATGTCGGATGAAAGGCGCCTCAATCGAGCTTGATGAATGCGGCGAGCCCGGTTCCGTCAATCCTCGACGTCCGAATCTTCAAGTCGCCGCAGCCGATCTTCGTAATCGGGCCAACCGACGAGCGAACGCGCCTCATCAAAGCTGGATCTCGGTGAAGTCTTCTCGGTTGGCTGGCGAATTTCTTGTGCCGCACGCTGCATCGCCTTGATGCCATGCAACAAGAGCGAGACCGGATAGAGGGCGACTGCATACCCCATCGCTTCGAGCTGACTGCTTGCGAGCCAGGGGGTTCGCCCGTCCTCTACGAGGTTCACCACTTTCCATCCCGGAACGCGCTGACAGTAATTTTCCATCTGACTTTCGTTCTCTGGCGCCTCCAAGAATGTCAGGTCTGCACCGGCATCAGCGAACGCCTCCGCGCGCCAAAGCGCTTCTTCGAATCCGTCCGTCGAGTTCGCATCCGTTCGTGCAAGGATCAAGATCGGAACCCCGAACTCCTCACGCGCACGGACACAGGCTTTGATGCGAAGAACGGCATCACGCCGATCAACGACCTGCTTGCCCGACGTATGGCCACAGCGCTTGGGCCAGCTCTGATCCTCGATCATCAAACATGCCATACCCGCCTGGGCGCTCCCGAGCAGCGTTCGTTCGGCATTGATCGGGTTCCCGTACCCGGTATCCCCGTCACCCATGACCAGAAGCGACGTAGCGGCACAGACATTTCGCGCCTGATCGATCATCTCGCCGTAACTCAAGAGTCCTACGTCGGGCAGGCCAACCCGCGCGGCGGCCACCGAAAATCCGCCCAGAAACGCCGCCTGGAATCCCGCAGCCTCGACGATGCGCGCAGATAATGCGTCGAAACATCCGGGGACCTGGAGAAGACGCCCGGTTCCGAGCAGTGATCGCAAACGTTCTGCGCCACCACCTCCCTTGCTTTGCGGCGATGGGAAGACATTCATAGCAACTCGATCAGTCATCGCCCCATATTGGCGTCAATCACGCCTCGAGGTCAAGAGCTGCGAGTCGCCGGTCGCCCAGGCGCTCTCACCCCTCGACAGAGCACCGGCTCTGCAAAGCCACGCGCAACCACGTGGCGCCCAGAATCAAGCCGCAGCCCAACGTCGACCAGGGGCCCGGCCTCTCGCCTAGCACGATCCATACCCAGAGCGCGTTCAGCACGGGTTCCGCCAGCAGTAGCAACGAGACGTCGACAGCGGGAACACTCCGCAATCCGCGAGTCAGAACCCAATATCCCAGGCCGATTTGGATCGCGCCGAGATACGAGATGAGGACGAGATCCCGAACTTCCACATCCGGTAGTGGCAGGAGGAAAGGTAGACAAACGACGGCCGCCAACACATTTCCCGCCAAGGCGGCGGCTCCGCTGGGATCCTCACCATCCACAATTCCATCTCGACCGAGCCAGCGTAATCCCATCAGACCCAGAGCCATCGACAATCCTGCTGCAATCGCCATAGCGTTCCCAAAGGCCGGATTTGGCGCGGTGGTGGTGGCTGAATCACCATCGACGAAGAAGAGCCCAAGACCCAGCATCAACAAGAGCGTCACTCCATAATCGCTTCGACGATTCTTTTCGCCGAGGAGCCGCGGCGCGAGAAGCAAAACGTAAATGGGCGCCGTCGATTGGAGAAAAATGGCATTCGCGGACATCGTGTATTTAGTCGCGACGACAAAGCAAATAAAAGTGGTCGCATAACATGCGCCCACCACGAGCGCTCGGGGCCTCCAGAATCGTCGCCAAGTCGGCAACAAGAGCCAGAGGACGATGGCCGCCAAAGCCGAGCGAGCGCCTGCGACCTGCAAGCTCGACAGTGTTGTCGCCTTGATCGCAAGGCCACCTGTCGAGAACAAGACCGCGGCAAAAAAGATCTGGTAGCGACCCACCGAGGCTCCCCGCATCAGCGAACCCGAAGCTCGACCAATTTCCAACGCATTCCGCCAAACCCGGACGTGAAATCTTTACCCACGCGTTGCCATTCGCCACTCCAGTTCTTTTTTTCGGAATCCGGCGTGGCTCCGAACCGTGATTTGCACCAGAATCGGCACATCACAAATCGCAAGAATGGGTCCGCCAAGATGTCTGAAGAAAGTAGTCCTGAACATTTCGACGTTGTCATTGTGGGCGCGGGAATCTCTGGAATTGGAGCAGCGTATCATCTCAAACAGCAATGTCCCGAGAAGTCCTTCGTGGTTCTCGAAAGCCTCGAAAGCTTCGGGGGAACCTGGCTCACCCACACCTATCCAGGCATTCGATCGGACAGCGATCTATTCACTTTTGGCTATCGGTTCAAGCCGTGGACGGGCCCGCCCATCGCAACCGCGGAACAGATCCTGACCTATATGGGCGAAGTCATCGACGAGAACCAACTCGCCGAACAGATTCGCTATCGCCATAGCCTTTCGAACGCGAGCTGGTCGAGCGAGACCAATCGATGGACCCTCGAAGGCGCTCGAACGGATTCGGGTGAGCGCGTTCAGTTTACGGCCAATTTCCTATGGATGTGCCAGGGCTACTACCGCCACGACCAGGGCTACACACCGACCTGGGAAGGCATGGACGACTTTCACGGGCCGATCATTCACCCTCAGACCTGGCCAGAGGATCTCGACTACAAAGACAAGCACGTCATTGTCATCGGTTCCGGCGCGACCGCCGCAACCCTCGTTCCCGCGATCGCCGGCGATTGCAAACATGTCACCCTTCTTCAGCGTTCGCCGACCTATTTCATTCCCGGTCGCAATGAGAATGAACTCGCCGAGCAACTTCGAACCCTCGATATCGACGACGCCTGGATTCATGAAATCACGCGTCGACAGATTCTTCACGATCAAGCCGAGATGACGCGACTGGCATTCGCCGAGCCCGAGCTTCTAAAAGACGAGCTGCTCGCCGGCGTCCGAGAACACCTCGGGCCCGACTACGACATCGATCAGCACTTCACGCCCAACTACCAGCCCTGGAGACAACGCATTGCCTTCGTCCCCGACGGAGACATCTTCAAGGACATCACTTCGGGCAAGGCTTCGGTCGTGACCGATCGCATCGACGGCTTTACCGAAAAGGGGATTCTCCTCAAATCCGGAAGAGAGCTATCCGCGGACATCATCATCACGGCCACCGGATTCAACATGAGCGTGTTGGGCGACATCGCCTTCAAGGTCGATGGGAAAGCCGTGAATTACGCTCACACCGTCAACTATCGTGGAATGATGTTTACGGGCGTGCCCAACATGCTGTGGATTTTCGGGTATTTCCGTGCAAGCTGGACGCTTCGCGTGGACCTGCTCGGTGATTTCGTCTGCCGCCTGTTCAAACACATGGACCAGATCGATGCAAAGAGAGTCATGGCCCGGCTCCGCGAAGAAGACAGGGACATGCCGCTTCTGCCCTGGATGGATCCAGAGAATTTCAACCCGGGCTATCTCAAACGGGCGATGCATCTCTTGCCAAAGCGTGGCGACAAACCCGAATGGCAGCATACTCAAGACTACTGGGCCGAACGCAAACAGATTCCAGCGATCGATCTCGAAGCCGAAGAGTTTCAATACGACTGAATCGCTACCAGCGCGTCGGCTGATAGTCCTTGAGAAACTGGCCCCAACAGTGAACCCCGGTGTTGAAGCCGTCGAAAATCGGCGCCATCACACGTGCGGCGCCATCGATTGGGTCCAGGGGCGGCGCAAATCGCTGGTCGAATTCCTTGTGAACGGCGCGCGCAAACGGATCCTCGTCCGTTACCCAACCGGTGTCGACGCTATTCATGTGAATTCCGTCGCGAACGAATTCGGCGGCGGACGTCCGCGTCATCATGTTGAGCGCTGCCTTCGCCATATTCGTATGCGGATGGCGCGTTGTCTTGAGATTTCGATAGAACTGCCCCTCCATGGCGGACACGTTCACGACGTGCTTGTCTCGAGAGGTCTTGCGCAGCATGAGCGGCTTGAGCTGCGCGGTTAGAAGATAGGGGGCGATCGAATTGACGAGCTGAACTTCGAGAAGCTCGACCGTCGACACGTCGGCGAGATTCATTCTCCAGGAATTCTCCTCCCGCAGGTCGAGCTGTTGACCCTCGCCATCGAGCATGCCCGCCGGAAAGAGATGTGCTTCGTCCGACTCGGCGAGCAAGTCGAGCTGGCTCAGATGCGGGGCACTCGTGAGCCCGGGAAGCGATCGAAGATCGACTTCGCTGTTCATCGCGATCGCGCTCGACTCCCCCCCTTCTCGATCATGGCCATCACGGCTGCGAAGAAGGTTCTCGTGATCTGCGACGAGACGGCGCGAGTCCGGATCAAGCCCATTCAATCGTTCGTTCTCGAGAAGATGCTGGTAATAAGCGGGCGGGCGTCGAACTGTCTGGCAGGCGTTGTGAATCAGGAAGTCGAGCGATGGCAGCGTCTTGATCAAATGACTCGTCAGCGCCTCGATGCTCGGCGTATGCCGAAGATCGAGGCCGAAAATTGAGAGTCGCGAATGCCAATCCGAAAACCCCTCTTGCTGCCTAAAACGCCGCGCCGCATCCCCGGGAAACCGCGTGGTGACAATGACTTCCGCCCCGGCGCGAAGAAGCATGGTCGCGACTTCAAAGCCGATCTTCACCCGAGCCCCCGTCACCAGCGCTCTGCGTCCTGAAAGATCCGAGGTCTGGATGCGCTTGCCCCAGTTGAACGTGGCGCATTTGGGACAAAGCGTGTCGTAGTGGTGATGGAGTTCGTGGTAGTCGGCCTTGCAGATATAACAGTTCTGCGCACCTTGCAGGCTGGCGATCGACGCCTCGCCGGTGTCGCGTCCTGCCTCGAGCATCGGTGCGGTGGCCTGCATCTCGAGCAGTTCACGGTCATCGGAAGAGATCATGGCATGCGCGGGGGGAACCGAGAAACGAAGCGCTCGCTTCATCCTCCGATTGCTCGTCGCGTTGAGTGCTGCATCGTCGTCGTCCCGCGCTTGCTTCTTCTCCGCCTTTCTTCGGCGGGCGATCAGCGCCCGTCGCTCACTGCGCTCCGGGAATGCGATTCGACCCGCCGCTTCGCGAAGCCTTCTCAGAGAAGCGGCGTCCAGTTCCGACAGCCGCGCAAGATCCATGCTGAAAGACTCGAGCCAGGCAAGCGCAGTTTCACTCGAAGCAAGTGTCTCGACGTCCGTGGACGCGGGTGCGGCATCGTCTGAGTTCATTTTGGTTTCGTTCTTCATATCGATGCTCATAGCAAAACCTAGCAGCTCAGATCATTGAGCCCGTATCGAAAAAGGTGACGGCCGGCCTGAGTTCAGCTGCCGGCAAAAAGCGTTCGTCGGCTCCGCGCGGGGAGACCGAGTTGTTAGGGCGAAGCGATCGTTCGCTTTCGACCTGAGTACAGCCAACCAGCCCCTTCACCGACGCCGACCAGCCCCGCTTCAGCGCTTCGTCCTGAAATGGAATAGGGAAATTAAGGATGATGGAATCACCCACGATCAGCGAGTCGAGGGGAAGAGATGAGGCCGGCGGGCCAGCCCCTGCGGATGGGCCGCTCTAATATGGAAAAGGACAGTAGACAGATCGCAAGAGTGGCAAACGGTCGCAGACCCGTCAGCGCCCAACCGTCTAGTCCCACACGCTGGCTGTTCAAGACAATGTAGACCGGCCACAGAGGCGTCGTCCCAATGCAACATCACGTGATTCGATACGTCATTGCGACCATTCGATCTGCTCATTCATTTCGCAGTATCGGTCAAGAAGCGGAATCACCGTTTCCCGGTCCGCCGGGGGCAAGCCAAAGATGCAACGGGTCACGCCCGCGTCACGATATTTTTCGAGCACCGCGGGCGTTGCCGCACAACCAAAGATCGAAACTTCGAGTGAGGCTGGATCTCGACCGGCTTCTTCAGCCATCTTACGAAATTCCGGTAAAAACGTGGTGATGTCATCGCGACCATGAATCGGCATCCAGCCATTCCCGTAACGAATCGCCCGTTTGCCAGCACCTGGAAAGGCTCCGCCGACATGAATGGGCGGAAAGGGCTTCTGAACGGGCTTCGGCCACGCGAACGTCGGATCGAAATTCACAAACTCGCCGTGGTACTCAGCCTCGTCTTGCGTCCAGAGTGCTTGCATCGCCTCGATGCGCTCTCGCATGAGCTTGAATCGTCTTGAGAAATCGGTGCCGTGGTCTTCCATCTCCTCGGCGTTCCAGCCCGCACCCACCCCGAACAGGAACCGCCCCTTCGATAGCTGATCAAGGGAGGCCACCTCTTTCGCTGTGTGAATCGGATCGCGCTGTACGACAAGACAAATCCCGGTCGCCAGTTTGATTTTCGACGTCACCGACGCGGCCGACGCCAACGCAACAAACGGATCGAGCGTGTCGTAGTACATCTTCGGTAACTCGGCGCCACCGGGCCAAGGCGACTTCCGCGAAACCGGAATATGGGAGTGCTCGGCAAACCACATCGACTCGAAGCCGCGCTCTTCCGCCGCAACGGCCAGTTCAGCTGGACTGATCGAGTAGCCCGTCGGAAAGATTGTAATGCCAATTTCCAATTCATTCTCCCTGAAGGCGTTTCCTAGCGCCTTCGAATCATCTCATGCAGAGGCTACGTCAGTGAGCTCGACGGTGCAGACATCCTCAATGTCGAAACGCCCGAGATTGCCTGGAGGCCGGTCTCATACAAAGAATACCTGCGCGCTATGTCCTCCACATCTTGGTAGGCTTTCCAGGCTAGAGATCGCAGACGGAGCCTATGCCAGAAAACACGTCATCCGACCCGCCGATCGGCGGCCGATATGCCAAGTACGTCCTTTTCGTATTAGTCCTCGTCTACGTTTTCAATTTCATTGACCGCCAGATCCTGTCGATCCTCGCGGAAGAGATCAAAGCCGATATCGGAATCTCGGACGCCGAGATCGGCTTCCTCTACGGCACCGCGTTCGCCGTCTTCTACGCGATCTTTGGCATTCCACTCGGCCGACTTGCCGACGTTTGGGTCCGCAAGAACCTGATCTCAGCCGGACTCTTATTTTGGAGCGTCATGACGGCGCTCTCGGGTAGCGCCCGCAGCTTCGGAAGCCTTGCGGCCTTTCGCTTCGGTGTCGGTGTGGGGGAATCCAGCGCGACGCCGGCCGCGTTCTCCATGCTCTCCGACTATTTTTCACCCAATGTCCGAGCAACCGCCCTGTCCGTCTACTCCAGCGGTATCTATATCGGCGCGGGGATCGGAACGTTTCTGGGTGGAATGATCGTCGATGGGTGGAACGGCGCCTATCCCAACATCGCGACGGCACCGCTGGGCATCAAGGCATGGCAAGCGGCCTTCCTCGTAGTTGGCCTCCCGGGCATCGTTCTGGCCCTCTGGGTCCGAACTCTCAAGGAGCCGACTCGCGGACAGAGCGAGGGCATCACCACCGAGACTCATCCCCATCCCTTCAAGGCCGCCTTCGAGGAACTGGTCTCGGTCCTACCCCCACTCACCCTCTACAACCTATTGAGAATCGGCGGAATCCGAGCGCTGGGATGGAATCTGCTCTTTCTGTCGATCATCGCTGGCGTCGGCTACCAGTTAATCGAAATCACAGGCAACATCGCCCAATGGGCGGCGCTCGGAATAGGCGTCTACGCCGCCGCATCCTGGGTCCAGAATGTTCGCATTCGCGATTACCCTACCTACTGCATGATTTTCCAGTGCAAGACGATGATCTGTCTTTGTTGGGGCATGCCCTGCATCGCATTCGTCACCTACGGGATCGGATTCTGGGGCGCCCCCTACATGATTCGGGTCCATGACCTCAGCGCTTCGGAAGTGGGCACGTTCCTCGGCCTGGGTGCTGCCCTGGGCGGATGGATTGGCGTGACGTTAGGCGGAGTACTTTCGGACCTATTCAAGCAGCGAGCAGTTAACGGCCGCCTGATCATCATCCTTGTAGCCCCGATTCTCGCGTCACCCTTTGCCTATGTTTTTGTCACGACCGAAGACGTCGTGACCGCTTACGTCTGCAGCTTTTTCTTCAGCTTGTTTGCTCCGATGTGGACGGGCCCCGCGGCAACGACTCTGAACGACCTCCTCCTACCCCGAATGCGCGCGCTGTCCTCAGCTTTCTACATCATGATGATCACCTTCATCGGTCTGGCTCTCGGTCCCTATCTGATCGGGTATGTGAGCGATTTCATCGGCGCGTCGGGCACGGAATCAGGACGCGCCCTACAACAAGCCATGACCTACGCGTTGGGCATGCTGGGAATCGCGACCCTCTTTACGATCGCAGCACTCCGGTTTCTGCCCGGAGATGAAGCCTCTCGACTGGATCGCGCCAGAGCCGCGGGAGAAGTCGACGGGCTGGGAGATCAGGGATGACCGCACTCGACGATCGATCTCTCGGCTGGCTTCGCTACCTGCATCGAAAGACCAAAACACGAGACAACTGGGACCGGGACGGTCGGCCGCATCCTCATTGGGATGAAACGACCGGCGAACCCATGACTTCGTGGCATCGCTTCGACCTGGTCGACTCGAGCTACGCGATGGCGCTCATGAGCGATCGAACCCCCGCCTGGCGCGAGGTCTACAGTACGATTTTGGATGAGTTGGTCGCGCGGCACACGAGCTGGTGGTCGGCTTCAGACTGGATGACGCAATTGGGTCATGACCCCGAACGCGGGAACTACCCGGATGCCTATCGATTCCTGATCCCGCCGGCACTCTGGGGTGACTACGACGTACCCGGTTGGACGGCCAATGGCATCGCCCCGTATGGTATTCAAGCTGACCCGATCGCCGCGGACGGGATGCTCTTCTACAAAGGGTTCTTCACACTCCTGATGAGTCTTCATCGTTATGTTTCTGGCGATGCAAAATGGGATCAGCCATTCGAGATGATCCGCGACGGCGAGAACACCTTTACCTGGAGTCACTCGACGGTGGCCGCTCATCTGGCCGCGCAATGGAATGATCAGCAGATGGGCTGCCACTGTGAAAACACGAAGATCTGGCCCTATTGACTGAGCGGCGCGGGCCTCGGTCTGAGGCTCACCGATCAAATTCTCGGAACGCATCACCACGCCGCCTTCGATCAGTGGTGGGAGTATGCGGCCTCCAACTACATCGGCTGGGATGCCGACAATCCGGTCGAGTTCGACCTCTACTACGATCCCGTCGTCGATGAACATGTCGGCCGTAGCCCTCTCGGCCTGATCGTTCCAGTCTGGTATTTTGCTCCACAGCGCCGCGAGGTTGCGGAGGCCGGCTGGAAGGTGGCAGCGACTATCAACGGCGTCTTTCGCGATGGACCGATCTCGGGCGTACAAGAACCCGCGGCGGCCACCATGCTCCTTCAAATCGCGGGTGAGTTTGCCGATCCCGAAACGAAACAGCGCATCTGGGAAGCCGCCGAAGAGCACATCGAGCCAACCTGGGACCGCGAAGCAGGAGAGTTCACTCTCGGATTCAATCTCGACGAGCCCCATCCACGCGGCCAGCTCAACGCGCGTTCAATGGCAGGTTGGATCTGCACGGAAGGTGCATGGCGGCGCATCTTCAACGAGCCCAACCTTAGAAAGTTCGATGAACCGACTGTGTGCGGAGTCGACTTCCCCCGAGTCGCACTCAGCGAAGCAAGATGGGATGGCACAGCTCTCCATCTCGCCGCACATCCGCAGAATGCCGCAGTTCACGGCAGCCGCACGCGCGTACGCGTCACAAATATCGATTCGACCGAAGGCTGGGTGATGACCCGGTCCAATGGCGAAACGACGGCTCTCTCGGCGGAACGTGACTACGTGACAGCGGAGCTGATCGTCGACAACGAGACGGTCGTCATTCGGCGCAGCGAACATGGCTGAGTAGCGCGAGGACTTCGCTCAATCTGCGCGTGCGACGCATTGGTACTCGCGGCCTCCTCATCGTCGGTCCCGAGTTCGTAGCGAAGAAGGTCCAAGAATGGATCGAAGATCGACACATCAATGCTCGGTTCATCGATCCAGGCAGTCCGTGGCAGAACGGACATAACGAATCATTCAACGGCGTCTTCCGTGACGGATGTTTGAATCGCTGGCTCTTCGAGTCGATTCAAGAGGCTCGCGAAGCGACAGAGCATTGGCTTTACGAATACAACTTTGAGCAACCCCATGGGTCGCTCAGCGGGCGTTCGCCCGAAATGTTCTTTGAACAATGGGAACAACAGCAAAGGGAAGCCGCTCGAGGGTCAAGCGAAATTCCTAACTAAACGGGAGGTACCGGTTATTTGGGCTCGCCAATCGGGCGGCATTGCGGATTCGCAATGCTCTGCCAGCATATGAGGATGAGACCAAACCTAGCCTCTTCCCACTACCGGCCCTTATGGATCATTTTGACCTGGCTCGTGCTGTCACCGACATTTTCTCCCATCGCGCGGGCGAGCGATGCAGCGGTGATTCCGCTTCCCCCCGATGTCGCCAAGGACCTCGAAATCCTGGGCAAGGGCGTGGTCGGCAAGGCGTTGCCGGCCCCCCCGTTCACGGACATCCACGGATACGGGAACCTCGGTTCCGGCACTTGGGACTACAAGATCGTGCACGGGGGCAAGGACGGAATGAAAGTTCGGAGTGAGCACTACGAAAAGATGCCCAAGAAGGATGGTGCAGACATCTGGAAACGCACGGTTGGGACCGAGTTCGTCGAATACATAAGGATCGACAGCAATCACGACTTCGGCAAATACCTCGAAGACGATCTAGACGTCGGGTACAGCTCCCGTTTCAAGCCGGGCGTGACCTGGCTTGGCAAGACGAAGGCGGGGGTCACGCGCACGATCGACAGCAAGATCGAGGCCTTCAAGACCGACAAGCCCGACCACGTCTCCTATCGCGGCAACTTGAAGGCCAAGCTGATCTACGTCGGACAATACGAGGTGACGACGCCGGCCGGAACATGGCCGGCCCTACTCATGCGTAGCGAGTTCAACATCAAGATTGGTCCCGCGAAGGTGACGGATACGGCGTATATGTTCTTCGCGAAAGGGGTCGGCAAAATCGCGGAGGTCGAGACGACCAATGTCTCCGCGATGCTTGTCTATCACTCGAGCACGAAGGTCGCGAAACTGCTCACGAAGTACCCAAAACGTTAGTCCTTGGCCTTGGGCGTCCTTCCAGGGCAGTGACTGCACCCCGAAGTCATTGTCAAACCAGACGAGCCGCAATCGTTCGAGCGTCCGCGTCCCTTCGAGGAGCGTGAAACAATTCTGCACGGCCTCGTCGTAGTCGGCTAGCGAGACGAGCACGATTAGCGAACGCTTCATCAACATGGAACATAATCGGCACAGCGTGCCGGGTGGATCGTCTTGGATTTCTCAGCGGTCGCGAATCGCAGTCCTCGTGCGCTCCATCTCCGCCACGAGTTCCTTCTGCATCAGCTTGCGACCGATCGACCGCTTCGCGCTGCCTCCGAAGCCGGCCACCTGCGCGGTGTAGGTGTGGTTCAGATAGAAGACGACGCACGCGAGCTCCGTCGAGGGCAGGATACCTGTCACGATCTGCAAAGCATCGTAGTCGTAGCCAGAGTAGAAACGCCGAACGATCGAGACTTCGCCATCGTTCTCCGCATAGAGAATATGGTGGTTCAGAACCGGCGCCGCGCGATCGCGCCCCTTCTGGACCGCCCACGTCAGCCGATGCCTGGCCCTGCTCGAGCTGTGCGCTGGAACGACGTCGAGCTCGGCCAAGACGCTGACATTCTGAATGAGCTTCTTCGCGGCCGCGTTGGCATAGTCGAGGTCTCTCCGCGGTGAGCGGTCCTTGCCCGCGTAGGGCACGATTCCTGCGACACCCTCTTCCCAGTAGGCCCTGGCGCGTGCGGAAAGCACGCCCCGGTATGTCTCGAGCACTCGCGCCTTGCCGTCCACGGCGGCCCTCTTGATCAAGGCCAGCTCGTCGCTGGACATGTAGAACGTGTCCTCGGGCTCATCGACGAGCTGCTGCAAGACGTCGTCGGGAAGACTCATCGCGTCCATCGAGAAGGTGGCCGTATCGATCTTCCCAGCCGACAGGGTCACGGTCGAGAGCTCGACGAGACGGCCGCTCTCGAGGAACGAGTAGATCTCCTCGAGCGGCGCGTCGACGCGCGCGATGATGGCAATCGAGAGGTCCTTGTCGCTGGACGCCTCGAGGTCCTCGACGACGACCTCGCCTTTCTTCACACGTTCGATCGCTGCCTTCGACATACCCATTTGATGGGCCACATCGAGGGGAGCCCACATCTCGGCGAAGGCGGCGACCGCCGTGAAATTCATGATCAGAATCAGAGTGATTCGATAGGTCATGGCAGCCCGGATTCTAGTCACTCGAAGCCGAAAGCGCGACAGCGACAGGTAGTCACGCGCAGCTTCGATCGCGATCCTCTGGTCCCAGAATCCGTTCCACCTCCGGCTCCACACTCCGCAGGTGCAAATCCCGCTGCGGGAATCGAAGCTTGGCGCCAGGAGTACAATGAGTTCCGACCGCACAGTTCGCTTGGGGAAAAGACTCCCGAGCAGTTCTTAGGGTCTGGGGACTAACTAACGTTTCAATTGGAACAGGTTTTCGGGGCAGGTCAACAAGCGAAATCCCTAACTAAACGGCTGGTACCGTTTTCTTGGGCTTGCCAGTACCAGTATCGCGGGGCCGGCCAGCTCCCCCGACCGCTTCTTCCCCGAAGCTAGTCTCTCAAATCAAAGGCTCTGCGACGTGTGTAAAGTAGATGGTGACCCGGGCGCGATTCGAACGCGCGACCCCTAGCTTCGGAGGCTAGTGCTCTATCCAGCTGAGCTACCGGGCCACGGTCATCCACCAAACAATCAGCGCAGCCACCCGAAGGCGAGACTCCGACCGCTCTGCCAAATGAGCGTTCGCGAAAAAATGGTGGGGCGTAGTGGACTCGAACCACCGACCTCCGCGGTGTGAACACGGCGCTCTAACCAGCTGAGCTAACGCCCCACGACACTCGATGACTCTCGCGGCCGTGAGAAGAGAGAGGTTTTAGCGCGTCCCCTCGTCCGCTGCCGCCCCGGGGCCGGACGTGGCCGTTGTCGGCTTCGCAGCGTTCAGCTTGCTTGAGGCACGCACGAAGGCTTCGAAGAGCGGGTGCGGATCGAAGGGCTTCGACTTGAACTCGGGGTGGAATTGCGAAGCGATAAAGAAGGGATGGTTCGGCAGCTCGACCACCTCGGCGAGACGGCCGTCCGGGCTCGACCCCGAAAAGACCAGTCCAGCGGATTCGAGGCGCTCGCGATATTCTGGGTTGAACTCGTAGCGATGGCGATGTCGTTCGGAGATTTCGGTCGCGCCGTAGGCGATGGCTGATTTCGAACCGGGCGTCAACACGCATGGATAGGCACCAAGGCGCATCGTCGCGCCCTTGTCCTCGATGTCTCTCTGCTCCGGTAGTAGGTCGATGACGGGATGCTGCGTCTCGGGATCGACTTCCGTGGAATTCGCACTTTCGAGACCGGCAACGTTTCGCGCGAACTCACAACAGGCGAGCTGCATTCCGAAACAAATCCCGAGGAAGGGGATTTCATTCTCGCGCGCATACTGAATCGCCCGGATCTTCCCTTCGACGCCGCGAGAACCGAAGCCATGGGGAACAAGGATTCCGTCGAGTCCTGACAGCACACTCGTGTCCACGAGCTTCTCGGAATCGAAATACTCAATGCGAACCTCAGAGGCGCACGCAAATCCACCGTGATAGAGCGCTTCGTTCAGGCTCTTGTAGCTCTCCGTCAGGTCGACATATTTCCCGACCATCCCAACCTTGATCACACGATCTGGATTCCGTCGCGTATTGAAGAGGCGCTCCCAATGCCGAAGATCGGGTCGCCCCGTCCACATATTGAGGATCTGCGCGATCTTCTCGTCGAGGTGCTCCTTCGCGAATGTGAGCGGCACTTCGTAGATCGATTCGACGTCCTTAGCCGTAATCACAGCGTCTTCATCGACATTGCAAAAGAGCGCGATCTTGGCCTTGATCGCCTTCGACAAGAACCGATCCGTTCGACACAAAATAATGTCGGGAGCCAACCCCACGGACTGTAATTCCTTAACGGAATGCTGGACCGGCTTCGTCTTGACCTCACCAGCTGTGGACTGATAGAGAACCGGTGCGACGTGAATGAAGCAGCAGTTCTCACGACCTGCCGAGGCCCGGAACTGTCGGATCGCCTCGAGGAAGGGCAGCGACTCGATATCGCCGACGGTTCCCCCGATCTCAACGAGAATAACATCGGCGCCTTCCGCGGCTGCGCCGATCGCCTCCTTGATCGCATCCGTCACATGCGGAATGACCTGCACGGTTCCGCCGAGATAGTCTCCGCGTCGTTCGCGCGACAAAACCGAATCATAGATTCGGCCGGCGGTCATGTTATTCACCTTGCCGAGCTTGGCGTTTGTGAATCGTTCGTAATGACCGAGGTCGAGATCGGTCTCGGCACCGTCCTCAGTGACATAGACCTCGCCATGCTGAAACGGGTTCATGGTTCCGGGATCAACATTGAGATAAGGATCCAGTTTCAGGAACGTGACACCAATATTGCGCGCCTCAAGCAGCGCACCGATCGAAGCCGAAGCCAGACCCTTTCCAAGAGACGACATCACGCCCCCTGTCACGAAGATGTACTTGGTCTGTCTCGCACTCATTCCTGGCTCCCCCTCGCGAAAAACCTAGCGGCTTCGCAACTCATTTTCTCGTCCATTTCACCCGAAATTCTCATCGCACCACAGCCTCGACCCGTCTCGCCAGCCCATCCTCTACGCGCACCGAATGAATCGGCACAAAGGGCAATGGCAGTGATTCCGCTGCAAAAAATCCCATCTCGAGTGTCTCCTCCGGCGTCGTCGGCTCGCCCTGCTTGAGCGCCTCCGCCCGAAAACACAAATTCACCACCTGCACCCGCCCACGACCCGATGGGTACTCCACGACCTGGGTCTCCGGGTCAGAGTACACGCCAATCAATCCACCGAGTTCGACCGACCAGCCCGTTTCTTCGAAGACCTCGCGCCGGACCGCATCCGCAACCGATTCGCCAGGCTCGACGAAACCTCCGGGCAGCCCCCAATAGCCGTTATCCGATCGACGCATCAGCAATAACTTGCCCGACCGCCAAACCATTGCGGAGACCGAGAGCCCAATCGATTCAGGATCATGTGCGAAATATCGGGTCATCGCGTGAGTCGCCGGGTGGGCAGGTCGCCCCCCGCAGGCTGCAGGGGAGACTCCGCCGATGGCGTCACAAACGCGAAAAGTTCGTGTCGCCGCGAGTCTGCCTCAACGCAAATGGCCGCAGCAGCGACATCATGGAGAGGCCGGCTGCAAAATTCGTATTCAGTCACACCTACTTCGATCGGGGGGTCCGTCCTTGTATAGCCCGACGGAACTCGACCCGTCAATCCTGGATCACTGGATACGTCTCAGAACAATCAGTCAGCCCGATCCCCGAACCCTCCACCGCACTCCTCCTCGGGTTCGGACTGCTCGGGCTGGGCGAGAAGACAAGAGAAGACGAGCCTCATTGTCTTCCGATTGGCGCTTTGACCCTGCACGAAAAAGTGGACTCAATGGCGGAAGCTAGTCCTTCTCCGGGAGTTCAAAATGTCAAAAGAGAAGAAGACGCGAAGACGATTCACAGAAGCAGAACCCCGATCGCCATCGCGCCACTCAACAATCGTCGTGTTCCAACCAGAAGTGACGATGTCATTGCCCGACCCCCGATGAATGCTTCTCCTGCCACGCACTCGCCATCTTCTGCGCTTTCGAGATGTCTTCCTTCGTCATCCCATTGACGAGTATTTCCATGACCTCATTCGCATTTTCAGTTCCCTGCGCAAGAGCAAGATTTGTCCACATGTGAGCAAGAACGTAGTCATGTGTGATGCCATCACCCAACGCGTACATCACCCCTAAGGAGTACTGAGCATTCGCATCCCCCTGCTCCGCAGCCTTGCGAAACCACTTCGCTGCCTCAGCTGTATCCCGTCAGCAGCATTCAGACATTCCAAAGTGCTAGTCGGGTGAACTCATCGATCGCGGTTGAGAAACGAAGCGTCTTCCCATCGCTCGTTTGATCCGCGACAAAGTCGTAACTCCAAACGTGGTTCGGATACTCGGCCTTGTGCGGATCGATCGTGCTGGTGCCGGGCCGACGTCGCTTCACGGACTTCTGCGGCACCCTCAGGCCTTCTCGACGACGAAGCAGACGGACCTGTTCGCGTCCGACACGCGAGCCCAAGGTCTTCCATCCAATGAAAGGTCCGCGAGCCTCTTCTTCAGTTCCGTGTTCTCACGCTCAAGCTCACGCAGCTTCTTCGCTTCCGATACATCCATCCCACCGAACTTCCTACGCCAGCGGTAGAACGTCTGCTCCGTGACGTTATGTTCGCGACACGCGGCGCGGATGTTCCCACCCTGCCCGTTTCGGGCCAACGTGAACGCTTCGATCGGTCATCGTGAACGATGGACTATCCCCTCAGGATCGAACTGAGGGGGAGCGAAGTGACGCCGGACAGACCGGCCGCCAGGGCCTCCTTTTTGAGGGAGGCGAGATGGCGCTCCAATGCGTGGAAACGCCGGGCAGCTAGCCGATCGCCGAATTCCAATTCTTCACCAAGTACTCGGCCGACCGCGCCGCCAAGGCATGCAGGGTGAAGGTTGGGTTCACTCCGCCCGACGTGGGGAAGAGCCCCGCGCCGCCGATGAAAAGATTCGGCAGATCGTGGGCCTGGCCATAACTGTTGGTCACCGAGTCGGCGGGACTCTTGCCCATCACGGTGCCGCCCATGATGTGCATGGGAGCGCGATTGGTATGCCAAGCTTCACTGGCGCCCGCAGCCTTGAAAACTTTCAGGCCCTCGGCGATCGCCGTGTCCCAAAGCGCCACGGATTCCTTGCTCGAGGTGTGGGCCACCGTGGCAAGAGGAACGCCCAAGGCATCTTTGCGGGTGCTCAGGGTGACGCGGTTTTCCGCCAGGGCCTCGTCCTCCACCACCCCCGTCATGGTGATGATGTGCCGGGTGGCGCGCTGCATGAAATCCGACAGTGCTTTGCCGCGCAGGTCCGGGCGGCTGGGCGCGATGCCCAGCAAACCGTTGGGCTTGATCGCATGGGCGATCATCCACTGGTAACTCCCAAAAG
>LWDU01039098.1_pt1 | contig 103671 bp, 77 predicted proteins | sample 727161 | NCBI WGS metagenome assembly LWDU01 (sample SAMN04566230, study PRJNA314399) | hydrothermal vent metagenome | isolation source: deep sea hydrothermal plume seawater | place: Mexico: Gulf of California, Guaymas Basin | collected 2004-07-11 | reverse complement strand
CGATCCCGCTCTCTCACCGCCGACCAACGAAAGCCGGGCAACAGGTCTGCGGGTCCCAGGGGATCGGGATCCGCGCGCAGGCCGCAGGCCTGGGCAAGGACCCCGCACAGTTCGGGCGCGGAGTAGCGCGCCGCCAGGGCTTCGAAGCCCACAGCGCCGTGCAATTTGGCCAGCTTCTCGCCCCGGGCTTCGAGCAGCAGAAGGTGGTGGCGATACCGGGGGACGGGGTGGCCCAACAACTGACCGATGGCCACCTGAACGGCGCTACTCGGCGCCAGATCACGACCGCGCACGACCCGGGTAACCCCCATCCGGCGATCGTCCACCACGCTGGCCAGGTGGTAGGCCAGCGCCCCATCCCGGCGGCGAACAACCGGGTCCCCGTAGGCTTGGGCGGGGGACTGGGACAGGTCGCTGCCGTTTTCGTCGCTGAGTTCGATGCGCCCGGCGGGCAGCCGCAGGCGCAGAGCGTCCGGGCAAGCGCGCCAGCCGCCCTCGGCGGCCCTGGGCAAAGGGCGGCGGGCGCAGGTGCCCGGGTAGCGGACGCTGCCGTCCGGGGCGCGCAGGGTTTCGGCCCTCAACTGGGCGCGGCTACACGCACACGGATAGAGCAGGCCAGCCGCCGCGAGCCGATCGAGAGCCTCGTCGTGGTGGTCCGCCGAATCGGATTGGCGCGTCTCCCCGTCCCAATCGAGCCCCAACCAGATGAGGGCTTCCCGCATGGACGCCAGATGCTCCGGGCGACAGCGCTGGGGGTCCAGATCCTCAAAGCGCAACCAGAGCGCCGCGCCCCGGGCCCGGGCATCCAGCCAGCAAAGCAGCGCCGCAAGCAGGGTTCCGGGATGCGCCTCCCCCGTGGTCGAAGGCGCGAAGCGGCCGACCTCCCCGCCGGTGCCCACTGCGGTTGGGTTCATGCCGCCCTGGCCGGGGCCGGAACCGAGGCGTCCCGATGGGCGATGCGGCCGGCCGCGACCACCAGCAGCGGATTTTCCAGATGGGCCAGATCCTGAAGGGGATCGCCGGCCAGCACCACGACATCCGCCGAAAGCCCCGGCGCAATGCGTCCGCAGACCGCCTCCAGCCCCAGACCCAAAGCCGAATCCCGGGTCGCCGTCCGGAGGACCTCCACCGGAGAGAAATCAGCGTATTTAGCGAACGCCGCGAGCCCGGCCGCCAGGCGGTGGTGGTACACGCCGGGAATGCCCGCATCCGTGGAAGCGAGCAGGGGAATGCCCGCCTCGCGAAGGCCTCCAAGAACCGAACGCATGTTGCGGAAGAAGTCCGTGGGCGCGCCGTCCTTCGTCATCCGTCGCAGCCAGTTCGCATTCACGGTCGGTGAGACCCAGGCGCCGCCGGCGCGGATCGCCTCCACCACCGCCGGATCGTAGTCGGCCCCATAGCCCTGGCCACTGGCGAACGAGCAGTGTTCGATGGTCCGCACCCCCGCCTGGGCGGCGTTGCGAATACCGACTTTGCCGTGGCAATGGGCGGCCACGCTGAGCCCTGCCTCGCGCGCCAAGCCCACGACCCCGCGCAGTTCTTCGGCACTGAACTGCGCACGGTCCACGCCGCTTCCCTTGGTGAAATAGCCGCCGGTGGCCATAACCTTGACCCAGTCGACTCCGTGCTCGAGTTGACGCCGGACCACCCGGACCTGGTCTTCCGCGTCCGTGGCCACGCCTCCCCAAAAATGACAGTGGCCCTGTTCCACCGTCAGGGGCTGGCCGGCGCACACCAAACGCGGCCCGGGCAGGTCGCCCCGACCGATGGCGTCGCGAAGAACCAGCTCGCGCCACTCCCCGGCGCCGAGGTCCCGGGCCGTGGTGATGCCGGCCCGCACCATGGCACCCGCTCGGGCGATCATCCGCAGATCCCGGTCGGATCGGCTGGGTTTGAACTGGTCGTCCGGGGCCATCAGGTGGGGGTCAAGATCCAGGTGAACGTGAGCATCGATCAGCCCCGGAATCGCCACCGCGCCCGGGGGCAGACTCAGGGTCAAGGCTTCATTTCCCCCGGGGGATGAGTGGATCGAGGCGATCTCGCCGCGATCAATGAAGAGATCCAGAGCCTCGTCGGTTGCGGCCGATGCGCTTCCATCCCAAATCCGGGCACCGCTGAGTCGATATTTCATGCCGACCATCCTAGCCCGATCTGCCAGTCTCTCGGGTCGCTGAGTTGCGTTTCGCGAAAGGTGGTGCATTCTCCCGGCTGAGGTGCGATCCCAGAGCGGTTTCCGACGCGCGAGAGAGCGCTTGCCGGAGCCGGAGCGAGTTCGTACCGGGAAAGGGCCAATGTCAATGTCTGACTCCACCGAAGTGATCGTCGTCGCGTCGAAGGTCAAGGCCTACATCAAGTCACAGGGAGAGATGAAGACGTCTTCAAATGTGCTCCAAGCGCTCTCGAACAAGATTCGTAGCCTCTGCGACGAGGCCATCGAAACCGCTCGAAGCGATGGACGCAAGACAGTCCTCGACCGCGACATTCCTTAGCCGCGCTCACGCCAAGGCACGCTGAGACGCCCCGTACTTGCTCGAGGCGTCTCAGCGCGCCTTGGACGGAGAGCGAAACGTCTAAGGGCTGACCGGATCAGGGCTGGCCGGACCCATTCCGTCGGATGTCCGGCGAAATTTCTGTACGCGATAAAACTCGGTGAGAGCCGAGATTGCGTACCGGAGGGGGTTTCGCCCTGGGTTCGGTGTCCGGTTTCACACTGGGCTTCGAACTGGGCTTCGAATAGGGCTTCGAGGAGGGCTTCGCGCTGGACTTCGCGCAGGGCTTCGGGCAGGGTTTCGGGTGGGGCCCCGTGCAATCGGGTGGGGCCCGAGGCCCTTCCGGTGAACCGTGTCAGCCCACCAGATCGCCGAGCGCCGCTTCGAGTCGGGGGTGCCGGAAAGTGTATCCCCCCTCCAAGGCCGCGCGGGGGACGATGTGTTGTCCCGGAACCAACGCCGATCCCAATTCGCCGAGGACGAGCCTCAGGACGAAGTTTGGCACGGGCAAGCGCGCCGGGCGCCCAAGCACACCCCCCAGGCAGCGCGCCCACGCACCCATGCGCACGGCTTCGGGCGCCACCGCATTGACGGCTCCGGCGGCGCGAGGGCCAGCCCCCAGCGCCCACTCGATGAGTCCGATGGCGTCGTCCTCGTGGAGCCACGGGAAATAGCGATCCGGAGGCCCCAACGCCCCCCCCAGCCCGAGCTTGAAGAGGGGCAGCATCCGCGCCAAGGCGCCCCCGCTCCGGCTGAGCAGAGCACCGAAGCGGAGGGACACGACCCGCACGCCGGCCTCGGAAGCCCCCCAAGCCGCGGCTTCCCACTCGACGCAGAGTCGGGCAAGAAAATCGTTCCCCGGACCCGCACCCTCATCGAGTCGCGCTTCCCCCCGAGCCCCGTAGTAACCCGAGGCCGACGCGCAAACCAAGACCGAAGGCCCAGCAGAGGCCGAGGCGAGGGTGGCCACGATCCGCCGGGTCGTCTCGATGCGGCTGGCCCGGAGCTCGCGCTTGCGTGCCGGGGTCCAGCGCCCCTGGGCAATCGGGGCCCCGGCCAGGTGCACTACGGCATCGGCCTCGGCCACCGCGTCCTGCCACTCCCCCGGTGCCGTGAGATCCCCGGAAAGCCAGGACATCCCCGGGACCCGGGCCCGCCCTCTCGCGCTTCGGCGATGGGCCAGCACGGTGCAGCCCCCAGCCAGAAGAGCGTCGCAGAGCCGCGAGCCCACCAGCCCCGTTGCCCCGGTCACGAAAATCGTGCGGCGGGCAGGATCCACGCGCTCAGCCCGGTCCAGGTCCCACCTCATCGTCCAAGCGAATGGAGACGGCCTCGGTTTTACGTGCGGGGTCGAAGGCCAGAGCCAGAAGTTCCCGGGCCACGTAGCCCGCCGAGTTGAAGCTGTTGTCGCGCTTCATTTCCATGAAGCGGTCGAGGGCTGGGAAGCGGTCGGCGGGGGTCGAACGAATCAGGGCCTGCATCTCGGTGTCCACCACCCCGGGCGCAACCGAGTGGGCGCGCAGTCCTACCGAGGCCTCCTCGGCGGCCACCACTTCGGTCAAGCGCTCGAGGGCGGCCTTGCCGGCGCAGTAGGCGCCCCAGCCCTCGTAGGCCCCCCAAGCCGCTCCCGAAGAGATATTGATCAGGACGCCGCCGCCCCCCTGGCTGCGCCGGTGGCGTACGAAGCTCCGCGTGCCGATAAAGGCCCCGGTCAGGTTGATGTCCACGTGTTCGCGAAACTCCGCGATCTCGGTCTCGCGCACCGGCGCGATGGGGACCAGGATTCCCGCGTTATTGATCCATAAATCGATGGGCCCGAAGGCCTCGGCCACGGACTCGGTAAAGCCGTCCACCGCGGCTTCATCACGAATATCCAGCTGTGCGGCGTAGACGCCCTCGCGCCCAGCCAGGGGAGACTCGCCCCGGGCGCACAATCCGAGGCGAACGCCCGACTCGGCGGCCACTTCGGCGATGGCCGCACCAATTCCGCGACTGGCTCCCGTGATGACCGCCGTGCGGCCCGTCCATAGCGTGTGGGACATGCTTCACTCCGTGATGGCTGCACCGGACCCGGCCGAGGATTCCACCGCCGCCGCCTGGGAAAGACGCGAAAAATCTGCCCCAGTGGGGTTTTGAAAGAGCCGTAGGCCGAATTCCGGGACCATTGAAAAAATATGATCGAAAATGTCCGACTGGATCGCCTCGTAGCGTGTCCAGTCCTGGTCGTTACTGAAGCAGTAGATCTCGATGGGGAGGCCACTGGCGGTGGGTGCCAACTGCCGAACGATGAAGGTAAAACCGCTCTCGTAAATTTTCGGGTGAGCCTTGAGGTAAGCGCGCACGTAGGCCCGGAAGGTTCCCACGTTCGTGAGCCGGCGAATGTCGGCATTGATCTCGGGGTTTCGTTTCCCTTCTCTGTTATAACGCTCGATCTCCGCTGACTTCTCGGTGAGGTATTCGCGCAGGAGACCCCATTGCTCCAAGCCCGCCACCTCCTCTGGGCTGAGGAAACGAATACTGGTCAGGTCCAGGGGAATCGAACGCTTGATCCGTCGCCCCCCGGAATCTTGCATCCCGCGCCAGTTCTTGAACGATTCGGCAATAAACTTGTATGTGGGAATCGTTGATATGGTCTTGTCCCAGTTCTGCACCTTCACGGTGTGCAGAGCCACATCGATCACATCCCCGTCCACCCCGGCCTGGGGCATCTCGATCCAGTCGCCGAGTTGGATCATATCGTTGGTCGCGATCTGGACGCTGGCGACCAGGGAGAGAATCGTATCCTTGAAGACCAGGAGCAGGACCGCCGCCAGGGCGCCGATCCCCGAGAGGAAGATCCAGGGCGACTTGTCGAGTAGGGTGGCCACCACCGCCAAGCTGGCGGTGGCATAGATGAGGATGTTGACGACCTGCAGATACCCCTTGATGGGACGCTGACGATATTTCTCGCTCTGGGAATAGATGATATTGAGCGCATTCAGCGCCGAGGAGGCCGCGACGGCCACTGCCACCACGACCATCGCGATGGCGAGCCGCCGAATCAGGGAATCGACACTCTCGGCCACGTTGGGAATCAGGGCCTCGCCGTAGTAGATCACCAGGGCCGGGGCAATATGAGCCAACCGAGAAAAGACTCGGGCCTCGGCGAAGGCGTCGTCCCAGGTGTTGGTGGTCCGGGCAGCCATTCGGCGCATGACCGCCGAAAGTCCCCAGCGCGCCAGGCCATAGACGATCCCGCTCACCATCAACAGAGCGATCAGGTACGCAGCCGTTTTTACCCACTCGCCGCTCAACCATTCCGGCATGCCGTGTTCGTCTCCCCCTCTGCGCGCGTGAAGTGACCCCGCAAAAACTTCGGGCTGAGTTTATCCGATCCCCGCTTCGTTGCCTGTTTGGGGTCGCGCACGCCCCCTCCCATCCTCCCTCCCACGCCCCCTCCCACGCCCCCCCGTGGAGCCCGGCGACCGACAGCGACCCCGGAACTGCGCCGGCGGCCCGCGAGCCGAGGCGGCGGCTGGAAAATCAAGGCGGGGGCTCGGGAGCCGAGGCGGCGGATCGGGCTCCGGGGTATCCTCAATAATCACCCTCGGACGGCGGGCACGTCGAATAAAAAGAGAGCCATGGAACTCGACCACATCTACATCAAGGGCGCCCGGGAACACAACCTCAAGAACATTGACGTTCGCATCCCAAAGAAAAAGCTCGTGGTCATGACCGGCGTGTCCGGCTCGGGGAAATCCTCCCTCGCCTTCGACACCCTCTACGCCGAAGGCCAACGTCGTTACGTGGAATCCCTCTCGGCTTACGCGCGGCAATTTCTCGGCCAGATGGAGAAGCCACGTTACGAAACCATTCGCGGGCTCTCCCCAACTATCTCCATCGAGCAAAAAACCACGGGCAACAACCCACGCTCGACGGTGGGCACCATTACCGAAATCGCCGACTACCTGAGGGTTCTGTACGCACGCGTTGGCATCCAGCACTGCCACCAGTGCGGCGACCGGGTTGCCGGCCAGAGCGCCGAACAAATTGCCCGGGAAATCCTTTCCGGGGCGAAAGGCAGCCGCCTGACTCTGCTGGCTCCGCTCCTGGTCAACCGCAAGGGCGAGTTTCGGGAACTCCTCACCGAGGCGCGGCGGGCGGGATGGATCCGCCTGCGCGTCGACGGCGAGATCGTTGAGAGCGACGAACTGGAAAGCCTGGACAAAAGACGGAAGCACACGGTGGAGGCCGTGATCGATCGCATCGTCGTCCGCTCCGGCCTCAGAGCGCGGGTCACCGACTCGGTAGAGACCGCCCTGCGCGTTGGCGCGGGAACCCTGATTGTGACCGAGGGCAAACGCGACCGGACCTTCACCGAGAGCGCCGCCTGCTCGCACTGCCGAATCTCCTTCCCGGAACTCACCCCCCAAGCCTTTTCCTTCAACTCGCCCCAGGGCATGTGCGACGACTGCAATGGCCTGGGCACGCGCTTCGAGTTTGACGCGGCCCTCGTCGTGCCCGATGAAACCCTGAGCATCGAAGAGGGCGCAGTCAAACCCTGGGGAGAGAAAACCTCGGAAAAATCGGGCTGGGGGGCCAATTACCGGCGCCAGTTGATGGAGCAACTCGGTATCAATGCGAACCGCCCCTGGCACAAGCTCCCTCAAAAAAAACGCGACATCCTGCTCGAGGGCACCGACGCCCGGAAATTCAAAATCGCCTGGGAAAACCGCTCGGGCAAGGGCCACTTCGACGTCACCTGGGAGGGCGTGCTGCCGCGATTGCTTCGCCGCTTCAAGGAAACCCGAAGCGAGGGCATGAAGCGCTGGTATAGCCAGTTCATCGCCAACACGCGCTGCACCACCTGCGACGGCCGGCGACTACGAGCCGAAAGCGCGGCGGTTCAGTTGGGCGAGCGAAGCATCGTCGACATCTCTGCCCTCACCGTGACCGAAACCCGAGCGTTCTTTGCGGGCCTGGGCTTGAAGGGTTCGGATCGCGAAATCGCCAGCGAAGTCCTCAAGGAGATTCGGGCCCGGTTGAGCTTTCTTGAATCCGTGGGACTGGGCTACCTCTCCCTGGACCGTGCCGGACCGAGCCTTTCGGGAGGCGAGTCCCAACGCATTCGCCTGGCCAGCCAGGTGGGCTCGGAACTCACCGGCGTGATCTACATCCTCGACGAACCCTCCATTGGTCTGCACCAACGCGACAACCGAAGGCTCCTGGACACCCTGATCCGCATGCGCGATGTCGGGAATACCGTTGTGGTGGTCGAACACGACGAGGAAACGATCCGCTGCGCCGACCACGTGATCGACTTCGGACCCGCCGCAGGCGTGCTGGGCGGATCCATCGTCCACGCGGGCACCCCGAAGAGCCTCGAGAGAAATCGAAAATCACTCACCGGTGACTACCTGTCCGGGCGGCGAGCCATCCCGGTCCCCCCGCAACGGCGAACCGCCAGCGGAGCGGTCAAGATCCTGGGCGCCCGGGAAAACAACCTGCGCGATGTGGACGTGGAAATCCCCCTGGGCGTGATGACGGCGATTACGGGTGTCTCGGGCGCCGGGAAATCCTCTCTCGTCAATGCGATTCTCTTTCCGGCGCTCTCGCGCAAGCTGCACGCCTCCAACCGGCGAGTCGGGGCACACCGGCGCATTTCGGGTCTCGGCAGCCTCGACAAGGTCATCGACATCGATCAGCGGCCCATCGGGCGCACCCCCCGCAGCAACCCGGTCACCTACATCAAGGTCTTCGACGAAATCCGTCGTTTCTTCTCGCAGCTTCCCGAAGCCCGACTCAATGGTTACAAGCCCGGGCGCTTCTCGTTCAACGTCAAGGGCGGACGCTGCGAAACCTGCGAGGGCGATGGGGTTCGCAAGATCGAGATGCACTTTCTCGCCGATGTGTTCGTGCGCTGCGAGGAATGCCAGGGGAAGCGTTTCAATGAAGCCACCCTGGCTGTGCGCTACAAGGGACTTTCCATCGCCGATGTTCTCGAACTGACCGTCCGGGAAGCGCTTCAGACTTTCGCCAATCATCCAAAGGTCGCCGGCCCCCTGGGCATGCTCGAACGAGTGGGGCTCGACTACCTCCACCTGGGCCAGCCCTCCCCCACCCTCTCGGGGGGCGAAGCCCAGCGCATCAAACTCGCTCGAGAGCTCGCCAAGCGCGCCACCGGGCGGACCCTCTATATCCTCGATGAGCCCACAACCGGGCTTCACTTTGAGGATGTGCGCCGGCTCGTCGAAGTCCTCAACCAACTCGTGGAAGCGGGCAACTCGGTGCTGGTCATCGAACACAACCTCGATGTCATCAAGACCGCCGACTGGATTATCGATCTTGGCCCCGATGGAGGACCCGGCGGCGGCGAGATCATCGCCGTGGGTACCCCCGAGGACGTGGCACGGGAACGGAATTCCCAGACCGGGCGCTACCTCGCCAAACTACTGAAGAGGCCCAAAAAACGCGCTGGGCGCAAAGGCGCTGGGGGCGCCCCTAACCGCTAAGCCCAAGGCCGCCAAGTCCCGCGCCAGGAAGGCCGCGCGATAAAAATCCGCCAGGAGAGACCGCGCTGGCTTCAGCCGGATTCCGGACCCGCCTGGGCCCAGTCAAGAAGCGAAGTGTTCTGCTCCCGAGGATAGGCGTGGGAGAGATCGGCGATCTCCACCCAATCCAGATCGGCCCCAGCATCCTCCAGAACCGAAGCACCCTCCCGGGCCATTTGCACGGGAAACATCCAATCCAGGGCTCCGTGAATCCAGCGAATCCTTCGGCCCGCTGCCCGGCCGAGATTTCCGTTGTTGAAATTCTCCGGGTGCAGCACGCCGGCGACCGGGGCTAGGGCGGTAAAGCGCGAGGCCTCGCGAAGACCGTGGAGCAGCGCATACGTCCCCCCATCGGAAAGTCCCGTGAGGAGACGGCAGCGCGCATCCACGTGCCAGCGCTCCTCGACATAATCGAGCATGGACTCCAGGGCGGGGCCATCGCGATCCGGTCCGTTCATGGACCAGGTATTCGCCTGAGCGGTGGGCGCCAGGAGCAGCCAGCCCCGGGTGCGCGCCTCCCGGAGCCAGGTCCAGAGAAAGTCCCCGCCATGACCGAACCCTCCGTGGAGCGCCACCACCAGGGGCCAGGACTTGACCTCGTCGTAATCCTCGGGCACGAAGAGACTGAACCCACCCCGCTGGTTCGGTTCATTGCTGGCATTGAACACGCCCGCCCGGGCGCCCGGGGCCTGCACGGACGCGAGCGGCGCCCGCCGCGACTCGGCCTCGAGGAAATAGCGGTCGAAAGCCGGCAGGATTGTTCGCAGGGGATAGACCCTCGCCTGGGCACGGCAGTGGGCATGAAGGGCACCCATGACTCCCTCAATGCCGCTGCCCGCCCCGGTGGAATCCGCTTGCTCACCGAGAAAGAGCGCGGCCCCGCGCGCCGCGTGGCGCGCCGAAGCGAGCAGGGCTTCGGCGAAGTCCGCGAGTTCAGCCGGAGATGCCCAAGCGGCGGTCTCCTCTAGGGCGGCGTCGAGCCGGGCTGCTCGGGGGCGCAGGGCCTCGCGCAGAGAGGTCAACCTGGGCGGGTGAAGTTGCCGCTGGATGCCATCGAACGCGACCAAAACCCCCAACAGGGCCGGGCCCAATCGCCCCACCGATTCCTCGAAGGACGCGTCTCCCGGGGAACTTCCACCGTCAGCCACGCCCCAAAGCTACCCCAAACCCATGGCCGCCCGGGCTCTCGACCCGATGGCTCCCCGGATGGGCTGGGGTATGCTCTTCGGCCATCAGGAGCCACGACACCCACATCGACCTTGGCCCCGGCGCCGAGCGACTTCGAAAGGAATCACGATGAAATTGCTCTTTCGCTGGCCATGTCTGGGGTACTCGGAGCCTTTTTGGCGAGCGATGCCTTGGCCAAGGCGCCGAAGACCGACGACGACAAGACCCTTTACTTCATCGGAATGGTGATCAGCGGTCAGCCCCCCTTCTCGGCCCTGCGGCCCGAAGAGGTCGACATGGTCGCCCAGGGCTTGAAGGATTCCCTGGCGGATAAAACCGTCGAAATCAACCCCGAGGAATACGGCAGCAAGGTCCAGGCATTCGTCCAGGGCCGCATGGATGAACAGGTCCAGAAGCAGAAGGCCGCCGGTGAGGCCTACCTCGCCGAGAAAGCCGCCAGCGACGGCGCGAAGAAAACCGAATCTGGCCTAATCATTATCGAGAGCGAGCCGGGCGACGGCGATTCTCCCAAGGCCACGGATACCGTGCGAGTCCACTACCACGGCATGCTCGCCGATGGCACGGTCTTCGACAGTTCGGTGGACCGGGGCGAGCCCGTGGAGTTTCCGTTGAACCGTGTGATTCCCTGTTGGACCGAAGGCGTCACCATGATGAAGCCGGGCGGCAAAGCCCAGCTGATCTGCCCCGCGGAAATCGCCTATGGGGATCAGGGCGCGCCGCCCACCATTCCGGGTGGAGCCACGCTGACCTTTGATGTTGAACTCATCGAGATTGTGCCGGCCCTCTAAGGGCTAAGGGCATAGTCACTGGTCCGCGGGCCGCCTCGTCTTCCAGGGGTGGCCCGTCTTCTAGGCCCAGAACACGGGCCTAGCCGCCCGGGCATCTAAGCGCCCTCTTCCTCGTCTTGCCCTTCGTGCTTGTCTGCGCGAAAGCGCCCCTCGAAGCGGGCGTTGGCGTCGCGCAGGGCGCGCTCGGGATCCACGCCCAGAGCCCGGGCCAGTGCGACGGCGGTAAACAGCACGTCCCCCAATTCTTCCCCCGCGGCCTCGGGCTCGGCGGAAAGATCCAGGAACCGCTGGGCCAGTTCGGCCTTGAGGGCCTCGGCGGAAGGGGGCTCCAAGTCCGCCTTGGCGCGCCCCTGAAGCTTGGCCGCGCGCATCAATGCGGGCAGCGCCTCGGCCACCCCGCCCAATGGGTCGCTGGTCGCGTCGCGGCGTGCGGCGCGGTCCCGGCGCTCCTCCGCCTTGGTGGCTTCCCAACTTCGGTGCACTTCCTCCAGAGAGCGCGTACCCGGCGCCTCGAAGACGTGGGGATGCCGGCGCACCAACTTTTCCGCGATGCCCTCAGCCACACGATTGAAATCAAAATGGCCCGCTTCATGGGCGAGTTGGGCGTGGTAGACCACTTGGAGGAGCAGGTCGCCGAGTTCCCCCAGCAGATCCTCCATATCGCCTCGACGGATGGCGTCGTCGACCTCGTAGGCCTCTTCGATGGTGTACGGCGCGATGCTTGCAAAATCCTGTTCGCGATCCCAGGGACAACCGTCCTCGGGGTCGCGCAAGCGCACCATGATCTCGAGCAAACGCTCCATCGCCTTCATGGGCACCTTTCCGCTTTAACTCACCCACGATCTCGCCCGGGCACCCGGAGCCTGGGCCTTCCCGCCTCGGCCGCCGCCCCCCCCCCTCGAATGGGGGCGCGCTGGGTCAACCATCCGCATCGCCCATCAGTCCCTCGAAGCGGGGCTTGTCCGTTGCTTTCATATAGGCATCGCGCCCGGTGATTTTTCCGTCTTTGGCCAACTGGAAGAGCACGTCATCCATCGCCTGCATACCGTCTGCCTTACCCGACTGTATCACCGACGCGAGCATCGGCGTATTGCCTTCCCGAATGATATTCGGAAGACCGGGCGTGCGCAGCAGGATCTCGTTGACCGCCACCCTCCCCTTTCCGTCGGCGGTGGGAAGCAGCAACTGGGACACAATCCCCGCCAGGGATTCGGACAGACTCAATCGAACCATGTTCTGCTCATCCGCTGGAAAGGCGTCGATGATCCGGTCGATGGTCTTGGCCGCATTGTTGGTATGCAGGGTCCCGAAGACCAGCATGCCCATTTCCGCCGCCGTCATGGCCAGGGAAATCGTTTCCCGTTCGCGCATTTCGCCCACCAGAATCACGTCCGCATCCTGGCGGATTGCCGAGCGCAGCGCCGGGCCGAAGCCCAGGGTATGCAGCCCAACCTCTCGGTGGGAGAACGTCGATTTTTGATTCTGGTGCACAAATTCCACGGGGTCCTCGATGGTGACCACGTGCCTTGCGTAGGTTCGGTTCAGCTTGTCCACGATTGCGGCCAGGGTGGTGGATTTACCCGATCCCGTAGGCCCGGTCACTAGGACCAAGCCCTGATTCAAATCCGCGAGGCCCGCAATCGCCTCGGAAAGGCCCAACTTTTCGACGGAAATAATTTCTTCGGGGATGATCCGAAAGACCGCTGCGGCACCCTGGTTCTGCACAAAGTAATTGGCGCGAAAGCGCGCCATTCCCTCGATCCCATAGGCGAAGTCGAGATCTCGGGTCGCCTCGAATTCTTGCCAGGCCCGGGGCGAGGCAATCTCTCTCAACATTCCGCGCAGGGCCTCGTCCCCCAGGACGGGCTCACCCTCAATCAATCGGATTTTGCCCTTTTCCCGAATGCGTGGCTGCAACCCCGCCGAGAGGTGAAGATCCGATCCGTCGTTTTCCTTCAAGTATTGAAGCAAGCGATCCAGTTCCGACACGCGGCTTTCTCCTTCGAACCTCACACCCGGTTTCAAACACCGGCCGTGATGAGTTTCTTTTCTTCTGCGATTCCAAGTGCGGTCTCGCGACTGATTTTCCCGGAAGCCACCAACTCGTTGAGCGACTGCTCGAGGAGAAACATCCCGTGCGCCTTTCCCGTTTGGATGGACGACCGAATTTGAACGGTCTTCTCCTCGCGAATCAAGTTCCCGATGGCCTTGTTGATGACCAGCACTTCCAGGGCCGGGATCCTGCCCTCAACGTCGATCCGAGGCACCAGGCGCTGGGAAATCACGGCCCTCAACGACTCCGAGAGCATGGTCCGAACCTGGCCCTGCTCGTTGGAGGGGAAGGCTCCGATCATTCGGTTGATTGTTCGTACCGCGTTGTTGGTATGCAGCGACGCCAACACGAAATGTCCCGTTTCGGCAGCGGTCATGGCCAGGGAGATGGTTTCCAGATCGCGCAATTCGCCGATCACGATGACATCGGGATCCTCCCGCAATGCGCCGCGAAGTGCCCGAGCAAAGCTCTGGGTATGCCGCCCAGCGTGGCGTTGATTGACGATGCAGCGCTGGGAGGGATGAATCACCTCGATGGGATCCTCGATGGTCAGGATGTGTTCTTCGCGCTCTTGGTTGATCAGGTTCACCATTGCAGCCAGGGTGGTGGACTTTCCGCAGCCCGCGGGCCCGGTCACCAGAACCATGCCTTGGTGAAAATTTGTAAAGCGCGCGAGATCGCTGGGCAGCCCGAGTTCATCCAGGGTCGGGGGCTCGGCTGAAATCGACCGGAACACCGCATCGAAGCCGCGCTGCTGGCGGTAGGCGTTGGCGCGAAAGCGGCCCACTCCTTCGAGATCGAAGCAGAAGTCGATTTCCCCCTCCCGACGCAGTTCTTCCTTTTGGACCCGTGTCAGAGCCGAGGCCACGAGACGTTCCACCTCATCGGCGGAGAAGCCATGGGTTTCAGCTTCCGAAAGCACACCGTGGGTTCGAAGCCTGAGCCCGCCCCCGGCGTGCAGATGAATATCACTGGCCCCGCGGTCCCGGGCCGAGCTGAGAAGTCGACTCAGGGATTCGGAGTCGCCTTCAACCGGGGATGCCAGGGTCAACCCCAGGGAGTCCTGTTCGACCGCGCCGGCCCCACTCGCCGAATCCGCCTTTTGTCCCGGTGCCGAGGTTTTGGGGCCCGGTGCATCCGGCGGGCCCGCGCCCCGGGTTTCCGCTTTCAGCTCGGCGTCCTTACGCGCCTGATGTTTCGCGATCAGGTCCTTCTGGACCGCAGCCAACTTTTCGAGATCCTTGGCGGTGACGAATCCCTGTTCCACCAGGATCTGGCCGAGACGCTTTTCGGGAGAGAGCCCCTGCTCCCGGGTCGCCTGATTGAGTTGATCCATATCGATCATCTTGAGCTGAATCGCGATGCGACCGAGCAGGGGAAGTTTTTTTTCCGCCATGGGATGGCCCTGTCTTTGTTTTCTGCCGGCGGAGCCGACTTCGGGGAATGCCAACTGGATCGGGACGATGGAAGCGGTGGGCTTGGAGCCCGAAGGCGGGTAGCCTCTGCGACCCTTAGACCTTATCGCCTAATCGCTTAATCCCTTAATCCCTTCGGACACTCGCCCCACAAAGCTGAGCCCAAGTTGCCGCCTGCCTGCCCGTCGGCTCCATAATTCCCTCGGAAGGAAACTCGCCCCATGGCCGAAACTGAAGCGTCTCCCGCCCCCACCGTGCTGACCGGGCGCCAGCGCAGACACCTGCGCGGGCTCGCCAATCCGCGCAAGCCCCTGGTTCACGTGGGCGAAGCGGGAGTTTCCGAGGCCGTGGTCCGCGCTCTGGACAGCGCCCTGGAAGGCCATGAACTGGTCAAAGTCAAACTCCAACAGCCCGCCGACAAGAAAGCCGAGGCGCAGCTGCTCGCCGAGAAAACCGGCGCCGCCCTCTGCGGCCTGGTGGGCCACACCGTCATCCTCTACCGCCCCAGGCAGGAAAACCCCGAGATCGAGCTCCCGACCCAGGGCGAGTCATTCCCTCGATCCCGGTAGAAGCGCTTGTTTAGAAGCGCTTGTGTAGAAGCGCCTGTTTAGAAGCGCTTGTTTAGAAGCGCTTGTGTAGAAGCGCTTGTGTAGAAGCGCTTGTGTACCCGCCCTACCAGCCGCGCAGATCCACCGGCCAGGTGTCGATCACTTGGTCGCCGGCCACAAGATGGAAGCTCTCGTGGTAGGCGACCGTGGGATCGACATGGGCCGGCAGGACCCGAATGTGGTCCCCGATAGCCACGGGTTTTTCCGGGGCGAAGGTGATGTGCTCATCGGAGCAGAACCAGATCCGCGCGCCCTCGATGGTCGGGTTGCCGTGGTCCATGCCCAAGGCCTTGAGGCCGCAGTCGGCCACCGCAAAGCCGTCGCCCAGGGAGATCACCGTGGCCAGAACCCAAAAGGCCTGGGCAAAGGGCAACGCCAGGGCCGCATAGGCGGTATCCATCAAAACGTAGGACCCCGCTTGGATTTCACTCGCCCAGGTGTTGCAGTCGTAGGTGCCCGTGCCCCCGGCCGAAATCAACTCGCCGCCCACCTCGGCGTGGGCCTTCATCAGAAGCGCCATGCTCTCGCTGCAGGCCTGCTCGCGTTCGGCCCGAGCCGCGACGCCCACAGCATGCCCCTCATACCCCATGACCCCGCGAACCCCCAGACCCTTGCGACGGGCGGCGTCGGCCAGGGCGCCCGCGCGAGCGGGCGGACAACCGCACCGGGGCAGCCCCACATTCACGTCGATCAGAACCTCTCCGACTCCGCCCCGAACAGCCGCATTGATGGTCTCCTCCGAATCCACCGCCACCGTCACCCGGGCATCCAGAGCACCGAGGCGGCTCGCATCGAGCACCTCGTTGGCCAGGAGCAGATCCTCGCCGAGGCCCGCCGCCGCCATGCCCTCCATCTCGCGAATCGTGGCGCAGCAGAAGCGCGAGTGCCCCGCGGCGCGCTGGCGAGCCGCAATGGCGGTGCACTTGTGCGCTTTCACATGGGGGCGCAGACGCTCCCCCGGCAGGGCGAGCGCCATCGCGGCAATATTCGCATCCAGGGCTTGGGGATCGAGGAGCAGCGCGGGGGTCTGAAGATCGTGGATCGTGGCCATTGAGATCAGACCGTCGGCCAGGTGTCGAAACATTGGGTGTGGCGCTCGAAGGCCCGGGCCACTTGCAGGACCAAGTCATCGCGATGACGCGGGCCGACGATCTGCAGGCCAACGGGAAGCCCCGCGCTGGACAGACCCGCGCGCACAGTCGCCGCCGGATGCCAGGAGAGATTGAAGGGCATGGTGAACGAACCGAAATTGGCCGCCGGCTGGGGGCGGCCGTCCAGTTCGGCCAGGAAGGGCCCCCGGGCGGGGGGCGCGTCATAGGGAACCGTCGGTGACAGCAACACGTCGTAGCGCTCGAAAATATCAGCCAGGGTGGCGTTGATCTCCGAGCGGAGGCGGCGCATTTCCCCCCAGCGCTTGGGGTTCATTTTCGACCCCGCCTTGACGCCCCCGATGAAGGAACGCCCGAAGTCTTCCTCCTGCCCGGGCAACAGGGCATGCAACCGGGCCAGCAGTTCCCAGGAACCGCTGAAGCCCCAGGCCCCGCCAGGCTCGGGCAAGCCCACCTCCAGGGCATCCAGGGAAATTCCGATTTCGGGCAGCACCCCCGCCGCCTCTTCGGCGATTCGGGCGACATCGGACTGGACCACCGCGTAGCCGAGGTCCGGCGAATAGGCGGCCCGCAGGCCGCTGGGCAGGTCGTCGAGGATGGCGCGATAGGAAAAACCCACCGAGGGCAGGGAATTCGGGTCCAGGGGGTGCGGCCCAGCCACCAGATCCAGGTGGAGCGCGGCATCGGCCACGGTCCGGGTGAGCGGGCCGTGCACCGAGGTGTCATCCATCACCCAGAGATCGTGGGGGCCGGTCGGGATCCGCCCGTAGCTTCCCTTCAGGCCGAAACAGCCGGTCACCGAGGCGGGAATCCGCACCGAACCGCCCCCATCGCTGGCCGTGGCCAGGGCGATCACGCCCCCGGCAATGCCCGCCGCCGACCCGCCGCTGGAACCCCCGGGCGTCCGGTCCAGGTTCCAGGGATTGTGCGAAGCCCCGAAGAGCAGGTTCTTTGAAATCGCCGTATAACCGAACTCGGGGGTATTCGTCTTGCCCACCACCAGGGCACCCGCGGCGCGAAGCCGCTCGGTTTGCAGGGAATCCCGAGTCGCCCGGTTGTCCTTGAAGGGCACCGATCCGTAACTCGTCACCATGCCTTCGACGTCTTCGAGATCCTTTACGCCGAGTGGGATCCCCTCGAGTTCCCGGCCCTCCCCGGCGGCGATGCGCGAATCCGCCCGGCGAGCCTGGTCAAGCAGCAACTCCTCATCGGCCACACTTGTGAAGCAGTTGAGAGTCGACTGGGTTTCATCGATGCGATGGAGCGTCGCCCGCATCAGTTCCTCGGCGGAAATTTCTCGAGCCGCCAGGCCGGCAATCATTTCGGTCAGCGGTCGCTTCAGCCATTCCTTCATATGAGCCTCTCCATGAAATTCTCTCCTTGGGAGTCAACCGGTGACTTCGAGCTCGGGTTCTTGTCACGGATCAGGTGCGGAGCAGGCACGTCGCCCGAAAGAGCCACTGCGCCGAAAATCAAAAATGGCACATCGCGCCCAGCCGAATCATTCCAATCCCCGCAATCGTATTGCTGTTACTCGCATAGTAGTTGGCATCCATGAATGTTCCCCAATGCTTGCTGATCATGACTTCCATGCCCGCCCCAAAGCGAAAGAGAAAAACAGTTTCGCTCAGCGAACTGCCGAACTCGGAAGAACTGCGCGAGGTCTGTTCCGAAATTCCGCTTCCGACGCCAAAGGCGATGTAGGGTTGCACCCAACCCGGCACATAACGCGAAGTCAGTACAAAGGGATAGAACTTGACCGCAGCACCCACCGAGAGCAGGGAAGCATCCGCGTTCACCGCCCCATTCAGCACCACATCCCCCGCCCCCAACCACAGGACTTCGACATCCGCGCCCACCCAGCCGTTGAAGCGATAGCCGCCGGTGAACGAGAAGCCGATCATCGTTCCGTCCGACCGACCGAAAGGGCTGGTTCCGTCCATGTTGTCCCAACCAATGGGGACGGCGAATTGTCCGTAGAAACCCTGGGCATCCCGGTAGGTCTGCGCCTGAGCAACGGTCGAAAAAGCGATCAGAAAGAACAAAGATGCAAAGAGACGACTGGAATTCTTCAAGGAATTAAAGCCTTTCCGGTGTTTTCTCAATGGGTTTTCCAGGTTTCATCCCGGTGCCGGACGCCCGGGAAGCCGGGGGGTTCGTCCTCCCAGGCGGGCGCCCCAATTCAAGGGGAGGTTCCCCAACCGAACGGGGAGTAAAATCAATCTGCGGAGAAATCCGTATCAACCAAGACCCACGCGAGTCCTGCGGTCAGAGATAGCTGAGCCAATCGGCGTAGCGATCATCCCGGCCCTCAACAATGTCGAAGTAGGCGGTTTGCAATTTTTCCGTGACGGGCCCTCGCTTGCCCGATCCGATCGAGCGGTGATCGATCTCGCGAATCGGAGTGACTTCGGCGGCGGTTCCTGTCAGAAAAATTTCGTCGGCGATGTAGAGATCATCCCGGGTGACCGCCGTCTCCTCGATCTCCATCTCCATGTCTTTGGCCACTTGGATCACAGTGGCCCGAGTAATTCCATCGAGAATCGTGCCCAGGGCCGGGGTTCGTATTTTCCCGTCACGAACAACGAAAATATTCTCGCCCGAACATTCCGAAACGAATCCCTGAGTATCCAGCATCACCGCCTCGTCGTAGCCATCGAGCAGCGCCTCTCGCTTCGCGAGAATGGAGTTCACGTAGTCCCCACACGTCTTGCCGTTGGTCATCTTGGCGTTCACGTGATGACGCGCGAAGGTGGAGACCTTGGCGCGGATGCCCCGAGCCATGCCCTCTTCACCCAGATATTTACCCCACTGCCAAGCGATTACGGCAACACGAATCGCGTTGTCGCCCGGGTTCAGCCCCATGGCGCCGTCGCCGATGAAGACCAGCGGGCGGACATAGCCCTCGACCAGATTGTTCCGTCGCAGGCAATCGAGAATCACTTCGTTAATCGTCTCGGCCTTGTACGGCACATCGAGCAAATTGATATGCGCAGAATCGTAGAGCCGGCGAACATGCTCGGGCAAACGGAACACCGCGGAACGGTCGTCCGCCATTCGATAGCAACGAATACCTTCGAATACGCCCAGGCCATAGTGAAGGCTATGGGTCAGCACATGAACCCGCGCCTCATCCCAGGCGACGAATTCACCGTCGAGCCAGATCGTCTCGCCCGTTACACCCTGGGCGGCGTCCTCACCCATACCCATCTCCTCTTTGATACGTTTGCGCCCGTCCCTGCACCGAGAGCAGAAGATCGGGCCGCCCCAGTTTGACCGCCCGCGGCCGCCCTTGCAACGGCAGACCCGCCGTCACGATTCGGGCTGAAACAGAGCCGCGATAGCCTCCGGGCAGGGGGGCTTGACCAGGCCCTTTTCCGTCACGATGGCCGTCACCAGGGACGCGGGAGTCACGTCAAAGGCCGGCTGACGCACCCCGACCGTGTCGGGCAGGAGGGTCCGCCCGCCCACTCGGGCCACCTCATCTCGCCCTCGGATCTCGATGGGAATCCCGGCCCCATCGGCGATCTGCAGGTCGATGGTGGAGAGGGGCGCCGCGACATAGAAGGGGATCGAGTGGGCGTGGGCGAGCACCGCCAAGGCATATGTCCCGATCTTGTTGGCCACATCGCCGTTGGCCGCGATCCGGTCGGCGCCCACCACCACAAGGTCCACCTCGCCCTGCTGCATCAGGTATCCCGCCATATTATCCGTACAGACCTCCACGGGAATTGAGTCCCGGGAGAGTTCCCAGGCGGTCAGCCGGGCACCCTGAAAAAGCGGACGGGTTTCATCCGCCAGAACCCGAACATCCCGCCCGGACTCCACCGCGGCGCGCACGACGCCCAGCGCCGTTCCATAGCCCCCGGTGGCCAGGGCACCGGCATTGCAGTGGGTCAGGACCCGGGAGCCGTCGGGTACGAGATCGAGTCCGGCCTGACCGATTTCTCGGCAAATCGCTTTGTCGTCCTCGAGGATCGTCTCCGCCTCGGCCAGCAGGCCCTCTCGAAGCGAGTCCGCGGAAGCCCCCGGAGCACCCGCCAGGCGTGTCATGGTCTCGCGCATACGGTCCAGCGCCCAGAAGAGATTCACCGCCGTGGGACGCGTCCGCCGAAGCCTCGGAATCACCTGACTTTCAATTTCCCCCACCAGGGCCGCAACTTCCCGGGCATCGCTTCGCCAAGCACCCAGGGCAACCCCCATGGCGGCTGCACACCCAATGGCCGGAGCGCCTCGAATGGCGAGTTCTTCGATGGCCACGGCCACTTCGTCGACTTCGGTCAACGAGAGATAACGCTCTTCATTGGGGAGTTCGCGCTGGTCGAGCATCTCCACCCGGCCCGAGACCCAACGAATCGTGAACCACTCTTCCACCCCGTTTCCCTTAGGCGCTGTCACGAATCATCTCCACCAGTCGCGTGCGGACTTCACCCGGATTGGCCTTGCCTCCGGCGGCCTTCATGACCTTGCCCATGAGGAAATTGAGCGGCTTATCGTCGCCGGCGCGAACGCTTTCCACCGCCCCGGCGTTGGCCTGGATGACCTGCATCACCCATTCGTCGATCACTCCGGCATCGGAAACCGCTTCGAGACCCCGCTCCTCCATGAGCGAAACCGGATCCCCGCCCTGGGCCACAAGTTCAGGAAGCAAATCTCGAGCATTTTTCGCCGTGAGCCGGCCCTCCTCCACCAGACCAATGAGCACTGCGAGGGTCTCGGCATCCAGAGCCGAATTCTCGATCCCACGGCCTCCATCGCTCAGCGCCTGACGCAGATCCCGGCCGATCCAATTGGCCGCGGCCTTGACCGAAGTGCAGGCCGCCGCGCAGCGCTCGAAATAATCGGCCAAGGGACGACTGGCCACAAGAATCCGAATCGTTTCAGCCGGAAGATCGTATTGATCACGAAACCGCACGAGCTTCTGCTCGGGCAATTCGGGCAGGTCCGCGCGAACCGCTTCGATCAATTCCTCATCGATCAGCAGCGGAATCAAGTCGGGGTCGTCAAAGTATCGGTAGTCGTCGGCGTTCTCCTTCAGGCGGAGGACCCGGGTCCGCCGGCGGTCGACATCGTACGCCATGGTCGCCTGCTGGATCTCTCCTCCATCGTCGAGAATTTCAGCCTGACGAATAATCTCAGCCCCGATGGCGCCCTCGACGTTGCTGAACGAATTGAGATTCTTGATCTCCGTCCGTGTCCCGAATTCCTCACTCCCCCAAAGGCGCAGCGAAACATTCGCGTCACAACGAAATTGTCCCTTCTCCATGTCCGCATCCGAAACCTCGAGGTAGCGAAGAATGGAGCGTAGGGTTCGGAGATAGGCGCCGGCTTCGACGGCCGAGCGCAGATCGGGTTCCGACACGATCTCGAGCAGGGGCACACCGGCCCGGTTCAAATCAATATGTGTTCCGTCGGCGCCGGCGACCGCCACATCGTGAATCGACTTACCGGCGTCCTCTTCCAAGTGCGCTCGGGTCACGCCGATCCGCTTGGTCGTCGTCCCCCCGGTCTTTTTTCCATTGCCCCCTCCCCCTTCGGAGACAGCAGGCACTTCGATTTCCAGCCATCCATCGCTGACCACGGGTTCCTCGTATTGAGAAATTTGATAGCCCTTGGGAAGATCTGGATAGAAATAATTCTTTCGGGAAAAAACCGAACGCGTATTGACCCGGCTATGGGTTGCCAAACCCAAGCGAATCGCCAGGCCGATCACCTTTTCGTTGAGCACCGGCAGAACACCCGGCATGCCGAGATCGATGGGATGAACGTCGTGATTCGGCGCGTCGCCATAACGCACAGGCGCCGGGCTGAAGAGCTTTGAATTCGTCTTCAGATGGGTGTGCACTTCGAGGCCGATCACGACCTCGTATCGATCCAGGGGGTTGTCACTCATGCGTTCCTCTCCGCATTCGCCCTATCGTGCACGCGGCGGACTCTGTTCGTGGTGATCGGTTCGCCTCTGGAAGGCGTCGGCCACACGCAACAGCGTGGCCTCGTCGAGGGACCGCCCAAGCAACTGCATCCCCACCGGCAAACCCTGGAGTTGGCCGCAGGGAAGAGAGATCCCCGGCAGGCCCGCAAGGTTTGCGGAGACCGTGTAGATATCCCCGAGATAGAGACTGACCGGATCGTCCAGTCGAGCACCGAGGGAAAACGCCACCTCGGGGTAAGTCGGCCCTGCAATCACATCGCAGGCCTCAAAGGCCCGCTCGAAATCGCTCCGCACCAGGGTACGCACCTGCTGGGCCTTGCGGTAATAGGCGTCGAAATACCCCGCCGAGAGCACGTATGTGCCCAGCAAAATGCGCCGCTTGACCTCGTCCCCAAAACCCTCGGAGCGCGAGCGTCGGTACATGGAGTCAAGATCACCGACACCCTCGGCTCGGCGCCCAAAGCGGGCGCCGTCGTACCGGGCCAGATTGCTCGAAGCCTCGGCGGTCGCCACCAGGTAGTAGGTCGAAACCACGTAGGGGGTGTGGGGCAACGAGACCTCCACCACCTTCGCCCCGGCACTCTCGAGTTCGGCCACACCTTGGCGAACCGCTTCCACCACCCCCGAGTCGGCGCCGTCGTCGACAAAGTATTCCTTGGGCAGGCCGATCCTGAGCCCGGAGACATCCCCGGTCAGAGCAGACACAAGGTCCGGAGACTTCTCGGGCAGCGAAGTCGAATCCCGTGGATCGTGACCAGAAATCGCCTCCAACACCCAGGCCGCCTCGCGCGCCGTGTGCGTGAAGGGGCCGATCTGGTCAAGAGAGGACGCAAAGGCCACCAAACCCCAACGCGAGACCCGGCCATAGCTGGGCTTCATCCCGACCACGCCGCAAAAAGACGCCGGTTGACGAATCGACCCGCCGGTATCGCTGCCCAGGGCAAAACCGGTGACACCCGCCGCCACCGCTGCCGCCGACCCCCCGGAAGAGCCGCCGCAGGTACGCTCGGGGTCCCAGGGGTTGCGGGCGGGGCCAAAAATCGAGTTCTCCGTCGTGGCCCCCATGGCGAACTCGTCCATATTGGCCCGGCCCAGGATAATCGCGCCCGCCGCTTGGAGGCGCTCGGCAGCGGCCCCGTCATAGGGCGAAACGAAGGGCTCCAGGATCCTCGAGGCACAGGTGGTGGGCTCGCCCTGCATCACCATGTTGTCCTTGAGCAGAACCGGGGTGCCATCCAGGGGGGAACGAATTTCGCCCGCCCGGCGCCGGGCATCGGATTCCGCCGCCTCGGCCAGGGCGGCTTCGGCCCTGAGACCCACCACGGCGCCGAGGCTGCGGCCTTCGGCTTCGGCCCGGGCCAGGGCTGCGCTCACCAACTCCAGCGACGAGAGCTCCGAGGCCTCCAAGGCGGCCCGCTGCGCCTCCAGATTCTCCACCTTCAGCTGTCCTCGCCCTCGATGACTTTCGGAACCACAAAGGCATAGCCCTCCTGCAAGGGTGCATTGGAGAGGGCCAGATCGGCCGCGATTCCCGGGCTGGCCTCGTCGGCGCGCAGGGGAGTCGCCAGGGGGATGGCATGGGCGGTGGGCTCGATCCCCTCGGTATCCAGGGCCTGGAGCTGGTCCACGTGGTCGAGAATACGCCCCAGATCGTGGGTCATGGCCTCGATCTCGTCGTCGGACAGCGAGAGCCGAGCCAATTCGGCGGTGCGCTCGACATCTTTCCGGGTAATTCTCGACATGGCGCACAAAGCTAGCACGGCGGCCCGTGTCCCCGACCCGTTCTAAGGGGGGAAAACGAAATCGCCACTCGGCGGGCGCTCATTGCCAAGCCCCCACCCGGGGCCTAGGCTACCGCCCCTATATGACTGAACTTTCTGAACTTTCTGAACTTTTCTCCGAAGTCGCCGAAGATATCCAGACCTCCATCCGTGAACTCGGCTGGCATACGCCCACCGCGGTCCAAGCCAAAGCGATTCCGCTCATGCGCGGTGGCGGAGACCTCATCGTCCAGGCCCAGACGGGCAGCGGGAAAACCGGTGCTTTCGGAATTCCCCTCGTCGAGGGGATCGACACTTCCATGGCTCGGATCCAGGCCCTGGTGATGCTGCCTACCCGGGAGCTGGCCAACCAAGTCGCCGTGGAGTTGACCACCCTGGGCCGGCATCGTGGCGTCCTCGTCCTTCCCGTTTATGGGGGCACGGGCTACGCGGAACAAGTCGATGCCCTGGAATCCGGGGTTCACATCATCGTCGGCACTCCAGGCCGCATCCTCGACCACCTGGGGAACGGACGCATGGACCTCCGGGACGTCGGCTCCTTGGTGCTGGACGAAGCCGATGAAATGCTTTCCCTCGGATTCTGGCCCGATATGCGCGAAATCGGATCCTACCTTCCGGAAAAACGTCAATCGCATCTCTTTTCCGCCACGATCCCCGAAAAGGTCCGATCGCTTTCGCGCTTCTTCCTCACCGATGCTGAATTCGTGGCGGTGGACGACGGCCTCAGCGCACCGCAACAGATCGAGCACTACTACTACGTTTGCAGCGCGAACGAAAAAGAGGCCCTGCTCGCCCGAATCCTCGAGTTCGAAGATCCCGAGAGCGCGATCATTTTCTGCAACACCAAAGCCGACGTACGCTTCATTACCGGCTACCTGAGCAAGCGAGGCTTCAATGCCGATCAGATTTCAGGCGATCTCGCCCAAGCTGCCCGGGAGCGAGCACTCAAGCGAATCAAATCCGGAGAGCTGAAGTTCCTGGTCGCCACCGACGTCGCGGCTCGGGGCATCGATATCAGCGATCTGTCCCACGTCATCAGCTACGCGACCGCCGATGCACCCGAAATTTATGTCCACCGGACTGGGCGGACCGGACGCGCGGGCAAGGCGGGGATCGCCATCTCCCTGGTCTCGGGCCTGGATATCGGCAATTTCAAGCACATGCAAAATGTCAACAACATCGAGGTCACCGAACGCACTGCGCCCACCGAGAAGGACATGCTCAATCGTATTCGGGAGCGGATCCAAGTCAAAGTGGAACATGAAATGCGTGGCCTGACCCCTGCCCAGACCGATCTCGAGGTCAATCGTCTGATTCCCGTCGTGGAAGAAATGGCGACGACCTTTGAGGGCCGCAAAGATTTGGCCGGAATTTGCGCCGCATATCTAGCCGAGCATCGCCCCGAGACCACCATCCCGGAAGACTCCAGCTCCGAGGCCCCGGCCTCGGAGGAACGGCGTAGCCCGGGTGGAGGACGAAGGGGGGGGCGCAGCGGAGGACGAAGCGGCGGCGGACGAGGCGGAAATCGTGGTGGCGGCGGTAGTGGTGGCGGCGGTGGTGGTGGCGGCCGACGCGGCGGCGGCGGCGGCCGGGGGCGCCGATAGCGATCGCCCCTGAATCGTTTCAGCTTACCCCCCGCAATGACCCAGACCCGGTAGGGGGTGCCCGATCGGCCAGAAGCCCGTAACCCTCGCGTCCCAGTTCCCCTCGCTGAGCGGCCGCTTCCGGTTTTTTCGCAAGCCCGGCGCTTGGCTCTATGTGGCCGTGGCGGTGGGAGCCGGGATGCGATTTTTCCTGGCCTTCGCGAGCGAAGGCACCCTGGACGTCGCGATCTGGAAAGCCCACGCCCAAACCCTCGCCCAGGGCAACCTGATCGACTACTACCTCGGCGGCCGTTTTACGTTCAACCACCCGCCTCCCATGGGTCTGGCAGCCGGGGGGCTCTACCATCTCTCCCTCGCGAGCGGGCTCAGCTTTGCCTTTCTGTTTCGCCTGCCCTTCGCAGTACTCGACGGCTTAACGGCCCTTTTGCTTTTCAGTGCCCTGTCCCAGGCCAAGAGTTCCGGGCTGCGCAATGCGCGCTACGCCCTGGCGAGCCTTTACTGGGTCTCTCCCGTAGCCGCTATTTTTTCGGCCTACCACGGCAACACCGACTCCTCGGTCGCCTTCTTCCTACTCGCCGCCACGCTCTGCCTGGCCCGGGGCAATCCGGGATGGGCCGGCGCCGCACTCGGGCTTTCTCTCTGGATCAAGATCCCGGGAATCCTCGCTCTACCGGTTCTGCTCCTGGCCGTACCCGGTTGGCGTGCACGCGGACGCTTTTGCGCCGCTGCGGCGGCCACGGCCCTGGGCGGCTACTTGCCGTGGCTGATGCAGGACCCCATGGCGGTCATCCGCGCCGTCTTTCTCTACCGGGGGCTCATGATTCAAACCGCCGTAGGCGTGCCCATCTGGGGTCTTCAGGTTTTCTACCCCGACCCCGCAGACCTTTCCCCGACGGCCTTCGAAGTGTTCCGCCGCTTCCGGGGCGGCTACTACCAGTGGAACACCGTCATCGCCCTGGGGCCGATGATCCTCTACGCCCTGCTCCGGGACCGTCCCCGCAACGTTGAAACAATCCTGGCGGGAATTGCCGGGAGCTATTTCATCTTTTACGGGCTGACAAATTTCTGGGCCTTTCAATATCTCGCCTGGTCGCTCCCCCTATGGGCGTTCCTGGGCTTCCGAAGCGCCGGCATCGCTCGGACCTTGGCCTTCCTCTACATCTATGGCTTGTATGCCTGGCTCTGCGGAAGTCCTCTCCTATTGGGGACATGGGATTTCATCGGCAAAGGCGATTGGCCCCTCGCTCTTCGTTTGATCCGTGATGCCTGTGTGCTCTTCTTTTTCGGCGCGGCTGTTGTTCTTCTGGTGGGGGCGGCACGCGAGGCCGATGCGCGCTGGCGCGGCAGAACCCGTCGGTTAAGCTCGCCCCGACGAGGCCGCTGAGCTCTCCAACGGGGGATGATTCTTCAAGCGTCATGCTTTTCAGCTCGACTTTCTTCCTCTTCGTATTCCTGCCCATATTCCTGGGGCTCTACTTCGCCCTGCCGAATATTCGCCTCCGCAACGCGCTGCTCCTGGCGGGGAGTCTCTTCTTCTATGCCTGGGGAGAGACCGTCTACGTCCTGCTGCTGATTTTTTCCATCGGCTTCAACTACTTGCTTGGCCTCTGGATCGAACGCAGACGCGAGCCGCCCACCGGGCGCCGGGTCCTTGCCCTCGCCGTTGGCCTGAATCTCGGACTCCTGGCGGTCTTCAAGTACGCCAATTTCCTGACCGACAACCTTGATGTCGTGCTCGAGTTCCTCGGGCTGTCCCCGATAATTTTGGCGCCGATCCACCTTCCCCTCGGCATCTCCTTCTTCTCCTTTCAGGCCATCACCTACGCGGTGGATATCCACCGAGGGGAAGCTTTGGCCCAGAAAAACCCACTTCGGGTCGCGCTCTACATCGCGCTTTTTCCCCAACTCATCGCGGGCCCCATCGTTCGTTACAAGCAGATTGTCGCTCAACTCGAGAACCGGGCCATTCGCCTGGAGGACATTGCCCAGGGTGTCCGGCGCTTCGTCGTCGGCCTGGCCAAGAAAGTGCTCATCGCCAACTCCCTGGCCGTCCCCGCCGACCGTATCTTCGCAATCCCCGGCGCGGAACTCGAACCGGCAGTGGCCTGGCTGGGCATCGTCTGCTTCAGCTTCCAGATCTACTTCGACTTCGCGGGCTATTCCGACATGGCCATCGGGCTCGGCCGCTGCTTCGGATTTCGCTTCCCAGAGAACTTCGACTGGCCGCTGCTCTCGCGCTCCATGCGGGAATTCTGGAGGCGTTGGCACATGACGCTCTCGGGTTTCTTTCGCGACTACCTCTATATCCCTCTGGGCGGCAATCGGCTCGGCCCGATGCGGACGGGCTTCAATCTCGTCACGGTCTTTTTCCTGTGCGGACTGTGGCACGGCGCCAGCTGGAACTTCGTCCTTTGGGGATTGGTTCACGGCGCCTTTCTGGTCGCCGAACGTCTCCCCCTGATCGCGCGTATCCAGACGGCCCCGCGCGCACTCCAAAGCCTCTACACCCTCGGAGTCATGAGCTTGGCGTGGGTTTTCTTTCGAACCGAAGATCTCGATCATGCGATCGCATTCTTTGCGGCTCTCCGAGGCGCATCGGAAGTATCGAGCAATGCCTACCCCCTGGCGCTCTACCTAAACAGCCAGGTCCTCTTCGTGCTGGGCCTGGCGAGTCTTTCCGCGGTTCCGCACTTTCAACGGGCCTGGGAATCCTTCGCCCACCCGAACGCGCACCTGGGCCTGACCTTTGAAGCTCTCCGCTTTGTTGGACTCTTTGCCACCCTGGGACTCTGCGCCATGTCCCTCGCCATGGGCACACACAACCCTTTCATCTATTTCCGGTTCTGAGGACAAAACGTTGCCTACGGATTCCCAGAAGGCTTCGGCCACCGCGCCGAACCAAAGGCGAAGGGTTATGGATTTCGTCACCGTGGCCACCTTCTTGGGCCTGCTGGGATTACCCTTGGTGGCCCTGTGGCTCGGCAATGGAGCGGAAATCTCGGGATCCGAGAAGCGACTGCTGGCCAGGCCGCCCCAGCTCGAAGCGCAGTGGGCGAGTTGGGCGAGCTTTCCCCGGCGCAGCGAGGCCTATTTTGGCGATCACCTGGGCTTCCGGGAGACGATGATTCGAAACTTCGCACGCATCCACATCGCAATTTTTGGACTCTCACCCAGCGACAAACTGATCGTGGGGCGGGAGGGGTGGTTCTTCTACGGCGATCCCGACGCCGTTGCGAACTATCGCGGAACCGACCCACTGGGACCGGGCGAATTGGCCCGCTGGCAACGCACCCTCGAAGAGCGGCGAGATTGGCTGGCCGACCAGGGCATCGCCTACCTGGTAATCCTGGTGCCCGACAAACACGAAGTCTATGGGGAATACATGCCCCCCAGCCTGCCACGGGCCACGGAGTTAAATCCCCTGGATCAACTCGCAGACTACCTCGGCAAAAAATCGAGGGTCGAAGTTCTGGATCTGCGCCTGCCCCTCCAGGCCGCAAAGGCCGAGCGGCGCATCTACCACCGAACCGATACCCACTGGAACGAAGCCGGCGCCCACGCGGCCTATCGTGCGATTCTCCAGCGCCTGGGAGCCCTGCTTCCCACCAAGCTGAACCCAAAACCCGCCCCGGTCGAACGCGGCCGCCACGAAAGCCCGGGACTTGGACTGGCCGGCCTCGTGGGGCTGGAAAACGTTCTGGGTGAAGAAATTCTTTCGGCTCGGCTCAGCCGGCCCCGGGCGCGTATCGCCCGGGAGCACCGGGCGCGATACGACCAGCGGACTCGAGACCTCGAACCCGTCGCTCACGGCATTCCCGACCCGCAGTTGCCCCGGGCCGTGATCTTCCGCGACTCGTTCGGAAATGCCCTGATCCCCTTTTTGTCCGAGCACTTCCAGCGGGTTCTCTATGTGTGGGATCGCGACGTCGACCCCCAGGTGGTGAAGACCGAGAAACCCGACATCGTCATTCAGCAGATTGTCGGGCGATTTCTCCGAAGGCGTCCACGGGGCATCGCGGAACTGGAAGCTGCCGAACAGAACTAGTCCAAAGCACTAGTCCAAGGCGAGACCCGCGAACAACGGGCCAAAGATCCGATTTCCAGCGGCTGAGCCCAAGAGGGCCTGTGCCCTGGCGCGGGAGCTAGTCGGCCCTCAAAGACAGCATCGGGCCCTGTCCTTCGCCTTCCACGACTTCGAATTTTCTCTCGGCGCAAACCAGCCGGACCCCCGTCGAACCCACCTGCCCTCCCAGGACGCGGCCCAGGGGTTCGCGATTGGAACCCGGTTCGGAAAGTGACCAGGCCCTTAGGCTTTCCCGGGCCGATTCCGACCCTCCGGCCAGCAACGGGCCCTCCTGGGCTCGCTCCCCATGGCAGGCCTCCCGGCTGAAGTGGACCGCCCCCCGCTGGCCCGCGCGATCGGCCAACAAAATCGTTCCCTCCCCCGACACCGGACGGTCCAGGCACCAGCCCATGCCGGCTTCGATATCTTCAAAGCGTTGCAGGCATTCCTGGACCAGCAAACCAACCGACGCACAGCCTGCACTGGGCGAATCCGGCTCGACCACAGGAGGGGATGAATCGGCTCGGCCCGGGACAATGCAGGCTGCCAACCCGGTCTCGTTGATGCCCGCCAGAGCGGAGACGCTCCAGGGTTGGGTCACCTCGAGGGATGAGAAGCCGACCTCTGGCCGACTTCTTCGCACCAACCCGGGAGAGCCCGCGAGAGCCCACACAAGGCTGGCACCCGGCGCACCCTCCAGTTCCATGGCGCATAGCCCCAGAGCATCCCCTTTTTCGTTCCCTGGGTTCTCCTGGAGCCGTAGAAGAGAATCAACGGGAATCCCCGCGCCACGCGCTAGGCCGTCGGCGCGCTCGGATAGATGCGTAAAGTGACGAATCATTTCCCGGGGACGCCCGGACCCGCGGACGCTTCCACTTGCAAACGCCGAAAGGCTGGGCCATCGACTGCGCCGCGCCGACAGCCCGGCCTGATCGGCCTGCTGACGAATCACGCTGCGCAGGGCGAGACCCTGCTCAAAGCCCAGGTCCCGGGGGTGCCCCTTGCACTCGATCAGATTCCACATGGCAGGCCTCGATGCGGTTCACTCACCAAAGAGGGCGGGGCAAGAGCAGGCGTTCCCGGCATCTATTTGGCCGAGGGAAGGACTGGCAAGCCAAAATCGACCCGCACTTGACTGCCGGGCCCGGTGTTACTGAGTGCTTCATTGCTGAGCGCTTCATTACTGAGCGCTTCATTGCCGAGGGCTTCGTTACTGAGCGCTTCATGACTGAGCGCTTCATGACTGAGCGCTTCATGACTAAGCACTTCATGACTAAGCGCTTCATTGCTAAGCGCTTCATTAAGAGAGCCCATGCGGTAGCCCTCAAGGTCAAGACAGACCCACTTGAAACCCAGGGGCTTGATGACCTTTGCGATGTTCCGCATCAACTCTGGGGAAATGCCCCCTTGGCACTCGGCGGGGTCGATTTCGATGCGAGCAATCTCACCATGATGACGCAACCGGACTTGGCGCAGCCCCAAGTCTCGCAGCAAACCCTCTCCGCGGTCCACCTGGCTCAGCCTTTCGGCCGTCACTTCGGTTCCATAGGGAAGGCGCGACGCCAAGCAGGCCGAGGCGGGAAGATTCCAGCAAGGCAAACCCGCCCGCTGGGAAAGCGTCCGAATCTCCTGCTTGGAAAGGCCCGCCGCCAACAGCGGCGAGAGAACTTGGTGTTCTTCGGCGGCCCGGTGCCCAGGACGAAAATCCCCCCGGTCGTCGGTGTTGATCCCATAGGCGAGGGCATCGAATCCGAGCTCACCGAGCAGATCATCCATCCGTGAGAAGAGTTCGCTTTTGCAGTGGTAGCAACGGTCGGGCGCATTGCGTCGATACTCAACGCTCTCCATTTCATGGGTTGAGACGAAGCGATGAGGAATATCGAAATCGCGAACGATGTCCTCGGCCATGGCCCGATGGCTCGCGGGGTAGGACGGCGAAACCGCCGTCACGGCGAGGCAGTCATCTCCCAAAGCACGACGAGCCGCCCACGCGAGATAACTGGAATCCACGCCTCCGGAGAAAGCGACCAGCAGGCGGCCCCGGCCGCGCAAATCGTCAAGAAGCGTGCGCTCTTTGTTCTGGAGCTCTGGGCTCAGGGAATGCATCGGGTCAGGGTAAAAGCCCTCCGAGATGAGGTCAAGCGGGTGCCTCACAAGGGTAGGATCAGGGTCCCGGGCTCTCTTCCCCCCGCCGGGAGTCAGCTATGCTGATCCCGATGGGGAATGGAGCATGAAGCTACGCGTCGGGTTGGTCTTCGGCGGCCGCTCAGTGGAGCACGAGGTTTCGGTTTCTTCGGCCCGCTCTATTCACAGGGCCCTGGATCGAGAGCGCTACGACGTTTCCCTCGTCGAGGTCGACCGCTCGGGTCACTGGCACCTCCGGGACCCCGACCACTTCGAGACCGATCAATCGGGCAAGGGGCAGGAAGTCACTCTCGCCCCTGTGCCCGGCGCGGCCACCCTCTTCCCCCTTTCGGCGGCGGCCGTTCCGGGCTCCTCGGACCCCGCCATCGCACTCGACGTGATCTTTCCGATTATCCATGGCCGCGGTGGAGAGGACGGAGCACTCCAGGGACTGCTCGAGCTGAAGGAAATCGCCTACGTGGGATCCGGGGTCCTGGGCTCGGCGGTCCAGATGGACAAGGACATCGCCAAAAAATTGCTCGCCCATGCAGGCATCCCCGTCTTGCCGTGGCTGAGCTTTCGGCGACACGAACTCGAAGGCCAAGGCATGCAGCGCGCGGTGGAGGCCGTCGCCGAGTCTCTCGCCTATCCGGTTTTCGTCAAGCCGGCCAACTCCGGATCGTCTGTCGGCATCAACAAAGCGCGAAATGCCGATGAACTTATCTCGGGGATTCGCGAGGCCATGGCCCACGACGACAAGTTGATCGTGGAGCGCGGAATCGACGCTCGCGAAATCGAAGTCGCAGTGCTGGGCGACACTTCCCCAGAGGCTTCGGTACCCGGAGAAATCCTTCCGAACCATGAGTTTTACGACTACGCCGCCAAATACCTGGACGATGCGACGGAACTTCTGATTCCCGCGCCCCTGTCCGAGGAAGAGAGTCGCTCTCTCCGCCAGGTCGCCCTTGAGGCCTTCCGCACAGTCGAGGCCGCAGGCCTGGCGCGAGTCGACTTTCTCATGGACCGTGCGACAGGGAAGGCCTACGTGAATGAGTTGAACAGCCTGCCCGGGTTCACCGACGGTTCCATGTATTCACGGCTCTGGGAAGCCACCGGCGTCCCCTACCCGAAACTGCTGGACCGCATGATCGACCTGTCTCTCGAGAGACATCAAAGCCAGAGCCGGTTGCAACGCAGTTCTCGGCTGGATACCCCGGACTCTACTGGCCGGCACTCGCCTCGTAGAAATTCCTAGGGCTGGAATTCCCAGGGCTGAAACTCCTGGGGTTGAAAGTCGCAGGGCTGGAAATCCTCGTCGCGCCCGCCTCGGGGCTATTCCTGCCACTGGCCTCCACTCTTGGCCCGCTCAGCCTCGGCTTTTTTACGAGCGGCCTCGTTTCCCTCCACGGGGGTCCTCATGTAGCCCAGGGCACGCAATTGGGCGCGCATCATCTCATCCAGTTCAACCTCGGGAACTTCCCAGCCCTGCTTCGGGCGGGCCAGGAACTCTTCGACCTCGCGACTGAACTCAGCCACTCTCTCCGGATTGTTCTGTCCGATATTTTCCTGCTCGCCGGGATCGGCGCTGTGATCGAAAAGTTCAACCGCTTCGGGCTCCTGGGTGGAATAGAGGAACCGGTAGGGCTCTCGACGGAGGGAAATGATTTCGTCCGAGCCATTGCCCCTCCCGCCCCAGTGTCGATCGAGTTGGGCGAAAAGCGTCCTGCCTTCCAATTCCGTCGGCTTGGTGCCGGCCCCCGCGGCTGCCAGGACCAGGGGGAGCAGCGATTTTCCTTCGGCATGGGAAAGTGCAGGCAGGCCCAGCAGGTCGAGGACGGTCGGCCAGATATCCAAGTTCGCAACCGGCTCCTCGACAACCACTCCTCCCTCAATGGCAAAGGGGGGCACGACGATCAGGGGAACGCTCTGCACTTCCCAGTATAGATTGCGGGCGTGTCCCTCACCGCCATGTTCGAAGAATGCCTCGCCATGGTCCGATGCGATCACAATCACCGTCTTGTCAAGAACCCCGTCGGCCCGAAGGCTGTCCACAAGCACGCCGACATTCTGATCCACCCAGTGCAGCGCACTGTCGTAGATGTCCGAGAAAGAGCTGCCGTATTCGGGCGCCGCCTCGTTGTAGAGGTACTGGTGAACATCCATGTAATGCAAATAGAGAAAGAACCTCTGATCGCGATTGCCAGTCAGGAACTCCACCCCGGCCTGGGTCGCATCAAAGTCCGTGCCTACAAGCCGATGGCTCGATGGACTGTGACTGCGAGCCCCATTGGTGGGCCGGTTGGGCGTGGGCCGATAGTAGAGATCAAAACCTCGATCAAAACCGAAATTGTTGGCCACCCAGCCGTTACGCCAAATTCCGGCCGTTCGAAATCCGTTTTCTTGAAGGATCTCTGCGGGCAAGCTGACTTCATCGGGCAGGGCATGGGAAAACCGCGACACCCCCGTCTGCTCCGGCGAGATCCCAGTCCAAAGAGAAGCCATCGAAGCCTTGGTCCAACTCGACTGGGCTTCCACATTCTCGAATCGGATTCCCCGGGCCGCCAGCGCATCAATATTCGGCGTCGTCTGCCGCTGATATCCGTAGGCGCTCAATCGGTCTGCCCGAAGCGTGTCGATCACTATAAAGAGAACATTCAGGTCCTCGCGGTCGCCCAAGGACGCAAGATCTTCTGCCCTACCCTTGGGTACCTCGCCGCCAACTCGCTCGAACTGGGACAAAACGGCCACGAGGAGTAGGACGCCCGCCAGGGCGAAGTAAAGCCAGGGTGAATCGCGCCACTTGCGGAGAAACACGCTTTCGAACCTCCATCGCCTCTGGGGCCCCCCGGACAAAGTTTGGGGCTTTCGAGTCAGTCGATTAACAAAAGCCACAGCCCAGAGCAACGGTTCGGAGCGAAGGGGTCAAATGAGGGAGAACGCCCCCCCACTCAGGGAAACGACCGCCGCGAAGCCTGCGAATCCCTCGGCCCCTCTGGGAGCAAGCCTCTTCGGCGAACCCAGCCGCCCCAAAGAAAAAGCGGCCACCCACTTGAGTGGGTGGCCGCTTGATTCTACGCCGGAGCGTCTGACCCTAAGATCAGTTCTTCATGCGCTTGCGGCCAAGAGCCACCAGGCCCGCTGCACCCGAAACCAGCAGCAAAACCGTGCCGGGCTCAGGAACGAACTTGAAGGTCTGGGTGAAAACGCCCGGGATAACGCCACTACCGAGCGGCCCAGTGTCGATCCGCGTGGGCGAGATCATCGTCACGGTACCGCCAACGGCGCTGGAGGCGAGATTGTTGGTTCCGCTGAGGTTCGCGGTCTTCCGGGTCAAAACTGCTCCGCCTCCCGTACTAAAGAAACCGCCCAGGGTCGAGAGAGCCATGGCGCTAGCTCCTTCAATCTCCGTCAGTTTCAATTCAATTCCAATACCCGTTGCACCCCCGAGAGGACCGGGGCCTCCCGGTCGTGCGGGAACGGAGAGCACATTGGTCGTAAGGCCAGTAAGCTGAACCTTGCCGGTGACCCAGGGACCGCCCGTCGCGACGATCACATTCGCAGGGCCGCCGATTGTTACGCTGTCCTGCCCACCCAGGCCAATCGCACCCATGGGGAAAGGAATGGATCCGACAATGCTATTCAGGATAATGGCGCCACTGAAGGTGCCCGAGGTCGCCGCCCCACCCGCTCCCAGGCAGCCCGTTGCGCAGAGCGTATCCGAGCCGGCCGAGAAATTGGGGTTGAGAGCGGTCAAACCGCCGCCCCAGGGATTATTTGAAGCCACACCGCTCGCAAAGTTGCCCGTGTAAGTCGCTGCGTTGTTGGTCGCGGTCAGGGTCATGTTCACCAAGAGGGCAACGCCGGTCAGCAACGATGTCCCCGCCGTGATTCCAGATCCCTGGAAAAGGCCAGCACTCGTCGTAATATCGTGGCCAACGATGCCATTGGTCAGTGTCGCCCCAGCACCCCCTGCGTAAGTCCCGGTAATCGTGATCGTCGGGAGAGCCGCAAGATTCACTTTGAAGGAACTGCCACCCGGAATCAAGACCGACGCAGTACTCGTCCCGGCGAGCAGCCCGCAGACTACCGTCACCGTGATGAAACTAGCTAATTTCTTTAACATCATCGTTGTCCCCTTGTCGCTGTCTCTGAGTCCCTAAGCGGAGCCTCATGAGAAATTAAATAGTTGTCTGTTGATGTTGGTTGATGTCGATGCGGTTCTATTGATTCGATCTGGTTCGATCTGATTCGGTCCTAATGCGATAGATATTGATGCTGTCAGTTCACTCGGTCAATTTAAACTTTCGAATTTTCTACAGATCTCTCAGGCGGAAGCCCTCTCCACACTAAGTCTCCTAAGGATTATGGTCAGGAACGGTCCCGGTTGTCCAGCCATTTTGATGCTCCCAGCACAATTTTTATCATTTAGTACGGGCGTTTATTCGCGCTCTCGCTGAACAAATGAGCGCTCAATTGCAGCTCCGATCTCTCGGGGAAGGTCAGCTCGGAACCGGGACTATCTCGTGAAAACGAACTGTACCCGTCCTGCAGTGCGACCCTCTGGGGAGTTCCGTCGGTATTTTAATATTTACGACCCTCTTGCCACCGCCTAAGCCCGCTCTTGCCGCCCTCCTCCCGGCCGATTGCACTCGTTTTCCGGAGCCCCCACCCTAATTGATACGGAATACACGGCCCGCGGTGCCCCGCCCCCAAGGATCGGATTTTTCAACTCTCTCGCTTGAGAGTGCTCTCTACGGAGCCGAAGAGGCAGGGAAAAGGCAGCCGGAAGGCCCCCCCCTCGATCGATCGAAGAGATCTGGGATCGGGCACTCACTAATCGGGATCGGGTAAGGAGGACCATTTTGCGGAACGCACCCGCGCGCTTCACGGCATCAAGACATCCTCGGCCGGGGTTCTGCCGCTATCCATCCATCGGGTATCCATCGGGTATCCATCGGGACCACTTGGAAGGAAACGGTTCGCACCCTAAGCTGCGAGGTCCCCGCGAGGGAGCGACTACACTTGGCGGGACTTGGCGGGCAATGACCTGAATAGGGTCAACCCATTTGGAGGCCCTTGAGCGCCCATGTTTGAAATTTTCTTTTCCTCGGGGTCACCCAGCCCTCGTACTTCTCGCCCGGTCCGCCGGGGACGGCGAACGTGCTTGCTCCTCCTGCTTCTCGGTGCATGGGCCGCACTGGGCTGCGGACCCAACACCCAGAACCAGCTGGCCGAAATCCGTGCTCTCCAGGAAGCCGGACAATTCGACGCCTCGATCTCGCCGCTTCGGAGGCTCCTCTCAAGGGAGTCGCAAAGCCCCGAAGCCAACTTCAGGCTCGGGTTGGCTTTGCAGCAGTCGGGCAGGCCCAGCCTCGCGGTCTTCCCCCTGCAAAAAGCGGCGGCCAGCGATGCATACTCCGTCCAGGCCGGCCTGCTCCTGGCCTCCACCCTGGCATCGAGTCAGTCGTACCAGGAATCGATTCGGGCCTACGACCGGGTCCTCGAGAGCGAGCCCGAAAATATCGCAGCACTCTTTGGCCGCGGCCGCTCCCAGCTCGCGATTGGCAGGCCCGCGGAGGCCCTCGAGAGTTCCCAGCAGTTGTTGATTCTCCGGCCGGACGACCAGTTGGCAATCGTGCTCCAGGGCAGCGCCCTATTGGATCTGGATCGGCCCGAAGAGGCGGAGGCCGCCCTCGTCGGGGTTTTCGAGCGTGCCGCGGCGGCGAATGACCCCAACGACGCCGCCCGAAAGTGCGGAGCCCTCGGGCTCTTCTACCGGAGCCAGGACAACCACAAAGGGGCGGGAGAGACCTTTTCACGGTGTATCGCCGAATACCCGCTCAATGCACAACTCAGACAACACGCTTCGGATTTTTTCCTCGCCCGGGCCAACAACGAACGCGCCATCGGTGTCTGGCGAACCGCCGTGGCGGCCAAACCCGAGGACCTGGCGCTACGCGCCAAGCTCGCCGAGATTCTCGCGAGCGTAGGAAGCCGCGCAAAAGCCCTCGAGGTGCTTGAGGAGAGTGTCGAACTCTTTGACTCCCCCCAGGCCTGGCGGATGCTCGCTGGCTACCAGCGCAGCCAGGGAAACCTCGTCGCAGCGCGGGAAGCCCTCGAAGCCTCCCTGGAACGCAGCCGGACCATTGCCCCCTCGCTGCAGTTCACCCTGGCCGACTTGCTCATCGAGGAGGGCAACTACGCCCGAGCAGCAGAAATCGCCGACGGATTGGAGGAACTCAGTTACCGCGCGATGATTCGAGGGGCGATCCTGTTGCGTCAGAACAAACCCGCCGAGGCCCTTGAAATGCTCGACACCGGACTCAAGCTCTATCCCAACAATGCCGGGGCGCGCTACTTGGCAGGCCAGGCGGCCCTCGGTGCAGGAGACAAGGAGAGGGCCCTCGCCGAATTCCGCGAGGCCATCCGGGTCTCGGAAACCGAAACCGACGCGGCGCTCAGACTCGCTGAACTCCACTTCCAGAAGGGCGAATATCTCAACGCCCGGCAGTTTGCCAATCGTCACATCGCCAAGCGAATTTACAGCGAACCCGATGCGCACGTGGTGTCCGCCCGCAGTTCGATCATTCTGGGAGACTACGAAGCCGCAGAAAGCACCCTAAACGCCCTCCGACAGAATTCCCCGACCCAGCCCACGGCCTACCTCGAGTTCGCCGAACTCGAGCGCCGGAAGTCGGGTCCGGAGGCCGCTCTGGCAGTCCTCCGGGAAGGCGGCTTTGATCTCGCCCAACTGGAGAACGAAGCCGTACTCCGCGCAGTGGCCCAGGACATGCTTTCCCTGGACCAAGGCGCCGCCGCCCTTGAACTCGTGACGAAGGCGGCGAATGCGAATCCCGAACTCCCCACTTATCACGATCTGCGTGGGCGACTCCTGCTCGAAGCCGGACAGACCGGCGAAGCCGAACGCGAGTTCTCCCTGGCACTCGATCGCGACTCCGAATTCGCCCCCAGCCTAGAAGCCCGGGGAACCCTGGCGCTTCGGGCCGGCGACTTCGCCCAAGCCCGGGCTCAATACGATCTCGCCGCACAGGCCGACCCGGACAACGCCCAGTATGTCTACCTCAAGGCCCAGACCGAATATCTCCAATCGAATTTGCAGAGCGCTGCTGAACTCTTCGGCCAGGCCCTCGAATTGGATTCCGCCCACGTCGGAGCCCACAACGATCTGGCCTGGCTGATGGCCAGCGCGGGTCGGGACCTTGAATCGGCCTTGAATCACGCTGCCCAGGCTGCTCGCCTGGACCCGAACGCGGACACCCTGGATACCCTCGGCTTTGTTTACCTCCAACTGGGCGATTTCAAGGAGGCCGTGGGCGTATTCAGCAAGGCCCTCGAGATCAGGCCAAACTCGCCGTCCATCGAGTTTCGGCTCGGCAGGGCGCTCTCCGAGAGCGGCGATCAGGAAGCCGCACGCGAGATGCTGAACAAAGCCCTGGAAACGCCGAACTTTCCCGAATCCGAGGATGCCCGCGCCGAGCTCGCCAAGCTCCAGCGGTCCTAAAAGCCTGTGGGGGAGGCCCCGGTCTTGAGAACAGAACGTCCCGGCCGAATGCAAACGTTCCGGAGGGCCGGCCCGGTCAGCGGCCTCGTCATCGGCCTGGCTCTGGCCTGTGGTTCCGACGCCAACCGGGCCCAGTACCACCTGGGCCAAGCCGACAGCTTTCTCGCCGAGGGGCGTGGCCGAGAGGCGCTGATCGAACTCCACAGTGCCGCCCGCCTGGAACCGGGCAACGTGGATCTCAGCCTGCGCGTCGCGGAGACATCCCTACGGTACGGTTTTTTCGGCGACGCGGTGGACTTCTACCGGGACGCGCTCTCCTTTCGTCCGGAAGACTCCGAAGCTCAGCTGAATCTCGCGCAACTGCTGCTGGAGCTTGATCCCTCAGCGTCGAAGGCGCGGGTCAACGAAGTCCTCGCACGCGACCCCGACAACGCGAAGGCGTGGCTGATCCGGGCCCGTGCATCCCTGATCGCGGGAGACGTCGAATCCGCCATGTCACACATTGCTCAGGCGCGGAGAATCGACCTCTCGGAACCGGAGATTGATCGGGTCATGGCCCTCGCCTACGAAACCCGGGGCCGCGCGGCTCGGGCCCGAAATCCCATGGCCGTTCCGGCACCCCGGGTCACTCAATCGATTCTCCGGGCCTACGAGCGTTACCTTGCCAAGGGCGGTGAGTATCCCCTCATGGGCTACCTGGGACGGGCACGCACCCTGGCTCAACTTCCGGGACATTCGGCAGAGGCCCTGGAGGCCTTCGCCCAGGCGCTGGACCAATGCCGGGAAATAGGCAGCCCCTATGAACACGTTCAGGTCGCCCGGGAGGCCGCCCGGGTCGCCCAGGTACTCGGTGATCCTGCACTCGCGAAGCGGGCCGCTCAATTTTGGATTGACACGACCCCCCGAGATATGGATGCCTGGAGGTCCTTCGCCGAACTCTCGGTGGAAGATCCCGAAACCCACCAACGCAGGGTCTACGAGGATCTCGTCCGCTCCCTTCCCGATCTTCCCGAAGCCCATGTCCTTTACGCCCACCACCTACTCCACCGCCAGGGGTACTCACGTGCAGTGGACTACCTGAACGAGAGGCTTGGCCGGGGCGAGGGCGACGCCCTCCTCCTGATCGGCATCAGCGATCTCCAGAACCGCAGCCAGCGCTTTGCCGACGCTGCCAAGACCCTTGAGAAACTCCAGGCACAATTTCCGGACCTCCCGGCCGCCGCCCTGGCGCTTGGCGAGCATCAAGTGCTGAACGAGCAGTTCGAAGCCGGCGCCGCGACCCTGCAAGCCGGACTCCGAGAACAACCCACTTCCCACGGCTACCGATTACTGGCGCGCGCCGAACAGCGACAAAGCAACCTCCCCCAGGCCCTTGCCGCGATCAACAAGGCCATCGCCCTTGCCCATCGGGCGGACCCCAACAATCTCCGGCTGAAAGCACAAATCCACAGCGAGATGGGACAACACGCCAAGGCGGGAAACAGCCTGCTCCGCCTGGAACGCAAGGCCGGACTCCGCCCCCAGGAGAGGCTCTCCCTCGCCCTGAGTTACTACCTCCGGGGTACTCCGGGGGTCGGTCGCAAATTTCTCATCCAGTTGCTCGAAGCAGAAGACGCCGGACCTCGCGCGGCGTTGGAGTTCTCCCGCTGGGATGGGCAAAATCCCCGATACCGCCCGGCCGTTCGCCATCATCTAGCGAGCCGCTTCAAGGCGTTTCCCAACGACACCGCGCTTCTCACAGCGCTCACGGAAATGGACTGGGCCGACGGGCGTGTGGAGGAAGCGCGGGGGCGCCTGAACGCCGCCATCGATCTCCAGAGTTGGGTGGGCAAACCCTATCTGATTCGAGGAAATTTCTTGCTTGGCCTGGGAGAACTCGTCGCGGCACGCGACGACGCGGAACGCGCGCTCAGGCTCGACCCCTCCACATCCAACGAGGCCTACAACATCATGACCGCGGCCTACATGAACAGCGGAAACCTGCCGAACCTGGTCGCCGCCATGGAAGCCCAAGCCGCCAAACGTGGGCTCTCCGCCGATCGTCTGGGCCTGCTGGCCCGGCTCAACCTAGGGATCGGAAAAACCGTCCGTGCCCTCGAACTCTACGAGCAAGCCCTCGACGGGGGGAGCGATCTTCTCTTTGTGAAAAATGACCTCGCTTACCTTTTGGCAAGTTTGGGAGGCGACCTCGACCGGGCTCTCGCCCTGGCCCGAATGGCGACCGAAGCTCCGGGAGAGAATGTCTCCGCCGTCGATACCCTGGGCTACGTCTACCTCAAGCTGGGCCAACCCGACGCCGCGGTCTGGCAGTTCCGACAGGCCGTTTCCGAAGCGGCGCCTCCGGTCCCCGACTACTACTTCCATCTGGGCCTTGCCTTGGTGAAGTTGGGCAAGGCCGAGCAGGCCCGAGCGGCTTTCCAAGAAGCGTTAGCCCTCAACCCGGAATTCAGTGATGCAGAGCAGGTTCGGCAATTGCTCAAAAAAAATTCGGGGGAGGGGGCGGAGGGCGCGACGGACGGACCCGCCTCCTAAGGAACGGGTCTATTCCCCGGATCGCTCAGCCTCGGCTCTTTTGGCCTGAAGGCGAAGCCGGAAGCCCAGTTCCTTGTGCAGCATTTCGGCGTCGTCGTACAGAGCCTCCCCGATGGGCCCGGGCCGGCCGGCCGCCCTCTCAAGCACCCGCGCCGCCGCTTCGAGATCATCGACGGCCACGTAGGCCTGGGCCAGCGCCCTGGCCTTGTAGTGGCTCGGGTCGGGCAGATGTCCCAGTCGAGAAATCCAATCCCGGGCCATCGCGCGCTTGATGGACACAAACTCGGGATCGTCCTGCATGGATGCGTAGGCGGAATCCTGAAGCAGATGATCCACCCGGTTGTAGCCCCGGGCATGAGCGGCGCGCAGGTGGTCCAGGGCCGCCTCTGAATCGCCGCGTCGGGCCGCCCGACTGGCCTTGCGCGTATTGGCGGCCGCCCCGTTGGGATAATTCAGTTCGGCATCGGCCATCAAGCTCTCCGCCGAATAGAAGACACTGGCTCGCTGGTAGCTGATGAATCCAAGAACGCACAGAAGAGCAATCGCGCCGCCGAAGAGGCCCGCGCGCAAAGAGGCGACCCGCCGCCCACCGCCCAAGCGAGCTTCGAGGCTGGGCCATGCCGACTGGCCCGCCAGCAGGGCCCCGCCAATCAGACCGGGCAGGATGAAGTAGAGGTAGCGGTCGGCCATGGGATAGGGGAGCGCCACGATGCCCGAAAGCGGGGCGAAACCAACCGCTGCCCAGATCCAGTAGGCGGCTTCCTGCCTTCGGGCCCGAAGACAGAACACGACCCTCCAGCCGAGGAGGCCGATGAGCAACACCCCGCCCAGAAACCAGGGATCCGCCAGGGAGGCCACCGGGGGCGGTTCGTGAAAGATCGAAAGACCCGTACCGCTCACGGCCATGAGGCCGTACCGCAGCGCCACGGAAAAGATCATGCCTCCGCGAACCAGGGGATCGGAGTACAGGGGAGGCGCCAGCCCCGCCGACAGGGAGAAGGCCAGGGCTTCGGCGACCCCGAAGCCGATGACCACGGCGACCGCCGCCAAGCCCCAGCCCGCCCGGGCCCGAATGTCCTGACCGCCACCCTCCGCCGACTCTCGGCCAAGCCAGTCGAAGAGGACCACCACGAAGAGCGCCGAGGCCGCAAAGGGCTTGGCGAGCAGGGCCAGGGCGAAGAGAAGCAGGGCTATCGCCGGGCGCCGGCGGTACAGGAGAATCGTACCCAGGGAGAGCACCAGCGCCGACGAACTCTTGAGTTGGGAGATCCAGGCAACGGACTCGACGTTCGCGGGATGCAGCAGGAAAAAGGCCGCCCCCAAGGCCGCCGGCCAGGGCCGAACCCCACTGCGCCGGAACAAGAGCCCCAGCAAGGTCGCCGCCCAGGCGTGGAGCAGGACATTCACCCAGTGGTAACCCCGGACGTCGGGACCGAAAAATTGCCACTCCACGGCGTGCAGGGTGAGATGAACCGGCGCGTAGTTCTCCACCAACTCGGCCACTTCGCTGGTGGGATTCCAGATCGCCCATGCGTTCGCGAGGCTCGGCGTGTGGATGTACTCGTTGTGCGCCACATAGTGGAGATCGTCGGAGATGAACTCCCCCTCGAGGCTCGGGGCATAGACGAGTAGGGCGAGCAGAGCGAACGCCAGGCCGAGCCCAATAGAACTTCGCGGACCGCCGGAACCGGCCGGCGAGGAGTTCCCCCCTGCCCTCTTGGGCCCCGCTTGATTCCCCCGGGATCTGGCCAGGAGTTGCTCCTCCGTCGGTGTCCGACCCGACGCGATCCCCGAAAGGAGCGCCGTCTCTAGCGGGAATAACCCCTTGGGTGGGCTTGATGAAATCGCCAGGCATCCGCCAGGATATCCTTGAGTTCCGAGTGCCTGGGCTGCCAACCCAGAACCTCGAATGCGCGTGTGCCCCCACTCACCAACTCGGGCGGATCACCCGGGCGGCGAGGCGCGATGCGCTCGGGAATGGGGTGGCCGGTGATTCGGCGCGCGGTCTCGATGATTTCGCGGACCGAGTAGCCTTGACCGGTACCCAGGTTGCAGGCCAGCGCCGGCCGACCGGCCTGGAGCCGGGCTAGGGCCCGCAGGTGGGCATCCGCCAGGTCGACGATGTGGATGTAGTCCCGGACACAGGTGCCATCGGGGGTCGGATAGTCGTTGCCGAAAATGTCGATGGCCGGGCGATGTCCCAGGGCCACGCCGAGCACCAGGGGAATCAGGTGCGTCTCGGGGGTGTGGTCTTCGCCCAGATCTCCCTCGGGCGCAGCCCCCGCAGCATTGAAATAGCGCAGAGCCGCATACCGCAAGCCATAGGCGTTGGAGTAGTCCTCCATCATGTGCTCCATGTGAAGTTTGGTCCGTCCATAGGGATTGATGGGGACCTGGGGGTTGTCCTCGGTCAGGGGCAGGGCCACCGGGATTCCGTAGGTGGCGCAGGACGACGAAAAAACCAGTTCCTGGCAGCCGGCATCCCGCATCGCCTCAAGCAGGTTCCAAGCGTTGATCACGTTCTCCCGATAGTACGTCGAGGGATCCGTCACCGACTCGCCCACATAGCACCGCGCGGCAAAGTGCATGACCGCACGCGGAGCCCAACGGGCAAAGGCCTCCTTCAGGGCTTCCCGATCCCCCAGAGTCGCCCGAACCAGTGGCGCCTTGACGACCTCGGGATGCCCGGTGGAGAAATCGTCGAAAACCACGACCGGCACGCCCCGAGCCTCAAGTGCGCGCACCGTATGACTGCCGATATAGCCGGCTCCACCGACGACAAGCACGGGCCCCTCGAGCGTGGCGAAGTCGGCATCGGGCCCAGGGGAATCAGTGGTCATGGCTCGGCGCATAATACACAAAGAGACACGGGAGCCGACAGATGCTTGTGCCCAGCAAACCCCTGCCGCGTAGGGTACGATCGCCCAGAGTGGAGAAGCACGACAGCCCCGCAGTCGAACTCAGTGTGGTCATGCCCTGCCTCAACGAGGCGGACACCCTGACCACCTGTATCAGCAAGGCGCAAGCCGCCTTCACCCAATGCGGCTGCGTGGGCGAAATCATCGTTGCCGACAACGGGAGCGTCGATGGCTGCCCGGAGATTGCCGAAGCCCACGGCGCCCGAGTCGTTCACGTGGCCGAGCGAGGTTATGGGAGCGCGCTGATGGCGGGCATCGCCGCAGCCCGGGGCCGATTCATCATCATGGGCGATGCCGACGACAGCTACGACTTCCTAGCCATCCCGAAATTCCTGAGCGAACTAAGGGCGGGCCACGATCTGGTCCAGGGCTGCCGACTGCCCGCCGGCGGGGGGTCGATCCTTCCCGGCGCCATGCCTCCACTCCATCGCTGGCTGGGCAATCCCCTGCTGTCAGCCCTCGCGCGCACCATGTTCAAACTCCCCATCAGCGACATTTACTGCGGAATGCGCGGTTTTACCCGAGCGCTCTACGACAGTCTTGAACAACGCTGCACCGGAATGGAATTTGCCACCGAGATGATCATCCGGTCGAGTCTGGGGGGCGCGCGCATCAGCCAAGTCCCCATCACGCTCCATCCCGACGGGCGCCAGAGCCACGGGCCTCACCTGCGAACCTTCCGCGACGGCTGGCGAACCCTGCGCTTTTTCCTGCTCTACAGCCCGCGCTGGCTCTTCCTGCTCCCCGGCCTTGGGCTGCTTGCCCTGGGCGCGATCGGCTACGCCCTCGCCCTACCCGGCGTGCACTTTCTCGGTGCGGAACTCGGTGCCCACACCCTGCTGGTCGCGAGCCTCGCCCTGCTGATGGGCTTCCAGTTCTTGCTCTTTGCTGTGGTGAGCAAGAGCGTCGCCGAAGGCATCGGACTGCTCCCGGAGGATCCGCGCATGAAGCGGTTTTTTAGGGTGGCCACCCTCGAGCGCGGCATCCTGCTCGGGGGAGCAGCGCTGGTCACCGGGTTGGCATTGATTGGCGGCGCTGCCGCCGAATGGCAGCGCCTGGACTTCGGGCATCTCGACTACCCATCGACCCTGCGTCAAGTCGTGCCCGGCGTCACCCTGGCCGCCCTGGGAATTCAGACGATTCTTTCGAGTTTCTTCGTCAGCATGCTGGGAATGGGCCGGCGGTGAACATCGCAGAAAGAATTCACGCCGCGTATGGGACCATGCACCGAATCCAGGTGCTTCGTCGGCATCTCGAACCCCTGCTTCCCGAGCGGGGTTCGGTCCTCGACGTGGGCTGCGGAGACGGGGCGCTGAGCCAGGAACTCGGAGCCCAAAGACCCGGCCTCGAAATCCGTGGCATCGACGTGCGGGCCCGGCCGGACGCGCATATTCCTGTCACGCTCTTCGATGGAAAGCGCATCCCCCATGCCGACGACGCCTTCGACTGCGTCCTGCTGATCGACGTCCTTCACCACTGCGACCCCCCCGAGCCCCTGCTCGCGGAAGCCGTTCGCGTGGCCCGCCGACAAATTCTAATCAAGGATCACCTGCTCGAGGGTTTCCTCGCTGGGCCCACCCTTCGCTGGATGGATCGGGTGGGCAATGCACGGCACGGGGTGCCCCTTCCCTTTGTCTACTGGCGCGAGGCGCGCTGGCGACGGGCATGGGGGGAACTCGGTCTGGAACTCGATAGCTTTCAGGTGGAGTTGGGCCTCTACCCGCCCCCGTTGGGGATCGTCTTCAACCGGGGACTTCATTTCCTCGCCAATTTGCGACCGGGTTGAACCCTTAATCCGCGAGACCGCAAAACCCCAACCCGCTGGCAGGCAAGCACACATGGACCCACCCGATCAAAGTCCCACGCGAACCCGGCGGCGCATCTTTCTCGGCTGGTTGTTTCTCGGCTGGTTGTTTCTCGCCGGGATCGCCGGGTACGCCGCCCTACCCCAGATCGACGCGCTTGGGCTCTACTACGATGAGGCCTTCCTGGCCCAACAGGCCCGGGATTTCGTAGAACCCGGACAAGCGGGGCAACACCCAGCCAGCGTGCGCAGCGTCCAACTCATGGGTCGCCCTTTTCCCGTGCGCAATGCGGTCTACCTGGGCTCACTCAAGAGCCAGTTGCTGATCCCCGCGCTGGCTTTGTCCGGCTCCAGCCCGCGAACGGTTCGCCTCGCGACCTTCGCCACCGCGTGGCTCGCCCTCGGACTCGCGATGCTCTGGGTCGCTCGCGTCTTTGGGGAAGGCGCCGCCGGACTCATGGGCTTGCTGGTGGCCAGCGATCCGACCTTCTTCTTTCTCTCTCAATTTGAATGGGGTCCCTTTACGACCAATTTCCTGTGCCGAGCGGGGGCGGCGCTGTGCATCGTCCTGGCCTGGCGAAGCGAGTCGGTTCCCCGGGCCAGCGCCTGGGCCCTGGGCGGCGGCGCTCTGCTGGGCTTGGGCGTCTTCAGCCGAGCCGATTTCATTCTGATTCCCGGGGCGGCGGGCATCGCCCTGGCCATCCTTCGACCCGATCTGATTCGCTCGGCATTTCGCTTTCGCCGTGGCCCCCTGATCGCGGGCACCGCGGCCTTTCTCATAACGGCGCTGCCCATGATTGGTTCGGCGTTCGCACTTCTCGACAGCGCCGGCGCCACCGCTGATCGGGGAAGTTGGCTCTTCAGGGCCCAGGTTCTCTGGCAGAGCCTCGACGGCTCCCAGTTCCTGCGTCTGATGCAAACGGGAGGGCTCTTCAACCGGACTCCCGATGTCCTTGCCCCGGGCGGGTGGCTGGGCTGGATGGTCCTGCCCTCCGCGGGAATTCTGCTCGTCGACTTAATCCGCCGGCAGCGCCGAGGCTCACCCGCCCGCCTCGACCCGCGCTCTTTTCTGCTCGGCTTCGCACTCCTGTTGACCTTGGTCATGCTCGCCCTCCCGGGCGCTGTACGCGCGCATCATCAACTCAACACCCTGCCCCTGCTGCACCTGATCATCGCCTGTGCGGCCCTCACCCTCTGGCGCAGTGGTGGCTCGAGGCTGAACCGGCTCGCCCGGGGCGTGGCGTGCGCCGGAATCGCCGGGATCGTGGTGAGCAACCTTGTTCTGATCCGGCACACGGCGCAATTCATCGAGACCACGGGCGGACGCGGACGCTGGAGCCATGCCCTCGACGAGTTTGCCGGGGAAATTGATCGGGAACCCGCGAATACAGTGGTCAGCCTGGACTGGGGCTTCCACGAACCCCTGCTCTTTCTCACCCGCCAAACCCGGCTGGTCGAGAGCATCTGGTCCCTGCCCCAAACTCTGGCCCAGGGAAACCCATGGGTTTTCGATGCCGACGCTCAGACCGTCTACCTAGTGCACGACATCCCCTACGACCTCTTCGGCTTGGGCCCGAAACTGCTGCTGGCCGCCCGCCTGGCCCAAACCCCCTCCGCCCGGATCACGCCGCACCGAGACCGAACCGGCGACCCCGCGTTCTACAGCGTGCGCTTCGCCGGCCCCCACCGACTCAGCTACGACGGCCAATTCCGGGTTCGCCCCAGGTCGGCCCAGTAAGCCAGTCCCCGGCGGCGCGCTCAGCGTCCGGGCACCCGCACCTCAGCCCCCGCAAGGACCGCCGACTCGGGAACCCACAAACGCTCAATCCCATCGTTCCGCTTGACCCGATAAGGTCCCGCCGCCTGGGTCCGTCGAGGGGTCTCGGAAAAAGCCGCCCGGTCGGTTGAGTACGGAAGACGCAGCACGGCTTCGCCGCTTTCATCCGCCACCGCGCGGGCCGCGTAGCCGAAGACCCGTCCCCGGTTCGAGCGCAGATCCAACGAGACCTCCACGGTCTCGCCCGGGAGCGCCTCGATCACCGCGCGCGCGCCGGGAACAATTTGAAAGAGCTTGTAGGCAACCCCGGCTGCCGACTGGGGACGAAAAATTTCGCTCACCCCCGCGCCGCCGGGAAGCGACTCACCCAAGAGCCGAAAGCGTGTCAACCCGGGCCGGCTGCCCGTGGCCCGCCCATCGTGGGCATGCAGTTGTCCGGCCACCGACCAGGGCGCCTCCTGGGAGGTCGTGATCAGATACCGGCCCGCCAACACGTCCGCCCAGCCAAGCGCCCGGGCCTCTGTGCGAGCCTCGAGGAAAGCAAGCGAGGCGTCCCAATTTTTCCGGCCGATGTACCACCAAAAAGGATCCGTCGCGGTAGCCCTTCGGGCGCCGTACTGGATCGCGTGGCCAAGATTCGCGTGGGCGATCACCCCGTAAGCAGGCGGCGGCCCCGGCGACAGGTAAGCTCCGGTCTCCGGCGTCAGCGCACGGACATCGGCCATGAAGCCGGACAATGTCGCGGCGACGCTGCGGGTCGCTGCCCATGAGGGCGCCCGGTCGGCTTCGAGTGCGGCCAGGGAACTGCGCGCGCGCGGGCCGTAGACCGCGATCAGAACGGGCCACAGCAAAACGACAAGGAGCACCACCACCCCCGCTGCCCGAGCCGCGGCCCGAAGAAAGGGGCCGCGAATCCGACCGCTGAGCACGCGAACGACGCCGATGGCCGCTACCCCGAAGAACAACGCGAAAGCCGGCGCAAAGTCATTGCCGTAGCGCCTCTGGCCCAGGGTCAGCAAGGCGAAGAAAAGCCCCCAGCTCCCGAGCAGAATGGCGCTCGCGCCGGTCGGTCGCCCGCCGCCGCGAGAACCCGCCAGACCGAAGACTGCCGCCGGGGCAAAGGGAATCGTGTACACGAGCCAGCCCCAGGAGCGCACCGGGTTGGCCCCGGCCACGCCCGCAGCCGGGGCAAAGAGCGGCCTCTGCTCGCCGGTCACCGCCCCCACACCGTCGGTCTGGAAAAGAAACTGGAAGGCCGGCTCGAGCCCATCGCGGACCTCGGGCACGAGCATCGCCCCGCACACCCCCACGGCCCCAGTTCCCGCGGCCACGAGTCCCCGGCGAAGAATTCCGCCCTTGGGCAGCCTCCACTCGCTGAGCCAAAGCGCCGTCGCCACAACCGCCACGGCCCCGGTGGCCAACACATGAAGCCAAGAAAGAGCGATGGACGAAAACCAGCCGCCCAGGGGCTCGGGCGAGAAAAGCACCCCGGGCACCAGCAAAAGGCTGCAGGCCCCAGCCGCCGCTGCCTGGGCGACTAGAACGCGCTGGCCGCCCCGAATAATTCCGACAGCGATCAGCAGGAAGTTCGCCAGGCCCAGATACAAGAGGCTGCCGTGCCAAGTCAGCAGCAGGAGAAGCTGCGCGGCCCCGAGCAATCCCCCCCAGCCCCTCACCCGGCGCTGCCCGGCGTCGGCCTCGAGAAGCCCCAGGCACGCCAGCAACAGCCAAGCACCCAGCATCGCCACCGCCGAGTGGTGATCGGGATTGCCAACCCGGGAATAGGCAACGCCGATGGGCAGGCACGCATAACACAGGGCCGCGGCGAAACCGACGCTCCGGGAACCCAGTAGGCTGCCCGCCCAATACACGGGGATCAGGGTAAGCGCGCCGCAGGCGGGTCCCGCCCAGGCGGCAACCTGTTCAAAGCCCCGGGGTGTGTCCGCCAAAAGGCGGGCGACGCTTCCCAGCACAAAATCGAAGAGGGGCGCCCAGGGGACAGACGCTCCGCCGGGATAATTGATGTAGGGATCAAAGAGCAGAACCGCGGGAAAGTTGGCGAAAGTGTAGAACGCCCGGCGCAGATGGTATTGCGCGTCGGCGGGCGGGAAGACCACTTCGTCCCCCACGAAAACGAATTCAAAACCCAGGGAACGAATCCCCAGGGCGAGGGCCATCAAGCACGCGAGACCCAGACCGACCCCGGCCCACCCAAAGGCCGCGGACCCCGGGGACTCCAATGGCTTGCTCATTGTGGCCTGCTCATTGTCATCCGGCCCTCGTGCAAACAAGCCACCGGCCCGGTACCCGGGCGCGCATCACGCCGCGGGAACGAGCCCGGTGGGCTCGTCGACCAGACGGTAACGGCGACCGCAGCGGCAGGCGAGGTCGGCCCCCAGAGAGGCGGCGCACTCGCACACCCAGGCGATCCGCCGGGCGGGATTCCCCGCCACCAGAGCGTGGGCCGGCACGTCCCGGGTCACTACGGCACCCGCCGCCACGAAGGCATGCTCGCCGACTGTGTGGCCGCAAACCACGGTGACATTCGCGCCCAGGGACGCCCCGCGACAAATCCGGGTGGGAACGAATTCCGCCGGCGGCAGGGCCCGAACCGCCCGGGGGCGTAGGTCATTGGTGAAGGTGGCGTTGGGGCCGACGAAAACGTCGTTCTCGAGTTCGACCCCATCCCACACCTGGACGCCGTTCTTGACCACCACCCCATCGCCAACCACCGCGCCGTCCTCGATGAAGGTTTGGCCACAAAGGTTGCAGTTGCGCCCGACGACGGCTCCAGCCATCACGTGGGACAGAGCCCAGACCCGGGTTCCGGCGCCCACCGTTTCGCTCTCGCACAGGGCATGGGGATGGACGAAAACTCCGTCCGGTCTCTCTGTCAGGCTCAATTCATGCTCTCCCATTTTTCACGGCAGCGGCTAGAACCGCCACCACCCTCTCCTGCTGTTCCGGGCGAATGCCCGGGAAGATAGGCAACGAAATCATCTCGTCCGACGCCCTTTCGGCCCGGGGAAAATCGCCGACGCCATGGCCCAGAAACTCAAAAGCCCCCAAGCGGTGAATCGGATGTGGGTAGTGGATGCCCGCACCCACTTGCTCGGCGTGAAGAGCCGCCAGAACCCGGTCCCGCTCGGCCACCCGTATGGCATAGATATGCCAGACATGGCCCTCGTCTCGATTTCCGAAGGGGAGCCCGACACCTTCGAGGGGGGCCAGTAGAGCATCGTAGAGAACAGCGGCCGCCCGCCGCGCCTGATTCCAGGCGTCCAGACGACGAAGTTTCGCCAAAAGGACCACCGCCTGCAGAGCATCGAGGCGCGAATTGAATCCGACCTGGGGGTGCTCGTATTTCACTTCGCTCCCGTAGTTGCGGAGCCGCCGGACGCGGTCCGCGAGTTCGGGGTTCCGCGTGGTCACCGCGCCCGCATCCCCATAGGCACCGAGGTTTTTGCCCGGATAAAAACTGGTTCCGGCGAGTTCGCCGAACCCCCCGGCGGCCCGGCCATTCCGACGTGCCCCCTGGGCCTGGGCGGCGTCCTCGATGAGCGCAATTCCCGCATCCGCGGCCAGCGCCTCAAAATCCTCCTGGGCCGCGAGTTCACCAAAGAGGTCCACGCCCATCAGCGCACGGGTCTGAGGGCCAATCCGCTCGGCAACACCTGGGAGGTCCAACCCGGTTCCCGCTTCGGCGCAGTCGACCAAAACCGGGCGCGCGCCCGCGCGCAGAACGGCCAGGGCCGAGGCCACGAAGGTATTCGCCGGCAGGATGACCTCGTCGCCGGCGCCGATTTCCAGGGCACGCAGTCCCAATTCCAGGGCATCGGTTCCATTGGCGACCCCGATGCAATGCTCGACGCCGCAGAATCCGGCGTATTCGTTTTCGAACTCGGCGACCGTCGGGCCGAGAACGAACTCCCCCGCCTCCATCAGACGCTCGAAACCTTCGCGAACCTCCACCCGGATTTCCCGGTGCTGGAGCGAAAGATCCACCAGGGGAATCTTCATTCGCTCGGCACCCCCACTTCGCGTCCGCCCTCGCGCATTGAAAGAGAAAGCGCATCGAGCACCCGTACCACCGCCAAGCCCGCCCGGCCGTCGGAAATCGGTGTTGCCAGCCCCGACACACAGTCGAGGAAATGCTCGCATTCGTTGCGCAGGGGTTCGCTTTTCGCCACGACGGGTTCGGTGACCTCGCCCAGGTGGACACTGGTCCGAAAAGAGGAGAAGGAATCGATCAGCCCCGGACTGTCGGCTCCCCCCTTCGCGTGAAACTCCGACACCTGCTTATCGTGCAGACGGAGCGGGGTTTCCAGGTCGACATCGTCGAAGGTCAGCATCTTCTTTTCGCCGACTACGGTGATATCCCTCGACTTGCGCGGATTAAGCCACGAGGCGTGCAGGTTCACCAGGACACCGTTCGGATAGCGAAGTGTCGCAAAAACCACGTCGGCGATTCCCGGGTTGATAAACTCCCCGCCCATCGCCGAGACCGAGGTGGGCCAGGCATCCAACCAGAAACTCGCCAACGAAATATCGTGGGCGGCCAGGTCCCAAGCCGCATCGACATCGGTCCGGATGGGTCCCAGATTGGTTCGCACCATGGAGATGTAGTAGATGCGACCGAGTTCATCCTCTTCGATGAAATCCCGCACCCTGCGCGAAGCCTCGTTGTAGAGGAAAACGTGGCCGACCATCAAAACCACACCCTTGTTTTCCGCCAGCGCGCAGAGTTCACGACTGGAGACCACCGAATCGGTCAGGGGCTTCTCGACCAGAACGTGCTTGCCCTGGGCCATGGCCCGACGAGCCAGTTCGAAATGGCTGGAGGTGGGGGTCGCAATCACCACCCCATCGAGTTCGGCATCCTCCACCACGGACTCGAAGTCCGTCCGAACCTCCACCGAAGGAAAACGGGCCCGGATCGCGGCGAGCCGATTCTCGTCCCGGTCGACCACGTAACGCACCCGACTGCGGCCGCTCATGGAAAAATTGTTAATGAGATTGGGCCCCCAATGCCCAGCGCCCACCACGGCCAATTCGATCATTCCCGGTCTTCTCCCATCTCCCGGCCGACTCTTCCTCCGCCCCGGGTCATCGTTTCCCCAGGGCCGATCATTTCCGAATCCCCAGGCCGAGATAGACAAGGGGTTTGAGCATGGACCACCAGCCGGTGACCGGTTTCATCTTCGTCTGGCCCTGAGCCTTAGGGGGATAGATCTTCGTCACCGCCACTTCCTCGGTGCGATATCCCAGGCGAATCGCCCGAATGTAGAGATAGGGCTCGAGTTCGTACTCGTCCAGCCAGGCTTGGTCCAGAGTGAGCCGCGAATCCTCAAGGATGGAGCAACGCAGCGCCCGGAAACCATTGGTCGACTCGCTCACTCGCCGGCCCGCCACTGCGGAAAAGAGCCAGGGATGAACCCGGGTGGCAATTTTTCGGTAGAAGGGCATGGGGCCAAAGTGCGCGTTGCTCTTCAGGAAGCGGGAGCCCTGAACGAAATCCGCGCGGCCCTGGGCGATGGGATCGAGCAGCAAAGGAATTTCCTCGGGCGAATCCTTGTTGTTGCCCGCCATGACCACCGCCACATCGAAGCCGCCGGCCAACGCCAACCCGTAACCGGCGCGTATGGCCGCCCCCACCCCCGCGATGCGACCCATGGAATGGACCCGGGCCCCCTCCTCCCGCGCCACCGCGGCCGAACGATCCGTCGAGCCATCGTCCACTACAAGGATTTCATCGACCAGAGGGCGCGGCGTGCGCCGCACGACCTCGCGAATCTTCTGCTCTTCATCGAGAACCGGCGCAATCGCCATCACGGAAAGGCCTTTGTACACGTGCGCAGTGTATCACCCAAGCCCGGAACCGGAATCAGGAACCCGGATCGGTGCTGGGCTCCCGCCCTTCGATGTCACTTTCCAGCGGCGCCTCGTAACCCAGGGCCCGCAATTCCTCGATGTGCTCCGGGGCCATGGGGCCGGCCAACACCCGGGGAACGCGACGCTCGAGATAGTCGACCAGACCCCGGAAAGCCCGGGAATCCAGCTCCGCCGGACGCCACTCCCCCCCGGCTCCAAGCCGGGCGGTCTCGGATTGGGTGGGCCTTCCCGGCCCATCGGCCCGATCCGAGAGATCGGAGCCCGCGATCCGGGTCCAGGCACCCGATCCGTAGGCGGCGCTCTCGCCGTCGGTGTCGCAGAAGATCAGCCGATCCTCGGGAACCTCTTCACCCCGCAACTGCGCGCGAAGGGGTCGGCCACTCGCCCCGGGCAAACCCGGCAGCCCCGCCAGGGCGAGCAAGGTCGGCGCGATGTCCACATGGCTCACCGGCCCGGCGATCCGCCCGGGCACCAGGCCCGGTGCCGCGACGATGAAGGGCACCCGGGCCAGTTCCGGGGACGTGGACTGGCCGTGCTGAAAGAACCATCCATTTTCGCCCAGGCTTTCCCCATGGTCCGCCGTGAGCAGGATGACGCTGCCCCGCTCACCGCTGCGCTTCTCGACGGCGGAGATCACCTGGCCCGCCCAGTGATCCGCGTATTGAATCTCTTCGGCGTAACGGGCCGCATAGAGCGCGGGATCGCGCATTTCACCCAGGGCCTGGTAAAAGGGAATGCCCGCCCGACCAAAATTTTCCGAGAGCACCACGAGGTCGCTCTGCAGTTTCAGGGGCACCCGGTCGACCTTGCCCGACCACCCGGGCGGGGGCGTGTAGGGACCGTGGGGATCCTGGAGGTGAAGCCAGAGAAAGATCGGCTTGCCCGGCGAACGCCCCCCCAACCAGGCCAGGGCCCGGCGGGCGGTGGCTTCGGCAAAGCGTTCGAAGTAGCGATCGCGATTCTGCTCCTGGGCGGGCAGCTCGTCGTCGTAGGTCTCAAAGCCGCGATCCAGGCCCATCCTTCGGCGCAGGACAACATTGCTGATGAAAGCCGCGGTTTCGTAGCCCGCCTCGGCGAAATGCTCGGCCAGGGTGGGAAGCCCTTCGAGTCGCGTGTCCCCGTTGCGCGACCCCACCGAATGTTCGCGTACGTACCGCGAAGTCATGATGGACGCGTGGGCCGGAGCGGTCAGGGTCGCCGCCGCAATCGCGTTCTCAAAAAGAACGCCCCGGGCCGCCAACGCGTCCATGGACGGTGTGATCTCCAGGGGAAATCCGTAGGCGTGAATGTAATCCGGCCGGAGCGTATCCACGGTGATCAGCAGTACATCGGCGCCCGGCGCCTGAACCTGCGCTCGGCAAGCGAACTGCAGCACCAGGAGCCCAAGCAGAGCGGGAAGTCCCCTTCTCATTCGGCGTACCCCAGGGCTTCGAGGCGCGCGCGATCTTCCTCGCTGAGAAGTACATCCGCCCCGTCCGTCCGGGTATGGCGGCCGCGCCAGGCCTCGATCTCCCCTCGCATCCGGGCCGTCCGCTCGGGTTCCTGCTCGGCCAAGTTGGTGCGTTCTTCGGGGTCGCTCTCGAGATCGAACAATTCGAGCGTGCCCTCCTCGGGCCCCTCGATCAACTTCCAGCGGCCCCGGCGCAGACCGAACTTTTCGCCCTCGGCGTAGACCCCCTCCACCCCATCGTCGCCACTGTAGTGCCGTCTATAGAGATGGACGGGACGCTCGGCATCGAGCACGCCCGACCCGGTCAGAACCTGGGCCATGCTCCCACGGTAAATCGGTCCATCCCCCACGGACCCAGCGAGTTCGAGAACGCTGGGCGCAATATCCGCCAAGCGAGCGGGCTCGGAAACCACCCCACCTGGGGCTATGTGCCCGGGCCAGCGAGCGATCAGCGGCACCCGCACCCCCTCTTCATAAATATGAACCCCGTGGAACATATGACCGTGGGCCATCAGTCCTTCGCCGTGATCCCCGGTCACCATCACCAGGGTATCCGGGTCCAGCCCCCGGCGATCGAAGCCCTTCAACAGATGACCGATCTCGCGATCCGTGAAGGCGAGCAACATGTCGTAGAAGAAAATTGTTCGATTGAGCTTCAAGGCTTCCCGGGGACCCGGCGTGAAGGGCGGCGCATAGTCGGACGGCGGGAGATAGGGGTTATGGGGGTCGAAGTAGTGCACAAAGAGAAAGAAGGGGCGCTCGGGATTTTCGCGTTCATCGAGCCATGCCAGCGCCCGTCGTGTCGTGTCGTCGGCACGACCGTAAAACTTCCCCCCGACGACCTCGCCTTCCCACAGCCGGTCGCCTGCCAGAACATCGGCCCGAGAAAAATCCGCGTCAAAATGCGCGAAGCCCTGGCCGAAACCAAAACGCTCCGAAAGCACATAGGAACTCACCACCGCCGCTGTCTCATAGCCCTCGGCCCCGAGGACTTCGGCCAGGGTTTCGAATTCGGCGTCCAGGGGCCTGCCATTCTTGACCACGCCATGGGCAATCGGAGCGAGGGAGGTAAACAGGCTCGCGTGGCTGGGACCCGTGGTGGCCGAAGGCGAATAGGCGACCTCGAAGCGCATGCCCTGCTCGGCCAAAGCGGTCAGGGAAGGCGACGTATCGCGCCCGTAGCCGTAGGCCGAGAGATGGTCCGCCCGGGTGGTGTCCATGGAGATCAGGAGCACGTTGGGACGGGGATCCCGGCCCCGGAGTTCGTCCGTGCTTGGGCCGCAGGCCAGGAGGCCGGCCAGCACCCAAAGCCCGGGCCACGCCCGACCCCGAGGCGCCGGGTGGCGCTTCGCTTGTTTACGATTCACTTGTTGACACCGCGCTTGGCCAGGCCCGCTCTGCCCCCGGTCGATCTCGCCACCCCGCATGGGCGCAACATACCGCTGGCGGGCCAGGGCAGCCATTGCAGGATCGGGCTTCACCGCTCCCTACGGCGTTCGTAGATCGCCAGGGGAGGCCCGTCTTCGCCGGGCTGAGGCGTCGCGAAGCGGTGGGTCGTCGAGAGCAGCCGGCCCGGGGCCAGTTCGGGAATATTGTTGTAGGCGACATCGGCCACCGGGAGTTCATGGCGCTCAAAGGGATGGACCATCAAGTAACGCCGCACCGCCTGAAGGCTCCGGGGCTGGGCACTTCGCGGAATCACGAGGTCGGGCTCCAGAGCCGCTTCCGCCGCATCCGCTTCGGCGGTTCCGGCATGGAAGCGCCCCACCACCCGGCTCCCCAAGTAGTACATGTAGGGCTCCGCCTCGTAATTCGTGGCAATCGTCAAGGCGGCGGGATCGGAATAGCGGGCCTGGATGAATTCGATCGCGGCGTCCACAGGCCCCACCACCGGCCGGCGGATCTCCTGGATGTGGCCCACGAGTTCATCGGCGCGAATCCATAGAATGCTCGCCAGGATGACCGCGCTCAATGCAATCCCGAACCTCCTCGGCCCCCGCGCTTTACGGGTCTCGTGGTCGAGGCCTCGCCAGAGAATTTCCAGATCCAGCAGCAAAACCAGAATGAGCAGCGGGCCGACCGGAACGAAATAGCGCTCGAAGAAAATCGGGTTGCCGGCCCCCACCAGGGCGTAGAGAACAACCAAGCGGAGCAAGGATCCACGAGCACATAGCAGTCCCGCCGCCGATCCACGCCCCTGGCGACGGCCAACGAGAAGAACTGCCTCGGCCAGCAAAACCGGACCGAGCAACTCGTAGCGCAGCAGATACTGGGCGAGCAGAACCAAGTTCGCGCCGTAGAGTTCGGGGCCAAAGCCCCAGCGTTCGGCAAAGATCCGGGAAAGCGTGGGAATCCCGAAAGCCCAGGCGGTGCCCAGAGCCAGGATGCCGAAAGCCGCCAGAGAAAGCCAAAGCGAACCGGCCCGGCCAACACGGGTGAGCAGCGGGCCCGGCGCCCGGCGGGCCCAGACAAACCACTCGATGCAAACCCAGAGTCCGGCGGCCAGGGCGGCCGGATGAAAAAAGTTGAACAGAGCCAGCAAGGCTCCCCCCATCCCCCACGCCCGTCCGGCGCCCCCCTCCCCACGCCCGGGCGGACGACGCATTTGGAGCCAAACCACGCCGGCCAGACAGGCGAGAGCGGGCGCGTAGTAGCGAACCTCCCGCAGGTGAAGAATCAGCGAGGTCGAGAGACAGAGAAGCAGGCCATAGCCGGCGAACCCCGCGGCCCGGCCGCGAGTTCGCTCGGAAAAGAGCGGCGACACCGACAGAAACAAAAGCCCAAGCCCGGCCATGCCCAACAGGACAAAGGGCAGTCGCACCCGCGCGGTGTGGGCGTGGAGTTCCTCGACGCCCTTGGCGAACTGGACGCCCAGGGCGGCCAGGTAGTACTGGCCCCATAGGCTTCCCGTGTAGGCGTCGCTTCGGCCCTCCACTGCGTACTCCAGGGGGACCCCCATGCCGAAGACGACGTTCCCCCCGTCGTGGACCTTGGGATAGCCGTAGTCGAGGATGCGCTGACCGAACATGGCGGTCTCGCCCTCGTCCTGCCAAAAGAGAGGGTGCCCGAGCGCGCCCAACTGCAGCACCGCATAGAGGCAACAGGGCAGGACCGCGAGGATCCAGAGCATCTGCCGGAAGGGCTTCGCCCCTCGCTGCCCTCCATCGGCTCGGTCCACCCAGAACTCCCCGCACCCGGTCCTGACGCCCCCGGGTTCTCGCCAAAGAGTACGGTTCGACAGGCAGATCTCCAGACCCGGGGTAGAATCGCCCAAGCCATGACGGAAACCATTCTTGTCGTCCCGTGCTTCGATGAAGCCCCTCGGCTGCGGGTCGACCGCTTCTCGGAATACCTGCAACAAGACCCCGATACCGACTTTCTCTTCGTGGACGATGGCAGCCAAGACGAGACGCCGCGGATATTGGCGGCCCTGGCCGAGGGTTCGGCGGGCCGGGTCGCGGTCCTCACCCAGCCGACCAATCGCGGCAAGGCCGAAGCGGTTCGCCTGGGGATGAAGCACGCCTTCGAGCGCGGGGTCCGCTACGCGGGGTATTTTGACGCGGATCTCGCCACTCCCCTGGGCGAATTGAGCCGGCTCCGTGCGGTGCTCGACGAGCACCCGAACATCGAAATGGCCTTCGGCTCGCGCGTGCAACTGCTCGGCCGAAACATTCAGCGCCGGCCCCTGCGCCACTATCTGGGTCGGGTCTTCGCCACCGTGGCCTCGGAGGTGCTTGGGTTGGCGGTATACGACACCCAGTGCGGGGCCAAACTCTTTCGCACCGGGCCCGAGGTCCGCGAACTCTTTGACGAGCCCTTCCTGTCCAGTTGGGTTTTCGATGTTGAACTGATCGCGCGGTGGCGGGCCGCAGAGCAACAACCGGGCCGGCGACCCGCCGGCGAGGTCATCTACGAGTTGCCCATCAACGAATGGGTGGACGTGACCGGATCGAAAGTACGCCCCAGTGATTTCGTTCGTGCGCTGGTGGAAATCGGGCGTATCCGGCGCCGCTATTTCCGGGATTTCGGCCGGGCGGGGCGTGAATGAACCCCGCCCCCAGCGGCCTTTTTCGCCTTCAAGCCGGAGCCTGGGGGGCGTTGGGGATTCTGTGCGCGGGCCTGCTTGGCCACGCGATCCTGTTCGACGAAGAGGTGCCTTTCGTGCGAGCCGCGGGCGGGCCCGCCTGGATCATGGCCGCCCTGCCCCAAACCGCCGACCTGATTGCCGTAGACCCCGCCGCGCCCCCGGCCTACGTCTTTCGCAAGCAGTTTCAAGCCGGGGCCAAAGGGGGTGAGGCTCACCTTAGGGGCCGCGCGCTCCGCCACGCTCTCGTACACCTGAACGGTGAGTCCGTTCCCCTGGTGGCCCGGGGAAACGGCTGGAAGCAGGGCTTCGAAGCCGATCTGCGGGGACGCCTGCGCGAGGGCACGAACAACCTGCGCGTCTCGGTCAGTAACCCCGCCGGGCCAGCCCTGGTGCAACTCGAAGTCGACACCCCCGGCGGACGCGTGGTCACCGATTCCAGCTGGCAGGTCGTCGCGGGCCCGGGCGCCCCGGGCTACGCCGAAGTCGCCACGGACGTCGCCCTCCACCCCGAGTCCAGGCAACTGCCCACCCCCCTGGAAGGCGCACCACGCCAAGCCGCCCTTCTCTTCCTGATCTTTGCCGGGACCGCCGGCCTTGCCTGGCGAAGGCCCGGCTGGACCCGGCGGATCCGCGATGCCCATTGGCCGGTTTTGACCCTGGCCGCAATTACGCTCTTCTGGCTGGCGCTCTTCGGTCTCAAGTTCTGGCGCATTCCGCTCGGGATCGGCTTCGACGCCCCGGGCCACCTGGCCTACATCGACTTCCTGCTCGAATTCCGCGCCCTGCCCACCGCCGCGTACGGGTTCTCCACCTATCACCCCCCGCTCTTCTATGCGATGACCGCCGCCCTGGTCGAGTTCTTCGGAGTCACCGCCGACACCGTGGCCGGGCGAATCGTCTACCACGCAATTCCCTTCGCCTCGGGGTTGGCCAACGTCTGGCTCACCGCATGGGTGGCCCGGCAGCTCTGGCCCCAGGAGGGTCTGCGGCCCAGCCTCGCCATCGCCACAGCCGGGCTCCTCCCCATGAACCTCTACATGTCCGCCTACGTCTCCAACGAGCCTTTGCTCGCCGCCTGGGTCAGCGCCGCGCTGGCCTTGGGCACGAGCGTCCTCCTGGCCCAGCGGGTTCGCCTTCGGGTCCTGGCGTCCCTGGCCGGAGTCCTGGGAGCGGCCCTGCTGACCAAGTTCACCGCTCTGGCCGTGGCACCGGGGATCGCGTTCTTCGTCGCGTTGCGAGACGGGTGGGGGGAGGGGAGGGGCGGTCCCGGGCGCGCCCTGGCACGCTTCGGCGGTCTGATGCTCGGCGCCGGCGCCATCGCGGCCTGGTTCTACTGGCGCAATTGGACACTCTTCGGCGACCCCCTGGTTTGGAATCTCGACGTACCCGGTGCCGCCACCTGGTGGATGCGGCCCGGCTTCCATACCTCGGCCTGGTATCTGGACTTCGGCGAGTCACTCTCCCATCCCCTCTTCGCGGGCTACGCCTCGTTCTGGGATGGGGTCTATTCGACACTCTGGGGCGACGGGCTGGTGGCCGGCATGGCCCGAGCCAGCACTCGGCACGAGTTCTGGAATCACCCCTTCCAGGGACTCACCTACCTTCTTGCGCTACCGGTCACCGGGGTCATGGCCGCCGGGGCGATCCGCCTCTGGCAACGCTCCCTGGTGGATCCGTCCCTCGGCCGACGGCTCGTTTTGAGCATGCACACCGCAGTGCTCTTCGGTCTGGCCTTCTCTCTGCTCTTGATCAGCCTACGCCTACCCTTCTACGCCCAGGCCAAGGCCTTTTACCTTCTTTGCGGAGTCCTTCCCCTCGCCCTGGCCAGCGCCGAGGGGCTCGGCGGAGCGGCGAGATGGCTCGGACGATCCCCCGGCCCGTGGTCCCGAGCCCTGGGCTGCGCGGGGCTCGGATGGCTGACAAGCCTGGCGGCATGCATCGTGCTGGCCCACTTGGGCTAAGCCGTTCCAGCCCTGGGCCGTCCTACCCCTGGGCCGTCCTAGATCTAGACCTAGAAGGGCCCGGCCGAGACCGCGCGGGCGGAGACCCGAGGCGGAGGCCGCCCTGGCGCCGCCGGGGGAGTGAGGCGGGACGATCGCGAGAGGGGGGCGACACCCCCCCCCTCGCTGATCTCTACCAGGCCTGATGCTCCTCGCGGTGTCGAATGGGCCCCACCGAACCAGGAAAACGCTGGATGCAAGCGATGGCCCCGCCTTGGCTCACCTAAAATGACGGTGGCAGCCTCGGCAAAGGGCCGATTCGGCGTAAGGGATCAACCCATCTTTACCGTAAATTGTTCGACTGGCAATGATCCGAGGGACCCCCAAGCCGAGGCTCCAAATCGCAAGAGGATTAGAATCCCATTCAAATTCAAATAGTTACGGATTTTTCGAGTTGACGAAAGCAGCCAGGAAAAACAATTCTAGGGGAATTTTCTGATGTCGTTCGAAAAAGATCTGACGGGTCTGGCGTATTACGCCAACTCCAAGTTCGCAAAGCGGAGCATCACCGTTTTGACCCCCACCCGGGCGAAGCGAATCTTGAGTTTCTGGTTGATCCCTCCACCGATCACTTCGAGGATCACGCCGTCCCCAAAAACCGGGTGGCGGACGCGCATGCCCGGCTGAACCTCGCCATCGACATCGGCGCTTTCCTGAGAATACGAGTAATCGAAGGATGCCTCGGACCCCTCCGCCGACCGCCCCCGGCGGCGACTCGCGGTTCCCCGGCCCAGAACCTCGACCAGATTGCCTGGGATTTCATCGAGGAAACGGCTCGGCGACTGCAGACTCCGCTCACCGAAACGCCGGCGCTCGGCGGCGTGGGTGATATTCAACTGCTCCATGGCCCGGGTCATGGCGACATAACACAGGCGCCGCTCCTCCTCGATTCCCTCTCCATCCCCGGCCGAACTCGCATGGGGAAAAATCCGCTCCTCCATGCCCACGAGGAACACGACGGGGAATTCGAGCCCCTTCGAGGAGTGGACCGTCATCAACGAAACCCGTTCACTGCGATCCTCCCAGCTGTCGAGATCCGAAATCAACGCGACCTGATCGAGGAAAAGTTCGAGTTCGCTGCGGTCGTCGTCGAGAGCACCCTCGTTGGCCACGTGAAAATCCCGGGCACTGGTCATCAACTCGAGCAGGTTGTCCCGCCGGGCTTCAGCCTCGGGGGTCCCCTCCTTGGCCAGTCCATCCATGTAGCCCGTTCGCTCAAGGGTTCGACCGAGCAACTGATCGAGGGGGCGTGTGGCAGCCTCGCTCCGAAGCTCGTCCAGCAGGGCCAGGAAACCCTGGATCTTTCCGGAAATGCGTGCCGCCGCGCCCCGACTGAAATCGGCCAAGCCCTGGCTAAGCGAGGTCTGCTGGGTCGCCGCCAGGGCGCTCACGCGATCCATCGTCGTCTTGCCAATTCCCCGGGCGGGCTTGTTCACAATGCGCAGCAGGGCCTGATCGTCGAGGGGATTGATGAGCAGGCGCAGGTACGCCATCGCATCCTTGACCTCTGCGCGGTCGTAGAAACGAACGCCCCCCACCACGGCATACGGAATATTGTACTTGAGAAGCTCCTCCTCAAAGACGCGAGACTGGGCGTTGGTGCGGTAAAGGATCGCGAAATTGCTGTAGGCCCGAGCGTCCGTCGAACTGGCCGTGGCGATTCGCCGAATCACATACGCCGCTTCTTCGCGGTCGTCGTCGGCTTCGAAGAACTGGATCAGGTCACCGCCTTCGCGCTCGGTGAAAAGTTTCTTGTCCTTTCGCTCGATGTTGTTGGCCACCACCGCCGACGCCCCGGACAAAATCGGTTGGGTCGAACGGTAGTTTCGTTCGAGCTTGATTACCGTGGCTTCGGTGTAGTCCTCCTCGAAATCGAGAATGTTCCGGACATTCGCTCCTCGCCAGGCATAGATCGATTGGTCGGGGTCGCCCACCACACACAGGTTTCGATGATTCCCGGCCAACAGATTCACCAACTGAAATTGAATGCCATTGGTGTCTTGGAACTCGTCGACCAGAACGTATTGCCAGCGTCGTTGGTAGTACTCGAGAACTCGCGGAAATTGCTTGAACAGTTCAACGGTCTGCAGCAGCAGATCGCCAAAATCCAGGGCATTGGCATCGAGCAGCATCCGCTGATAAATGCCGTAGAAACGAGCCGAAAGTTCATCGTCGATGTCGTAGGCCGAAGAGGCGGCCTCGGCGGGGAGAATACCCGCGTTCTTCCACTGGTCGATGCGCCAACGAATCCGCTTGGGGTCGTTGACCTTGGGGTCCATTCCCTCCCTCTTCAACGCCTGCTTGATCACCCCAATGCTGTCGGCATCGTCGTAGATGACAAAGCCCCGACTGCGGCCCATATGACCAATCTCCCGGCGAAGGATTCGCACACAGATCGAGTGAAACGTGCCGATGGCGAGATCGCTGGCTTCTGGGCCGAGCAACTTTTCAACTCGCTCCTTCATTTCGCCGGCGGCCTTATTGGTGAAAGTAACCGCCAGCAAACCCGTACCCGGGATCCCGCAAACGCCGATCAAGTAGGCGATTCGGCTAGTGAGCACCCGGGTCTTGCCACTCCCGGCGCCCGCGAGCACCAGAAGCGGACCCTCCGTGGTCTCCACGGCACGCAATTGTTCGGGGTTTAGGCCTTGGGTAATCGATTCGGCGAGCACGTTGTGCCTCTTTCACCACCCTGGGTGGCGGTCTGGGAGAAGTCATTTCGAGGCCTGGGGGATCGGACCAGACTATCGGACGGCGGCCCAGGACTCAAACACACCGGCGCATTGGTCCCGATGGCGCCGCCGGCGCGTTATCCTGAGCATCCGACATTCAAGGAGAACCTCGCATGGCCCATCCCGAAGCCGAAATCCGTGCCACCCATGACCGCTTCCTGGCGACTCGGGGGGCCATCGAAGGGCTCGAGCAGCCCTGGGACGCCCTGGCCGAATTCTTTACCGAGGACGCCTGGTATGTCGACCCCGCCTGGGGCCGGGTCGAGGGGCTCGGGGCGATTCGACGATTCCTTGGCGAGAGCATGCTCGGACTCGAGGACTGGTCCTTTCCCACCCAGTGGACCCTGGTGGAGGGCAATCGCCTGGTCAGTTGCTGGCTGAATCGCCTGCCCGGTCAGCGACCCGACGCGAGCCACTTCGAAGCCCCGGGGATCTCCACATTCGAGTACGCGGGAGAGGGCAAATTCGCTTCTTGCTACGACCTGCTCAATATGGCGCACATCCATGAGTTGATCGTGGAGAGCGGCTGGCGCCCGGGCCCCGGAGCCGTGGCTCCCCCCCGCAACCCCCCGCGCTGATCCCAGAGGGTCGGGTGAGCCTTTTGCCCGGGAGAAAAGCAGCACGGGCAAAAAACTTTTCTCGTCATGCCGCGAAAGAAATCTCCAAACTCTTTCACTACTCCTTCTTTCACTACTCCACGGTCACACTCTTGGCGAGGTTGCGGGGCTGGTCCACGTCGGTCCCGCGCAATGTTGCCACGTGGTACGCCAACAATTGCAGCGGGATCGCGGCCAAAATCGACGTCAGGAATTCGCCAAGGTCCGGAATGTAAACGACTTCGTTGGCCTTCTCCGAGAGTTCGGTATTTCCTTCGGTTGCCACGGCGATCACCCGCCCATCCCGGGCGCGGACTTGTTCTAGGTTGGAGACGAGTTTGTCGTAGAGCGGTCCTTGGTTGGCAATCACCACCACCGGCATGTTTTCGTCGATCAGCGCAATCGGCCCATGTTTCATCTCGCCCGCCGCGTAGCCCTCGGCGTGGATGTACGAAATCTCCTTGAGCTTCAGCGCACCCTCCATGGCGATGGGAAACATGATCCCCCGGCCCAGGAAGAGGAAATCCTCGGCCTTGAAATAACGCCGGGCGATGGCGGCGAGTTCACTGTCGAGACCCAGGGCTTTTTCGACCAGGCGGGGCAGGCGCATCAGGTCGTGTAGCCGCTCGGCCAGGGGTTCCCCGGTAAGGCGACCCCGAACAGTCGCCAGTTTGAGCGCCAGCAGGTACAGGGCGACCACCTGGGTGACAAACGCCTTGGTGGAGGCCACGCCAATCTCGGGACCGGCATGGGTATAGAGCACATCATCGCTCTCCCGGGCGATGGTCGATTCACGCACGTTACAAATGCTCAGAATCCGGGCTCCCTGGGCTCTGCCCTCACGCAGGGCAGCCAGGGTATCGGCGGTCTCGCCAGACTGGGAGACGGGCACCACCATGCAGTCGGAACCAAGGATCGGGCTGCGATAACGAAACTCGCTGGCAAGATCGACCTCGCAGGGAATACCCGCGATCTGCTCGATCATGTACTTGCCTACGTGGCAGGCATAGGACGCCGTCCCGCAAGCCACGAGACTGATTGTGCGAATACCATCGACTTGGTCGCGGTCAAATTCGATCCCGTCGAGATCCACGGTCAATTCCGCTTCGTTCACCCGTGTCCCGATGGTGTCGGTAATCGCCCGAGGCTGTTCGAAGATCTCCTTTTGCATAAAGTGGTCATAGCCGCCGCGTTCGGCGGAAACCGGGTCCCATTGAATCGTCATGAAGTCGCGCTCCACCGAGTTCCCCTCGATGTCGACGATCTCCAGACCGTTGGCCGAAAGCAAGGCGAAGTCCCCGTCCCACAGCGTGATAATTTCCCGGGTGTAGGGCAGAATCGCGGGAATATCGCTGCCCAAAAATGCCTGCTTCTCGGCCTGGCCCACGATGATCGGACTTCCGCCATTCTTGGCCGCCACAATGTGGGCGGGATCCGTATCCGACATGGCGCCCAGGGCATAGGAGCCCACCAGCTGGGCGCACGACTCGCGAACCGCCGTCATCAGGTCTTTGCCCTCACGAATTCGGCCATCGATCAGGTGGGCAATCAGCTCGGTATCCGTGTCCGAGAGAATTTCCGCACCCGATGCTTCGAGTTCCGTACGCAGCGCCCGGTAGTTCTCGATGATTCCGTTGTGAACGATCACCACCGAGCCGGCACGATGGGGATGAGCATTTCGTTCGGAGGGTTTGCCGTGGGTGGCCCAGCGGGTATGCCCCAGGCCGATATGTCCCTCAAGCGGATTTTCACGGAGGACGGTTTCGAGATTGATCAGCTTGCCCTTGGCCCGGCGTACCTCGATGGCCGGGCCTTCGAGAGTCGCCACCCCGGCCGAGTCGTAGCCGCGGTATTCCAAACGGCGCAAGCCGTCCACCAGCACATCTACCGCGCGACGTTCCTGGCCGATATAACCGACAATTCCGCACATTATCCTATTCCCCTAAATTTCCCGTCCCGGCGCCTCTGCCTTCGGGCGCTCTCCCGGGCGATCGGATCCATTTTCCTACTCGCCCTGGGAACCGTCCTTCTTCTCCGCATCCCGAGTCGCTGCAGGTGTCCCTGCCCCAGACTCTTCCCCCGAAACCGAGGAAGGACCGCGGCCCTCCTTGCGCGCCACCCAGCCCTCTATATTGCGCTGCCGGGCTCTGGCCACGCCCAGAGCATCCGCCGGCACGTTCTGGGAGATGGTCGAGCCCGCCGCCAGGAAGGCCCGCGCATGGATCTCCACCGGCGAGATCAGATTCACGTTGCACCCGACAAAAGCACCATCGGCCACCTTGCTGCGGCTCTTCGCGTAGCCATCATAATTGACCACCACCGCACCACAGCCGAAGTTCACGTTGGAACCCACGTCCGCGTCTCCGATATAAGTAAGGTGCGCAGACTTGCTGCCGGGCCCCAGAGTCGAGTTCTTCACTTCGACGAAGTTGCCGATCTTGACGCCGTCCATGAGATGCGAGTGGGGACGCAAATGCGAGTAGGGACCAAAGATGACATCGTCGTCCAAGCGACTGTCCTCGATATAACAGTTGGCCTTGATGGAAACGCCCTGACCGATCACCGTAGTGCCGGTAATGCAGCAACCCGGTTCAATCACCGTATCTACACCGATCTGCACCGTCGCATCGATGTAGGTGGTTTCGGGGTCGAGTAGGGTCACGCCGCTGGCCATCCATCCCTCGTTGATTCGTTGGCGCATGACGCGACTGGCCTGGGCAAGTTGACTCCGATCGTTGATCCCGAGGCATTCGTCCGAATCTTCGATCCGAAGCGCTTCTACGCGATGTCCGGTCTCCACCGCGTAGCCGACAATGTCGGTCAGATAGAGTTCGCCCTGGTTATTGCCCGCCTCGATATTTCCGAGCCCGGCCCAGAGAAGGGCGGAAGAGACCAGGTAGACTCCGGCATTGCGCTCCTCCAGGGCAAGCTCCTCGGGGCTCGCATCCTGGGCCTCGACAATCCGCGCCACCCTGCCCTCGGAGTCCCGCACCACACGGCCCGGGATATCGCCCACTGCTGTCAGCATCGTCAGAGCGGCCCCGGTCTCGGCCTTCAGGGCGCGCATGCGCAGCAGGGTGTCGGCGCGCAGCAACGGCGTGTCGCCATTGAGGACCAGCACATCCCCATCAAAATCAGCCAGGCTCTCCTCGGCCATCATGACCGCGTGGCCCGTCCCCTTCTGCTCGGCCTGCACCACCAACTCGGCGCTCTCGCCCAGGATTTGGCTGACCGCTTCGGCCCCTCGCCCCACCACCACGATCAGTCGCTCGGGTTCGATTTCTCCGGCCACCGCCTGGATATGACTGAGCATGGGCATCCCGCAAATTTCGTGGAGTACTTTGGCGCGCCGGGAACGCATCCGCGTCCCCTGACCCGCGGCCAGAACCACGACTGCGATCCGGCGAATCGTCTCAGCACCACCCATCGAACGGCCTTTCTTAAGGTGGGCGCTTGCCCACCATCCAATTCTTGGATTGTTATCGGAACCCTGCAGCCCAAGCCCAAGCCCAAGCCCGGCCAAGGTTAACCCGTAACGGACCCCGCCCGAACAGGATCTCCCCCTCAATCCTTCCCCAACCTGTCGCCCCGAGGGGGAGTCAGAAAAGGTGGGGTGAGGCGCATTGCCGACAGGCGGTCCCGATTCTAGGCTTGGCCTCGCCGTTCTCAACGAAACGGTCGCCGGAAGCCCCGGCCCCAGGCTACCCGTTCGGTTCGGAGTCCCCCATCCAGGTATTCGGCAATACCCGCGGCCTCAAGGCCAGCCAGGTCAAGCAACTCGACCGCCTCTTCCAGCGGCGGCTTCCCGCCGATCGGCTGGTCAGCAACGAATTCGCCCGGCAGTTGAGCGAGATCAGCCACGACATCCGTCGGCAGGTGGGCGTCCTCGTAGATCGCCGGGGAGATGTCCAACACGTGATGGTGGGGGACGCCCGGGCCATCGAATTGCCCGATTGGGGACGCTTGCGCGCCGGCCGCGGCCGGCTCCGCGGCCTTCGCTGCATTCATACCCACCTCGCCGAGGAGGGGTTGTCCGTGGACGACCTCACCGACCTGGCCGTGCTGCGCCTCGACGCCATGGTGAGTATCGGTGTGCTTGAGGACGGCCTTCCCAGCTTGGCCCACACCGCTTTTCTGGCGCCGGCCAACGACGACGACCGGGCCACGGAACGACTGCCTCCCTGCCATCCGGCTGAACTCGACATCGATTTCGCGGTCTATATCCGCGACCTCGAAAACGAACTGACCCGGGCCACCGGCACCCACGCGATTGCGGGCCGCGAGCGAGCGCTGCTGGTCTCGGTCAGCGCGGGCCGGGACCGAGAAACCCTCGAGATTCATATCGACGAGTTGAAGGAACTCGCCCGAACCGCGGGTGTCGAGGTCGCGGGCACCATCACCCAGAACCGCAACAAGCCCGACCCCAAGACCGTGATCGGCGCGGGCAAGCTCTCGGACCTCGTGATCCGCTGCTTTCAACAAGACATTGACCTGGTGATTTTTGACCAGGACCTAGAACCCGGCCAGGCACGGAACTTGGCCGACCGCATGGAACTGCGGGTTATCGATCGCACCCAGCTGATCCTCGACATTTTCGCTCAGCGGGCCACCACCGCCGACGGCAAGCTTCAGGTGGAGTTGGCCCAACTCCGCTATCGCCTGCCCCGGCTGGCCCAGCGCGCCGACCTTTCCCTCTCGCGCCTGGCGGGCGGCATCGGGGGGCGCGGGCCGGGGGAGAGCCGGCTCGAGAACGATCGACGCCGGGTCCGAGAACGAATTGTCCGGCTCGAGCGAGACATCAAGCGCCTGGCCTCCCAACGCCAAGGGCGCCGACAACGACGCGGGCGGCGGGCGGTGCCCGTACTCTCAATCGTGGGCTACACCAACGCCGGAAAGAGCACGCTCTTGCGGGCCCTCACCCAGTCCGAGGTCTTCGTCGAGGACAAACTCTTCGCCACCCTCGATCCCGTCTCCCGCCGGCTGAAATTCCCTCGGGATCGTGAGGTCATCATCACCGATACCGTGGGGTTCATCCGAGACCTGCCCGCCGACCTGATGAACGCCTTCCGGGCCACCCTGGAGGAGATGCGGGACGCCAGCCTGCTGATCCACGTGATCGATGCCACCGCTGGGGACATGGAGCGGCGCATGAGCGCGGTGCGAACCGTGCTCAACGGGATCGAACTGACCGACAAGCCCGAACTCCTCGTCTTCAACCAGATCGACCGGCTCCCTGAGGGGGCAGGCGCCAACCTGGCCAAGCGCTATGGGGGGGTGGCGGTTTCCGCACTTCAGAGTCAGGGTTTGATCGAATTGTTGCACGCCGCAGAGCATGTACTCTGGGGCGATCAAGCCGAAGCCGAGGTCGGCCATTCACTGACCAACGACTACGTGCTCGACAGCAACTGAGCGTGCTATCTGGTTCTGACTGGGGGGGGCAAAATTGGTGAATCGATCGATCCGAGCGAAAGTCGTCGGGACAGGGATGTATGTTCCCGAGCGAGTGGTAACCAACCAGGATTTGGCGATTCTGATGGATACTTCGGATGAGTGGATTCAGCAGCGCACGGGCATCAAGGAACGCCGCTATATCGAACCGGGCCAGATGCCGGCCGATCTCGCCCAGGCCGCGTGCGAGCAGGCCCTCGATGCCGCGGGGCTCGCGGTCGACGACCTGGACTTCATCCTACTGGCCACGCTGTCTTCCCAGCACGAATTTCCGGGCACTTCCTTTTTCCTCCACGAGCAGATGGACGCGGGCCACGTGCCCTGTATCGATCTTCGCGCCCAATGCAGCGGATTCGTCTACGCGCTGAATTTTGCCGATGGACTGATCCAGTCCGGCAAGTCGAAACGAGTCATGGTGGTGGGCTGCGAAGTGCAGTCCACTGGGATCGACCAAACCACCGAGGGCCGAGACGTGGCCGTGATCTTCGGTGACGGCGCGGGCGCAGTCATTCTGGAGGCAACGGAAGAGGAATCCGATTCTGCCGGCATTCTCGACGTCACCCTGCACGCCGAGGGCAAGCACGCCCGTCGACTCTGGATCGAGGCACCCTCCTCGGGCAATATGCCTTGCCGCCTCACCCGGGAAATGGTCGACGAAAAACGCCATTTCCCTTACATGGACGGGCGCCATGTCTTCAAGCACGCCGTGACCCGAATGCCCGAGGTTCTGAAGGAATCTCTGGCGACGGCGAGCATCAAGATCGACGACGTCGACCTCTTCCTCTTCCACCAGGCAAATCTTCGGATCAACGAATTTGTCGCCCAGAAACTGGAAATTTCTGCCGAGCGCACGTTTAGCAATATCGAACGGTTCGGGAACTGCTCGGCGGCCTCGATCCCCATGCTTCTCGCCGAGGCCGAGCGCAACGGAAAACTCTCGCCTGGCCAGATCGTCACGCTCACCGCTTTCGGTTCGGGATTCACCTGGGGCAGCGCGGTCCTGCGCTGGTAGTCCCGCTCAGAACCAAGGCCCCACCCGGTGGTTTGGCCTTCCCGACGGAGCCAGCACCCCGCCGCACCACGCAATAGGCTGTGATACGCCGCGATGCGTTAGACTTCAATATCCCCTAGGGGAATTCTCATCTTGCTGAATAGGCTCAGTTTATTTGAGTTTTATTAAGATCTTGACGCGATGACGCAATGCGTCTATGATGCGTTGCGTCGAGGGATCAAGGCGAATTCGCAACCGACTCGGGTTGGCTTCTCCACGATCCTTCGAGGCACTTTATTCCCGAAGTTGCCAAGCCCAACCCAAAAAAACCTCACCGTCCCACTCCTGGGAGAACCGGCGAGCCCGAAAAGAGGATTCCCATGACCCAGCAATCCAGTCTGCTCGAAGACGGCTTCGAGCGCATCCAGTCCGCATTCAAGTCCGTCGAGGACGAAGTCCAGAAGGCCCAGAAGCGGTTCGAGGACCAGAGTCAGAAGTTCAGCAAGGATGCCAACAAGCGCATCAAGGGCTTCCAGAAGGAACTGCGCAAGCACCCGGCGGTCAAGCGAGCCGAATCCCTGAGCCAGGATCTCAACAAGCAGCTTCAAAGCCGAACCAAGCAGGTCGAGAAGCAGATCGAAAGCGGGATCGAAAGCGTTCTCGGTACCTTTCAGATCGCTTCCCGAGGCGAGATTCAAAAGCTCGACAAGAAGCTCAGCCGCATCAGTCGGCGACTGAAGAGCCTCGACAAGGCCATGGACTCCGCGAGTGTCAAGGCGGCTCCGGTCAAGGCCAAGGCTTCCAGATCCACTAGCGCATCGACCGGCACGCCCTCCGAGAGCGCCGCATAGGTCAAGATCGTGTCATCGGAGTTCATCCCAGGAACTCCATCAGCGCCAATCGCAAGAACGAGCCCGGCGGCCTGATCGTCGGGCTCATTGCGTTCGGCGCGCCGGGAAACTATCTGTGCGGATTTTCGGTTCTGTCCTGGGGGCAGCGGATACCCGGCAGATGCCAATTATTGGCCCCAGCGTCTATTCCGAGCCCTCGATCTCAACGCCAAACCGGTCGACGTAAAATCCCAGGGCCTGGCGACGCTCCCTGCGATCCATCGCGAAATCCCCAAGGTCGTAGAGGATCCGGCCGTGCTTGCCTCGGGGATGGGACTCCATGAAGGACGCCATGGATTTGCGAGCCTCCCGGGTAAAAGGCTTCCCGGCCAACATGTAGATCGCCTCCACGGTCGCCAGATCGTCGGCCATAAACTCGTGGAAGCGAACATCCATCGAGCATGCCGGGGCCAGGATCTCGCGGTCCTCCACGCAAGCGCGCAACATGTCCTCGATGCGCCTCGCCCAGTACCCGCCCACCTTCACCGGATCAACGACTCTTTGGGACAGCCGTGCGCTGTAGGTCGCCATCGTGGCAAAGGAGGCGGTGATGGAAACCGGATCCCGGTGAGTGACCACGAAGGTCCCATCGGGAAAGGTCCGCGCCAGGGGGCCAAACTGTTCCAGGTGCTGGGGAGACTTGAGGATCCAGCGCCCGGATTCGGGCCGCCGGGACTGGACAACTTGCAAGACCCGGCGCATGTAGGCGTACCAAGGCGTCTGATCCGTGCCGCAATAATATTCTCGCCAACTCTCCGACGGGGCCAGAGTCTCAAAGAACATGGTCGAACCCGCGATGGCGAGAAGATGGATTTCCTCGTGGGCGTGGTCGGGCCACATGTCGTGCATGCGCTTGAAATGCGGCATCAGGCGATCCCGCATCGCGATTCCCTCGGCGGCCCTATGCCAGCGCGGATCCACTTCGAATCGACCCTCGGATTCGGCTAGGGGAGGAAGAGGCTCGAGGCTCTCCCACCAGGGCAGGAAGTGGAGTCCGGGGTCGGACGAGATCAAGTTATGAAGATGCGTCGTTCCGGTACGAGGCAATCCCGCGATAATCAGCGGCCGCTCGATCACTTCGCCGGCGATCTCGGGATGCCGCTTGAACTCCTCTTCGATCAGCAGACGATTTTTGAGAAATTGGATCACCTGGCCCCAGACCGTAACTTCACCCATGGGCGAAAGGCCGGCCTCTTCCCTCGCCCCGCGAAGAAAAACCATCAGGGGTTCGCTGTAAATGTCCTCGCCGAAATCCGTCAGGCCGGCTTCCACCGAAGCCTGCTCCAGAGCGGCGTCGAGAGTCCAGCCGATGCTCTCCGCCAGGGGAGCGACGGCCTGAAACATCTGCTCGGCTTCGGGAGAGAAAAGAGGATTCGCCAGATCATCGATGTGTAAATCGACTGGGCGAGGATTCATAAAAACTCCAGTAGTCGCCCGCCCGGAGAGGGAAGGTCGAAAGGACACGGAAAAAGACACGGATGGAGCAGGAGAAGGCCTACGTCTATTGGGCAGCTTGCGCGTAGCCCAAAGCAGTCAACGCGGTACGGATTTTTTGAGCCTCCTGGGCGAGGGCCTCCGAAGACGTGTTGGGTTTCGCATTGTGGAAATCCAGATCCGTCGGGTTCCAGACCGGCACGGCGTGAATATGCACATGGGGCACTTCGAGCCCAAGCACGATCGTGCCGACCTTCACGGGCTTGTACTCCCGGGCGAGCGCCTTGCCTATGGACTGGGTGACTTTGAAGAGATGGCCCACAAGCTCCGAATCAAGATCGATCCAATGCTCGATCTCTACCCTGGGGACCACCAGGGTATGGCCGGGATTCAGCGGAGCGATGGAGAGGAACCCCACGCACATTTCATCCCTCCAGACGAAATGGCCGGGCAGATCGCCCTCTATGATCCTGGTAAACAATGTCGCCATCAGCGTTTCCCCCTTTTCCCGGCCGAGCGGGAACACCCAGAAGCTAGCCCTCAACCCAGCGCCGGCCAGAAACTCTGCCCGAGTTTTGACGGGATCCGGACGAGAGCCAGAAACAATGGGGACAAATTCACTCGCCCAAGCCTGCTAGGATTTGCTTCCTCACAATGAGTTCGCCCTCGCCGCTCGGTTCGGCGAAACTGGCGCAGAACCCACGGCCCCAAGCGGGGAGCCTCCAAGGCCTCCCCAAAAACCGGACACCCATCACGAACTGTTCGAGCCTCGCTTTCCCCCAAGCTTTCCAGAAGGAGTTTCTTCCCATGAGCAGAAAAGTCTATGTCGTCGGTGTCGGAATGACGAAATTCGAAAAACCCGGCGGAAGAGATTGGGACTACCCCGATATGGCACGCGAGGCAGGCACTCGGGCGATCGAGGACGCCGGGATTCAGTTCTCCGATATCGAGCAGGCCGCTGTGGGCTATTGCTACGGCGATTCCACCAGTGGAGAAAGGGCTTTCTACGAGCTCGGTCACTCGGGAATCCCCATCTACAACGTCAACAACAACTGCTCGACGGGTTCCACCGCTCTTTTCATGGCCAAGCAATTTGTCGAAGGCGGCCTGGCGGATTGCGTCATGGCCCTGGGCTTCGAAAAAATGGAGAAGGGCTCCCTGGGCATCAAGTACACCGACCGAACCGTTGCCCTGGACAAGCATATTAAAGTGATGGTGGACAATCGGGGGATAGACGGTTCGCCCTTCGCGGCCCAGATGTTTGGCAACGCCGGTCTTGAGCACAACGAAAAATACGGGACCACCCCCGAACATTTCGCCAAGATCGGCTACAAAAATCATCTCCACTCGGTCAACAACCCCTACTCCCAGTTCCAGGACGAGTACAGCCTGGAGGACATCAAGGCCGCTCCCCAGGTCTACGGCCCCCTGACCAAACTCCAATGCTGCCCAACGTCGGACGGTTCCGGTGCGGCCATTCTCGCCAGCGAAGAATTTGTTAAAAAGCATGGCCTCGAGGACCAGGCCGTTGAAATCGCCGGCATGGCGATGACGACGGACTTCGAAAGCTCCTACGAGGGCAGCATGATCAAGATGGTCGGCCAGGACATGACGCGCTCGGCTGCCCAAAAAGTCTACGAGGAATCGGGCTTTGGCCCCGAGGACGTGGACGTGGTGGAACTGCACGATTGCTTCTCGTGCAACGAACTGATCACCTACGAGGGCCTCGGTTTGTGCGAGGACGGAAAAGCCGGAGAGTTCATCGATTCGGGCGCCCAGACCTACGGCGGCCAGGTTGTCGTGAATCCGTCGGGCGGTTTGATCTCCAAGGGGCACCCCCTGGGCGCGACCGGGCTCGCCCAATGCGCCGAACTCAACTGGCAATTGCGCGGCAAAGCCGACAAGCGCCAGGTCGATGGCGCGAAGGTGGCGCTGCAACACAACCTCGGCCTGGGAGGCGCGGCCGTCGTGACTCTCTATCGTAAGGGCTGAGCGTAAGGGCTGAGCGTAAGGGCTAGTCATAAGGGCCGAGCCCAAGCCTCTGGGCTGGCCGGTGGGGAGCCGACCTTAGAGGCCAATGCTTCCGTGGTCGGCTACTGGAAGGGAGACCATGTCCACTGCGACTCCAAGCCAGCCCCTAACCCCCCTGCGTAAAGCTGTTTTTGGCATGGGGGACCACAGCGTCAACATCGCCCTCTCCTGCCTCTCCCTGGTCTACTTCACCTTTCTGGTTACCGTGGCCGGCCTGGACCCCTGGCGAGCGGGCCTGATTGCCTGGCTCGCGCGCTTGGTGGACGCCGTCACCGACCCCCTCATGGGCCGCCTTTCGGATGCCACTCGCTGGGAAATTGGGCGTCGTCGCCCCTTCTTCCTGATCGGCATGGTTCCCCTGGGCATCTTCTTCAGCCTGATGTGGACAACCCCCTTTAGCGAACAGAGCCAAATGTTCGCTTACTACCTGGTGATCTATATCGGCCTGGCCCTTTCCACCACCGTCGTCTCCGTTCCCTACATGGCGTTGATTCCCGAAATGGCCACCGGTTACGACGAGCGCACATCGCTCAACAGCTACCGATCTGCCGCGGCCATCATGGGCACCATGGTGGCCGCTGGGTTCTTTGGCGTCGCCGAGTGGCTGGGGGGCGGGGCCGAAGCCTTCGCCACAACGGGACTGGCCATCGGAATCTGGATGGTGCTCCCGTGGCCCTTCGTTTATGCGGTGAGCTTCGAGAACAAGGTGACCGAGCGTCCTGCCCAGATCCAGCTTTGGAGTACTCTGAAGAATCTCGCAGGCCATTCAAGCTATGTCCGCCTCTGCTTTATCTATGTCGGCGGTCGTGTGGCCATGGATCTCCTGGGGCTCTCTGTGCCTCTCTTTGTCACGCTCTGGCTGGGTCGACCCGGGGATGTTCACTGGTCGCTCCTGTCCATGCTGGGCGTGGTGATCCTTTCCCTTCCCTTCTGGCTCCGCTACGCGAGGCGCCAAGAGAAACATCACATTTTCACCCTTGGATCGGTCTGGTTCATCCTTTGTCTCGGCGTGATCGGCATGGGCGAACCGGCCTGGCCGCGTTGGACGATGTTCGCAATCTCGGGTTTGCTGGGCATCGGCTACGCCGCAGTCGACCTCATGCCCTGGGCGATGATTGGAGAAGTCGTCGACGAGAACGAATTGAGTTCGGGCCAGCGTTCCCAGGGCGTGTACAACGGCGTCCTGACCTTCTTGCGCAAAGCGGGCGGCGCGACCGCCTACATGATCGCGGGCTTCGCGCTTTCCCTGGCGGGCTACGACCGGGACGCCGCACGACAACCCCCAATGGTCATGGACACCATCCGCCTCTTGACCACCGCTGCTCCCGCCCTCTTCCTTGGCCTCGGCTTGATCGCCGTGCGCGGTTACCCACTTACCCGAGCGCGCCATTCCGAAATCCTCAGCGACCTCGCGGCCCGGGAGCAGGGAACGCCCGGCCCGCCGAAATCCAGTTGATCCCTGGGGCCCCCAGATGCCAGTCGTCGGATGCATACCGTCTCGACGGGAGCCCTCCTACGCGTCAAGCTTCCCCCAGTTCCTCGAACTTCCGATGGAATGCCTCCCTCAGCTCATTCCAATGGAGACCCCCGTGGCCGATGCCCATGTCCTGACAGAGACCCTGAACCGCATCGATGGACGCGGCTACAAGAGCTACTCGGAGATTCGCGGCCGCTTTGACTTCGATCGCTTCACCCTCTTCGTCGATCATATTCAGGGCGATCCCTTCGCGGCACCCTCCAAGTTGCGGATCCGTGTTCCCGCTCGCGAGGCCGATCTGCCGGGCGACCTCACCGCGCCGGGCATCCGGCGCATGGCCTCGGCGGATTTTCTCGCGCGCTCGGTGCGGACCGCTATTGCCCAACTCGCCGGCAGCCGGCGCGCACGGGGAAACCACGACGCAGCCGAGCAGGACCGTGCGGGCGGTCACGGTGGCGGTCGTGCGGGCGGTCGTGCGGGCGGTCGTGGTAGCGGTCGTGGTAGCGGTCGTGGTAGCGGTCGTGGTAGCGGAAAAAGCGGCCAGATCTTCATCGATGCCGGCGGTCAAGAAGTTCTCGAGAGAACAGCCGTCCTAATCGACCCCGACTGGATCGAAGCACGAATCGAATTGGGGCTGCCCGCAGCGGGGCGGCGGATCCTTGGCCGGGAGGCGAGCGTCCTGCTGGTAGAGCAACTGCCGCGACTCGTCGAGACGGGACTTCTTGGAAAAAACCTTTCTCTGGATGCCATGCGCGCCTTCGTCGAGTGCGTGGAGAATCAGGAGAGCATTCGCCGGCACCTCGAAAAAATCGACTGCGTGGCTTTCGTCGCGGATGGTTCGCTTCTGCCCCGAGCCAGTGGGGCCAGCGAACTTCCCATGGCGGATGCCCAGGCCATTCGCTTTCGGTCGCCTGAATCCCAAGCCGTCGAAATCGAAATCCCCAACCCCATTGGAGAGGCCAGGACGCGGAGCCTCCGCGGCATGGGGATTCGGCGGGGTATCACCCTGATTGTGGGCGGGGGGTATCACGGCAAGTCCACGCTCCTGCGCGCCTTGGAAACCTGTGTCTACCCCCACGTCCCCGGAGACGGGAGGGAGTACGTGGTGGCAGCGCCGGATTTGGTCAAGATCCGGGCCGAGGATGGACGGAGCGTCAGCGGCGTCGACATTCACGGGTTCATCGATCGGCTTCCGGGCAATGCCCAGGACGGTCGCCACCGGACGCGCGCCTTCTCGAGCCCCGACGCCAGCGGCTCCACGAGCCAAGCAGCCAATATCGCCGAGGCCCTCGAGTTGGGGGCCCGAGGCTTGCTGCTGGACGAGGACACTTCGGCCACCAACTTCATGGTCCGAGATGCCCGGATGCAGCGCCTCGTGCACCGAGACCATGAACCCATCACGCCTTTCGTCGATCGAATTCGCGAACTCCACGAGCGCCTGGGTGTCTCCACGGTGCTCGTCATGGGCGGCTGCGGGGATTATTTCGGTGTCGCCGACACGGTGATCATGATGCGCGACTACCAGGCCCAGGACGTCACCCAGGAGGCTCATCGAATCGCCAATGAAAACGAGAGCGGACGCCTGCCGGAAACTACCGGGGCCCTGGAGCCCGTCGCGCCCCGAAGGCCTCTGGCCAGCAGCTTCGTGGCCAGCCGGGGGCGACGGCAGGAGAGCATCTCGGCCCGGGGGCGTGAACTCATCCTCTATGGCGAGGAGTCCCTGGACCTTCGCCACCTCGCCCAACTCGTCGACCCAAGTCAAACCCGCGCCATTGCCCAAGCGATCCGGTTGGCGAGCCAAGGCTTGATGGGGGGAGCACGGGTGGAGGAACGGAGTCGGGGCCCGGAGAAGTCCGTACCCACCCTCGCCGCAGTCCTCGAAGCTCTCGATGCACTCTTCGACGACGAGGGCCTCGACGTGTTGGACCGCCACGGAACCGAGCGGGGCACCGAACGTCACCCTGGGAATTTCGCCCGCCCTCGACGCTACGAAGTGGGCGGCGCCATCAACCGAATGCGATCGTTGAGGGTCCAGCCCTCCGAGTGAGCGCGCTTTCGCCTAGAGCCCCGCAAGTTGCAGAGAACGCTCGCGGTCCTCGGCAGGAGTGCCCATGAACGCACGGTCGAACATCGCGCGCTTGAACCAAATCTGAACGTCGCATTCCCAGGTAAACCCGATTCCACCGTGGGCTTCCACGGCATCCCGAGCCACCTGCATAAACCGGTCGGCGACATGCGCCCGTGCGATGGCGGCAATCCGCTCGGCCTCGTCCCGGGCATGATCTTGGGCGTACGCCGCGAACCAATAGAGACCGCGATTGGGTTCGACGTCCAGGGCCATGCTGGCCAGTTGGTGTTTGAGCGCCTGGAAATGACCGATGGTGACGCCAAATTGCTCGCGGGTCTTGGCGTACTCCACGCACATTTCGAGCAATCGCTGGGAGCCCCCAAAGGCGTCCGCGGCCAGAAGAACACGGCCCACATCACGCACGCGCTCGGCGGGTGCCCCCTGGCCGAGCCATTCGCAGGGCGTCGACGCAAAATCAACTTCCTGGAAGCGACGTGTCAGGTCCACGCCATCCACCACCGCCAAACTGATTCCGGGCGCGTCCTTCTCCACCACCGCCAATTGGCCACCCGTAGCCCCCACCACGATCAGGTCGGCAATTTCCCCAAAAGGCACGAACTCTTTTTTGCCCGTCAGCGTATCGCCCCTGGGCAGTTGCCATTGATCGGGCTGCCACTGGCCCCCGGATTCGGCGAGAGCCACCGTGCCAATCCGTTCGCCGCTGGCTAGACCCGGGAGCCACTTTTCCTTCTGCTCCGGGCTTCCCCCCTCCGCAATAGCCAAAGCGGCCAGAACATGTCCGAGGAAGGGACCGGGGGCGGCGTGATAACCCAGAGTCTCGGCCGTCACGGCCAGGTCGAGTATTTCCAAGCCGGCGCCTCCGTATTCTTCCGGAATCGCAAGCCCCACAATTCCGAGCCCGGAGAGGGTTTCCCAAAGCGCGCCATCGTGACCCGAGTCACCATCGAAAATCGTCCGCAGGTGCGTCACCGGGCACTCGTTCAGCATCGCCTGGCCCACGGTGTCCTGCAGCATCAACTGCTCGTCCGTTAAATCAAAATTCACTTGCTCGAACTCCTGTTCGCCGCGGCGTCCCGGGGCAGACCCAGCCCGCGCTCGGCAATCACGTTGCGCTGAATATTGGCAGTGCCGCCCGCAACAGCGATTCCCAGGGTGTACATGTACCGAGCAATCCAGCCCTGGCTATCTTTCGCTTGAACGCCGAGTTCGGCATTGCCCGCCGAAAGCAGGCCTTCCTCGCCCAGGAGATCCAGGGAGAGTGCCGAGGATTTGTGACCGATTTCGGTGGAGAAGAGCTTCATCATCAGGGCGATCAAGCCCGCCTCTTCACCCTTGGCATCTTTTGTAAGTTGCCGATAACCCGAGTACTGGTGGGCTTTGACATAGCCTTCGATCTCCGCCAGACGCTGACGAATCGTTGAATCCTCGAGGGCCGGACGACCGGCCACTTTGGATTTCTTCGCCAGATCGACTAGCCCCTTGAGCCCGGCACGCGTTTGCTGAGCCGCACCAATCGAATTCCGTTCGTGCTTGAGCGTGGTCCGAGAGACCAGCCAACCCTCCCCGCGCTTGCCGACGATCCAATCCGCTGGAGTGCGAGCGTCGTTCAGGAAGACTTCGTTGAAATCCGCGCTGCCGGTCATCATCCGCAGGGGACGCACCTCGATCCCCGGCTGCTTCATATCGATCAAGAGGTAGGAGATCCCTGCGTGCTTGCTCGCATCGGGTTCGGTTCGAACCAAACAGAACATGTAGTCGGCCAAGTGAGCGCCACTTGTCCAAATCTTCTGCCCATTGATCACCCACTCGTCGCCCTGCAGTTCGCCGCGGGTTTTCAGCGAGGCCAAGTCGCTGCCCGATCCCGGCTCGCTATAGCCCTGGCACCAGGCGACCTCGCCCGTAATCGTGGTGCGGACGAACTTGTCCTTCTGCCATTCCTCTCCCCGCTCGAGCAGGGTCGGCACAAGCATCATCGTGCCAATTCCGCGAGCCTCCTGGGGCGCCCACTTGCGGCCAAATTCCTCGCGAATAATCTGGGCCTTGAGGACATCCGGTTCCTGCTCCGAACCGCCGTATCGCTGGGGAATATTCCTGTACAAATAGCCGTGCGCGATGGCTCGTGCGCGAAAGGTCGCTGCCTGCTTGTCCATGGGCAGATCGGCCTCTTCCCCCGAAAGGGGCCAGTTCCCTTGGACGAAAGCCTTTACCTCATCCCGAAAGCCCTCCATCTCGCTTCCGTAGTTCAAATCCATTGACTTCATCTCCATACAGTGGGGAACGTCGCGGGTCGGCAGTTCTCCGGACGCAGTCGGCCAACGATAGCGCCCGACATAGAAGGATCGAAAGCGGTGCCCCGCCCTCGGCTAGACGAGTTCCTCGAAGGCATCGGCCACGAGCATCGCCTGCTCACTCCGATGCACACGCATTGAGCCCGTGGCGGTGCTCGCCGACGCCTCCCGGCCGGCGTATTCAAGACGAATACCCTCGGGCAACAAGTCGGGGAGGCGATCCTGGACAAAGGTCCAGCCCCCCATATTCCGCGGCTCCTCCTGAACCCAGAAGACCCGTTGAGCATTTGGGTAGGAGGCGAAGATTTCCCTGAGGCGTTCTTCGGGCCAGGGGTAGAGTTCCTCGATACGGACGAGGGCAACCCGCTCGGAGCCGTCGCCTTCGAGCATTTCCCTTTCGGTCAGGAGGTCGTAGTAGACCTTGCCGAAACTCAAAAGAACGCGCTCAACCCGACCCGGGTCTGCCGAGGTGAGGGCATCGTCAATCACTGGCTGGAAGCCCGAGCCGCTCAACTCTTCCACAAGCGAGGTGGCCACCGGGGCGCGCAGAAGGCTCTTGGGCGAAAAGATGACCATGGGCGCGCGATACTTGCGCAGCATCTGTCGCCGGAGCACATGAAAATATTGAGCGGCGGTCGTGCAGTTCACCACCTGCATGCAATCCTCGGCGCAAGTCTGAAGAAAGCGTTCAACCCGCGCACTCGAATGCTCGGGCCCCTGGCCCTCGTAGCCGTGGGGCAAAAGCATGACCAACCCGCTCATACGGCCCCACTTAACATGGGCCGACGTGATGAACTGGTCGATGATCACTTGGGCGCCGTTGACGAAATCTCCGAACTGGGCCTCCCACAATGTCAGGGTACCGGGGTCCGCGAGACTGTAACCGTATTCGAAGCCGAGAACGGCGGCCTCGGAGAGGAGGCTATCAAGAACTTCAAAATGGGCCTGGGAATTCGAGAGGTGATCCAGGGGCGCGTACTCCTCGCCGCTCTCCTGGTCGACGAAGACGGCATGGCGATGGCTGAACGTTCCGCGCGAACAGTCCTGGCCGGAGAGCCGGACCGCCGTGCCCTCCATGAGCAGACTGCCGAATGCAAGCGCTTCCGCCATGGCCCAATCGACGGGCGCCCGGTCCTCGATCATGCGACCCCGGCGGTAGACCAACGCCTTCAGCTTGGGGTGCAGGTGAAAATATTCGGGAAGGCTTCCCAGGCCTTCAGCAATCTCCGACAGGCGTTCGACGGAAACCGAAGTGTCCGCCGCCGCCTCGGGGCGAACCCTCGAAAAACCGGTCCATGGACCGTTGGGCTCGTAGGGCTCGTCCGGTCCGGGTGAGCGCGACTGAATAGATTCATAGGCCTCGTCAAGGGCCGCCTTACGCGCCTCCTCGATTTCACGCGCCCGCTCAGGAGACAGCACCCCGTCCCCAATCAGGCGCTCGGCGTAGATCTCACGCAGAAGCCGACGGCTGCGAATCTTTGAATAGAGCCGTGGCTGGGTAAACGCGGGCTCGTCTCCCTCGTTGTGACCATGACGCCGATAGCAGACAAGGTCGACCACCACGTCGTCATGAAAGCGCTGGCGATATTCCATGGCCAGCTTGACGCAATGAACCGCCGCTTCCGGGTCGTCCCCATTCACGTGAAAGATCGGAATCTGAATCATCTTGGCCACGTCGCTGCAATAGAGAGTCGAGCTCGCTTCGGCGGGGGTGGTGGTAAATCCAATCTGGTTGTTGATGATGATGTGAAGCGTCCCCCCCGTGGAGTAACCCGGAAGCTGGGAGAGGTTCAGCGTTTCCGCCACGATTCCCTGGCCCGCAAAGGCTGCGTCGCCGTGGAGCAGGACCGGAAGAATCGTCTGACCATCGGCGTCCCCCGCCCGAATTTGCTTGGCTCGTGCTCGGCCCACAACCACCGGATTCACCGCTTCCAGGTGGGAGGGGTTTGATGTAAGCGTGAGATGGACCCTTTCCCCGGACTCAACGAATCGATCCGTCGAGTAGCCCTTATGGTATTTGACGTCGCCCGAGCCAAATGGAGAGACCACCAGGGGATTGTCCTGGAACTCATTAAAGATCGACTCATAGGCCTTGCCCAGAACATTCGCGAGAACATTGAGCCGTCCGCGATGAGACATGCCCAGAACGATTTCATTGATCCCCAGGCGAGGCGCCAACTCGATGGCTGTCTGGAGCATCGGGATCGCCGAATCGGCCCCTTCGAGGGAAAAACGCTTTTGGCCGATGAACTTCGTGTGGATAAAAGTCTCGAAGAGATCCGCACCCACGAGTTGTTCGAAGATCCGACAGCGTTCCTGGTTACCGATTTGGGGCTTGTTTTGGGTCTTCTCCATTACTTCCTGGAGCCAAGCCTTCCGGCCTGGATCCTGAACGTGGGTGTACTCGGCGCCGATAGTCCCGCAGTACGTGGCGCGCAAGCGCGCCAGAATTTCAGCCAGGGTCTGGATGCTTCCCCCAGGCAAGTCGCCGGTAATGAACAGATCTTGCATGTCGTCTTTGCCCAGGCCGTAATGCCCAGGATCCAATTCGGGGAAATAAGTGGACCGCTCACCGAGGGGATCGCTCTGGGCAATGCGATGCCCGCGGGCTCGATAGAAATGAATCAATCGGAGCACTCGCGCGTAGCGATCCGCCTGTTGCAGACCCGCAAAGGGATCCGGAGCCGCCGAGGGCTCCCGAATCGCCGGCGACGGGACCGACTCCATCGACGAGGACAGCGCGGAGCTTGCGGGGCCGGGGAACGCGGGACCCGGTGGCGCTGAATAGGCCGACGCGAATGCCACGGTTGCCGAGGACATCTTCGAGGCCGCCGTCGAAGCCGGCGCAGGTGGCATCGAGAGTGGGCCCTCTAAGGGCGGCGCGGATTGCACCTCTGATCGCGCCTCTGAGGGTATCGATGAGGGTGTCGATGGGGGTGTCGATGAGGGTGTCGATGGGGGTGTCGATGAGGGTATCGATGAGGGTGTCGATGAGGGCACATCCGATCGCACCCGAGAGGCCTCTTGCGGTGGGCCCTCGGACTCGAAATGCACCCGCCACTCGGCATCCACTGCGGCGGGGTTGGCCGCATAGCGACCGTGGATTTCCTCCACGACCCCGGCGTTGACGCCAAAGCCCGGGTAGTAGGCCGAGTTGGGTTCCGGAACCTCGTCGAGTTCGGTCGGATCCAAGGCTTTACCGGGCCGATCGCCGGGCTCGCTCACCTGAACTCTCCTCGTTTCCCATGCACCCGGGAACCCGGGCGAAGACCGATGATACCCGTCCTCCCGGCGACGGCCCGTGCAGATCGCACCCGTGCCGGGACTCCCGGGGTCAGAAAGCCGAAATCAGGGCGCCGAACAGAACTCGAGCACACGATCGGCCACCCAGTCCGGGGCCTCCATGGGAATCAGGTGGCCGGCATCGGCGTCCAGGATCCGCGATTCGGTCATTTTCCTAGAGAGTTCCTCGTAGACCGAACGCGGAAAATTCCCATCCCGTGCCCAGAGGAACAGCGACGGCGCAGCGACAGACGACGCGCACTCAAAGAGATTCAGAGAGGCCGAAGCCTCGAAGATCAGCGCCTCCACCTCCCCGGAACACTTGAGCTCGACCTGACCATCCTCCCGCTCGCGCAACCCCTCCCCGAGATAGAGATCCAGTGCTTCCCGGGTCCACGAGGCAAACAGGGACTTCCCGCCTAGATGTGCCCGGGCCTCGTCGCGACTCGGCCAGAGCAAGCGCCGGCGCCGGGCAAACTCCGCCAGGGGAGGCCGATCGCCCCAACCCGCCTGGGCCAACATTTCGGCGGTGGGAGGAACCACGGGATCCACCAGGACAAGCTTCCGGCAGAGTCCGGGACGAGCGCTCTCGGCGGCCAGCATCAATGTGCCACCGAAGGAATGTCCGAGCCCCAGTCCCAACTGGCGATCCCCACTCTGGGTGAGAAGTTCTGCGGCCACGGCGCTCAGGTCGCCCGCCATCGTCGTCCAGTCGAAGGCCTCCGCCACCGGCCCTTCGGCGGGCATGGAGGAATCCCCGTGCCCGCGAGCGTCCATGGCGACCACTCGAAAACGGTCCCGGAGCCGCTCGGCGACCTGAGCCCAAAGCCCGGCGCAAAAGCCGTTGGCGTGATGAAGCAGGGCAAGGGGGCCGTCTCCTCCCCAATCCTGGAGGGCGATCTCGACGCCTCGATCCTCCAGGCGCAGACGCCGGCGGACCACATCTTTGGGAATCAAGGGTGCCGACTGGGCGGCCATGACAATCGCTCCTGATGAATTGCGGTGGAAGCGATGCTGGCCCCCGACGCGTTATGCTCGGGCCATGTCGACCCCGCGGTTCATCATGGACGACCGCACCCGCGGTCGAACAGTAGCCAATCTCGATCGTTTCGAACGTCAGCCGAGTCGCAATTCCCAGCTGACCCCGGCGGCGGTGGCGCTGGTGGTCGTGGCCAACGAGTGCGACGAGGCCTGCTTCATCATTACACGCAGAGCTTCGGGCATGCGCGATCATCCTGGCCAGTGGGCGCTCCCGGGCGGCCGGATGGACTCGGGGGAGACCGCCGCCCAGGCGGCACTTCGCGAGACCGAGGAGGAGGTGGGACTCGCCCTGCCCCCGGAGTCGGTAATCGGACAACTCGACGACTACCCCACCCGCTCGGGCTTCGTGATCACCCCCGTCGTGGTCTGGGCCAACACAAACCCCACGCTTCACCCGAACCCCGACGAAGTCGCCGAAGTCTATCGCGTCCCCCTGGAGGCTCTCGAGCACCCGGACGTTCCCCGGCTCCGCGAAATTCCCGAAAGTGATCGACCCGTCATCTCAGTGCCCATCGCGATGCTCGACGCGGAAATCCACGCGCCCACCGCCGCCATCCTCTACCAACTGCGCGAAGTCGCGCTTCGCGGTGAGTCCACTCGGGTCGCCCACTTCGAACAACCCGTTTTCGCCTGGCGGTAAAGCCCGGCTATGCTCGGCCCCACCCGCGCCCCAACCGCGCCCCACCCAAAGGTTACCCGTGCCCCAAGACAGCGAACCGAGTCCCTCCGAGGCTCCACAGCCAAGCCTCTTCGCCCGCTGGCGCGACCGGGACCACACGCGTGGCAGCCTTTTCGTATCCCTGATCGTGCTCGCTCTGCCCCTGGTGGCGACCAGCCTGTTCGGCGGAGTGCTCTTTCAGCTCGTCGACCTCAAGTTGATCAGCGGGCTCGGGGACCAAGCGGTCACCGCGGTGGTCGTGACCAACCAATCCCTACGCCAGTTCTTCTTCATGCTGGTAATGGGAGCCAGCTTTGGCACCCAGGGATTGATCGCACGAAGTATTGGCGAGGGCCGATCGGATCGGGCGGACCATGTGGCCGGCCAGACCGTAGTCATGGGACTCATTCTCTCGACCCTCCTCGCCGCCGTCGGACTCGCCTTTCCCGGTCAACTGCTGGGCATGATGAACGTCTCTCCGGAAGTGCTGGCCGTGGGTATCCCCTACGTCCGACTCGTGCTGCTGCTCAATTTCGGCTTCGTCTTCGTGAATATTTTCAACGCGATTCTCAACGGAGCCGGGGATACCGCAACGCCATTTCTGATCGCCGTGGTCCAGACCCTTCTGGCGCTCTTCGGCGAGTGGTGCCTTATCTATGGCAATTTTGGCATGCCCGCTCTGGGCATCAGCGGCGTAGCACTCGGGATCGGCGTGGGCCAAGTCGGTTCAATCCTGCTGATCAGCCGGGTCCTGTTCGGCGGATCGAGTCGTGTTCACGTCCGCCGTCGCCATCTGCGGCCCGACCCTCAAGTCATGAAACAGGTACTGGTTCTCGCTTGGCCACCGGCCCTGCAGATGCTCGGCACCTTTCTCGTCACCGTCTTCTTTATTCGCATCATGGGCAATTTCGGAGACACGGCTCAAACGGCGTACTCCATCGGCCTACGCTTGGGCATGCTGGCTCCCATGATCTGCTTTCCCCTGGCGGGCGCCGTCTCCACCCTCGTGGGCCAAGCCCTCGGTTCGGGCAATATCCCCCGAGCCTGGCGGTCCATCCAAGTGGGGCTCGGCGTGCATATCGCCCTGATGTGGAGCCTGGGCGGAGCCCTCTACCTCTTCCGCGAGCCCCTGCTTCTCATCTTTACCGACGATCCCGAGGTCATCTCCATCGGAGGCCGCATGCTGGTCTGGCAGGCGGCCTCGTTCATACCCCTTGCATTTTCCTTCGTTTTCTTCCGAGCGCTCCAAGGTGCCGGAGACGTTCTGGTCCCCATGGTGATCACCGTTGTGAACTCCCTCCTGATCACCCTTCCCCTCGGCCTGTATCTCGCCGAAAGCCGGGGCATGGGGCCGGAGGGCCTGTTCATCGCGCAGTTCGTCGGCACGGCGATCGGCACCCTGCTCACCGGGGCATGGCTGATGACGGGTCGCTGGACCCGCGTCGCCCGCGCCCGGCAAGGCCAGGGGCCCCAATCCCCTTAGCCCCAAGCCCCTGAGCCCCAAGCAGCGGAAACGGCTTCATAGGGGGAGGGGAGAAGGGGGAGGGGAGAGGGGGAGGTGAAGAGGCTCGTGTCAAAGAAGCGCCTCGCCCCCGGCTGGCCTGCTGTGCTGTGCTCTATTGTTGGTCACCCATGTGAAGCAGGGGAAGGGGCTGGGGGCTCTGGCCATCCAAGAAGTAGATCTTGGCCGACGGGTCCTCAGCGATCTTCTTGAGCGCTTCAAGCGCCTGCAGTTGCACATAAGCCGGGTTCTTCGAGGCCGCCCGGTTGATCGCGGCAATTTCGTAGGCCTTGGCGTCGGCAAGAATTCTCACGGTATTGGCGTTCTCTTCGGCCGCTTCACGCTTGGCTTTGGCCATTGCGACCTGCTGCTGCTGCTCGGTTCGGAAACGTTCGAGTTCGGCCTTCTCGCGCTCTCCGGCTTGCTCGCGCTCCTTCTTCTGCTCGATGGCTTTGGCGAGAACCGTCGGCAAATTGATGCCGCGCACCAGAACCTGATCGATGATGATGCCTCGAGGCCCGACGTATTCGGACAGGCCTTCCTGAAGGCCCATCGCAAGCCGGTCCCGGGTGTCCTCCAGGAAGAAGTCCTCGGCCCGATTGATGTTGGTGCCCAGTTCTCGCAGTAGGGATCGCACCTTGGGGAGCATGTGGACCGCAATAACCTGGGTTTCATCGCCGGTTTCCCGGAAGATCAGCGGCGCCATCTTCCCATTCAAGCGGTACTGGACGCTGAGATCGATCTTCGTCAGCAGTTGGTCCCGGGTAGGCACCTCAATCCCCGGCAGCTTCGTGGACTTCTCACGAACGTCCATGTCGTGCCACGCAAAAAGCGGGTTCACCGGAAAATGCGGACCTTCGGGATAGGGGAAGTCCTGCACCTCGCCGAAGAAGGTCGCGACGCCCACGTGGCCCGCAGGCACCTGATGAAAGAATTGGCGGCCAAACATGATGACCGCGAGAACGGCGATAAAAACAGCGGTGAGTTTCGGATTCACAATTTTCTCCTGGCTGGAAGGGATCTCTATTCGGCTCTTTCTGCGGCTCGCTACCCGGCTTGCTACGGGGCGAGACGAGCCGTTGATCGGATCGCAGGGTAACGCTCGGACCCAAGGATCGCCCGTGGGCGGTCCACGAATATCGAGGACGCCCCGGACCGCCCGGGCTGCCGGGCGCGTAGACCGTCTTTAGGCCACGGCTTTAGATCCTGGCCTTAGGCCACGGCCTTAGACCACGCCCTTAGACCACGGCCTTGGCATCACGCAGGGCAGCCACGCGCTCGGCATCAAAGCCAAAGTCGGCCAACACCTCGTCGGTGTGCTGGCCCTCAAAGGAAGGCGGGCGCACCAGTTCCGGGGCAGTCCGGCTGAAACGCGGGGCAGGAGCGGGTTGAATCACCCCAGCCGCCTCCACGAAAGTTTTTCGCTGCTTCAGGTGCGTGTGTTCCGGCGCTTCGTCGAGGTCGAGAACAGGTGCATAACAGACGTCTGTCCCCTCCATGATGGCCGACCACTCGTCCCGGGTGCGGGTCTTGAAAATCTCGGCCACACGCACCTTGAGAGCCGCCCACTGCTCGCGATCCATCTGCGGCGGCAGTTCTTCACCCTCGAGCCCGAGTTGCTGAAGAAGGAGCGCGTAGAACTGGGGCTCGATGGAACCGATGGAGACGTACTTGGCGTCCCGCGTCTCGTAGACATCGTAGAAATGGGAGCCGGTATCGAGCATGTTGGTGCCCCGCTCATCCTGCCAGACCCCCATCGCCTTCATGGCGTAGATCATGCCCATGAGGGCGGATGCCCCGTCCACCATGGCGGCATCCACCACCTGGCCCTGGCCCGAGCGCGCCTTCTCCAGGAGTGCGCAAACCACCCCGTAGGCGAGCAGCATGCCACCGCCCCCGAAATCTCCCACCAGATTGAGAGGAGGCACCGGCGCCTGGTCGCGCCGTCCGATGGCGTGCAGCGCCCCGGTCAGGGCGATGTAGTTGATATCGTGCCCCGCCGCATGGGCGAGCGGGCCCTCTTGACCCCAGCCCGTCATGCGACCAAAAACGATGCCGGGATTCCGGGCCAGACAAATCTCGGGACCCAGCCCCAGGCGCTCCATCACGCCGGGCCGGAAGCCCTCGATCAACACGTCGGCCTTCTCCACCATGGCGAGAACGACCTCGACGCCCTGGGGATTCTTCAGGTCCACGGCCACGCTGCGACGTCCGCGCGCCAGAATATCCTTGGGCGGGTTCGCGGGATCGCCGCCGCGCACGCGATCGGCGCGGTCGATCCGCACCACTTCGGCTCCCATGTCGGACAACATCATGCCCGCAAAGGGGCCGGGACCAATGCCCGCAATCTCAATAATTTTGACACCTTCGAGCGGTCCCATCCGGGTTCCTCCGTGCCGTGCGCATCATCGCAGACGGTTCCCCGGGTGGCGAACGCCAAACCGGGAGGCGCAGCATACACCAACCCCCGGGCACCCTCCCCCACCCAAACACGCGTACAACCGGGACATTAAAGGCACCGCCAGGAGAGAGAGAGGCACCGCCAGGAAATAAAGGCACCGCCAGGAAGAGAAAGGCACCGCCAGGAGAGAAAGGCACCGCCAGGAAGAGAAAGGCACCGCCAGGAGAGAGAAAGGCACCGCCAGGACACAAGCCGCCGCCAGCCTCAGTAGAAGCCCCGATACACATGAAGACTTCGCAGCACTCGCCGAACATAGGATCGAGTCTGGGCGTACGGAATCTCCTCGACCCAAACGTCGTCCTCGAGCTTGCCCGCCGGGCCTTTGCGCCAACCCGCTACAGCATTCGGGCCGGCGTTGTAGCCCGCGATCACCGCCGAGGTCTGGTGGGGAAAGCGCTCGGCCAGATAATCGAGATACGCACTGCCCAGGGCGATATTGGTCCGGGGAACGAAGAGCATCTCGCTGTCTTCCAGCGCGTCTGCGCCGACCCGAACCGCGGTCCGGCGAGCGGTTTCGGGCATCAGCTGAAGCAGCCCCATGGCTCCGGCGGAGGACATCACAGCCGGGCGGAAGCCGCTCTCCTCGCGCATGATGGCCCAGACAAGGGCCGGGTCGACGCGGTTCGAGGCGGGCAGACTGCCACGAACGAAATCGGCGTATGCGGGCGGCCAAGCAAGCCAGAAAAGCGCCTCGTAGCCCGGACGAAGCCCCCGCCCCAGCAGTTCCGGATACGTGCCCACCACCAGCCGCTGAGCCCGGTGGTAATCCCCAATGCCGACCAGAAGCGACCCGAGCCGGACGCAGTCGGCCAGCGCGCACGGGCGCCCAAGCAGGGGTTTCAGTTCGACCTCAACGCTCTCCAGATACCCGGCCTCCAGGAGCAGCGCGGCCCTTTCCAGGCGGGCCGGATCGAGGGCCTCGGTCAACGTCTTCGGAACCGAGACCACTTCGCGGCTGGCCACCAGTGCGTCTTCGCCCAGCCGCTGCTGGGCCCGCCAACCGTAGTAGGAGAGCGGCCATTCCTGGGCCAAAGTCAGCAGTTCTCGGCGCGCCTGCCGGGTCAGGCCCATGGCGCCAGCGGCCCGGGCCGCCCAATAGCGCGGCTTTAAAGCGCCCACGAGGTCGGGCTCGTCCTGGGCCATCCGCTGGAAATGCCCGCGAGCCTCGCGAACATCTCCGGCACGCCAGGCCAACCAGCCAATGCGCCAGAGCGCCTGCTGGGCCTGCTCGGGAAAATTGGGGTCCGAGGCGATCCCGGCGTAAAGGGCCTTGGCCCGGTCCCCCGCGCCTTCGTCCTCGAGCAGCGTCGCCGCGAGGTAACGGGCGCGGATCGAAGTTTTGAGCGGCGCAACCTGGGGAGTCAGCGCTTCAAAGGCCTCGATGGCCTCGCTAATGCGTCCCATGCGTGCCAGGGAGCGCGCGTACCAAAAGCGCGCCTGGGGATCCGCCCCCAGCCCGGCGAAAGTCGCGAGGGCCTCGGTGTATTCTCGAAGACGAAATAGGGCCACGCCGAGTTGAAACTGCGCGCGGCCAAGCGCTTCGGCCTCGAGTTCCCCCGCCAGGGCCTCCCGGTAGGCCTCGATGGCTTGGGCACTTCGCCCGGCGTCCATCAGGGCATCGCCCCGATCCAGGGGCGACACCCACCCGGGTTTTGCCGGATCTTGGGTCGGAGTGGAAGTGGGCGTGGAGGTGGGCGTGGAGGTGGGCGTGGAGGTAGAGGTGGAGCCATAGATGGAAGTCCAGAGTTCTTCGGGATCCTGGGCCGGATCGAGTTCCCCGCTGCGCTGGCGTGACTCCACCAGGGCTAGGCCGATTCGGCGGCGGCGGGCGGGGTCGTCGCTGGCGGCCAGCGCGCGCGCCCATTCCTCCCGGGCGGCCCCTTCGTCCCCAAGCGCCGCCAGACAGTCACCGGCCAATTCGGCGACAAAAACCGAGAGGGGGAAATCCGGTGGCCGAGTCCTTCGAAGGTCGGCCACTTCATCGATCACCCCGGCGCAATCACCTTGAGCCGCTCCCAGCCGCGCGCGCTCAAAGCGGCGGTACCCCGCCAGACTGTCGGACGAGCGCGCCAACGCCAATTCCCACTCTCCAGCGGCCAGGCGGCCGCTATCGATCGCCCGGGCGGCTCGGCCCAACGCCTGGGCCGAGGCCCGATCCGCGGAATCCAGGGCAATCCCATATCCCGGAGCCAATGCATCCGGAAGCAACCCCTGGGTGGGCACCGTGGCCGCGCAATGGACGAGGAAGAGCGCAAGTATTCCTACTGCCCAGCCCCAATACGCACTGCCCTTGGCCTTCAATCGTCCCCCCAGTCAACCCGTCCATCGAACTCCGCCGGAGCCGACGGCTAAGATTAGTCGTGACCACACAAATCGCCAATTCCGATGCGCTCTCCCACAGCCCGAAGAACAGTACCCGCCCAGTGGATTCCGGTTTCCCCCCGCAGCGATCAGTCGCGACTCGGTTGGCCCGGACACCGGGAGAAAATTCGCTCGATCCACGCACCCGGAGTCGATACGCTCCGAGATCCCGATGACCGGAAACACGCCTGCAAGCCGAATCCTGATTCTCGGCGCAGGGGCCGTTGGCCTTGCCCTGGGCTCCGGCCTCCATGCCGCCGGGCGGAGGATTCACTTCGTCACCGGGGGGCGGGTCCCGGCGCATACGATCACGACCCACGGAATTCAGCGCGTGGGAATTCTTGGGGAAGTGCGCGTCCCCCCGGAGGCCGTGGAGGTCAGCCCCCGTCTCGCCGATCTGGGGGATTTCGATTTCGACTCCGTCCTGGTCTGCACCAAGAGTACCGCCAACCCCGAGGTCGCCCGAGATCTGGCAACCGCTTGGGGGAAATTTCCCCGCCCTCCCCGACTCGTCGTGTGCCAGAACGGATGGGGAAACGCCGAGACCTACGCCGAAGCCCTGGACCCGCAATATGTGGCCAGTGCCAGCATTCTTACCGGTTTTCGCCGCAACCGGGCGCACGAGGTCGAGGTCACCGTGCACGCCCGGGCGATTCAAATAGGGCGTCTCTTCTCCCGAAAGATCGAGGACCTCGAACCCCTTTGCGCCGCCCTTTGTGCCGGCGGGATTCCCTGTGAAACCAGCACCACCATCGAGGCCGACCTCGGCGCCAAGCTCCTTTACAACTGCTTGCTGAATCCCCTGGGCGCCCTGGCCAATGTCCCCTACGGCCGGCTCGGCGAGTCCCCGCCCACACGCACACTGATGGAAGCCGTCGCCCGGGAGATTTTCAATGTCCTCGATGCGGGGGGCTTGCAGACCCATTGGCCCAGCGCCGAGAGCTACCTCGAGGTGTTCTACCGCGATCTTCTCCCCCCCACCGCCGGGCATGAGTCCTCCATGCTCCAGGACCTGCGAGCCGGGCGCCCCACGGAGATCGATGCCCTTTCCGGCGCCGTGACGCGTCTGGGCCGGAAATTGGGAGTCGCCACGCCCCTCAACGCCGCGTTGGTCGAACTCATCCACGCCGCTGAGCAAGCGCGTCAAGGCACTGGGACCGGGAGCAGTACCCGAGGCTTCAGCGACCCTTGAACCGGGGCGAGCGCTTTTCCAGGAACGCCCGAACGCCCTCGGCATAGTCCTCGCTCGCATAGCAGTCGAGAATGCTTTGGGCCGCGGACTCGACATCGCGCTCAGCCGGGGAACGATGCATCTGCCCCAGAATGAGTTTCGCACTCCGCAGGGTCAGGGGCGCGTTCTCAGCGATTTGCCCCGCGGTCTTCTCCACGAAGGCGTCGAGTTCGGCCTTGGGGAGCACGCGGTTGACCAACCCCATGGCCAGGGCCTCCTGGGCGCTGAAACGCCGTGCGGTCAAGAAAATTTCTTTGGCGGCGGGCAGGCCCACCACCGCCACCAGGGCAGCCAGGCCGCCGGAGCTGTACCCCAAGCCCAAGCGTCCGGCCGGAATCGCGAACACCGCATCCTCTGCGGCGAAGCGGAGGTCCGCGTTCAGCGCGATCGCGCATCCCCCGCCCACGCAAAAACCGTGTACCCCCGCGATCAGCGGCTTGCTGAGCCCAGCCAGCGCTTCAAAGGCCCGGGCATTGCGCGCGTCGTATTCCAGGGCCGCGTCGCCCACCCGGTTGCGCTCGAATTCCGAGATATCCGCGCCCGAAACGAAAGCCACATCCCCCCGGCCGCGCATGATGACCACGCGAACCTCCGGGTCGGCCTCGAGGTCCGCCACGGCTTCCGGGATCGCATTCCACATCGCGTCGTTGATTGCGTTCCGGCGCGCCTCGTGATCGAAGACGATCCAGCCCAACCCATCTCGCTTTTCGAGTTCCACGGTTCCCGGCATCGCGCGGCAGCTTAGCGCTGCCGGGCGGGTCTCACCCTTCCGAATGCCTCGGCTCGACGGACACTCCGGGGCACCCGGAACCTCAGTCCAAGGCGTGGAGCCTCGCCTCCAGGGCGAAGACTTGGTCGTCTTCGGCACCCATCTCGCGTAGGGCCTCGGCCAATCGGATCACGTACTCGACGTTGGGGCCCGAGGGGCCACGGCTCTGGGAAATTTGCCGGGCCATGTTCTCCAGGGTCGCCGGCCCCAAGTAATTCGAATTGGCTTCCGTGGCCACGTAGAGCACGGCGGACACCGACTCGCCTGTCGCCCTGCCCTCCTCGCAAAAATACACCGGCACCCGTTCCCGTGTGAATCCGCCCCGCTCGCGATAGTCGAGGCCGACCAGCACCGACTCGCGATTGGCTTCGCTCAGCCGATAGGCGGTGCCAAAGCAAAGAGCCCCGGCTTCGGGAACCAGAGTCACCACCCGGCCGGGCCGCCCGGGAACTCCGCGATGATCGGTGGAGCCTTGCCAGAACCTTCGTGCCCGGTCGCGCAAAAAACCCGCTCGGCGTTCGGCGAATTCGAAATCCGGGCGCCAGACCAGCGATCCGTAGCCGAAAATCCATGTCGCCTTGGGTGTGCCTTCGCCGGGATACATCGAAGCTCACGCTAGCCCCTCACCCCCAGATCCGCGCAACGGGCCAAGCTCCGGTTCCTCGGGTGCCCATCGCCGTCGACTTTTTTGGGCGTGGGATAATCGCCGGAAACCTTCAGGAGGAGCTGAAATCCGGGGGGTCCCTGGGTTCCCGGGCCTCCACCGCGGCAAGCGCCGCCAACATGGCCCGGGCCTTGTCGAGACTCTCCTCGTATTCCTCTTGGGGGTCCGAGTCGGCGACCACCGCTCCGCCCACGTGCAGATGAACCCGGTCCTTTTGAACCAGCAGGGTACGAATCACCACCGCCAAGTCCATCCCGCCACGAATGTCCAGATAGCCGAGCGCCCCGGAGTAGACGCCCCGGCGAACGGGCTCCAGCTTGTCGAGCAGACCCATGGCGGCGATCTTCGGTGCCCCGGTCATGGAACCGGGCGGGAAAGCAGCCCCGAGCAGGTGCATGCGATCACTGCCCTCGCGCAATTGCCCGACAATTGTCGAAACCAGTTGGAATACCGATGCGTAGGGCTCAACGGTCATCAGCTCGGGCACCTCGACGCTGCCCAGTTCGCAGACCCGGCCCAAGTCGTTGCGAACCAGATCAACGATCATCAAATTCTCGGCCCGATCCTTTTCCGACGCGAGCAGCTCTGCGGAAAGCGCCGAGTCTTCTTCGCCCGAAAGACCCCGGGGCCGGGTTCCCTTGATGGGGCGGCTCTCCACGGCTCCGTCCGCCGAGACCTTCAAGAATCGTTCGGGGGAACTCCCCAGGATCGCGCCATCGGGCAAATCCATGAAGCTCGCGAAGGGCGCAGGCGAGGCTTCTCGAAGCGCCCGGTAGAGCGACCAAGCGTCCCCCGTAAAGGGCAGGTCCATTCGCCGAGTCAGGTTCGCTTCATAGACATTTCCCTGGGCGATCTCTGCTTTCAGGATGCGAACTCGGTCGCGGTATCCGTCGGCACCGAAACTTCCCCCAACGCTCCGGGGCACCCGGGTGGCCAGCAAGTCCGAACGCCGAAGGCATTGGGCTATCTCTTCCCCCGATGCTCGGCTTCGGATCGATGTGGCGGCTGGAGTCGCGCTTTCCCCAACCCCGCTCCCGGTTCCTTCCGCGGTTTTCGCGGCTTCGAGCTCCTGGGAAAAATCCACTAGGGCGAGATCGGCCCGACGCCCGGCCTCGTGGGCATTCGACGCAAATCCGAGAGCCAGGGCGAAAGAGCGGCCACTGGCATGCTCCAGCGCCACCATTCGGTCGACGAAGAGCACCGTTGCATCGGGCATCCCGAGATCGTTCTGGCCGTGGAACTCGAGGTTTTCGACCTGTTCGGCCAGTTCGTATCCCCAGTACCCCACGGCGCCTCCCAGAAAAGGAAATGCAACCGGGAGCCCGTGCTCCTCGATCTGAAACCCGGGCAACGCGCCGCGCAGCCAATTAAAGACTTTGCCCTTCTCCTCCCGGAAGCCGACCTCTTGGGCCATGGCCTCGCGAACCGGGCGACGGCATTCGACTTCGATGCGCTCGCCGTACGCCCGAGCCACCCCGTATGGGTCGGCGCCCACAAAAGAAAACCGACCGAGACGCGAATCCGGCGAGGCGCTATCCAACAACCAGGCCCATGGGGCCGAGCGCAACACCTCGCAGGTTCGAAGCAGATCGGAATCCGGCATGAAGAGTTCGCGCCAACGAAGCTCGACAACCTCGGGTATGGGGTCACTCAGCGATTGAACCATGGGGGGACTCCAGAAGAGCGCTGAAGCTAACTCAGTGCTTTTCCCTTTGCTGCTCGTCGGCTTTGAACGCAAAGGGAGTTCGCCCCCGAGCAAGGCCAAAGTTCGGGACTTCTAGTCTATGCTCGTGCCTATTCTCAACCAGGAGCAAAAATGTCATCACTTCCCCCCGCGCGTCGAATCCAACTTGCCCCCAGCCTGGGCCCGGAAGGTCAAGAGGAGGGGGCCCTGTCGCTCTCGGTTCATGAGGGCGGAGCGGGAACCGCGATCGTACTCTGCCACGGCTTTCCCGAACTCGCGTATTCCTGGCGAAAGCAATACCAGCCCCTGGTGAACGCTGGCTTTCATGTGATCGTGCCCGATCAGCGGGGATACGGCGCCAGCGATTCTCCGGTGGGCAGCGAACTCTACGATATCGATCACCTCACCGGTGATCTCGTGCACCTCCTGGATTCCCTCGAAATCGAAAAGGCGATTTTCGTGGGCCACGACTGGGGAGGCTTCGTTGCCTGGGCAATGCCCATCCTGCACCCCGAGCGCACCGCCGGTGTCATCGGCGTGAACACCCCGTACCTTGGCCGATCCCCCATGCCACCCACCCAGGCGCTCTCCCTTGCCGTCGGTGGAGCCACGGAAAAGATGTACATCCTTTGGTTCCAGGAGATCGGCGTCGCCGAGCAAGTCCTCGACAGGAATCCCCGGATCGTTTTTGAGAAACTGATGCGAAAAGCGCTGCCCGCCGAGGAAATGATGGCTGATATGGCCGAGCGGGGCGGCGATATGAATCCATTTCGGCAGCTCGAGTCTCTTCCTGAACGCGGAGAGTCTCTCCTATCGGAAGAAGAACTCCTTTTCTACACACGGGCGTTTTCCGAGAGCGGGTTTCGCGGCGGCGTTTCCTGGTACCGAAACTTCGACCGAAACTGGGCGCAACATCCGGAGATCGGAACACAAAAAATCGACCACCCGGCTCTCATGGTCACCGCGGAATGGGACATGGCACTGCAACCATCCATGGCCGTGGACATGCCCTCTCGCTGCAATGACCTGGAGACGGTCATGATTCCCAAATGCGGACACTGGACCCAACAGGAAAAGCCCGAAGAATTGAACAAGATCATGATCGACTGGTTGCAGAAGCGATTCGGCTGAACAACGGGACGCGCCGCGCAATCCTCGATCGGGTAGTGTCCGCCCATGCGGAAAATCTGTATCTACCACGCAGCCTGCCCCGATGGCTTCGGGTCTGCCTGGACCACATGGAAGGCTTGGGCCGGCGAGGGCGAATTTGTCGCCCGGGGACACTACGACCGCATGCGTGGTCATCGCGTAGAAGACGCGTTCGTACTCTTCGTCGATATCGCCCCGGGACTCGACGAAATTCGTGAGCTTGCAGAACACGCCGGGCAAATCGTTGTCCTCGACCATCACATCACGAACCAGAAGAACTTCGACAGTGACCCGGAGCTATTGGCCGCCCTGGCGGACGAAGGACACCTCGTCCACTTCGACATGAGTCACTCGGGCGCCATACTCACATGGCAATACCTTTTTCCCGATGAGGACCCACCCGACCTGCTGCGCTATGTCGAAGACCAGGATGTCTGGAACTGGAAACTGCCCAAGTCCGCCGAGATCAATGCCGCCATCGCCTCATACCCGCAAAACTTTGAGGCGTGGTCCGCCCTCGCGGCCCGGGACGTAGAGGAACTCGCGGCGGAAGGCGAACCCATTGTTCGCACCGACAAAGTCGAGGTCCAGCGCGCGATTCGAAACCCGACGCCTCTGGTTCTCGGGGAACGCAAGGTCGAGGCCATCAATGCGCGAACTCGTCGCAGTGCCATCGGCCACGCCCTCGCCGAACGCGAAACCTTCGGCCATCCCTGGGGCTGCGTCTACCGCATTGAGGGCGCCAAGGTTCATGCGACCCTTTACTCCATCGGGGATTTCGATGTTTCCAAAATCGCCGGGAAATACGGCGGAGGCGGACACAAAAATGCGTCCGGGTTCAGCATGGCCCTCGAACAATGGGTCGCCGAAATCCTGGACTGAGCAATTTTCTCTGCCCCCAGGATCAAGCATTGAAGCCAGCGTAGGGCCCAGCGTAGGGCTAGGCCAGCAATCCACTGCTGCCGACTTGACCGGCCTGGATTAGCGCGCGGCCCACTGAGCCGGCGTTAGGGTGGTCATGGAGAGCGCGTGAATTTCGCCGGTCATCTCTTCCGAAAGTACGCCGTAGACCAGCCGCTGAGCGGCGAGCTTGCTCAAGCCTTCAAAGCGCGAGGACACGATGGTGGCCCGGAAATGACCGCCCCCGGAACGGGCACCCTCGTGGCCGGCATGAAGGTGGCTTTCATCCATGATCTCGATGTACGTCGCCTCGAGATTCGTGGCGAGTTTCGCTTCAATTCGGCTTCTTCTGTCCATGGAGTCCGCTGAGCTCATCCCGATTAGTCCTTCGGTAAGCCCAGAATGCGCTCGGCAATAATGTTCTTTTGGATATTGGGCGTGCCCCCACCGATCACCACCTCGGGCCACCCCAGGGCGTAATCGGCCCAGCGACCATTCTCCGGCGCGTCGGCGCTGCCCCGCATCAGGGTCGAGGCGCTCCCGGTTATTTCCATGGCCAGTTCGCCCATTTCGACCTCCAGAGCCGCCCGATGCAACTTGTTGATCGAAGTCTCACTGCCCAGGGGCTCACCGCGCAACTGCTTGGTGAGAAAGCGTTGGCCGTTCAATCGCATGGACTCGATCCGGATATCCGCGCGCTGAAGCCGACGGCGAATCGAGGGAATCTCGACCGCGCGCTTGCCCGCCCGAACCGTTTCTCGAGCCAGTTCCTTGAGTTCTTCCATTTTGCGCCGCAGACCGTAGACCTCGGCAATGCTTGAACGCTCGTTGGCCAGCGCCGACACCGTCACCTGCCAGCCCTGACCCTCGTCACCCAATCGATTCTCCACCGGAACTCGCACATCGGTGAAAAAGATTTCGGCAAACATGGCGCCGCCGCCCATGTTCCGAATGGGCCGCACCTCGAGGCCTTCGGCGTCCATGGGAACCAGCAGACAAGTAATGCCATCGTGCTTCGCTTCGACATCCGTTTCGGTCCGAACGAGGAGGATCATCATCTTTGACCACATGGCGATCGAGGTCCAGATCTTCTGACCGTTGATCACGTACTCATCACCCTCGCGCACGCACTTGCACTTCAGGGAAGCGAGGTCGCTGCCCGAATCGGGTTCTGAATACCCAGTGCACCATTGGTAGGCACCATCCAGGATGTCGGGAATGTATTTCTGCTTCTGCTCCTCGTTACCGTATTGGATGATCGAAGGGCCGACCCAGGCGAGCCCCATGAAACAAGTCCCCAGACCCGGAGCCTTCTGACGCGCCATCTCCTCTTTGAGAATGACCTGCTCCATGACGCTTCCCCCGCCGCCACCCACGTCCTTCGGCCATGAGAAACCCACCCAGCGTTTTTCGCGCACCTTGGTGTTCCATTGCGCGAGAAAATCGGCGGACTTTCGTTCCTCTTCCCCAGGAAGATTCTCCTGCAGGAATGCGCGAACTTCATCACGAAATTCTTCTTCTTGCGGCGACAGTTGAAAATCCATTAGAGACCCCCGAGTTCTGCGATCCGGTCGTAGTGATAATCGGCGTCGCCATACATGGGACGCATCCACTTCCCGCGCTTCAGATAGAGCTGAATGTCGTACTCCCAGGTGTAGCCAACACCGCCGTGTAACTGAACGCCGTTGATCCCCGCCATGGGAAAGGTTTCGCTCGCATACGCTTTGGCCTTGGAGACCGCGAGGGCCGCGCCCTCTTCGCCTTCGTCCAGGGCCCAGAATGCGTAGTAGACCAGCGACTTGTAGGATTCGATATCGACGTACATTTCCGCCAGGGGATGCTTGACACCCTGGTAGCGGCCAATCTTCGAACCGAACTGCTCGCGTTCCTTTGCAAACGCTGTCGTGATTGCCAGCGCACCCTCGGCCGCCCCCACGGTTTCCGCAGTAACGAGCGCTGCACCAAGGTCGATCAGGGACTGCACGGCCGACCAGGCACTGCCCTCCGGACGCAGCAAGCCGGCTGGCCCGACCCGAACATCGTCGAGTTCAAGACTCCCCAGGCGCTTGGTCAGATCCATAGCGGCTGCGTCCGACGTCGAAACGCCAGCCATCGACCGCTCGAGCACGGCAAGGCCAACGTCTCCCGGCTCCGACCCCGAGCGGAAGGCAACCACGAAGAGGTCGGCTTTCCCAGCATCGGGAACAAAGAGCTTACGTCCGGTCAGAATCGTTTCGTCACCGTCGGCTTTGCCTTGAAGACACAGTCCCGCCGGCGCAAGGTCGTCGCTCTGCTCAAGCAGCGCCAGGGTGCCGATCCGGCTTCCATCGGCGAGGCCCGGCAGCCAGCGCGCCCGCTGCTCATCATCGCCGAAACGCTGGATCGCCTGGGAGGCGATCACCGTAGAGATCAGCGGAGAAGGCAGAAGGGTTCGGCCCGTTTCTTCCAGAAGAACCAGCAGGGTCACCAGATCGAGCCCCGCACCCCCGTGTTGTTCGGGAAGGGTGAGGCCCACAAACCCGAGCTCAGCCATCTGCAACCAGAGTTTTCGGTCGAAGCCCTCATCGCTCTCGCACTGGCTCCGTACTTCTTCGAGAGAAGCGTTCTGGTCGAGAAATTTTCTCACTTCTGCTCGAAGCAGTTCCTGCTCATCCGTGAAACCAAAATTCATCTGGGCTGATCCTCGTAATGGGTGCGTTCGCTCGTCGCTGGGAAGGGTGTGTCCACGCTCAACAGACTCGCCTCGTACACGTCTCTGGGAGGCGCCAAAGGTCTACCCGTGGACCGACAGCCGAGGCGGAGAATAGGAAACTCCAGGGAAGCGCGAACGCCCCCCCATCGCCGAAAATTCTGGAGGGTTTCGGTAGAAATCGGTATGAAACGACAGGCATGGACAGGAAGCGATCAAGGGGGCGGCGAGGCCGTGAGCCTCACCGCCCCCTGATCGGTCTCAGGAGCGGTTGAATCAGCCGGCTTGGACGGGGATCGTCGTCACCTGGGCAACCGGGGGCTCGGGCTTGGGGACAACAATCTGCAACAGACCGTTCTTGCTTCGCGCGGTAACCCGCTCCTCGTCGATCTCGCCGTTGAAACGCACGGAACGCTCGAAACGACTCAGAAGCGCTTCCTTCTCGTCCTCGGGGAGATCTTCCGACCAGTCGAGAGGCTTTCGAACACCACGAAGGGTCAGAATGCCCTCTTCCACCACCACGGAAAGATCTTCCGGGTCAACTCCGGGCACCTCCGCACTCACCACGTAGTCGGTTTGATTTTCCACTGCGCGCAGAGTCGGCGCGAAGGGCTGCGCACCGGCATCCATCGCGGCCAGACCCGAAAGAGCCTGTCGCCGAAAATCGGCCAGTGTGCGCTGGGCGTTCTGAATCCCAAGGGAATGCGCCTGATGATGCGCCTGGGAACGCGCCTGGGGTCCCACGGGGTAACGACGTACTCGCAATCCAATAGTCATGGTGGTTCTCCTTCTCATCTGCCGGGTCTTGTGCCGGGTCTTGTGCCGGGGCACTGCTTCTCGCTCGACGGTTCCAGGCTTCTGCCCTCGCTGCCGAGACCATTGAATAAGCACACAACCGACCCCGTCAATCCACGGGCGCACGAAAGAAAATGGCTGGGCAATCGAATCCCCGAACCCAGAATCGCGAGTCCAGCGCAAAAGCGTGGCGGTGAGAGCCGCTGTCTTACAAACCGCTGTGAGAACCGGTCTCAGAAACCGCTGCCAGAAACCGCTGCCAGAAACCGCTAAAGGCGAACTACGGCGACGATGGCGATCAGGCTGCACAAGGCAGCAGCGGTGTAGACGAGAACGCCCACGGCGCCATCCCGGTCCCCGCCGTTGAAGTCCACGGAGAGGGAGCGTACGTGGTGGGCCCCCTTCCAGAGCGGAAGAGCAATCAGACCGAGGAGCACCAGCCGACCAAAGCCATTTGAAGCCAGCGCGTGCGCCCGCTCATAATCAAGAGCGTCCGAAGGGACGAGGCCCATGGGGATCGCAAGGCCCACCACCAGGACGAAGCCCGTGAGAAGCATTGTGCCGACGGACAGACCGGCCCCGAAAAGCAGCCAGATGATCGGTTCGAGCTTGAGCAACAAGTGTTTCATGATCCAATCTTCCCAGCCAGAACCAAGCTGAACACCAGGGTAAGAGCGGCCCAAGCGGAGTAAATCAAACCCCGGACAAGCCCGGGAGCGAGAACCGGCAGAGGTCCTCCCCGGGGCTGCATCTTGGGCATCATGGTCCCGAAGGCGCGGATCCCCACAAACAGGACAGAGATCAGGGTCAGCGCGTGAAATACGAGATAGAGCGGATGGGAGAG